>OOAJ01001335.1_pt1 | contig 11287 bp, 9 predicted proteins | sample 1671241 | NCBI WGS metagenome assembly OOAJ01 (sample SAMN06348136, study PRJEB24527) | human gut metagenome | biome: human gut; feature: ankylosing spondylitis patient; material: feces | host: Homo sapiens | place: China | collected 2015-10
GTTTTCGAAAATTTTGTTAATTTTGAACAATTTTAAGCAGCTTGAGATGAGTTTCGCAATCACCCCAGAATCGAATGAAAGAAAAGGAGCATTTATGAAAAGAAAATGGTGGCACGATAAAGTAGCTTATCAGATTTACCCAAAAAGTTTTTTGGATACAAACGGAGATGGAATTGGCGACTTAAAGGGAATTATCTCAAAGCTGGACTATTTGAAAGAACTCGGAATCGACATCGTCTGGCTCTCCCCGGTTTACGAATCCCCTTTTGTCGATCAGGGATATGACATTTCCGATTACTATAAAATTGCAGAACAGTTTGGTACAATGGACGATTTTGACACCCTTGTTGCAGAAATGAAAAAACGCGACATGCATCTGATCATGGATCTTGTCGTCAACCACTGTTCCGACAAACACGAATGGTTTCAGAAAGCACTCGCTGACCCGGACGGTCCTTACGCCGGCTACTTCTATTTCCGCGAAGGAAAAGACGGCAAGGCACCAAGCAATTACCGCTCCTATTTTGGTGGATCTGCATGGACAAAAGTTCCCGGCACAAATAAATATTATCTCCACACCTTCGCTAAGGAACAGCCCGATTTAAACTGGGAGAACCCGGTCGTCCGCAAAAAAATCTATGAGATGATCAACTGGTGGTTTGAAAAAGGCATTTCCGGTTTCCGTATCGATGCCATCATCAATATCAAGAAAAATCTTGATTTTCCATCCTTCCCGGCGGACGGCGATGACGGACTTGTCTCCTGCGATAAAATGTTAGCTTCCGCGCATGGGATCGGCACATTTTTAGAGGAAATGAAACATGAAACATTTGACAAATACGACGCTTTTACGGTCGGCGAAGTATTTCATTTAAAAGAGGATGAACTGCGTGAATTTATCGGTGAGGACGGTCATTTTTCCACAAAATTTGACTTTTCCGCCCATGTGCTCTCCTATGGGGAACACGGCTGGTATGATGCTCCTGCCCTTGATTTCAACCGGTGGCGCACTGCGCTTTTTGACACCCAGAAAGCTGACCTTACCGTTGGCTTTGAGGCAAATATTATTGAAAACCACGATGAGCCACGAGGTGCTACACACTATCTTCCTGCACACGCCAGAAATGAAGCCGGTGTGAAAATGCTTGCAGCTACTTACTTTTTACTGCGCGGAATTCCTTTTATCTATCAGGGACAGGAAATCGGCATGACAAACTGTGTCCGAAACGATATTTCCGAATACGATGACATCAGCACCAAAGATCAGTATCAGGCTGCTTTAAATGCCGGATGTTCGAAAGAGGCAGCACTTCACGCCTGCTATGAAAACAGCCGTGACAATGCAAGAACCCCTATGCAGTGGGACAATTCCCTGCACGGCGGTTTCACCACCGGAACCCCCTGGCTTGCGGAGAATCCAAACTATACAAAGATCAATGTAACAGACCAGCTGAACCGGTCAGATTCCGTTCTCTCTTTTTACAAAGAACTGATCGCACTCCGCAAAGCACCGGAATACGTGGAAACCTTCACTTACGGAACGTTTGCCGCTGCTTATGAAGATGTGGACCATATGTTTGCATACTACCGCACCAACGAAGAAACCGGACAACGCATTCTGGTTGCCGGAAATTTCGGCACAGATACCGTGACACTGCCGCTTGAAAAACAGGCTGACCGTGTACTTCTCACCAATGGAAAAGCTGCGGATGAAATTTTAAACAAAAACGGAGAAAGTGCTACGCTTTTATTGGGAAGCTGCGACTGTGTTGTTTTATTATTATAGAGATGAAGTTTCAAATTTTTTTCATGCTTATAATAGCGTTAATTGAAGCAGAACACAGGCTTTGACGGGAAGAAGTACAGTTAAGCGGAAGATACAGAAAGCTGCCGGCTGATGAGAGGCGCATCGGAATCTTAATTCGAATACATCCCCGAGCTTCACACCGAATTTGTTTTTGATATTTGATAATCTTGCAATAGTAGGCTGTGACGTAGTGGCGCACGTTAACCGCGCCGGAGTGTTGTCGGACACTCACGAAGGTAAGCAGTGTGAGCTGCTTATGAATTAAGGTGGTAACACGAGTTTAACCCTCGTCCTTTTATAAGGACGGGGGTTTTTGCGCGTATTAAATGAGCAGTGCCGTCTGAGGAAAGAACAAAATGCTGTGCTTGCACAATGCATTTTGTGATTTTCTTAGACGATAGGGCGAAGCCCGCGAACGAGAGAGCTTCGCTCTCGAGTGGGCACTGCGGATTTTAATCGTTCACTCAAAAAAAGAAAGGAACCCAGTAAAATGACATTATACGACGAATTAGTTGCCCGCGGTCTTATCGCGCAGGTAACAGACGAAGAAGAGATCAAAGATTTGATCAACAACGGAAAAGCAACTTTTTATATCGGATTTGATCCGACAGCAGACAGCCTTCACGTAGGACATTTCATGGCACTCTGCCTCATGAAACGTCTCCAGATGGCTGGAAACAAACCAATCGCTTTAATCGGTGGCGGTACCGCAATGATCGGTGATCCGTCCGGACGTACCGACATGCGTCAGATGATGACACCGGAAACCATCCAGCACAACTGTGACTGCTTCAAGAAACAGATGAGCCGTTTCATCGACTTCTCCGATGGAAAAGCATTAATGGTAAATAACGCTGACTGGCTCATGGACTTAAATTACATCGACGTTCTCCGTGAAGTTGGTGCTCATTTCTCTGTAAACCGTATGCTCACTGCTGAGTGCTACAAACAGCGTATGGAGAAAGGCTTAAGTTTCCTGGAGTTCAACTACATGATCATGCAGAGCTACGATTTCTACACCTTATACCAGAAATACGGCTGCAACATGGAGTTCGGCGGCGATGACCAGTGGAGCAACATGTTAGGTGGTACCGAGCTGATCCGCCGTAAACTCGGAAAAGACGCTTACGCTATGACCATCAACCTTCTTTTAAATTCTGAGGGAAAAAAGATGGGAAAAACCCAGTCCGGCGCTGTATGGCTTGATCCTGAGAAAACTTCTCCATTCGACTTCTTCCAGTACTGGAGAAACGTGGCAGACTCTGACGTATTAAAATGTATCCGTATGCTGACTTTCCTTCCATTAGAGGAAATCGATGCAATGGAAAGCTGGGAAGGTGCACAGCTTAATCAGGCAAAAGAAATCCTTGCATTCGAGCTGACCAAATTAGTTCACGGGGAAGAGGAAGCATCAAAAGCAAGAGAAGCTTCCCACGCACTTTTTGCCGGTGGCGGAGATTCCGCACATATGCCAACGGTAGAGTTATCCTCTGCTGATTTTGCAGACGGCGATATGGATATCCTGTCTCTTCTCGTAAAAACAGAGCTCGCTCCATCCCGTTCCGACGCAAGACGTGCCGTAGAACAGGGCGGTGTCTCAGTTGCAGACGAGAAAGTAACCGATATCAAGACAGCTTACAATGCAGATTCCTTTGGAGCAGATGGACTTGTTGTAAAACGTGGTAAAAAGAAATTTGTGAAAGTAATCGTAAAATAATGAACTGTATCATAAGAAATGCACAAATGAGCGACTATGACTCCGTCGTCCGCATCTTAAATCAGGGGCAGGCGCTTCATATAAACTGGCGTCCCGATATTTACAAACCCAATGATGCGCTTCTGCCAAAGGCAGTATTTGAGGAAATCGTAAAAGGCGATACTTTCTATATTGCAGAAAATGAAGGAAATGTGATCGGAATTTTAGAACTTATCTTCCGGCATATTGAATCTCCTGCACAGGTGACACGGGACATTGTTTTTATCGACACAATGGCGGTTGACGAACCTTACCGCGGCATGGGGGTCGGACATCTTTTCTTTGAAAAAGTAAAAGAGATAAAAGCAAAAAAAAGGCTGGATGGCATTGAACTTCAAGTAAATGCTAAAAATCAGGCCGCTTACGAGATGTACTGTAATTACGGATTTACGGAAAAATCCATTAATATGGAATTACTGTAAAAACTATATTTACCTAAAAAAGGACACATACCTCTGATGCTATTACGCATTATCTGGTATGTGTCCTGGTTTTTATCTTCTTTTTATTTTATTGGTTGACATAATTTTTAATCCACTTTACTGCATAAAGAGGAATATTCGTCATCCAATCCTGCTCTCTATAATCCGACATTGATGTTCGGACTGCATAAGATGGTTGATACTTTTCACAAAAAGCTTTCAAACTCTTTGCTTTCAGATTTTCTTCCGCCTTTACTTCAATTGGAATAACAGATGTTTTTCCCTGAACTAAAAAATCAATCTCTCCCTTGGAATTTTGCGTTGAATAATAGTAAGGTATCACTCCGACATCTGATATTAACTGCTGCAATATATACTGCTCTGTCAGTGCTCCCTTAAATTCAGTAAAAATCTTATTTCCTTCTATAATCACTTTTGCATCCAGATCTGTCATCGCTATGAGCAATCCAATATCCACTAAAAAAAGCTTAAAAGCATCAAAATCAATATATGCTTTCAATGGAAGATCCGGTTTTTGAATCCGCTGTACTTTATGAATCAATCCGCAATCCAATAACCATTGAATTGCCAGTTCAAAATCCTTTGCCCGGCTCCCCTCACGTACCTGTCCGTAAATATATTTTTTATTCTCTTTTGCAAGCTGCATCGGAATCGAGTTCCACACAAGATTCAGTCTTGGAACAAGCTTTATTTCAGCATGCTTTGAAAAGTCCTGCTGATAATAGTTAATAAGATTTTTCTGAATCGCACGAACACGATTATAATCCTTTTTTTCCGAAAAATCTTTTACCACCTCTGGCATCCCACCTACAAAATAGTATTCCCTTAAACGTTCTATATATTTTGTTTTGAACACTGTTACCATCTGCGTATCACAACTGTCTAACATGGAAACAAATTGTTTCTCTCCCATTGCGCACAAAAATTCCCTGAAATTAAGCGGATACAAATCAAGAAAATCTACCTTCCCAACTGGAAATGACGTACCTTGGTGTAATGCAACTCCAAGAAGTGATCCTGCTGCAACAATTGCATACTGAGGTGCATTTTCATAAAAATACTTTAATGATGTAAGTGCTTTTGGTACTTCCTGAACTTCGTCGAAAATGATCAGCGTATTCTCTGCCTCAATAGAAACTCCTGTCTCAGCACTGATCGATAAAACCAGTCTTTCAATGTCTAAATCTCCTTCGAATACCTGTTTCATACGGGCGTTATTATCAAAATTAACATAGGCTGTCTTCTCAAAATACTGTTGACCAAATGTCTTCATGATCCATGTTTTTCCGACCTGTCTTGCCCCGCGGATAATCAATGGTTTTCTATTTTCATTTTCTTTCCATTCTTTCATTCGTGATAATGCAAATCGTTCCATGAGCCTTCCTCCAACTCCTATATTCTATAAGCATCCATTAAATTATTTCCATATATCTGCATTATAAAATTGTACCCTGCTGGTGTCAACATTATTAAGGACGTAAATATGTATTTACGTAGCACTTTTAAGGACGAAAAATGTACAAATACATCATTTCCAAGTACTGCCGGAATGTGTACCTTCCATAAATAAATTAAAGGAACCATCAAGCATATAAAGAAGTTCATAATTTTTGTGCTTATGTGCCATTTCTACCGTATCATATATAATTCTGGTATCAATAAATCTATCCTTTTATCCGAGAACAGTTCTTTAAACTTTTTGAGACTTTTACCGGATGTATTGGCTTCAGATTTAACCTCAATCGAAAATAGGAGCAGTGCGATTGAAAAAATCCAATCGCACTGCTCTTATTTCTTCTCTCCGCCAACCTTGCGGAAGTTATTGAAATCATTCACGACTTCCCGAACGCACCAGACCAGTGTATCGAATGCGCCCGCCTCATACAGATTGATCAGGATCATACCGACCGGGATTGCAAGGATCATCCCCACAACACTGCCCACCCTGTAACCGATGAACATGAATAACAGCGATGCAAACGGATCAAGTCCTACGGAATCGCCGATCAGCTTCGGCTGTACGATCTGGTGCACGACAAGAGAGACCACATATAAAACGATCATGCCGACCGCCATCTTGTAATCTCCGGTAAAAAGTTTGATAACCGCCCACGGACAGAGCACTGTTCCCGTTCCAAACACCGGAAGCATATCCAGAAACGCAATGCCAAAGGCGATCAGCCATGCAAAATCTACCCGGAGGATCAAAAGACCGATCAGAAGAATGACATAAATAACGCCCATGATCTTAAACTGTGCTTTAAAATAGCCTCCTACCGCATGCACAAGCTGTTTATAGATGCGTTCTGTTTTTGCAAGAAATCCGGCAGATAAATGTTTCTCCACCCCGGTGATCAGTTTGTCTTTATCTGCAATAAAAAAATATGCTGCAAGCAGTCCTACGACTATGCCAACGATCATATCCGGCAGGCTTTTGGCAAATTCTCCGATTGCCCCAAGCGTTGCAGAATCTGAGCTGGACACAAAATTTGTCAAAAAATCCTGAATTGCAGTTCCGATGGCGCTTAAATCCACATTCTGCGTAAATGGCAGTTTTTCCAGCAGCTGCTGCAGCTGATTGATTGCCTCGGAAAATTCGGTTCCGGCATTGGCAGACATCGTTGGCAGATACGCCATAAATGCTCCGATTCCTTTCGCAAGGACTGCCCCTGCGCCATAGCAGGCCAGCACTACCAGACCGATGACCAGCACGATCATGATGACCGAACCATATTTCCGGTTAATTTTGATCCGTTTCTCCAGAAACTTCACCATCGGATTTGCGATCATCGCAAAAATCATTCCCACCACAAACGGCATAAAATAGATCAGCAATTTTGGAAGTAATGTGAACGCAAAAATCAATAAAAACACTGCCCAAAGCAGATTGCATGCAATTTTTAAATATTTTGTCCTGAAATTGCTCATAACTTCTCTTTTTCCTCTCGATCAAAAAATCTTTTCCATAGATTATTTTCCATAAATTGCTTTCTATTTTAACACATTCTTTTTTTGAAAAAAATATATTCCCGAATCTTTTATACTTTCTTTACCAAATCTTTATTTTTCCGCCATAAGAGCTGCTCCGTGTCCTACAAATAGAGTTTAAATCTTCTTTTTTACAAGAAAATGGTTTGCAGCCGTAACCCCGGCTCCTGCCAACAAAAGAAAATAGAAGTTCAGTCCCCTGCTGATCAGCATGGATGGGATCAGACTGCCCTTAGAAAATACCGGTGCAAAGACTGACCGATACATCAGTTCGGTGATTCCCTGCGCTCCCGGCAGCGGAAGCATATCCACCGCAATGTAGACCGATGCCTGTAATAGAACTACCTCCTGTATGGAAGTCCCCGCCTGTCCAAGTCCGAGATATACCATATAAGTAAGCAGAAATACACTACACCTCTGCAAAAACGTCACGGCGATGACCACTATTAATTTTCCCGGATGCTGCTTCAGCCAATCCACGGCATTTCTATAGTTTCCCGTAAATGTCTGCACCTTATCCATGCGCTGTGGATTTGCTTTCCAGATGTCGAGCCGGATAAACTGTTTTTCCACCCACGCCCAAACGACAATCATCCACTGTGGAAAAAGCATTGCGGCAAGTACAACTGCAACGGCAACCGTGTTCAGCGCAAGCCCCAGCAAATATAATGGAAAAAAGGACTGCAGCTCTGTTTTCAATGCGCCGCCGCAAAAAAGTAACATTCCGACACCTAAAACTACCAACACAAATTTATAAATTACTGCCACCGTCATAAGCACTATGGTACTGTCAGAACCTTTGTTTCCATCTTTGTTCATATAATAAAGCTGCACCGGCTGCCCACCTGTTGCGGATGGTGTGATGCCCGAATAAAAAAATCCAATAAACGAATATTGGATACAACGCCACAGAGAACATACCTTTTCTTTTCCAACAACACAGAGAACGGTTGTCTGACTGTCTGCTTTTTTTCGCATGGATGTGAGCAGATACCAGATCATGCTGCCCTCTGCGCAGACAAAAAATAACGCCAGTCCTGCCGCTGCAATCAGGTACGGAACTGACATATTTTTTACTGCCTGATAAATTTCTGACAGATTCTGTCCATGGAGTAACGTATAAAAAGTCAAAAACATAATCCCAAGAAATAAGACTGTCTGCAAGATTTTCTTTTTCATATCCACGTAGCCACCTTTCCTCTTTTTTGGACAGAACTGTTACGCAATTTTTTCAACAGCACAAACCGTTTCTTCCTGCACAGACATTTCCACTAATTCTCTCAAACTTCCTTCAAAAATCCGTTTCCGTCCAAATTTTTCCATGAAATCCTTTGGTGTCACAAGGGAAAAATGTTTTTCCCAATGACAGACGCCGTACTCCTCTAATACCCGTGCCACGTAGGAAGAACAGGTGTAATGGTTTTCCTGGTAAAATGGAATGTTCCACAAAATAAATGGTAATCCTGCAACTGCATAATGATAATGAAATCTTTCCTGCATAGCCAGACGCAGTTCCTGACGGATTGCCTCCTTTTGTACAAGCGAACACTCAATACTACACACCATATAATCAGCCGTTGGAAACACCGTTAAGATTTTTCTTTTATCCTCTTTTTCAAATCCGGCAAACAGCGGAACCGCAGGATTTCTGCGTCCCACACTGTATGCCTCCTCAAGTTCCGCATCCATCGAAAGAACCACATGAATGTACTTCTGTTTGATGACCTGCCGTATCATTCCGGCAAAAAATCCCGGTGTATCTACAAATGCAATATAAATCTGTGCCATATCTTTATTCCTCTGTACTTTTTTCTTATCACTGGAACTGATAAATTTTTCTTGCCATGCGGTAGCCGCCGACTGTGATTTTTCCACCTAATCTTCCCGGCAGATAAGTAAGACCGCTTAAGGTAGAACATCTTAACCGGTAATAAAGTATCCTGTCATAATCCTTCACCTGCTCCCACATCCTTTTACGTTTCTGGAACGCCTCCTCTGTTTTGATCAGAAGAAGATGGATTGAAGAAATGGACAACATGATTGAAATATTGCGCATCATGTAAACGGCCAGTTTTGGATACATTTTTTTCACTTCTCTTAAATCCACACTTTTTGCAACAAGCTCTGTCACGCGGATCTGCTGGTCGATACGCTTCATCAGGACTTTCTCGTTGACCGACTGATCTTCCCTTCCAAGGTAGTAATGATACAGGTCAATATCCATGTAGTAGAGATTCTTCGCATACGGAAGCGGCTGATAGGAAAACAGGTTATCCACATAAAACGTGTGCTCCGGCAGTTTTACCCCTGAAGCTCTTCCGATCTCCCGACTGTCTCAATACTTTCGTCTGAAACATAAGTGCATGCATAATCAAATACTGCGATGGATGAAAATGTCCGATTGTGTTCCAGTTGCACATTTTTTCAGTTGGAAATACATTTCTGTAATTCATCGGTTTCTGGATTCCCTCATCCAGATGATCGTACACATAATTACAGATGATCAGATCTGGGAACTGTGCGACTTCAAAACTTTTTATTTTATCTAACATTTTCAGATAAGCATCACGGTCGAACCAGTCGTCGGAATCCACGACTTTATAATAAAGTCCATGCGCCAGCTCCAGCCCTTTGTTCACACCGGAACCATGACCGCCGTTTGGCTTATGCACCGCTTTTACAATGTTTGGATAAAGCATTTCGTATTCATCTGCGATCGCACCTGTCCGGTCGGAAGAACCATCGTCAATAATGAGGATCTCGACATCCTCGCCGCCCACCAAAAGTGAATCCACACATCTTCGCATATAATTTTCTGAATTGTAACATGGGATTGTAAATGTGATATATTTCATTTGGAATGACCTCCGCTATACTCTGTAACATTTTTACTGTTAACGAGTATAACGGTTCATTCTTAAAATACACATGGATTATTCTAAAGAAAAGGTAAAGATTACCTATACAAAATGTTAAATCTTCAATAATTTGATCATAAACAGCCAGACCAGTCCATAATAAGTAACCACTGCTACCAGATCATTCACGGTTGTGATAAGTGGTCCTGACGCGACCGCCGGATCGACTTTGATCTTATGGAAAAGCAGTGGGATCGTTGTTCCGACAAGGCTCGAGATCACCATCGCAAGCATTAAGGAAACTCCCACACAGCCTGAGATCAAAAACGAATAGGAAAGCGCATTTCCTTTTATGAAACACACATAAAGCCCGATAAATACAAATGCCATAATTCCAAGAAACAGTCCATTTGCAAAACCAATGCGCATCTCTTTCAAAATCAGTCCAAATTTATCTTTCCGGTTTAAATTTTCATCCATCAGCACACGGATTGTCACAGCCAGCGACTGGGTTCCGACATTTCCTGCCATATCTAAAATCAATGACTGGAAACACATCACAATCGGGATCACTGCAACGACCGTCTCAAAAATTCCAACAACCGAAGATACCACCATTCCCAAAAACAGCAGGATGATCAGCCACGGGAGACGTTTTTTCATACTCTGAAACGTCGTCTCCTCCAAATCTTCTTCCGCGGTAAGACCTGCCAACTTCGCATAGTCCTCTCCCATCTCTTCATCCACGGCTTCCACAATGTCATAAGCTGTGATGACTCCTAAGATTTTTCCTTCCTCTGACAATACCGGAATGGAATCCTCTGCGTAATCTTTTAACCGTTCGATACACTCACTGATTTTCTCATGTGCTCCCACATACGGATAGGAAGTCGAGATCAGATTGTCCAGATCCTGATAATCTCTTGCCACGATCAGGTCTTTTAAATCGATTGCTCCATAATACTGCTCATTTTCATCTACTACATAGATCGTTGAGATATTATCGTTCTCTCCCGCCTGACGGATCAGCTCATGCGTAGCCTGACGGATGTTCAGATTCTTTCCTATGACGATAAAATTCGTTGTCATTTTGCTACCGATCTCATCATCTTCATAAGATAAAATCAGTTTGACATCTTTTTCCGCATCATCATCCAGCAGATCGACGATCCTGGTCTTAGTGTCCGCATCCAGATTCTCCAGAACATCGACCGCATCATCGGAATCCATCTCCGAAATGACCCTGGCGGCATTTTCCAGGTTGATCTCCTGCAAATACTCTGCCGCATCCTCGGTATAGGAAAGGATTTCCGCAATATACTCCTCTCCAAGCAACGGATAGAGTTTTTTTCTTTCCTCCGGTGTCATCTGCTCCATTGCATCCGCAATGTCGCTCTCATGATAATCGGAGATTTTTTCGAGCAATTCTTCTTTT
>OOAJ01001338.1_pt1 | contig 11242 bp, 6 predicted proteins | sample 1671241 | NCBI WGS metagenome assembly OOAJ01 (sample SAMN06348136, study PRJEB24527) | human gut metagenome | biome: human gut; feature: ankylosing spondylitis patient; material: feces | host: Homo sapiens | place: China | collected 2015-10
CCTCGAACTCCTCGGCGGTTTTGACGTTGCCCGCAGGAAAAGCCATCTTGAAGAACTCCTCGTTCAGCTCCGGTTCCGCGAACTTGCGGATCTTGGTGATTTCGAGAGAAAATTCGGGTTTGATACCCTCCAATTCGTTCTCCTTGACCTGCAATACGGCGGCACGCTGCGCCGGAGTCTTGTAAAGCTCATTGACATTGACCTGCGTCTTGAACCCGACCTTCTTGCCGATGAAGGGCTTGCGCTCCTCCTCGTTCATCGAAATCAGTCCGACGTAAGCGCCCTCAATCTTCATATCACCGTTGTCGAGCGTCACCTCCAGCGCTTCGTCCGCCGTTACCTTGTCGGTATCCACCAGACGGCCGAAACGACGCAGGAAATTGCTGCGGTAATCGTCGTGCATCTTCTTATCGACCTTGATCGTGTAGTAGGTCATCTTATCTTTCGCCGACAGCTCGAGTTTCACCTCGGGAGCTTCGCCGATCTCGAAGATGAATTCAAATTCGGTCCCGTTCTCGAAATCGAAGTCGCCCTGCTCCTCCGAAGGGATCACGTCACCGACATAATCGATCTTCTGCTCCTGCAGATAGTTGAACGCTGCTTCCGAAGCCTGGCGGTAAGCCTGCTCCGCAAGCACGCCCTTGCCGTACATCTTCTTGATCACGCCCATCGGCACCATACCGGGGCGGAAGCCCGGAATATTGGCCTTGCGTTTGTACTCACGCAGGGATTTTTCGACCGCATCGCCGTAATCCTTCTCGCCTACGGTCACCTTGATGAGCGAGTTATTCTGCTCGCGCTGTTCTCTTACGATATTCATATTTCAGTTGTTTTATACGTTACATTTCGGGTCGGCAAAAGTACAAAATAATTCATTAGCAAGCAACAAACACCCGATAAATATCTCCGCACCGATCCGTTTTTCTTTCAGAAAGGGCTTCGGGGAAAAGCACCCGGACCGGCAGCCCCTCCGATCCGTAATTCGGGCGCCGAAATCGACGTCTTTTTCCGAAAAATAGCTATCTTTGTTGCCTATTATAATAAGGACATACCGGCTATAAACGGCCAACGCCGCAGCCGGACAGCATACAAACGATACGGAATCCAATGACAAAAATCGCATGGATCGGACTGCTGGCGATGACGCTGGCCGCCTGCTCGGGACGCACGAAAACCCTCCGAACGGAAACCCCGGCCGCTACCCCCGCCGCGCCGCGCACCTACACCTACCGGGTCATCGAAAGCTATCCCCATTCGACCGACAGCTACACGCAGGGGCTCCTGTTCGCAGACGGAGTGATGTGGGAAGGTACGGGCGAATACGGACACTCCCGCCTGCAGCGCATCGACCTCGAAACAGGACGCACGGACGTAGTGGCTACGCTGCCCCGCAGCGAATTCGGCGAAGGCATCGCGCTGCTCGACGGCAAGATCTACCAACTGACCTGGGAAAACAACAAAGCCTACGTCTATGACGCGGCGACGGGTCGGCAGCTCCGCACTTTCGCCTATGCGGGCGAAGGATGGGGCCTCACGACCGACGGCGAGCGGCTCTATATGAGCGACGGCAGCGAATACCTGCGCATCCTCGATCCGGAAACCTTTCGGGTGCAACGCAGCGTGCCGGTCACCTTCCGGGGTGCCCCGGTACAACTGCTCAACGAACTGGAGTGGATCGACGGGAAGATCTGGGCCAACGTCTATGTCACCGACCAGATCGTCATCATCGACCCCGCCAGCGGCATTGTCGAAGGGGTCATCGACCTGCGCGGCCTGCTCCCGGACGAAGAGATCGCCCCGGATACCGACGTACTGAACGGCATCGCCTACGACGCGGCCTCGGAACGTATCTTCGTGACAGGCAAAAGATGGAGCAAACTCTTCGAAATCGAAATCATACCCCAATAAAATACCACACGACGTGACAAAAAACCGCGACATACGACACGAACTCGAACACCGCATCCTGCTGCTCGACGGCGGATTCGGCACGATGATACAGCAATACGGCCTGGACGAAGCCGACTACCGGGGCAAGGAGTTCGCCGCGAGCGAAAAACTTCTCAGAGGCTGCAACGACCTGCTGAACCTCACCCGTCCGGAAACAATCCGCGAAATCCACGAGAAATACCTCCAGGCCGGATCGGATGTAATTACGTCCAACACGTTCAACGCCAACTCCATTTCGCTGGCCGACTACGGACTGGCAGCGGAGGCGTACCGCATCAACCGGGCCGGCGCAGCCATCGCCCGCGAAGCGGCGGACGCCTTCACCGCCCGCAATCCGCAGAAGCCCCGCTTCGTGGGCGGCTCGATGGGCCCGACGAGCCATACGCTGTCGATGTCGGCGGACGTGGACAACCCCGGCGCCCGGGCTTTCACTTTCGAACAGCTCTCGCAGGCGTACTACAATCAGGCTCGGGGCCTGATGGACGGCGGCGCCGACCTGCTGATGCTCGAAACCGTCTTCGATGCGCTGAACGCCAAGGCAGCGATCTTCGCCATCGAAACCCTCTTCGCTGAACGCGGCATGCGACTGCCGGTCATCGTCTCCAGTACGCTCACCTCGTCAGGGCGCACCCTCGCGGGACAGACCATCGAGGCTTTCTATACCTCCGTCGCACACGCCGAGCCGCTGGCCGTGAGCCTCAACTGCTCGTTCGGCGCCAAGGCCCTGCTGCCCTACCTGGAGCGGCTGGCCGCTGTTTCGGAATTCCGCGTGGCGGTCTATCCCAATGCGGGTCTGCCGAACGTCATGGGCGGCTACGACGAGACGCCCGCGATGTTCGCCGCCGACGTAGAGGAATACATGCGGCGCGGCCTGGTCAATCTGGTGGGCGGCTGCTGCGGCACCACGCCCCTGCACATCTTCGAACTGGCGAAGATCGTGAACAACTACACGCCCCGCCCCCTGCCGCAGCGGCGGCACGTGACCTGCCTGAGCGGGCTGGAACAGCTTCGGATCGTTCCCGAAGCCAACTTCGTCAATGTCGGCGAGCGCACCAACGTCGCCGGCTCGGCCAAGTTCGCGCGGCTGATCCGCGAAAAAAATTACGAGGAAGCTCTCTCGGTGGCCCGCGCCCAAGTCGAAGCGGGCGCCAATATCGTCGATGTCTGCATGGACGACGGCCTGATCGACGGTCCCGAAGCCATGCGCGACTTCCTCAACCTGATGGGTTCTGAGCCCGAAATCGCCGCAGTACCCGTCATGATCGACTCTTCGAAATGGGAGGTGCTCGAAACGGGGCTCCGGGTGGTGCAGGGCAAGAGCGTCGTCAATTCCATCTCCCTGAAGGAGGGCGAGCAGGAATTTCTGCACCGCGCCCGCCTCATCCGCCGTTACGGAGCCGCCGCCGTGGTGATGCTCTTCGACGAGCAGGGACAGGCAGACACCTATGCCCGCAAGATCGACGTGGCGCAGCGAGCCTACAAGCTTCTCACCGACGACGGATTCCCCGCCGAAGACATCATCTTCGACCCCAACATCCTCGCGGTGGCCACCGGTATCGAAGCCCACGACGCCTACGCCCGGGACTTCATCGAAGCCGTCCGCTGGATCAAGCGAAACCTGCCCCACGCCAAGATTTCGGGCGGCGTGTCGAATCTATCGTTCGCCTTCCGGGGCAACAACGCCGTGCGCGAGGCCATGCATTCGGTGTTTCTCTACCACGCCATCCAAGCGGGTATGGACATGGCGATCGTCAATCCCCAAATGCTGCAAATCTACAGCGACATCGAACCGGGACTGCTCGAACGGGTCGAGGATGTTATCCTCTGCCGCCGCGCAGACGCCGCCGAACGCCTCACGGAATACGCCTCGCAATTCACCAAAACCGGCGCGACGCAGACACAGCATACCGACGCCTGGCGCTCGGAGCCGCTCGGCAAACGCATCGAATACGCCATGCTCAAGGGCGTGGCCGACTACATCGAGCAGGACGCGCTCGAAGGCTACCGCACGCTGGGCTCGCCCCTAGCGGTGATCGACCAGTTGCTGATGCCGGCCATGGAGGTCGTAGGTAATCTGTTCGGGCAGGGCAAAATGTTCCTGCCGCAAGTGGTCAAGACCGCCCGCGTGATGAAAAAAGCCGTCGCCGTACTGACTCCCTACATCGAGCAAGGTTCCGAAGCGAACGCCAAGAGCGCTGGCAAGGTGCTGGTGGCTACCGTGAAAGGCGACGTACACGACATCGGCAAGAACATCGTGGCGGTAGTCATGGCCTGCAACGGCTACACGATCCGCGACCTGGGCGTGATGGTCGAGTGTCCCCGCATCATCGACGAAGCCGTCGCTTGGGGCGCCGACGCGATCTGCCTGAGCGGACTGATTACCCCTTCGCTCGAGGAGATGATCCACGTCTGCGAAGAGCTGGAACGCCGGGGGTTGCAAATTCCCGTACTGATCGGCGGTGCGACCACTTCGGACGTACACACCGCCGTAAAAATAGCTCCGACCTACTCGGGCCCGGTGATCCATGCCGACAACGCCAGCCGCAACAACAAAATCCTCGGCGAACTGCTCGGTCCCGGCCGGGAGGAGTATCTGGCTCGCGTGCGCGAAGAGCAACAGACCCTGCGCGACCAGTACCGCCGCCGCGAGGAGATCCGCACGATCCTACCCTTCGGTCAGGTGCGCAAGCTGCGCGTGCCGAAACCCGCGTCCGAAATCGCCGTTCCGGCACATACGGGACGGCTGGTGTTTCCGGACATAAGTATCGCCGATGTGGAGCCGCTGATCGACTGGAACTTCTTCTTCCCGGCGTGGGGGCTCAAGGGCCGCGTACCGGAGATCTTCGAAAACCCCGAACACGGCGCCGAAGCCCGCAAGCTCTACGACGACGCGCAAAAGATGCTGGCCCGCATCCGCGAAGAAAAACTCCTCACCCTCCAGGGCGTAGCGGGCATCTTCGAAGCCGTCAGCCGGGGCGACGACATCGTGGTCACCGGCCCGAAAGACAAGAAATACATCCTGCCGATGCTGCGCAGCCAGGCCCCGGTCCGGGAAGCCCAGGCCCGCTGTCTGGCCGATTTCATCGCCGACGAAAAGGCAGGCAGGACCGACTATATCGGGGCCTTCGCCCTCACGGGCGGCATAGGGCTCAAGGAGCTGACCGAAAAGTTCCGCGCGGAGGGCGACGACTACAACGCCATCCTCTCGAAGCTGCTGGCCGACCGCCTGACCGAAGCCCTCTGCGAATGGGTGCATATCTTCATCCGCCGCCAGATGTGGGGTTACGAAACCGGTCCGGCGCTCACACCCGAACAGATCATCCGCAGCAAATACCGGGGTCGGCGCATGGCCTTCGGCTACCCGGCCTGTCCCGACCACTCGCTCAAACGCGAGGTCTTCGACCTGCTGGCCGCCGACAAGACGACCGCCATGCGTCTGAACGACAACTATATGATTACACCTGAGGAGGCGCTCTGCGGCCTGTTCTTCGCCGACGCCGAATATTTCTCCGTCGGCCGAATCGACCGAGAGCAACTGGCCGACTACGCCGCACGCCGCAACATGGACATAGAAACGATCGAAAAACTGATACCCAATAACATCTGATGAATATTACGGATCTCATACAGGGCGCCGTCGCTTCGCGCACGACCCGTTTCGCCTTCGAGCTGCTCCCGCCCCTGAAGGGGGACGGTACGCGCAGCGTCTTCGGAGCCATCGACCCGCTGATGGATTTCAACCCGGCCTACATCAACGTCACCTTCCACCGCGAAGCCCTCAAAGAGGACATCCGCCCCGACGGAAGCCGCGAGTGGCACATCATGCGCCGCCGTCCGGGCACGGTCGGCATCTCGGCCGCGATCCGGCGCAAGTACGACGTGGAGGTGGTTCCCCACCTGATCTGCGGCGGCTGGTCGAAATACGACATCGAGGATTCGCTGATCGACATGGATTTCCTGGGGCTGCACAACGTGCTGGCGCTGCGGGGCGACAAGCGGCAGAACGAACCCCGCTTCGTCCCCTACGCCCAGGGACACGCCCACGCCGCCGACCTGGTGCGCCAGATCCAGGCCATGAACCGGGGAGAATTTATCGACGGCGAAGTCGAGGAGTGCCACCACTCCAAGTTCTCGGTAGGCGTGGCGGGCTATCCCGAAAAGCATTTCGAGGCGGCGAACGCCCAAAGCGACCTCCAGTACCTCAAGGAGAAGGTCGATGCGGGAGCCGACTACATCGTGACCCAGATGTTCTTCGACAACAGCAAGTACTTCGATTTCGTGGAGCGCTGCCGCAAAGCGGGCATCACGGTACCGATCATCCCGGGCATCAAGCCGATCTCGACGCCCAAGCACCTGGAGATCCTGCCCCGCACCTTCAGCGTCAGCCTGCCCGAAGAGCTGGTGAAGGCCGTCCGGGCCTGCGGCGAGGACACACAGGCGGCCCGCGAGGTCGGGATAGAATGGGCGATCCACCAGGCCAAGGAGCTCAAGGCGGCCGAAGTGCCGATCATCCATTTCTACACGATGGGACGCACGGACAACATCCGCAAGATCGCCCGCAACGTATTCTAATTCCGAATAGGGCAAAGTAATTGCTATTAAACGCTTAACCATGACACCCGTAGAGTTTCGCCGCCACCTGCACCGCCACCCGGAGCTTTCGTTCCGCGAAACGGAGAGCGCCCGCTTCATCGCCGAGGCGCTCCGCGAGGCAGGCATCCCCTGCCGTCCGATCGCCGGAACCGGCGTACTGGCCAAAATCGAAGGACGCGGCGACCTGCGGCGAGCCGTCGTGCTGCGAGCCGACATCGACGCCCTGCCCATCCGCGAACAGAGCGGCGCGGCGTGGAGTTCCGAGAACGACGGAGTGATGCACGCCTGCGGGCACGACATCCACGCAGCGGTGCTCTACGGCACCCTGCTCCGGCTCTCCGCCGAGCGGAATTTCGAGGGTATTCTTTTCGGAATCTTCCAACCCGGAGAGGAATCGAATCCCGGCGGAGCCTCCAAAGTGCTGGCCGAAAACCCCTTCGAAGGCTATACGGTGCTGACCGTCGTCGGCGAGCACGTCGAACCCGCTTTGGACGCGGGCACGCTGGGCTTCCGCGCGGGCAAGTACATGGCCTCCAACGACGAACTGCGCCTCACGCTCGAAGGCGCGGGCGGCCACGCGGCCATGCGTGCCGAACACCGCGACACGGTGAGCGCCGCCGCACAACTGATCCTGCACCTCACGGCCCTGAACACGCCCGAACGGGTCGTTTCGATCGGCAAGGTCGAAGCTGCGGGCGCTACGAACGTCATCCCGGACCGGGTCTATATGGAGGGAACGATGCGTACCTTCGACGAACGGGAACGGGCCGAAGTGAAACGCAGGATCGAAGAACTCGCCGCCGCGAACGACGCCTCGTACGGCGTACGAACCCGGGTACACTTCACCCCCGGCTACCCGTGCGTGGTCAATGACCCGGAGTTGATCCGGCAGGCCGTCGCACTGGCCGAAACCGAAGGAATTCCCTTTCAAATGCTGCCCCTGCGCATGACTTCCGAAGATTTCGGCTTCTACGGCACCCGCTACCCGGCGATCTTCTACCGCCTGGGCGTCGGTCCCGGAGCCGGAAAACTGCATACATCCACCTTCAATCCCGACGAGGCGGCCATTCCGACCGGCATCCGGTTCATGGAACTCCTCGCCCGTAACTATTTCAACCGATGAATAAACTGAAAAATACGAAGAAGTCGGCCGCATTCGACCGCTCTTCGCTGATCATTAACCTGTTCCGGGAATTCCCGAACAACAAGTTCTCCCTCAAGCATCTGGCTTCGGCCTCGGGCGGCGCCACCAAGGAGGGCCGTCTTCGTACCCGTGAAATCATCACGGAACTGCTCGCCCAGGGCACTATCGAGGAGTGCGGGCAGGAAAAGTACCGTCTCAGCGGCAAGGAGCGTCCCCGTCAGGAGGGCATCGTACAGATGATCTCGACAGGAGCGATGTATATCCGCTCCGAGGAGTTCGAAAACGACGTATATGTCAGCCAGCGCAATTCGCTGAATGCTCTGGACGGCGACCGCGTGGAGTTCGTCATCACCCGCCGCTCCCACGCCGGGTCCCTCGAAGGCGAGATCACCCGCATCGTGGAGCGCAGCCGCAAGCAATACGTGGGCACGGCCGACGTGAGCGACCACGCCATCTTCGTCAAGATGGATCCCCGGCGCATGCCGATGGACGTCTATCTCTCCAAGCGGGACAACCCTAACGTACAGCACGGCGACAAAGTCGTGATCCGCATCACGGACTGGGCGCTGGGTTCCAAAAGCCCCGCCGGAGAGCTGGTCGAGGTATTGGGCCGCGCCGGAGAGAACAATACCGAGATGCACGCCATCCTGGCCGAATACGGCCTGCCCTACCATTTCGAGCAAAAGGTCGAAGATGCGGCCCAGGCCATTCCTTCGACGATCACCAAAGCCGATTATGCCGCCCGGCGCGACTTCCGCAAGATAACGACCTTCACCATCGACCCGGCGGACGCCAAGGACTTCGACGACGCCCTCTCGATCCGCAAGATCGAAGACGGCGTGTGGGAGGTGGGCGTACATATCGCCGACGTGACCCACTACGTTCAACCCCGCTCGGTGATCGACACCGAAGCCGAGGAGCGCGGCACGTCGGTCTATCTGGTCGATCGTACGATTCCGATGCTGCCCGAAAAATTGAGCAACGAACTTTGCTCGCTGCGCCCCGACGAAGAGAGTCTCTGCTTCTCGGCGGTCTTCACGCTCAACGAGGAAGCCGAAGTACTGGACAAATGGTTCGGCCGCACGGTCATCCTCTCCAACCGCCGCTTCACCTACGAGGAGGCGCAGCAGATCATCGAAACCGGCAAGGGCGACTTCGCCGAAGAGGTGCTGACGCTCAACCGTCTGGCCCAGCGGATGCGCAAAACACGCTTCAAGCGCGGAGCCGTAAGCTTCCAGCGCGAAGAGGCCAAGTTCAAACTCGACGCCGAAGGCAAACCCCTGGGCGTCTATTTCAAGGAGCAAAAGGAGGCCAACCAGCTCATCGAAGAGTTCATGCTGCTGGCCAACAAACAGGTCGCCGAATTCTGCGGACATCACAAAGTGAACGGCCGTGCCGTGCGGCGCACGATGGTTTATCGCGTACACGACGTTCCGAACGAGGAGAAGCTCGAAAAATTCCGGACCTTCGTTCTGCGCTTCGGCTACGTATTCAAGGCCGACAAGGGACGCGCCGTGGCCAAGGAGATGAACAAGCTGCTGGGACAGGCCAAAGGACGCATCGAGGAAAACGTCATTTCGAACCTCGCCGTACGTGCGATGTCCAAGGCTTTCTACTCGACCGACAACATCGGTCATTACGGCCTCGCTTTCCCCTACTACACGCATTTCACCTCGCCGATCCGCCGCTACCCGGACATGATGGTCCACCGGCTGCTGGCCCGCTACCTCGAAGGAGGCAAATCGGCCGACCGCGACACCTTCGAGAAACTCTGCGTACACGCCTCGGAGCGGGAAGTGATCGCTGCCGAAGCCGAACGCGCCTCGATCAAGTACAAAATGGTGGAGTTCATGCAGGATAAAATCGGCCAGTTCTTCGACGGCCATATCTCGGGCATGAGCGACTGGGGCATGTACGTCGAGCTGGACGAAACCCACATCGAAGGCATGGTTTCGCTGCGGGAAATGGAGGACGACCTCTACCAGTTCGACGAGAACCGCTACGAGGTCTATGGACGCCGCAAAGGACGGATCTTCACCTTGGGCGATGCCGTGCGTATTCGCGTCAAGCGGGCCGATCTGCAACGCCGCCAGCTCGATTTCGAACTGGTGCACGATGCGGCGGCCGACTCCCGCGAGGACGACGTAAAGGGGCACGCAGCGATTCCGGTACGCCGCCAAAGCACGTCCCGACCGGGTAAGGGCGGCAAAACGTCCCGCAAAGGGGGCAAAAAAGGATCGAAGCGATGATCCGGGAACAGACGCAGCGAACCGCCGGGACCGGCCCCAACCGTGCGGAAGAGATATACGAAAAATGTCTGAAGCGTGATCCCCTCACGGCGGAGGAGGCGTATTGGCTTTACGAACAGGCCCCCCTGCAGGAGCTGGCTCTCACGGCTGACCGCGTGCGCCGTGCCGTAGTGCCCGACCTGGAGGTCGTGACCTGGCAGATCGACCGCAACGTGAACATCACCAACGTCTGCATTTCGGGCTGCCACTTCTGCAATTTCCACTGCAAACCCCACCAGACGGAGCGGGCTTTCATCACTACGCTGGATGAATACAAGGAGAAAATCGAGCGGATGCTCGCCCTCGGCGGCGACCAGTTGCTGCTGCAGGGCGGTCTACACCCGAAGCTGGGGATCGATTTCTACGAGGAGCTCTTCTCGACACTCAAGAGCCTCTATCCGCAGGTACGCCTGCACGCCCTCGGAGCGCCCGAAGTGGCGCACATCGCCCGCATCAGCGGCCTCACCACGCTCGACACCCTGAAACGGCTGATCGCCGCCGGATTGGACTCCCTGCCGGGTGCCGGGGCCGAGATCCTCGATCCCGGCGTGCGGAAAGCCATCTCGCCCGCCAAACCTTCGGTCGAGGAGTGGATCCAGGTGATGCACGAAGCCCACTGCCTCAACCTGCCGACCTCGGCGACGATGATGTACGGCCATGTAGAAACATCCCGTCAGCGTGTGGACCACCTGCTGCGCATCCGCGACCTGCAGGCCCGCTGTCCCGAAGGACATTACGGCTTTCTGGCCTTCATCCCTTGGATTTTTCGCTCGTCGGGCACCGAATTGGAGCGGCAGGGAGTTGCAACCCGCTTTTCACCATTGGAATACATTCGCATAATCGCCGTCAGCCGACTGGTTCTGAACAACATCCGCAACATCCAGGCTTCGTGGCTCACCGTCGGCAAGGCCACCGCTCAGGTAGCGCTGCACAGCGGCGCCAACGACATGGGTTCGATCATGATCGAGGAGAACGTCGTTTCTTCGGCCGGGGCGCACAACCAGTTCGATGCCGCAGGCATCCAACAAGCGATCCGCGAGGCGGGCTTCACGCCTCGTCTGCGGGACCAGCTTTACCGAATGCGGTAACGATCCCCATGCGGCAAGCCATATCAACTGAAGAGGGGTATTTCCCTGCACGAAAAAAAGCCGGAAAATTCCGGCTTTTTTATTCGGAACGAATTTTGAACTCTACCCGACGATTATAACCAACTCCCTATGACGGCATATTTACGGCCTGCTCTTCGACAGACAAGATTCTTCTCTCA
>OOAJ01001348.1_pt1 | contig 11112 bp, 9 predicted proteins | sample 1671241 | NCBI WGS metagenome assembly OOAJ01 (sample SAMN06348136, study PRJEB24527) | human gut metagenome | biome: human gut; feature: ankylosing spondylitis patient; material: feces | host: Homo sapiens | place: China | collected 2015-10
AGGAAGAATCCAGCCCCAGATGCTGGGCATATACCGCGATGTTGCTGCCGATGGGAGCCGCATTCACAATGATGAGCACCGTGCCGATCTGCCGCCATGGGGCTTTGCGAAAAAAGAGCCACGACACCGCCATAGAGAGCAGCAGCACCCCGGCACCTGCCGTAATGCCGACAGCCAGCTCCACAGCTCCCTTTTCCGAATACTCAATACAGAATGATTTTAGCACAACACAGGGCAGCACGCAATATAACAGCAGCGGCAGCAGAGCATCCATCACAGGGCGGTAGCCGTTGGCATACAGGTGCATTCCTGCCGCGGCAGGCATCTGTTGCATAGGGGCAGCACTGTTCGATCATAGAACAGGAGGAACGGAATCGCCAGCAGAACAAAAACAGCACCCATCACCAGCAAGATCTGATACGGCGCAAAGTACACTCCAAAATGCTGGCAGAGAACCAGATACAATACCGTCAGCTCTTCGACCTGTTTGGTGTGCATCCCGTCAAGAGGACAACGAAATAAATCAACGAAAAATATCTCAAGCTGCCTTCAAATAAAGGTCATGCTTTTCCATCGGTGTCAGAACGCCAAGGTTGCGCTGGAGACGTTTTGTGTTGTAGTAATGAATATAACTGCGAATCGTTTTCACCAGTTCAGCACGGTTCGTGAAACGCCTCCCGTAATAACGCTCTCGCTTCAGAATACCCCAGAACCCTTCCATGGGACCATTGTCAATGCAGCGGCCAACACGGGACATACTTTGTGTCATGCCAGCATGGACCAGCCGCTGGTAGAAGTATCGGTTGGTATACTGAAATCCACGGTCACTGTGAAAGATCGGATGTGCATCAGGATTGCTCTGGACGGCCTTTGCAAAAGTGTCGAACACAAGCTTGTTGTCATTTGTATCCCAAATCACAAAGGAAACGATACGTCTGTCATATAAGTCAAGGATGGCACTCAGATAAACCTTCTTAACTCTAGGACCTTCGTAATACTTGAATTCCGTCACATCTGTCAGCCACTTTTCGTTTGGCTTTTCTGCATGAAATTCTCGGTTCAAAATGTTTTCAGTGTAATGTTGAGGTGTCTTTGCGTGTCTGGTACAGCCTGCCGGATAAAACTTAACGGTAGACTGGATTCCAAGGCTGCGGCAGATCCGCAGAATGCGTTTGTCATTGCTGTGGATATTGTGAAAGCGTTCCAGATCATCGTGAATCCGGCGATACCCTTTATCCGGGCTGTCCATGTGAATCTTTTCAATCAGCAAAGCAAGATGCTTGTTTTCCTGAATCCTCTGGCTGGAATTTCCCGACTTCCATTTGTAATAGGCAGAAGGAGACACCGACAAGCAGCGGCAGGCTTCCCGAACAGAACCAAGATGGTCAGCCGTACAGCTGCGAACAGCTTCATACTGCCGTTCCAGATGAAACTGTCTCAGCGATTCCCCCTTTCCAGTTCTTCCACTTTTTTTCGCAGTTCACATTCCAATTTCAGCAGATGATTTTCATGTTCCAGTTCCGCCACACGCTTTTCAAGTTCTTCTTCCTTGGAACGGGGAGTTTGAGAAATTTTCCGCTCTCCACGTCGGTCTTCCAGGCCTGCTATCCCGAATTTACGGTACTTCCGCACCCACTCATAGACCTGCCGATAAGAGAATCCTCTTTCTCTTGCGATTTGTTCATAAGGCTTTCCGGCTTCTGTATATTCTTTTACGGCAGCAAGCCGCTCATCGATCGCAGATTTTCGTTTTGTCATAAAGAAACCTCCTGAAATTTTCTTGGAATCTTTATGACCATTATACGACTTTACCCATCGATTGACCAATTCGGGACTGCGAAGATGGTATTTTTCACAGAGCGTTTGGAGGCTGCCTTTCCCATTCAGATAATCCTTTACGACTTTTTTCTTGATCTCCTCGCTATAAGTTCTCTTGGCATTTGAAGATGCAAATGCTGCAGGCCCATCCATTTTGTACAAGCTGATCCATTTTCGCATTACAGAGGAAGAAACACCTGCTCGTCTGGCGGCCTCCCGTCCTCGCATTCGTCCTGCAAGGCATTCTTCAATGAGCCAGATTCTAAACTCTGGATTGATCTCTTTTCGTTTGCTCATTTTAACCCTTTCCCTATTTCAGCGTCTCTGTTATAGGGAGCATATCAGTTTGCGCACCACCAGTCGGCTGTCCTTTTATTTCACACCTCCTGCTGCTTGCAGGCATCCCCGCGCAGGAGGTCACCGGTCTGACCGAAGCAAAGACCACCAACACCTCCAACGAACTGGCCCGCTCCGGCTGGCGCTGGTACTTCAATGTGGCACTGATCCTGGTCATCCTGTACATCCTCGTTACCAACCGCCTCAGCCCGGCTGTCACCTTTATGATCGGCTACTGCGTCCTGCTCATCGTCAACTACCCCAGTGTGGATCTGCAGCACAAGATCATCAACAGTCATGCACAGGCCGCATTCCTGATGGTCTCCATCGTCTTTGCCGCAGGCGCATTCACCGGTGTGGTCAAGAATTCCGGTATGCTGGCTGCCATGACCGACGCTCTGGTCTCCATCATCCCCACCAGCATGGGCACCTTCATTGCCCCCATCGTCGGCCTGTTCAGCGTTCCGCTGAGCCTGCTGTTTGACCCGGACTCCTACTACTACGGTGTTATGCCGGTCATCGCCAACGCTGTTTCAGCCATGGGCGGCAACGCACTGGCTGTGGCAAAGGCTTCCATCATGGGTCAGATGACGCTGGGCTTCCCGCTCAGTCCCCTGACGGGTGCCACCTTCCTGCTGCTGGGCCTTTCCGGCCAGGACCTGGGCGACCACCAGAAGCACACCCTCCCCTACGCATGGGTTGCATCTGCCATTATGGTCGCTGTGGGCTGCGTGGCCTGTGGGCTGCTGTTCTGAGGTCTCACCAAAAGAAACACCTTCCTCCTTTTTCACCCATTCCTTCATTCTGATTCCGAAACGTCTGCCGGGCGGAGTACCCGCAGCACGCCACGGAATGCGTGCAAACCAGCAGACTTCCACCCGGTGCTCCGGGTGGTGTCGGCTGGTTTTGCCGTTTTTGAAGGATCCCACCCTGCCCTTGGGGCAGAAAGGAGTTATCTCTTATGCCCGAGCCCATCCAGACTCCTGTTCCTGCGGCGGACGAACTGGCCGCACAGGTGCTGCTGCTGGCACAGAGTCGGTTGACTGCCGACCTGCGTTTTTTATCCTCCGCTCTGGAACAGCTGAAGCCGATCCCCGTCCCTGCGCTGGACACCCTGTTTGCCGGGGATGGCCGTTGCTTATACTATTGCCCCGAAACGCTGCTCCGCACATTCCGGGCACAGCAGTCTGTGCCCACACGCGCCCTGCTGCATGTCACCCTGCACTTTTTGTGGAAATTGGCTCTTGTGGAATGTCGCCAAAAACGGTAGAATAGTGTCTGCAAAGGCAGTGTGGCCCCAACGGGCTGCACTGCCTTTTTTCTATTTTCCAAAAACAGGAGAGTAAACATACCATGCAGGAAAAACAGAAAACGACCGCACAGGTCCTTGTGGACTGTCTGGAAGCGGAAGGCGTGGACGTGATGTTCGGCATCCCCGGCGAGGAGACGTTGGATCTGATGTTTGCCATCCGCGACAGCCATATCCGGTTCATCCCGGTGCGTCACGAGCAGGGCGCTGCCTTTATGGCCGATGTCTATGGCCGCCTGACCGGCCGGGCCGGCGTATGCCTTTCCACCCTTGGCCCCGGTGCCACCAACCTTGTCACCGGCGTGGCAGATGCCTATCTGGACGGTGCACCGCTGGTGGCCATTACCGGGCAGGTGGGCACCGACCGGATGCAGTTGACCAGCCATCAGTACCTGGATCTGACCGCCATGTTTGAGCCCATCACAAAGCGCTCCAAGCAGATCATCCGTCCGGACACGGTGGGCGAGATCGTGCGGCTGGCCTTCAAGCACGCCGAAAAGGGCAAACCCGGTGCCACCCACATCGACTTGCCCCAGAACATTGCCAAGATGCCCGCTGATGCCGTGCCGCTGAAGCGTCAGCAGCTGCACGACCTTTACGCCGACCCCACCCACATTGCCGCCGCCGGGCAGCTGATCAGCGAGGCAAAGAACCCGGTGATCCTGGCCGGTGCCGGGGCTGTGCGCGGCCATTCCGCCGCCGCTGTCACCGAGCTGGCAGACCGGCTGCACATTCCGGTGGTGAACACCATGATGGCCAAGGGCATCATCCCCATGGACGACAAATACAGCCTGTGGACCATCGGCATCCCCCAGAAAGACTATGTGAACCAGCTGTTCGACCGGGTCGACCTGGTCATTGCCATCGGCTACGACATCGTGGAATGTGCCCCCGCCAAGTGGGGCGCACGGCCGGATATGACCATCCTCCACATCGACAATGCCCCGGCAGATGTCAACAAGCGGTATCAGCCCGCTGTGGAAGTGGTGGGCGATATCTCAGAGAGCATCTACGAGATCCTGCGCTGCACCCACCGGGACAGCGAACCGGAATTCGCACTCCGGCTGCGCGAGACCATGGTGGCCGAGCACGCCGCCATGGCAGACGATGACAGCTGCCCCATGAAGCCTGCCCGCATCCTTGCCGATGTGCGCAAGGTCATGGGCCGGGAAGATATCCTTGTGAGCGATGTGGGTGCCCACAAAATGTGGATCGCACGCCACTACGACTGCTACGCCCCCAACACCTGCCTGATCTCCAACGGCTTTGCCAGCATGGGCTTTTCCATTCCGGGTGCCTTTGCGGCCAAGCTGCTGAACCCGGACAAAAAGGTGCTGGCCGTCTGCGGTGACGGCGGTTTTATGATGAACAGTCAGGAGCTGGAGACTGCCGTGCGCGAGAAGGTGCCCTTCGTCACCCTGATCTGGGAGGACTCCAGCTACGGCCTCATCAAATGGAAGGAGCAGGAGCAGTTCGGCGGCGAGCACTGCTACGTAGACTTCACGAACCCCGACTTCAAGCTGCTGGCCGAGGCCATGCACTGCAAGGGCTACCGGGTGGAAAAGGCTTCCGACCTCATCCCCACCCTCGAGGAAGCCTTCCGGCAGACGGTGCCCAGCGTCATTGTGGTGCCGGTGGATTACAGCGAAAACATGAAGCTTTCCGCCCACCTGAAAGAGGTGTATCAGCAGAGCGGCGATTGAGTATTCATCTTAAAATTTCCATGAGCCGCCCAAACGTGATACCGACTTTCCGTCAACGCCGCTACGCAAACGCAAATTTGCCTATGGCAGGCAGAACAGGCTCATCATGCAGTTGAAGTCAAAAGGGGCTGTTGCACAAGGGTAGAAACCAGTGCAGCAGCCTCTTTGGTCTTTATAAATTATCCATTCTGCTTTTGGATGGAGAACGAGAAGGTCATGCCCTTCTCCACCGCAAAGCAAGCATCCGCATGGGGCTTTGCGCCCCAGCTGTTGTCGCCGCCAACGCCGCGCTGGAAGGCAGCACAGCGGACGACAGTCTTGTTGTCGTCCCGGGGCAGTTCATAGAGATGGCGGGCATTTTCCAGCTCGTGGGGCGTGTAGGGCAGGGCCGAGAAGGTCATACCGTCCCCCGCAAAGCCGATGCCGGGCATCTCAGTATCCCGGCCGGTGAGCGCTGCGCGGTACACGCCGGTGCGGCTGCCGCACTCCTGCGGGTAGACCGGGCTGTTCCGGGCAAAGTCCTGCCGGACGTTGCAGCTCCATGTGCCCATTTTGCCGCCTGCGGTGCGGTCGGCAGTGGTCTCCCGGGGGCCAAGCCCCAGATAGGAGACCTCGGTCAGCTCCCGGCGCAACGGGAAGAGCAAGCCGAACTCCGGTACTTCTGCCCTTTCGCCCTGCCATGTCATGGTGATGTCGCAGCGGCCTGCGCCGTCGATGGCAAAATCAATGGGCAGTGTCTGCCCGTCCGGCAGGGTGTAGACGGCACGAACTGTGACAAATTCTCCCCTGGTTTCGGCGGTCAGGTGATCACAGCGGGCATACAGTCCGGCGGTCTTCCAGAAGGCAAATGCAAAAGGTTCTGCGCAGCCCTCGTCGTTGTTGGTGGGGGCCCGCCAGAAGTTGGGGCGCACGGTATCGTCCAGCAGCTGCACGCCGTTATAGCGGATGGACACAAGCCCCTTGCCGCGGCCGAAAATGTACTCAAAACCCTCGCCCTTTACGCCGATATTGCAGTCCATTTCCACCAGCTGCGGGGCGGGCAGGGTCAGCCGGGCGGCGGCGTGGTTGTGCCATACCTGTCCCAAAGCAGCTTCATAGCCCTCCGGGATACCGGGCAGTGCAGCCCGCTGCACTGCGGCAACAGTCATGCAGGCAAGCCCTGCCTCCGGCAGGGCAAATGGGAACGGGATGTGCACCGTCCCGCCCGGCTTGCAGTCTGCCCGCAGCACCGCACGGCGCTCCGGCTTGCCGTTGACCGAGGACGCAAACACAAGGTCGTAGGCGCTCAGGTCGGTAAAGAGATTCCGGTTTTCAATCACGGCTTCTGTGTTGGTCAGGGTGATTTTCAGCGGTGCGTAGGCCGCCTTGACTGCGTCCATTTTGGGGGTGTTGCGGCGGTCGGGCAGTACCAGACCGTCCACGCAGAATTCCCGGTCGGTGGGGCGGTCACCGAAGTCACCACCGTAGGCAAAGCCGGGCTTACCGTCCGGGTCAGTCACTGCAATGCCGTGGTCCATGTACTCCCAGATAAAGCCGCCCTGATACAGCGGCTCTTCGTAGGCATACTCGGTATAATCGGTGATGCCGCCGCAGCTGTTGCCCATGGCGTGGCTGTACTCACACATGATAAAGGGCTTTTCCGGGTGCTCTGCCAGAAACTTTTTGATGTCTGCCACCGGGGTATACATCTGGCTTTCCATATCAGAGGTGGCGGGGTATTCCCGGTTCCAGAAAATGCCCTCGTAGTGCACAAGGCGGCTGGGGTCGGTGTGGCGGAAGTATTCGCTCATCTCCCACAGGGTCTTGCCGCCGTAGCTTTCGTTGCCGCAAGACCAGATCAGGATAGCAGGGTGATTTTTGTCCCGCTCCAGCATGGCTTCGGCGCGGGCAAGCACATTCTCCCGCCACTCCGGGCGGGCACCGGGCAGCGTCCATTCATCCGAGCCGTCTGCCCCCAGTTTCTGCCATGTACCATGCGTTTCAAGGTTCGTTTCCCCGATGACATACAGGCCGTATTCATCGCAGAGCTGCAGAAAATACGGGTCGTTCGGGTAGTGGCTGGTGCGCACGGCGTTGACGTTGTGGGCTTTCAGGTACTTTACATCCCACAGCATCTCTTCCCGGCTGACCGTGCGGCCGGTGCGGCAGCTCCATTCGTGGCGGTTGACGCCCTTGAACACGATACGCTGGCCGTTCAAAAGCATCTGGCGGTCTTTCAGTTCAAACTTACGCAGACCGACTTTCAGGCCGGTGCGCTCCACGAGAGTACCCTCATCCAGCAGGGCAATTTCCGCCTCGTACAGGTTCGGCTGCTCGGCGCTCCACAGGGCGGGATCAGTCACCGCAAAGGTAAAGGAAACGTCCTGCACGTCCTCTTCCACGTCAGGGTCAGCCTCGCCTTTGCCGAACACCACGCCGCTGTCGTATTCGGCAGGCGCGCCCACCTCAGCAGACTGCTGCTGCCCATTGAACACCACCGACACCCGGCCAGCACCGCTGACCTTGCAATCGAAGGTGACGGTGGCACTGGAAAAATCCAGGGCAAACTCCTGCTTCACAAAGGCATCTTCCAGATGCAGCTCAGGCTTCGTGAACAGCTCCACGGAGCGGAACAGACCGCTCATGCGCCAGAAATCCTGATCTTCCAGCCAGCTTCCGGAGGAAAAGCGGTACGCCTGCACGGTCAGGGTATTTTCGCCGGGGTGGACGGCGGCGGTCATATCAAATTCAGCGGGGGTAAAGGTATCCTCGGTGTAGCCGCTGTAAACGCCGTTGCACCAAACGGCGGCGGCGCTGTCCGCACCGTTCAGGCGCAGGTAGCAGCTTGCCCAGTTCTCCGGCAGGGTGAAACTGCGCTGATACTCCCCGATGGGGTTATAATCCTGCGGAATCTCGCCGGGGTGCAGCTTTTCGTGGCCGTCCCACGGGTACTGGGTGTTGACGTAATGGGGCGTGCCGTAGGGCTGGCCGGGCTTTTGCAGGCTCTGCATCTGGATAAAGCCGGGCACAGTCAGGGTATCCCAGTCCGTAAAGGGTGCAGTCAGGTTCTCCGCATAGCGGAAAGCCCATTTGCCGTCCAAGCTGACAGTCAAGGGCATTTCCGGGCTTGTCTGGTCCGCAAAATGGGCATGGAAAGGCAGGCGGTTCTGCTGAAAAATTTCTGGGTCGGCCAGAAGCGCCGGGGTAATGGGATCGTTCAAAGGCATATATGTCACCTCGCAGCATTTTCTGCTTTTATTATAACACAGGATATAAGAAAAACAGCCGCACAAAAACGACTGTTTTTCTGGAAAGATGCGGCATCAGTCTGCTTCGTCAAGGATCTCAGTATCCAGAACAGTGCGTCCCTTGGCGATATGATATTTCACCGCAGGCAGGTGGACATTGGTAAAATACAGGCTGGTGTTGGGGTCACAGCCGATGACGACCGGCTCCCCTTTGCCCTGTACCGCACAGCGCAGTGCGTAGCAGCGGGCTTCGGCGGTGTTGTTTTCCACACCTTCGGCGTAGCCTGGTGCAAAATTCGGCACGGCAAAGCCGCAGTCATAGGCATCGCAGTCGAAGCTGCTGTCGATCTCATGGTGACGGCGGTGGCCGGTGGCCGTTGGGGTGATGGTGGTGGTCACTTCGATGCCGGGGAAAGGCGACCACTGCGCGGTCACAGCTCCGGCTTCAATTTCCCACGTTTTGCTTACCTTACGCACGAACACGTTGTCGTCCATGACAAAGGCCAGCATACTGTCCGGCGCGGCCTGATGGAGCACCTCCCGGCTGCGAGAGGCGCAGAAGCCAAACCGGGTATCGTAGGCAAACTTTGCATACTTTTCCGGGAACTGTCCGTGGCCATGCCCCTCGTTGACACCGGCGGCGTAGGCCGTCACCCGGCCCGCCCGGCGCTGCACCAGCATGTTGGCGTAGGGCATGGGTTTGAGCGAATCCAGTGCGGGCATCGGTGCGGCCTCGGCAGTCCAGAAGGGATGGTCGTCCGGCAAAGCAAGCAGCAAAAAGCTCTTCATACCCCAGTAGGGGCTGCCCGGGGCGTTGTACCGCTCGGCCATGTACATCTGTGGATAGCAGTAGCCAATGGTGAGGATGCCATCCCGGTCGAACATTTTCTGCCCGAGCCACCAGTTGAAGTTGCGGACGATGAGCCCCTTCATCACCGGCAGGGGCAGCGGCTCCAGCCCCGCCCAGATGCAGGCGGCCCAGAAGCTGTTCTGGGCAAAGCGGTAGGTCAGGCTGCGGCCAAAGGGCAGGGCTGCGCCGTTGGCATCGAACCAGTAGACGAACTGCCGGGCAAACAGCGTGGCCCGCTCCCGGTAAAGGGCGGACCGTCGGGGGTCGGTGTCGGCGGCAAACTTGGAGTACAGCAGGCCGTAATACTGGATGGCCCAGGGGATGTAGTAATCCTTCTGCACAGAGGCACCATCGGTGGACCAGCCATCGCCGCTGTAATAGCTGTCGATCTTGCAAAGGCCGTCCTCCAGCAGCTCCGGGCTGTAGGGCATTCCCACGCTTTTCAGGGCAAGGTTCACAAGGATGCGGAAAAACTGCCAGTTGCAGTCCGGGATGGTGTGGGCGTTGATCTGCCCCAGCCATGCGGCAAGGTTCTGTTTTTCGGTATCAGAAAGCGGCATCCACAGCTTTTCCGGGGCAGTCAGGATGCCGCAGGCAATGGCGGCCATCTCCACATAGCACTGGTCGTACTCCCCGGTGGTGCCCCAGTATTCGGGGTTTTCCGGGTCGGTGCCGGCGGCAAGACCCTTGCGGTAAATTTTCTTAAATTCCGGGTCAGAGCCGCCGCCCACCCAGAAAGGCACCAGCGCCCAGAGCGGGCGGCTGAAGGCTTCCAGCTCGATGGCGTTCTGGTTGTAAGTGACACCCGTTTCGCCCAGATGCAACCGGGCACAGCCTGCGGAATAATAAGGCTTGAGGGGATCGAGGAATTTGTGCATCAGCACGGTAAAATCCGCTTTTGTCTGCAAGTTCATTACCAGTACATCTCCCAGTCTTTGGTCAGGCGGGTAAGCGCCTCCATGTAGAAGTAATCGCCCCAGCTGGTGCATTCATCCACGCCCTCCGGGGTGCAGGTGTTGTAGGGGCTCTTTTTGCTGTAAGTGCCGTGCAACAGCTGGCCGGAACCCAGCGTGCCGGGCTTGACTGCGTAGTTTGCGGCGAGGCTGGCCAGCATCTGCCGTGCCAGCATGCGCCACTGGGCAGCTTCTGTTTCGTCCACATACTTGGCGGCTTCCAGCAGGCCGCAGGCCACGATGGCGGCAGAGGAAGAATCCCGCGGCTCGCCGCTTTCCGGGGCGAAGATCATGTCCCAGCAGGGGATCAGATCCTCCGGCAGGCGGGAAAGATAAAAGTCCAGCGCCTTGCGGAACACATCGAGGAACTTTTCATCGTGGGTGTAGGTGTAGCCGATGGCGCTGCCGTACACGCCCCATGCCTGACCCCGTGCCCAGAAGCTGTCGTCCTTGTAGCCCTGACAGGTGCGGCCGCCCTTGGGGGTGCCGTCCGGGTTCATAAAAAAGGTGTGGTAGGTGCTGCCGTCCGGCCGGAAGGAGTTTGCCAGTGTGGTAGCGGTGTGGGCGGCGGCGATCTCACGGTAGTGGTCGCTGCCGGTCTCCTGTGCTGCCCAGTAGAGCAGCGGCACGTTCAGCATACAGTCGATGATATAGCGGTAGTTGTCCGGATCATTCATGGTGCCCCATGCCTGTAAAAATTTTCCGCTGGGCTGGTAGCGGGTCAACAGCTGATCGGCGGCGGCGATAGCGGCATTTTTGCCCTTTTCGCTGCCCACCAGTTTCCACGCTGCCACGCAGGTGGGGCTGTACAGAAAGCCCATGTCGTGGTTGTCCACCTCCACCTTGCGGGCAATGCGGTCGGCAAAGCTGTCCACCTGAATGAGGGCGGCGGTCTTGAATTTTTCGTCGCCGGTGG
>OOAJ01001363.1_pt1 | contig 10980 bp, 9 predicted proteins | sample 1671241 | NCBI WGS metagenome assembly OOAJ01 (sample SAMN06348136, study PRJEB24527) | human gut metagenome | biome: human gut; feature: ankylosing spondylitis patient; material: feces | host: Homo sapiens | place: China | collected 2015-10
CGACTGAGACACGGCCAGCGTCACGTCCTCGCCAGAATCGAGCCCGGCCTCGACGGTCTGCAGCGCCTCGGCAGTGTAGAGCTGCGCGGCTATACGGTGAATGAGCATGCTGTTCCTCCGGCATCGCAACGCCAAAAGCCCGCCGGGGCAAGCTCGGCGGGTCGTACGTCAAATACATTGTCTGTCATGGTAGCGCATGGAGAGAACTCCGGCTCAAGCGTACGCCCAGCCCCGCAACAAAAACGCCAGACGAAGATGCGTTCCGCCCTACCCCGCTACGCGCACGCTGGGGCACAAGTCTGCCAGCGGACACTCGTCACACTTGGGTTTGCGGGCGTCGCAGATCTCGCGACCGAAGGTGATCCACTGGTGGTTGACCGACTCCCAATACTCGCGCGGCAAAATCTTGAGCAGATCCTGCTCGGTCTTGAGCGGCTCCTTGGCATGCGTCTTGGGACTCAGCATCAGGCGGTGCGCAATGCGGTTGACGTGCGTGTCCACCGCAATGCCCTCCACGATGCCATACCCCACGTTGAGCACGATGTTCGCCGTCTTGCGTCCCACGCCCGGCAGTTTGACGAGCTCCTCCATGTCGGCCGGCACCTCGCCGCCATAGTCGGCGACGATCATCTGCGCGGCCTCCACGGCGTGCTTGGCCTTACTCTTATAAAAGCCGAGCGACTTGATGGTGTCCGCCACGTCAGCTACGCTCGCCCCGGCCATGGCCTCGGGCGTAGGCCACTGGGCAAACAGCCGCGGCGTCACTTTGTTGACCTGCGCATCGGTCGTTTGCGCCGAAAGCAGCACCGCGATCAGCAGGCGGAAGGGATTCTCGTGGTCCAAAAAGCACTCGACCGGGCCATAGCGACGGTTGAGGCGCTCACACACCTCGATGGCGCGCTCGCGCTTGGCGGCATTGGTCTCGCGTGGCATAACGACTCCTCAGCTCAACGGCACAATAAACTTATGGGCACAATTGTCCCACGTCCGAGACGCTTACGCCTCCAAGAATGCGCCGGTCTGACGGCTCCACAGGCTTGCGTACTCGCCACCCGCCTCGACGAGCTGCGCATGCGTGCCGTCCTCGACAATCTCACCATCGGCCAACACCACAATGCGGTCGAGCGCCGCCACGGTGGACAGGCGATGTGCCACCACAATGGAGGTGCGGCCGCGCATCAGGTTCTCGAGCGCCTCCTGCACCAGCGCCTCGGACTCGCTGTCGAGGGCAGAGGTCGCCTCATCGAGCACCAGAATCGGCGCGTCGGTTAGAATGGCGCGGGCGATAGCCACGCGCTGACGCTGGCCGCCCGAGAGCTTGACGCCGCGCTCGCCCACCATAGTGTCAAAGCCACGGGGCAAGCGGTCGATAAACTCCAGGGCATTGGCCAGGCGCGCGGCCTCGCGAATTTGCTCATCAGTGGCGCCGGGACAACCGTAGGCAATGTTTTCGCGAATGGAGCGGTGGAACAGCAGCGCCTCCTGCGGCACGTAGGCAACCTGGCGGCGCAGGCTCTGCTGCGTGCAGTGCGAGACATCCTGACCGTCCACGAGCACGCGGCCGCCCTGAACATCGTCCAGACGCAGCAGCAGCTTGGTGAGCGTCGTCTTACCCGAGCCCGATTTGCCCACCAGGCCCACGCGCTGGCCCGCCGCCACATGAAGTGTCAGGTCATCGAACACGTTCTCGCCCGCCGCAGCGTCACGGTACGCAAAGCTCAGGTGCTCAAAATCAATCGCGCCCTCGGTCACTTTGAGCTCAGAGGCGGCCGGGTCGTCTGCCACCAAACGCGGCTCGTCCAGCACGCGCGTCATCTCGGCCGCATCGCCCAAAGCGCGGTTGATACGCTGCATCATGGAACTCACGTAGTTCAGGCGCATGGTGAGGTTATAGGTGTAGGTAAAGATCATGACGAGCGAGCCGGCCGAGATGCCAAACCACGCGTTGCCGCCCGCCACGAACACACTCACCACGGCCATGGTGATGACGATAAGACCCGAGGTCGTAAAGTTGCGCTGCATCATGGCGTGCATCGATACCGTTTCGGCATCGCGCGCGGCACGGTCGGCGGCATCGAACAGATCGCGTTCAAAGTCCTCTCGCCCGCAGGTCTTGACGGCCAAGATGTTCGTGACCGCATCGGACAGCACACCCGAGAGCTTATTCTGCGCGGCGGACGTCGCGGCCGAAAGTGGCATGATGCGCTTGTACATAAGCCAGACAAACGCAATGTAGACGACCATGATGCCCACCAGGATCACGGTAAATGTGGGCACCACCGGAGCGAGTGCGGCCACGGTGCAGATGACCGAGGTGATGGTGGGGATGAGCGAATACACCGTCACGTCGACCAAGCCCGTATAGCCGCTCATAAAACGGCTTGTCTGGCTCACAAGCGATCCGCCAAAGCGGCTGGTATGGAATGTCATGGATTGGTTGGAGAGCGTGTCGAAGCACAGACGCGCCAGGTGATAGTTGCCCGCAATCTCGAGCTTGTAGACGGTGTAGTCCTGTAGCTTGGAGAGGATCTGACCCACCAGGTTAACGAGTACGAGCGCCAGGATATAGGGGCCGAAGACCTCAAACACCTGGTCACCCGCCACGGGACCGGCTTGAATGCGGTCGACAATGAGGGCCATCACATAGGTATTGGCAAACGTCAGCAAAAAGATGTAGCCCGCCGACGAGAGCACCGAGAGAAAGACAATCAGCGGCTGCGTGCGCGTGACACCCCAAAAACGCTGCAACGTGCGGCGCACGGTGGAGCGTTTGAGCGGACTGGTGCTTCTCTGAGACATGGGCTTCCTTTCGCGTCTGATAGGGCGAGAGGCCATTGTTGCACATTAAAGCGCACTTCAGGCAAGCGCGATGCGAAAAGCGGTGGGGCACCCGCGTTTACGCCGGCGCCCCACCGTCTTGTTGCAATTAGCCCTCGTCTTCTTGATCTGTGGGAAGGCCCGCGGGCGTGAGTCCCAAGATCTCATCGGCTTGGTCGGCATCTTCCAGCGCGTCGATGTCCTTGAGCTTGCGCTCCATGACGTTGGTGCGCGTGGTGATGATGCCCTCGACCGTTTTGCCCGCGGTCTCGATCTGCTGCTGGGCGCGGCGCAGTGCCGCCTGATAACGCGGCAGCTCGGCCTTGACGGCGGAGAGCACGCGCAGTACGTCGTCGGTACGTTTTTGCAGCCTAAACGTCTGGTAGCTCATCTGCAGGCTGTTGAGAATGGCGGCCATGGTGCTGGGGCCGGAAACGTTGACGTGATAGTCGCGGCCCAGGGTCTCGATAAGCCCGGGGCGACTGACGACCTCGGCATACAGGCCCTCAAACGGCACGAACATAATGCCAAAGTTGGTGGTCGCGGGTACGCTCAGGTACTTTTCGCAGATGTCCTTTGCCTCGCGCTTCACCATCATATCGAGCGCCTTGCGCGCGGCGGCCACAGCCTCGCCCGACTCCTGGGCGTCGAGCAGATGCTCGTACGCGTCGCCCGGAAACTTGGAGTCAATCGGCAACAGCACGGGGTCGCCCTCGTCCACCGGCAGCTTGACGGCAAACTCAACGCGTTCCGAGGCGCCGGGCTTGGTGGCGACGTTTTCCAGATACTGGTCGGGCGTGAGGATGTCCGCCAGGATCGCGCCCAGCTGCACCTCGCCCAAAATGCCACGCGCTTTGACGTTGCCCAGCACGCGCTTAAGGTCGCCCACGCCGGTGGCGATAGACTGCATGTCGCCCAGGCCCTTGTACACGGCCTCGAGCTGGTCGCTCACCTGCTTAAACGATGCCGACAGACGATCGTTGAGCGTGCGAGAGAGCTTCTCGTCCACCGTCGCACGCATTTGGTCGAGCTGCACGTTGTTGTCTTTGCGGATGGCGCCCAACTGGGCATCGACCGTCTCGCGCACCTTGTCCAGGCGGTGCTCGATGCCTTCGCGGTTGGCGCCAAGCTGTTGGGCCGTCTCGCGGCGCAGGTCATCCATACGGTCGCCCGCCTGCGAGAACTCGCGCGCAATGGTCAGGTAGCGCTGCTGCTCTACGGCGGCGTCGGTCGTCTGCTGCTGCGCGATGGCATTGGCCGTGCGGCGGGTTTCGGACAACGCGACGTTCAGGGTGTCGAGCGTGCTGTTGGCCTGCTCGAGCGCTGCCAGCGTTTCCGCGCTACTGTCGCCACGCTCCCGCAGCTCGGCACGAAGACCTTTAAGCTGCAGGGCGCAAGCCACAGCAACCCCCACCGCCACCAAGGCAATCACAACAAGCACAATATCAATAGCAGACATAAACTCCGCCCAACAAACCCAATCGATCATCAATCAAAACCGCGATCAATCTTACCCCGCCACACACACCGGGCGCCCGGCCCCTTCTTGGGCGCCCCTCTCCTCCGCATATTCCATAATGCGGCGCGCCGTTTTCCTGCTCACCTTTGAGTCATCGCCGGCCAAGTATGCGTATACGTTTCCTTTATTCAGGCGCAGAGCACGGCAGAGGCCATAGCGCGTTACACCCGATTCCTCCAATGCTTCCAGCGTTTTCTTTCTCATCAGGGCGTTCACCCTTCTATCGGCCGCCGGCTTTTCCTTCACCGCTCTATACGCACGCCAAACGTTGGCATAACGATTAGGGAGCTCACTTTTGGCGCATAGAGACGCCATGCTACCCGCTTGACCGTACAAGGATAAAACGTCTCGATAATCCCGTTCCATCCACGAGCCCTCGGATAAACCCAGAACGTATTCGGCTTTTCCTTGCGCCAAAGCGAGCAAAAACAGAGCCTCCGCCACGCGCGGCGCATCCGTCGTCGCCTGCTCAACCAATTTTCTAAAACTCAGCGACTGCTGTCCGGATAGCTCTCGGCAATAGCCTTTTAAGAATCCCTCAAAGGTCAGATTCAACCGAGCACCTCCTTTTTGTATTACCTGTATCCCTTATTATTATTCATCTTCAATAATACTATTCAGTCGCACGACAGGACCCACAGGATGCAAGGATTCCACTCGTGGCGATAATCCCTACACCCTAGAAGTCCTAATGCGACAAACGCTAGCTCTCCCAGCCGGCGCGGATGGTTGTTATGACGTCACCTAAGCGCTGGCCTAGGGCCGCTAGATGCTGGAGCACCTCGTTGGGCGATGCGCCGTTGAGGATGCACGTGAGGGCATACGACGCCAGAAAGATGGCCGCAAGCCCCAGCGGGATGAGCACGATCATCGCCAAGGTGCGCAGGCGCTGGCCCACGCGGCGACGACGCGCACGACGCTTGTCGAACGCGAGCTCCTGCGCATATGAATCTTGCTGTACGGAATAGGCCTCTGGTGCCGATTCACACCCGGGCACAGCTGCAGGTACAGCAGCGGGCACGACATTTTGCGCAAAGGGCTGGACTGCCGCCCCTTGCATTTGCATCTCCATGAGTCGTTGCTGCTGACGCAGCATGCGCTCAGCTTGTTGCTGCGGAGTCTCAAGAAACAAATCCATGCTGGCCTCCAAAATCGGAGCATTCGACGCTTACGCCCAGCATCCCGCACCGCCATGACCGCGACAACGCAATCCGTAGCAATAGCCGCAAAGTTTCTTGTTGACAAAAGCTGTCGAAAACCTCAACAACTCCCCTACCAGCACTTTCTCTGAGCTTTTTTATCGAATGGTCTTTTGCCCTTCCGCCAACCCGCCAACTAACCAAAATCTAACCAAAAGCTTGACGAAAATTGTGGAGACCGAGACCCCACACAAAACGTGCCGCCCCAAAAAGGGGCGGCACACAATCTTTAATATCAGCTTTTCAGTAACGAGCACGCGACGACCCGAAGCCGGAGCGCAGGGCGGGGGAAATACCTTTGCCTCGCGCGACTCTGCGGAGCCGTGAGCGAGAGGGAAAGGCATCTCCCCGCCCTGTGCTCCGCAGCAGCCAGCGCCAAGCGCTAGTAGTTCACCACCTGCTCCTCAAAGTACGCCTTGGGGTGGTTACACACCGGGCACACCTCGGGCGCCTCGGCACCAACATGCAGGTGCCCGCAGTTCAGGCACTTCCACACCTTTACGCCCTCACGCTCAAACACCTCGCCCGACTCAATGCGCTCGACGAGCTTGTTGTAGCGCTCCTCGTGAGCCTTCTCGACGGCACCGACGCCACGGAACTTTGCGGCAATCTCGGCAAAGCCCTCTTCCTCGGCGGTCTTGGCAAACTCGTCGTACATCGTGGTCCACTCGTAGTTCTCGCCCGCAGCGGCATCACGCAAGTTGTCCAGGGTGTCGGGAACGGCGCCGTCGTGCAGATACTTAAACCACAGCTTGGCGTGCTCGGACTCGTTGCCCGCGGTCTCGGCAAAGATATTCGAGATCTGCACGTAGCCATCCTTCTTGGCCTTAGATGCGTAGTAGCGATACTTGGTGTGCGCCTGGGACTCACCGGCAAAAGCGGTCTCGAGGTTCTTCTTGGTCTGAGAGTTCTCAAAATCCATAGGTGTACTTCCCTTCAACACATGCCGCCCGTAGGCTTCGGGCGGCCTAATTTTATGGTACCCCCTGCCGAAAATCTAAACCTTATAATTTGAGCGAGCTATACGCTCAGCCAACGATCGCCCTCGGAGCGGCAGAAGCCCTCGCGCTCCAGATCGGTCAGAATGCTCGCGACCAGCTCGCGCTCGACCGGCTCTCGGCCGGCTGCCGCCTCCATCTCGTTAACGCCTGCAACGGCTTCATCGAGCGTAATACCCGCCGGCCGCCCATCGCGCGCTGCCAGCAGCATGCGCACGATGTGGGCGCGCTTTTGGCGGCGCGAGCCCTCAAACTTGGACTGGCGACTATAGCCCGCCGATCGCCTAGACGGATTGGGCAACGTCTTCTTAAGATACGCACCATAATCCAGCAGCGCGTAATACCACGCGCGCGGCGTGTCGGCGTCGTCTTGAGGCACGGCAAAGGGGACAATCTCGTCCGCCGTCGCACCGGGAGCCGCCGGGCAGGCCGCCTGAATCAGCGGCACCAGTTCGCGATCGGGAACAGCCGGCACATCGGGAAAGAAATGATGCAGAAAGACCGTGCGCACGTTGGTCTCCAGATACACGCCTGGAAGATCGAACGCGAACGACCGAATGCCCTGCGCCGTCGCTGGCCCAATACCGGGCAGGGCGACCAGATCGCGCGTCTCGCGCGGGAACTTCCCGCCCCAGTCCTCTACTAGCTGCTGTGCAGCCCTATGAAGTGCTAGAGCACGACGGTTGTAGCCCATGCCCTGCCAAGCGTCCAAAACGTCCGAGGGCGCTGCCTGCGCAAGTGCCTGCACAGTCGGAAAGCGGTCGAGCCACGCGGGCATACGCGTCTCCACACGCGGCACCTGCGTTTGCTGCAGCATAACCTCGGAAAGCCAAATAATGTACGGGTCGCGCGTGCGGCGCCACGGAAGGTCGCGATAGCGCAGGACCCCTTCCGAACGAATCATCGAACGAAAGGGGTCCTGAATCATGACAATGCTCCTTATGCGGCGCTATTCCTCCCGGCAAGCATACGCGCAGGCGGCGTACTCGGGAAACGCATCGCGATCGGCGAACTTGGGATCGACGGCCGGGAACTGGCGATGGGCGACGATATCGCCGAGCGAAACGGAATCGAGATAGTCACGCATCAGTGCCTGGGCTCCGGCCCACAGGGGATGATAGCAGCACGTGCCCATGCGCGCACAGTCGCCATCGGGGGCGGTGCAGTCGTTCATAACCATGGGGCCCTGAACGGCCTCTACAACCTGACGGATCGTGACATCGTCGGGGCTCACCTTAAGGCGCATGCCGCCATGAACACCACGCAGGCTCTCCACAATGCCGGCCTGAACCAAACCGTGTTGGATCGAACGGGCAAACGAATACGGGACATTGACCTCTTCGGCGGCAGTGCGAACAGAAAGCAGACGCTCCGGGTCCTCGGCAAGCATCGCGAGCATGCGAAGGGCGTAATCAGTCTTCCTCGATATGTCCATTTTTCCCCTTTCAATGAATAGGAACAGTTCGAACGAGCTCCGGGGCTGAGCTTACGTCGAGACGCCAATGACCGTATGGACGCCCAAATAGCAAAACGGGTGCCCACTGAATGCCGCGCTTGAAGCCTCTTGCATCAAAAACGGCACACAGTGCAATTCAGTATAACCTAACCCCCTGCTTCGTTGAACAGGTGTTGCGCAACAAACGTCTTGTTTGAACACATGTCTCATACGGAGCTTGTCCGGGAATTGGAAAGATTTACTTTTGGGCGAAAGGAGCCGATGGGATCAAGGTCCTATCAAACGCAAAAAGCCACGTCCGAAGACGTGGCTTTAATTGCGTTGGCGGGAAGTACGGGGCTCGAACCCGCGACCTCCGACGTGACAGGCCGGCGCTCTAACCAAACTGAGCTAACTCCCCAGGCAGTCGTTCGCGTTTGTTTCCGCTCGCGTGCGCTGCGGGGATTAGTATACACAGAAGTCTGTCCGGTGCGCAACAACTTTTTTGAAAATATTTTTTGGGCCCTCCGGGAGGGTCTCCGGGGCCGGCTGGCGCGGGTTAAGTTTGCTGCTCTACAGTCCTGCGCAAGACGGAAAGCACATTAAGTGCTTTCCTTTGCGTGCGGAACTCGCGACAAACTTAACCCGCGCCAGCCGGCCCCGGAGACCCTCCCTGCCGTCACATTGTTCAACCAGTTTTGCGGGCGCGCGCCGCTGCGCGGCTAGCCCGCGTGCTCCGCGGCGGGGTTGGTCTGATGGATCTTGTTGAACTTCGGCCTTTGGCTCAAAGAAAAACGGGAGACGCAATCTGCATCCCCCGTTTTTGTTGCGGTTACTCCAAGTCAATAAATTTGGTGCCCAGGATCTTGCCGTCTTTTACGAGCATTCTGGCCATGGTGGGGCCTCGGCTGCCTCTGGGGTAGCTGGCGCTGCCGGGATTGAGGACCAGGCAGCGGCCTACTTGGGCTTCTTTGGTTACGTGGGTGTGACCGTTGATGGCTACGTCTACGGATCCCACGGGCAGGTCTTCACGGTAGTGGGCTACGGCGAATTTGAGGCCTTCGTAGGTGAAGAGGGCCAGACGGTCTACATCCGGGCCGTAGTCGCGGTAGTAGTCGTTGTTTCCTAGGACCGCTCGCACGGGGGCAATGGTACATAGATGCTCGTAATCCATCTCTGAGGTGAGGTCTCCGGCGTGGATGATCAGATCTGCGCCCTTGAGCTCGTCCAGAAGCGCGGGCGAAAGATAGCCGTGGGTGTCCGAGATGATATCGATGCGCTTGGCGCCTGCACTGTTCATGGGATCCCTTCTGCAAAACCGATTCGACGTATATACAAAAAGCCCCACGGCTCCGCAGACAATTGGTCTACAGGGCTGCGGGGCCAGTGTGCTAGAGGCTCAGGGCCTTCTTGAGCGGCACAACGCGGCGGCGCGAAACCGGCACGCGTTCGTCGACGCCCGTAATGCCCAGTTGGATAGCGCCCGAGGGCACCGTCTCGACATCCGTGACGCACGCCAAGTTGACGATATAGCGGCGATGAACGCGAAAGAAGCCAAAGTCGCAAAGCTTGGCCTCGAACTGCGCCAGCGAAGTCGTCGATAGAAAACGATCATCGACGGTATAGATACAGGAGTAATCGTCCTTGGCCATGATGAAGCGAATGTCATCCACGGGAATGAGGACCTTACGGCCGCCCTTTTCCACCGGAATGCGCTCGATGGTGGCCTTGCTGTCCGTGACGGGCTTGGCGCGCTGCATGACCTTCTCGATCGCGCGATCCAGGCGTGCCTCCTCAACCGGCTTCATTAGGTAATCGACGGCATCTACGTCGAACGCCTCGACGGCATGATCGCTATACGCAGTCACAAACACAATCGCCGGCGGATTCTTAAGCTTATGCAGTGCCTCGGCAAGCTGCAGACCAGAAGCACCGGGCATCGAGATATCGAGAAATACGACATCGACGCGGCTTTCCATCAACATCTCAATGGCGGAGCGGACGCTCGACGCCTCAGTGATCGTGCCGATCTTGCCCGTCTGCTCGAGCAAGAAGCGAAGTTCCGAACGGGCCGGGGCCTCATCATCCACAATCATCGCACGCAGCATAGGGATTAAACCTTTCGTCAACAAACTACGCCGGGCATCCGCCGCTTGGCGTTGAGCCCATAGCCTTTTATTTTACTCTTGAATGTCAAAGATGCTCTCTGACAAATCAAGGTGCAGGAGCACTTTGGTGCCCTTGCCCGGCGCCGATTCGACGCGCGTATAGGAGTGCGGTCCATAAAAGCGATGGATGCGCTCAGAAATATTGTGCATGGCCACACCGGCGCCGCCGCCTTGCGGGGAACTGGCATCGGGGCGGGCAGAGCGCTCATCAAACAGCCTGGCGGCGGTGCCCTCGTCCATGCCCACACCGTTGTCGGCTACGGCAATCAGGATTGCGTCGTCGCCGTCTTGATGAACGGTCACGTCGATCCGCAGGGCACCGTCATCGCCCATGCCATGCCGCACGGCGTTCTCGACGATGGGCTGGATTACAAAGGCCGGGACCAACGTGTCCTCGACATCCTCGGAGACATCGAAGGTCGCCAGTACGCGGTCCTCGCCAAAGCGCGCCTTCTCAAACGTCAGGTAGCGCTTGGTCTGGGCAACCTCGCGCGAGACCGGGATAAGCGACCCCGAGTTGTCGAGCGTGGCGCGATAGAACGACGAGAACTCACGCAGTAGCTCGCGGGCGCGCAGCGGGTCGGTACGCGTAAACGACGCGATGGTGTTGAGCGTGTTAAACAGAAAGTGCGGATTGATCTGCGCTTGCAGGGCACGAACCTCGGCACGGGCCGTGAGCTCCTTTTGCACCTCAAGCTCGTGGATGGCGAGCTGTGTGGACAGGATCTCGGCAAAACCCGAGGCGAGCGCATACTGGGTACGGTCGACGGCACGCGGGGTCTTGTAGTAGAACTTGAGCGTGCCGACGGTGCGGTCGCCCACCTTAATAGGCGCGATGATACCG
>OOAJ01001387.1_pt1 | contig 10818 bp, 10 predicted proteins | sample 1671241 | NCBI WGS metagenome assembly OOAJ01 (sample SAMN06348136, study PRJEB24527) | human gut metagenome | biome: human gut; feature: ankylosing spondylitis patient; material: feces | host: Homo sapiens | place: China | collected 2015-10
CGAATTGCCTTATTGAGCAGTGCAGACATACATTCGTCGGCTAAAAGTTTATCCAAAATTGCCGAATCATACAGCGGATCGCCGTTTGTAAAAACGTGTTTGAACTCAAAAATGACAAGCCGCCGTTCGATACCGTCAAAATCTTGTGAGAAGTCTGGATAGTTGTTCATACCAAAAATCATTTTTCCGGTAAAACAGTATGTGAACTCTTGCTTGAACTTTCGGTTTACCTGTATTGGGCTACCATCTGCCAGCATTTTGAAAATATCCGATCTCAATACTTTGGTTTTCTTTAAGTCTGGGAAAATATTTGCAGTTTTATTGACAATAGCTGCAAGACCGAAAGGTCTTTCCATATCAGCCAGTTGAACGGCAGAAACATTATCTTCTCCGCAAAATCTTCTAATCAACTCTAACATCGTGCTTTTACCCGTTCCGGGAACTCCAATGAAAAAGAAGATTTTTTGATAGTTCACATGGTTCATCAAGAGATAACCTAGCAACTGTTCAAACAGTTCAATTTGCTTTGAACTGTTTTCAAACCAAATATTCAAGGTATCATCCAACAGTCTACTTTGTGCAGTAGGGTCATATAGAGCGTTGAATTGCCTAAAACTGATATAGTCCATATTGTGTGGGGAAAAAGTCACTTTGCTATCAGAACCGAATTTCAGAATACCGTTTTTGACGTTTACCGAACCGTCATCATCTGGAACTTCGGTGTAGGTCAAACCGGATATGTGCCTTATAACTTCCCGTTCAGTGTTGCTGTTTGCGTTTGGGTAGTTTTTTGTTAAGTATTGGGTGATTTTACCACTAGAGAACGGCTTATATACGCCGCTTTCATAACTGTAAAAGTCACCGTTTACCGTGATAAGGTTGAACCGTTCAATGATTTCTTTGGCAAGATCAGACTGTGAGATATTCTTGTTTTCTCTGGTCTGCTGCTGTTCCTGCGCTTTTTTTTAATGTACTTTCGTTCAAAATCTGTGCATCAAGTATATCTTCCGGGATAGGCTCTTCAAACACGAACTGGTTCATAAGCCGAATGGTTTCAAATGCCTGTTCTGCTGTAAAGCCCTTACCTATCAGATAGAACACATATGCACCCAATTTTTGCGTTCTGTTGCCTTTTGGAAAGTCCAAATCAAACGGCTTGTTTTTGGATTTCTGCAAGGGAAGAAAAAACATCGGAAATTCACCGATATTATTATTGGTAAGAGAACCTCTAATGAACTTTCGTTCAATTCCGTTGATTACAAGTGGAATATGATCGTCTGATTCTGGAAACTTCCATTCGCCTTTGATACCTAAAGCACAATACCAGTTGATTTTATGCTTTCGCTCCATATCGGACGGAACGAGAAGAAAGATTTGTTTTCCGTGTTCTGTCTGGATAGCATTATAAGGGATTTTTAAGAAATCCAGCATGGAGATTACTGCATCACTCCGGGGCTTACCGCGAATCGCTTCAATCAGCTCCCCGGTTTTGTGGTCGTAATCGTCAATATCCAATTTAGCAATACCGAATCTGTAAGAAGCACCGTAGCTTTTCCAGCTTTTCCGGGGGTGGTCGCAGTATACCCGCTCATCCTTTGGTGCGGCGGGGTGCTTCCCATTAAACTCTATAAACTTAGGATTCATTCTTGTTTATCACTTCTTTCTTGCACAGAATATTCATAACTCACTAAAAAACAGCTTTTGGATGGGTTCACCTACACACTTGGAGATTTTTTCCATAACCGCCGGGGATGGCTTCAAATTTTTGCGCTCAATCAGAGAAACATACTTACTTGTAACGCCAACGCTGTTGGCAAGCTCCTTTTGGGTCAATCCACATTTCACCCTTGCAATTTTCAAATTCGTATTCATATCTCAATCCTTTCTCCCATTATCAATGGGACTTACGCTTCAATTATACGCTTGACATTTCCCATTGTCAATGGTATATTACGAAATATAGAGCCATTGTGTTTACTTTTCCCACTGTCGATGGTATAATTTTTTCAAAGGCGGTGGGGTAGATGGGCTTACCAGAAAATTTGAAAGCACTTAGAAAATCAAAAGGTTTTAGCCAGCGGGTTCTTTCGGAAAAAAGCCAAGTTAGTTATAGTATGGTTAGCAAACTCGAAAGCGGGGAACAAAAAAACCCCTCTTTGGAAACCTTGGAAAAGATTGCATCCGCTCTTGATGTTGATGCTTCCCGTCTGTTGGATGGTGAAGATATTTTCACCAAATTTGATATTTTAACTGACGGGATAGATGTAACAGAACTTCAAAAAGCACCTGCAACACTTGTGCGCGAAAGACTTTCTGATCTTCTAAACAGTAAAGAAGCCGTTGAGTTCTTTTCAATCAATACCAAGGCAATCAGCCCGGATGATTATGATTTTATTGAAACAGCGGTTTTAGACTATATCAGATACCAGTTTTCAAAATTTGACGGTAAAGAATCTATTTATGAGAATGATTGATAAACACATCGGTTCTAAATTTAGTGGAACGGATGTGTTTATTATGACAGGAGGAACAAGAAAACGCGGCGCAACATGGTCTTACTATTTCGATTTGGGGAAGATAGACGGTAAGCGGCAGAAAAAAGAAAAAGGCGGCTTTAAGACAAAGAAAGAAGCTGAAACCGCACTTGCCAAGGCAATCAATGAATACAATAACGCCGGGGCAGTCTTTACACCGTCTGAAATCACCGTGTCGGATTATCTGGATCAGTGGTATGATCTGTACTGCAAGCCGAATCTGAAGTACAGTACCCAAGTAAATTACTTACGAATCATAGAGGGGCATTTGAAGCCCAAGTACGGGCAGTATCGGTTAAAGGCTATTACTTCGGCAATCCTGCAAGAGTACGCTAACAGTCTGAAGCTGAACGGTCTGGCAAAAAGTTCGGTTGTCGGTATTCTGTCTGTGTTTGGTGCATCTTTGGATTATGCGGTTGAACCCATGCACTACCTTTCCGTAAATCCTATGCGCTATGTGAAGTTCCCTAAGATAGAGCGTAAACCCCGTGAACGCATCGTTCTTACAATGGACGATTGGAATAGAATCATTGAACGCTTCCCGGTTGGGTCACGGTTTCACATCCCGTTGATGATTGGTTTCTATACCGGGTTGCGCATTTCAGAAGCGTTTGCCCTAACGTGGGATGATATTGACCTTGAAAAACGGGAATTGACGGTAAACAAACAAGTTGTTGTGCGGAACTTTGGGGCAGACGTTCGTAAGGTGATAGAGAAGAAAGGCAAAAAAGAATTGCGCTCATCGTGGTACTTTACCACGCCCAAAACGCAATCTTCCAGCAGAACGGTCAAGTTTGGTGAAACGCTGTATCAAGCGTTGAAACAGGAACGCACCACCCAGATGGAGAATGAATTGAAGTATGGTGAATACTACACGATTCATGTAATCAAGAAAGAACTGGATGAAAAGGGCAATGAAATGCAAAGAATCGTACCAGTTCAGAAGTGCTTACAATCTGCGCTCCCACGGGTCAAGCTGGTCTGCATTGCGGAAAATGGGCAGTATACATCAACGAACACCTTCAAGCACTGTTCCAGAATCATTCACGATGAACTGTTGCTTGCGTTTGATTATCACTCTTTGCGGCACACTCACGCAACGATTCTGATTGAATCGGGGGCAGATGTAAAGGACGTTCAAACCAGATTGGGACACGCCAACATTCAAACAACCCTGCAAACCTATGTACACGATACGGAAACAATGGCAAATCGTTCTGTTGACATCTTTGAACAGGCGATAGGGCAGAAGAAAACATCATAACGAAAAAGAGGGCTGAGCCGCTGAAAAGTTCAACGGTTCAACCCTCTTTTTCATGTTCAAAGTTCAATGGTGGCAAATGGGTGGCAAATCGGCATTTTTCACGCCTTGAAAATGCCGAAAATCCTTATTTCATGCGGACAAATGCCGTGATACACTCACAATGCCGTGTTCGGGGAAAAAGGTCCACCGGCTGGACCTTCTCCGCGTGATACCCATGCTCTTCGAGCCATGCGGCATCTCTTGCAGCGGTGGAGGGATTGCAGCTGACATAGACCACCCGGCGGGGGGACATCTGGACGACGGCGGAAAGGGTCGTCTCGTCGCAGCCCTTGCGGGGCGGGTCGAGCATGATGACATCAGGCCGCAGGCCCTCAGCGGCGAGGCGGGCGGCGGCCTGACCAGCGTCGGCGCAGAAGAAGCGGCTCTTGGCGGCGACAGCGTCGCCCATCCGGGCGGCGTTGGCCTTGGCGCTGTCAATAGCCTCAGGCACGATCTCCACGCCGATGAGCTCCCGGCAGCGGTCGGCCATGGAGAGACCGATGGTACCCATGCCGCAGTAGAGGTCGAGCAGAACGTCCGAGGGTTCCAGCTGGGCGTACTCGGCAGCGATGCCGTAGAGCCGCTCAGCGGCCAGCGTGTTGACCTGATAGAAGGAGAGGGGGCCGAGTCGGACCGGCACACCGCAGAGAGTATCCTCGATGTAGCCCGGGCCGTAGAGCGAGACGGTCTCCTCGCCGAGGATGACGTTGGTCTTCTTGGCGTTGACATTGATGAGGACGGACGCAATATCGCTGAACTGCTCCCGCAGCGCGGTCACGAGCTCCTCGCTGTGGGGGAACTTCGGGCGGGTGCAGACGAGGCAGACCATGATCTGGCCGCTGTGGGTACCCCGGCGCAGGAAGATATGCCGAACAAGGCCCTTGCCGCTCTCCTCGTCGTAGGGCTGGATGCCGTGGGAGGCGAAGAAGCTGCAGAGCGCGTTGCCGATGTCGTTCAGGACGCCGGGCTGTAATCTGCAATCGGGGCAGGGGACGATGCGGTGGGTACGGCCGGCGTAAAAGCCGATGCAGGGCGCACCGTTTTTGTCGCGGCCCACCGGGAACTGTACCTTGTTGCGATAGCGGTCCACCTCGGGGGAGGGAAGGGCATCCAGCACCGGCACATCCAGTCCGCCGATGCGGCGGAAGGCGTCGGCGACGCTCTCCTGTTTGGCCCGCAGCTCGGCGGCGTAGTCCATATGCCGCAGGCTGCAGCCGCCGCAGGGGCCGGCGACAGCACAGTCCACCGGGATGCGGTCAGGCGAAGGGGTGAGCAGTTTGTCCAGGATGCCGAAGGCATACCGGCCGCAGTCCTTGACGATACGCACCTGAGCCTCATCGCCGGGGGCAGTACCCGGGACGAAGACGGCCTCGCCCTCCGGCGAGTGGGCAACGCCGCTGCCGTCGCTGGAAAGACGCTCGATGCGGAGGGTGAGAAGCTGGTTTTTCTGTAAGGGCATGGAATGATCTCTCCTTATGTCTCGTCAGGGGCGGGCTGGACGTCTGCGTCAGCCTGCGAGGTCATATACTTGCTGGGCGGCACACCTTTGGCGCGCTTGAACACCCGCGAAAAATAGAACTGGTCGAGGAAGCCCACCGATGCCGCCACCTCGGCGATGGACAGTGTGCCGCTGCGCAGCAGCTTGCAGGCTTCGTTGACCCGGTATTCGGTCAGATAGTCGATGGGGCTCTTGCCCACATTGAGCATGAACACCCGGTACAGATGGCTCCGGGAGACGCCGACGCTCTTGGCGACATCGTCGATGGAGATGTCGTGGGAGTAGTTGAACTGGATGTACTTGATGGCGTTCAGGACATACTGGCTGGAAGAAGAGGTGCTGTGGGGGCGGCTCTCGCTGGTCTCCCGCATCAGGGCGGCGATGAAGAGGTAGAGATAGCCCACCATCGCAGCCTCGTCCTGGGGCTGCAGGCCGCGGGACGAGTAGATGCTGCTCAGGGCCGCCCGCATCCCCTCCAGGTCCTGGGTGTGGTGGACGGGGGCAGCGTCGGTGAAAGGCAGCTGCGCCGCAAGCTTGTGGGCGCAGGCACCGTTGAAGCCGACCCAGCTGTACTCCCACGGCTGGGCCTCGTCGGCAGTATAGCGGATGAGCTGGCTGGGGCGGGCAAAGAACAGATCGCCCGGCACGACCTCATAGGTGCGCCCGCCGACCTCGAACACGCCCTTGCCCGAGACGACCAGATGGATGAGGTAGTGGTCCCGGATGCCGGGACCCCAGGTCTGCCCCGGAGCACAGCGCTCCAGACCGCAGTTGAAGATGGACAGCTCGATGTTGTTGGTGTAGTTCTGCTTGAACGACTGCTTGTAGACGTCTGCCATTGCGGTTCCCTCCTGCCTGTTGGCTCTATAGCCTGAGTATACCACATCTGCCCCCGCAAATTCAACAAAAGTACATCTTATTCTTTGGGCTGGACACCGAAAATTACTTTTTTTGCGGGTTGAAATTGCAAAATGGCAGTGGATGCATTACAATAGCGGTAACAAACCGAACATTGCAGAGAGTGCAGGGAGGGGTTCTGGATGGCAACCAGCAGGCAGCTCAGAGAACAGATCGCAGCAGGGAGGTGGGACGCCGCGCTGGCCGCGCTCTACGGCGGCAGCGAGGAGGTCCTGGCCCGCCAGCGCAGCCGTTATGGTGCGGCCCTCGAGCAGTTTGAGCTTTACTATGGGCCGGGGCGGCAGGTGCAGGTCTATTCGGCCCCGGGCCGCACAGAGCTTGGCGGCAACCACACCGACCACCAGCACGGTTACGGCCTTGCGGGTGCGGTCACGCTGGACCTTGTGGCGGTGGCGTCCCGGAACGAGGATGGCTTCATCCGGGTCAAGTCCCGTGGCTTCAACAAGCTGGACGTCATTGATTTGACCGAAGAGGAGCCGCAGCAGGGGGAGAGCACCCACTCGGCCAGCCTCATCCGGGGCATCGCGGAGGGCTTCCGGGCAAAGGGCTGCGATGTGGGCGGCTTCGATGCCTACACGGCCAGCGATGTGCTGCGGGGCTCGGGACTGTCCAGCTCAGCAGCCTTTGAGATGGGCGTGGCCATGATCCTCAACACAGAATACGGCTGCGGCCTGGACGCCCCTGCGCTGGCCCGCATCTGCCAGTTTGCGGAGAATACCTACTTCGGCAAGCCCAGCGGCCTGCTGGACCAGCTGACCAGCGCCGTGGGCGGGGTGCTCTTTGCGGATTTCGCCGACCCGACGGCACCGAAGATCGAGAAGATACATGCCGACGGCGTCCTGCCCGAGGGCATGACCCTCTGCGTCACCGATACCCGCGCCAGCCACAGCGAGCTGACCGGCGAGTTCGCGGCCATCCGGAACGAGATGGAAGCCGTGGCGGCCTGTCTGGGCGGCAAGGTGCTGGGCGAGGTGGACGAGAAACGCTTCTGGCAGGAGCTGCCCCGCCTGCGGGAGCAATGCGGCGACCGCGCCGTGCTGCGTGCCATCCACTATTTTGAGGAGAATGCCCGTACCCTTGCCCAGAGAGATGCTCTTGCGGCGGGAGACTTTGCCGCCTTTGCCCGGCTGGTGGAAAAGAGCGGCCACTCGTCCTTTGAGTGCTGCCAGAATGTCTACTGCGCTTCTTCGCCGAAGCATCAGGGGCTGTCGGCGGCGCTGGCCATCAGCCAGAGCATCCTTGCAGGCACCGGCGGTGCATGGCGGATGCAGGGCGGCGGCTTTGCCGGAACGATCCAGGCTTTTGTACCGGATGCGCTGGTAAAGCGCTACTGCGCCGCGATGGAGGCGCTGTTCGGCCCGGGCTGCTGCTATCTGCTCTCGCTGCGGGAACAGGGAACCGTGCGGGTCATGTAAAACACAAAAAGAATGCCCTGCGGCATGGTGAGAGTCCACCGCCGCAGGGCATTCTTTTGTTTTTGGAAAGGTCAGCCGCGCTGAGACTTTGCGTCTGCACGCAGAGCGCTCATATCGTTCTTGTAGGTCTGAAGGTCTTCTGCAGCCTTGCTCGGTCCGCCGAAGAAGAAGGTGTGGACGCCTTCCACGGCATTGAAGCCGGCCTTGACCACATTGAACAGCAGCTTCGGAATGAACGAGATGGAGAGAGAGAGCAGTCCACCTCTAAAGAAGAAATCAGTGAAACGGAGATGGTCCGTAAATGAGGTCCATGCGTCACGAAATGCGCCGCCGCCGCCAAGAAGGGCTTTTTCTCCGTCCGGTACAACAGCATAGGAAGAAGGCATCTGGATGCGTTTCATAAACGACTCCTTTCTATCACTCCGTCAAATCAAACAGACTCAGGCAGCTGCAGCCACGATGGGGTCGGTGATGCCAGCATCCTGCTGCTGGGACGCGGCAATATTTGCCTTGGTCTGGGCGTAAGCATTCTTGAGCTCGATGAAGATGGACTTGACCGTGTTATAGATCTGGATAGCCTGCATTGCGCCGTACCAGCCAGCGAGAGCGCCGACCGCCACAGTGGCAGCTTTGCCGGCCTTGTTCTGGCCGTCCCAGTAATAGGAGACCGACTGGGACAGGGTCAGGCCGTCCTCGTGCATCAGAAGCAGACCGCCCACAGCCGCCGTAAGGGCAGCCTTGCCCATCAGCTGGGCGAAGTTGACCGTGAAGTTCACAGCGGCAGTGAGGAGGTTCTCGGGGTGAAATTCGATGAGGTAAGAACCGATCTGAAGGGCACCGCCGTCGATGTAGGTCATCTCGTCGGCAGAGATGACGGCATAAGCAGCCGGCATCATCGGACTCTGATATGTAAGTTCCATAGGGGAATGCTCCTTTCACACATACGCTCCGCCGGAGACGGAGACTAAACTATCTGGATTATAGCATAACTGCCGAAAAACAACAAGAGAGCGCAGAAACAGAATCGGAACGGGATTTGGGGCGCCAAAGCACAAAAATCAAGCGAAACGGACGGAAAAACGCTAAAATATAAAGGGAATGCCCCGGAAAAGGCTCCGAAAAAATGTTGTGTTAAAATTTCGGCAAAAGGCGGAGAAAACAGCAGCGCCCCGGCTGCTGTCCGGTGAGGGAACGGCAGGCAGGGCGCTGCTGCTATCAGGATGAATCGGAGAAAAATGGGGAAAGCTTAAAGTTCCTCGCCCGGCACACGGTGGTACAGTGCGGTCAGCTCAGCGATGTGAGCGCTGAGGGCCGGGGTGAGCGGCTGGGTGAGCCGCCACTGCCAGTTGGCACCCTGGGTGCTGGGGGTGTTGATGCGGGCCTCAGCGTCCAGATGGAGCCAGTCGGCCAGCGGGATGACCGCCATGTCCGACACGCAGGAAAGGCAGGCGCAGATCATGGCCTCCGTGAGGTCTTCCGGTGCGCAGCGCAGGTAGCGGCAGGCATAGGCCACATCCTCGGCGCTGGCGCTCTGACGCCAGCCCTCGGCGGTCACGTTGTCGTGGGTGCCGGTGTAGACCACGCTGTTGCGGGGGTAGGTGTAGGGCAGGTAGTTGCCCGGCTCGCGGCTGTCGAAGGCGAACTGCATGATCTTCATGCCCGGGTAGCCGCTTGCGGCCAGCATGGCCTTGACCTCGGGGGTCAGATAGCCCAGATCCTCGGCGATGATGCCGCCCTCGCCCAGCGCCTTGTGGATGGCGTCGATGAAGGCGCGGTCAGGGCCTTTCTCCCAGTGACCGCCCGCAGCGGTCTTGTTCCCGGCGGGGATGGAGTAGTAGCTCTCGAAGCCCCGGAAATGGTCGATGCGGACGACGTCGTAGATGGAAGTGGCGTGTTTGATGCGCTGCTTCCACCAGCGGAAGTCCTCGGCCTCGTGGCGGGGCCAGTCGTAGAGCGGGTTGCCCCAGAGCTGACCGTCGGCGGCAAAGGCGTCGGGCGGACATCCGGCAACGCTGGTCAGGTGGACGGCACCGTCGGTCTGGAACAGCTCCGGGTGGGTCCAGAGGTCGCTGGAATCGGGGCTGACGTAGATGGGAATGTCGCCCACCAGCTGGATGCCGTGGCTGTTGGCGTAGGTCTTGAGGGCGTTCCACTGGGTGTAGAAGAAGAACTGCACGGCCTTGTAGTAGTCCACCTCGACGGCCAGCCGCTTTTTGGCGGCGGCGAGGGCCGCAGGCTCCCGGGTGCGCAGGTCGTCGGGCCAGTCGGCGAGACCGGCCTGCCCCTGCGCGGCCTTGACGGCCATGAAGAGGGCATAGTCCTCGAGCCAGCCGCTCTGGGCCTCACAGAAAGCCTCATAGGCCGGGGAGGGGGAAGCCAGTAGGCGGTCAGCCGCTTTATGGAGCACCACGGGCCGCTGCTGGTAGAGCGCACCGTAATCGACGGGACCCACCGGCTGGGGCGCGGGCAGCTCAGCCTCGGTGAGGAGGCCGTCCGCTGCCAGCAGACGGAAATCGATAAAGTAGGGGTTGCCGGCAAAGGCAGAAAAGCTCTGGTAGGGGCTGTCCCCGTAGCCCGTAGGGCCGATGGGGAGTATCTGCCAGTAGGTCTGCTTTGCAGCCGCAAGGAAATCGACGAAGGCAAAGGCTTCATCTCCCAGCGTGCCGATGCCGTAAGGACCCGGCAGGCTGAAGACGGGCATCAGAATGCCGCTTGCACGCATGGCTGGAACCTCCTTGTTTTAACCCTTGACAGCGCCTGCCACGACACCCTCGATGATGTACTTCTGGCAGGTCATGTAAAGGATGATGATGGGGATGATGGCGATGATGATGCAGGCCATCATGGGGGCCAGCTCGACGCGGCCATAGCCGCCGCGGAAATACTGGATAGCCATGGGAATGGTGCGGTACTTCTTGATGTCCAGCACCAGCGTGGGCAGCAGGTAGTCGTTCCAGACCCACATCGTCTCAAGGATGGCGGTGGAGATCATGGTGGGCTTGAGGATGGGGAAGACGATCTTGAAGAAGATCTGGATGGGGTTGCAGCCGTCGATCATGGCAGCCTCTTCGATCTCGATGGGGACGCTCTTCATAAAGCCGGTGAACATGAACACGGCCAGACCGGCACCGAAGCCCAGATAGATGATGC
>OOAJ01001397.1_pt1 | contig 10752 bp, 13 predicted proteins | sample 1671241 | NCBI WGS metagenome assembly OOAJ01 (sample SAMN06348136, study PRJEB24527) | human gut metagenome | biome: human gut; feature: ankylosing spondylitis patient; material: feces | host: Homo sapiens | place: China | collected 2015-10
CCGAGCCAGTCAACGGTCAAGATGAACGGCGCATTTCATGCGCCGCCGTTGACAGTCACGCCCGTCTTTGCTAAAAAGTAATCAAGGCGGGAAAGCCCTAAAATGGCTTCCCGCCCATTTCAATTTTTAGAAAAGAAACGCTCCAAAATCAGAAAGAGAGCGTCCAAGCACTTTGAGGGATTGGCCGCCTTGTCCACCCATTCAGCGGGACAGCGGGCGGAGGTCAAGGCCGGGTGTAAACCCGTTCATTTCAGCTTAGAAACCCTTCATAAAACGGGCTTATTTAGCGATATAAGGCTTTATAATAGAGAAGGAGTGAAACTTCTATTCAAGTTTAGAAACGCCTTCCATTAGTCCGAAAGAGACCTTAGAAAGAGAATTAAATCGTAAAGTATCAGGGAAAGAAATTCAACCGACTTTGGAGAGAATAGAGCAAAAAATGGTTCAAAATCAACACCAAGAAACCCCTGAATTTAAAGCAATTCAACAAAAATTGGAAAGCTTGCAGCTACCTACACCACCAATACCCAAAACACCTAAACTTCCAGGACTTTAAACCTTAAAAAAGGAAAAGAGTAGTTACCAAAAAACGGTAACTACTCTTTTTTTATAAAAACCTTTCCTCATGTTTGAAAAGCTGATCGAGAAATAAAGCACACAACGGTATTCTTTCTTTTTTCAGTTGGTACATTTTGCAGTCTGTAACGTGTCATTTACTGTTTGTTACCTTAACATATCCAGTCGAAAACACAAGGGTATATAAACGAGCAAGCTCGCCCTTGTGTTTTCTTTGTGTCTATGTTGCGTTCTCGTCACAGCAAACGACACGAACACACTGGCGAAAATGAACCAACAAAACGAAAAAAGAAAGGAGCGTATACTTCACAGACGGTGTTAAGGATACTTACCAGATGAAACCGTACATTGCACCGACCGCTGCTGAGTTGGAACAATTTCTTTCCTCTCTAAATTAAATCTTGCCGAAGCAGTGATGTGTCAGACTTTCCTGACACATCGCCGCTTTGCACTTCACAAAATCCGCTGCCAGGAGGTGATGAAATGAGTATGGTAAATGCTGACTCCGTTCAGCTATTCGCAATGCTGAAAAAAATGCAGGATTCCATTTCCTCCATCGAAACTACCAAAAAATCTGTAAAGATGAAATATGAACAGTTAGGTGCTGGATGGCAAGATAAAAAATACAACGAGTTGGGCGTGGTTGTAAGAGACTGCAACAAGGCTCTCAATGACATATTGGTAATTATGCTTCAAGCAGAAAAATATGTGGCTTTACTCGCCAAGAGCCTTAGTGAATACGAAAGTGTTCAACTAGGATCTACAAATGGAATATCTGCAAGCACACCTCAGACCAGTAGTTTTGCTGTTACACCATCAAGTGCAGATACAACCACCTTTGAGTCAAATACCTTTGGTTCTAATCTTGCATTTGTTCAAGACAGACTATCAGCTGAACGATATTTTTCCCGTGGAAATCACTATGAAGAATATCGAGATTATTGGGAGAACGGGAACTATACCTTTTCTCGAAATGAAAATCCAGAACTCGTATACGTTAGAGCAAGGGATATTGAAGGAGTTTATCTCAGTGACCGAGAACTTGGGAACCCGGAAGGATTTTGGACACGGAATGGTCGAGAGGGATGGTCGAGAGAAAACATTCTAAGGCGAGCTTCGCACATCCAAGATGTTCGTCAAAATACTGAGTCAGGAATGTCTTTGGATGAGCTTTCACAAAACCCAGTGTTAGATGATACCATTCGTAGCTATTACAATAATCCTGTCCAGGTTGCGCAGGTAGGTTCTTATTATGTATTTCAGAGTGATGGGCGACATCGAACACTTGCAGCTCAATCGCTTGATACATATATCCCGGTTTTAGTAACAGGTAGCTACACTCGAAATGATTAACAAATGAGGAGGTGAGTGTTTGAGCAACGTAAATGCTGATGCAACTCAATTACTGACAATACTGAAAAATATGCGGACCTCCATTTCTTCTATCGAAACTACAAGAAGTTCTGTGAAGATGAAATATCAGCAATTGGGAATTGGATGGAATGACAAGAAGTACGATGAGCTGGGAACTATCGTAAAAGATTGCAACAAAGCCCTGAATGATATTTTACAGATTATGCTTCAGGCCGAAAAATACGTTGCTTCACTTGCCAAAAGTGTACAAGAATATGATAATGTTAATTTGGACACTCCTTCTGCACGAAATTCTTTCCTCCAGGGTCTGCAAACACCTAATGTTGGTAATTCGTCTTATCAGTATTGCCTTGGCGTGCTAACCCAAGGTAGCACACCAGACGGATATATCGCTGTTATATCACAACGCCATGAAAATGCAGAGCAGAATGTCAGAGAAGTGTTTGACCATTTCGCTGGTAAACTGATGATACAAGATTCTGAATATCCACCGGATCAGACAGCACATTACTCACCGGGAAATTATATAGGGCATTCACGAGGAGTCTACTACAATGCAGCTTCTGATATGACAAATCCAAGAGGTGCAGGAACAACTTATTTCCACGAGCTTGCTCACATGATCGACCATGCTTCGTGCAACTATCGGAGCAATCTATCCAATACTCCAGAATTTGCTGAGGCACTGGTTGAGGACGGACAAAGAATCCTGAGCTTATATAACAATCTTCCAGTGGAAAAGCAAACTGCTTTTCTGACCCGTATTAGGCAGGATTCAGCTCACTCCTTCTCGGACTTAATTGATGCGACAACAAATGGTCAATTGCACGGAAATTATGGTCACTCAAGGAACTATTGGACGAGACCGGGCAATCTACAAGCAGAAGCCTTTGCCCACTTTTTTGAAGCGTCTATGGGAGACCAAGGCAAATTAGAGCTATTAGCAAATTTCTTTCCTACAGCGTTTGGTATTTTTTCTTCAATGATTGATTCTATTAGACCAGATAATCATGTTAGGGTCTTGAGCAGAGAAAGGTAGGTGCATACAATGGACAAAAACAAGAGCGTTGCAGATTTTATGAATAGCTTCCTTAATACACCTGAACCGAAAATTGATAATGAGTATTATGAAATCGAAGAACAGTATTTTCGGCAATTCGGTCATGGTGTCCCAAGGGAAATGTTGCCTGATAGCATTTCAACGGAACAAATTAAACAAGCCATGAAAAAATGCATTCTTTCCAAAAAGGATAATCTCTTTGAACTATTAGGCATCATTATCAACGATAATTATTTATATTAAGAAAAGGAACGACGACATGGATGAAGACAACATTATAACTTTGAATGATGAGAATGGGAACGAAGTTGAATTTGAATTTCTTGACTTAATACCGTATCGCCAGAACGAATATGTTGTCCTGCTTCCTATTGGAGATTCGGATGGGCAAGTTGTTATTTTGCAGCTGAAAGAAATTGACGATGAAACAGAAGAATATGTTGGTGTTGAAAACGAATTTGTGTTAGAGACTGTCTTAGGTCAGTTTACAAGGAACTACACGCAGACCACGAAACGGGGGCTGCTGACAACAAATAAAGGCTGAGTATCAAGCACCGAAAAAGTGCGAGATATTCAGCCTGTTTTGTTGTCCGGGGTTTCCAAAGGGGCTTGCCCCTTGGCACACGACTTTGCTTGCAAAGTGTAGTGTGTTATACGCTCTGTCGGCGTTGCTGCGAAAATGAGGTTGCCGCCGGGTCGGGCAAGGGCATTTGAAGCAGCAGGAAAACAGGGCTGTGATTGCGTGTCGTGGAGCCGCAAGCGCAGGGCTGGTTTCGTCAGCAGACAGGGCGTATATGAAAGCCCCCGTTCCTCGTCCCACGCCGGACTTCGGGACAAAATGTCCCGAACTTGTGGACACACTCACAAAAAGCAAACAGATTTTTCTCTCAAAATTGGAATGGGCGGGGAAGCCATTTTAGGGCTTTGCTATCTCCCTGATAAATGAGAAGTTAAGTTTCGTCCATATATATTTTTATCTCGATGTATTCATGATTTCTTGCATAAGCAAACGACGCTGATTTTCTGATATAGTCAAATATATTTTCGTCTAAATCTTCGTCCCATGTTGTTTCGCTGAAAATTTTATTTTCAGCGGTTGGCTTATACAAGATGACTACATGGATTTGATAAAACTCTTCATCATCATTTGAAAACTGTCGAACTAATGAAATTTGAAAAAATGGTTCTTTTGAAAAAGCAGTAAATGTTCCGGTTTCAAATAAAACCATATCTTCTTCAAGCGGTGTGCTGCACATCTGCTCAAAAACATCAACTATTTCTTCCACAGACATTTTATCCGTTATCTTATCTTCTAAAAACTTAATCAAGTTCTCCATTGATTTTCCTCCTGTAAATTCTTATTTATTGTTCTCTACTTCCGTCCCCGCTGTGGATTTGGATTTTTCAGCAAATCTGACTTATCAGTTCTTAGAAATGGGCGGGAAGCCATTTTAGGGCTTTCCCGCCTTGATTGCCCATTAGCAAAGACGGGCGGGGCTGTCAACGGCGGCGCATGAAATGCGCCGTTCATCTTGACCGTTGACTGGCTCGACTGGCTTTGCTATCTCCCCAACAAGTTATTGTTTGTTGTTTTTCCAATTATCTAAACGGGCTTGCATAGTTTCTCGCCATTCTTCACTTGGACAAGCAGTAATCAATTTTCGATACTCTTCACTTGATGGCGCTTCTATCAAATAAGACTCTACCAATTTTAGCAAATCCCACTCTACTCCATACATTCCACCTTCGGGGAAAATGTCAATCAATACGCCTACTTCTTCTCTTGTCAATGGCGTTTTTACATTGGAGAGCAATTCGTCATACATGTTGATGGTTTCTACTGTAGGGTCATCTTTCACTGCGTCTGGCATTTGACCGAGAAGTTTCAATTTTATAATTGCCTCCTGCACCTTTACTCCCTCCAATTTCTCGTTCTCTATTTTCTCCCCCGCTGCGGGTTTGGATTTTTCAGCAAGTCCGACTTCTGTGCAATCTTTTTCAGCCACTTCTTTTCTTCCTCGGACAGCTTTTTCAAATTCAGCTTGAGCCGCTTACAGATAAACGCCAAAGCCGCTTGCTCCGGGTCGCTGTCTGGACTGGCAGTTTCCTCGGCGGTCTGCAAGAAATCCTCCAGCGGATTGTCCTCCGGAACGCTGAAAAAATCGTCCTTATGGGCTTCCCGCAGGTCAAGGGCTATCTTGTTTATGTCTTGCTGTATCACATAGCGGCAAAAGCTGTCATCGTCAATATGGGCGGCGACAAGCTGCCTTAACTGCGGGTCGGACAAGCCGGGATTGTGCTGCTTCATAATGGTTGCGCTCATAATATCCACAATGGCATTTGCGCTCTGTACCTGCTTGACTGCCGTTCCGTTCACATAGATTTCAAGGTCAGCCATTAGCCGGGGGAAATCCGGGTGTACCGCCAGCTCACACAAGAGGGAAGTATCCACCCGCCCACTTTTCAATAGTTCAATCATATCATCGCTCAAGCGCAGGTCTGCAAGATCGGCGTTTGGGTGATTTCTTGTTTGGGACAGCCCCAGCAGATAATCGGCAGTCACGCCGTAAAACTTCGCCAGCTTGATAATGGCATAGTGGCTGATGTCCTTGAAGTCCTTTGCTTCATAACTGCCCAGTGCAGACTTGGAGAGATTTACCTGTTCCTCAAGCTGCTCCAGCGTCAGCCCACGCTCCACACGCAGGTCTTTCAATCGTTCTTGTATGGATAGTTCCATGCTCCCCCTCCTTGTCTGCTTGATAGTCAAAAATATTTCTAATTTTCTCGCAGATAATTCACTGATATTGTCAACTGCTCATTTTACTCGGTAGCACAAAGCTCATTCATTTTTGGAATCAGTAATTTATCCATCCACTGACAAACAATCTCAAAGGTATTATCAATTTTTTCTTCATTTCCTATGTCAAGATATATTTCATTGTCTCTTAAACTGTAAAACAGCGGTTGTGTGTTGATGTCTGGTTTGGCATAACCATAAGGGTCGTATGGACGGGTGTTGATTATATAGCAAACCTCTATGCTTATGCTATCCTTTGTGTTCCCGCCGAATGAGGAAAACGCAATCATATAGGTGAAATTTTTACTGTGCCTCGTAAGTGTTTTGTCAGATTTTTTATACTTAAAGCCTAAATGTCCGTACTTTCCTTGCAACTTGTTTCCAAGTATTTGCATTGCTTCGTTAAAGTTCATTGTGCCTCCTCCATTTTTCCATCGTGAAAATGAATATATCTTTTCAAATATCCATTTATAAAGGCTTTCCTATCTCCTATTTATCACTCATTATTTCTATTCTACCACAATTCCGAGAGCGTGGAAATAGAAAGTTTTCCGGGCTGATTTCCGACTTTATGGATATACGGGGCGGGCGGTCATTTAGGTGTAGACTTATCTTAGTTCATCGATGAGCCGCACCTTGAAAAATGAATGACCGTCCGAAAAGGAATACCCCGGCAGGGGAAGCACCGCTACGAGCCACTTCGGGACAAAATGTCCCGAAGTCCGGGGAGCGTGCCTCGTCGCCACAAGCTGCGTATCATTCGCTTCCGCCAAATGGCGAAAGCTCACTCGCTCCGCTGTGGCTCCTCTCCCCACAAAGTCCAACGACTTTGTGGGGGCCCCTGTTGGGAACACGCCGCAGGAATGGGGCAGGAAGCCTTTTTGGGGAGAACGGCAACAGAAAAATGGAGGGAACACATGAGAGAGAACCCATATAAACGACTGCCGCCCATAGAGCGCAAACCGGACGGCTCCCTCTACCGTATGACGCCGGCGCAGCGGAAACAGGCAAACAGCCTGATACGCCGGGAGTGCTGCTGTTATGAGGACGGGAACTGTATGTTCCTTGACGATGGGGACACCTGCACCTGTCCGCAGACGGTTTCTTTCTCGGTCTGCTGTAAGTGGTTCCGCTGGGCGGTCTTGCCGCTGGACGGGACGCTGGAAGCGGAGATTTTCCGGGATAAGGACTTGAAACGCTGTGCGGTCTGCGGCGGTGTGTTCGTCCCTAAATCCAACCGGGCAAAATACTGCCCCGGCTGTGCCGCCAGAGTTCACAGGCGGCAGAAAACAGAAAGTGAACGGAAAAGGAGGTCTTGTGTGGACAGTTAGGGGCTGAAAAGTCCTTGATTTACAAGGCTTTGCAAGCACAGAACAGGGGCAGGCAATAGAAACTACCGTCTGCCCCCGGAAACGGGCTTCTAACCGTCCACAAAACACGATATGACAAACACTATTTATATCCATCAGCCGGAAAAGGCGGTCAGCTTTACCCGGCTTCCCAATTTCCTTTTTGAAGCCCCCACATTCACGCCACTGTCCAACGAAGCAAAGGTACTGTATGCCTTTATCCTGCGCCGGACAGACCTGTCCCGGAAAAACGGCTGGGCGGACGAATATGGGCGCATTTACCTCTACTATCCCATCAATGAGGTGGTGGAGCTGCTCCACTGCGGGCGGCAGAAAGCAGTCAACACTCTGCGGGAACTGCAATATGCTGGACTGGTGGAGATCCAGAAGCAGGGCTGTGGAAAACCCAACTGCATTTACCCAAAATCCTACGAAGCGGTTCCAAACACCGACTTCAAGAAATCCGGTTATGGAACGCCGGAGGACTGAAAACCGCACTTGACAAGTACGAAAATCAACCCTCTTGGAGTACGAAAACCGGACGGTATATAGAAATACAGAGATTAAAACGATTTTATTTATATCTTATCCATTCCTATCCTATCTGAGATATTTTCTGCGGGATTTTCCTGTGGAAAAGTCCCGGAAAGGAACGGAATGGGGAAAGGAGCAGAATGGCACAACACGCAATTTTGCGGTTTGAGAAACACAAGGGCAACCCGGCAAGGCCGCTGGAAGCCCATCACGAACGGCAGAAAGAGCAATACGCCAGCAACCCCGACATTGACACCAGCCGGAGCAAATACAACTTCCATATCGTCAAGCCGGAGGGCAGGTACTATCATTTTATTCAAAACCGTATCGAACAGGCCGGTTGCCGTACAAGGAAAGACAGCACCCGGTTTGTCGATACGCTCATTACCGCCAGCCCAGAGTTTTTCAAGAAGAAGTCGCCAAAGGAGATACAAGCGTTTTTCCAGAGGGCGGCAGACTTCCTCATCGGGCGGGTAGGCAGGGAAAATATCGTGTCGGCCGTGGTACACATGGACGAGAAAACACCCCACCTGCATTTGGTCTTTGTCCCTCTGACAGAGGACAACCGCTTGTGTGCAAAGGAGATTATCGGCAACCGGGCAAACCTGACAAAATGGCAGGACGATTTTCACGCTTATATGGTGGAGAAATATCCCGACTTGGAGCGTGGGGAAAGTGCCAGCAAGACAGGCAGGAAGCATATCCCCACCCGTCTGTTCAAGCAGGCGGTCAATCTATCCAAACAGGCAAGAGCCATTGAAGCCACGCTGGGCGATATTACCCCGTTCAACGCCGGAAAGAAAAAAGAGGAAGCCCTCTCCCTGCTGAAAAAATGGTTTCCGCAGATGGAGAACTTCTCCGGTCAGCTCAAAAAATACAAGGTTACAATAAACGACCTTTTAGCAGAAAATGAACAGTTGGAAGCCAGAGCCAAAGCCAGCGAAAAGGGCAAGATGAAAGATACGATGGAACGGGCAAAGCTGGAAAGCGAGCTGAAAGACATTCAGCGGCTGGTAGACCGTATCCCGCCGGAGGTGCTGGCAGAACTGAAACGGCAACAGCGGCACACAAGGGAACGGTGATTGATGGCAGAAAACATTTCACGCCGCAGCATGGCGGCACTGCACTTTGAAAATTAAATACGGAGGTACTATGGAGCATATCAGATACAAGAAAGAAACCGAAGTCGTGACTTTTCAGGGAAAGGAAATCACGCTGGAAAATCTCTCTCCGGTGTTCACGCCGGAGCAGGAAGCGGCAAAACGCCGGGAGCTGGAACAGCAGCTTTATGAGGTGTTCCGCAAGTATGCCGACAAACGGCAGAGTGAGGAAGCCGGGGCATAAGGTTTTCCGAAGCCATCGTTGATTTGCGGGGCTGCTGGCGGTATAATAAAGCTGTCAGCAGCTCCGTTTCTTTTTTAAGAAAAGGAGCGACAATATGAATAATCGAATAGACGCAATCTATGCAAGACAATCGGTGGACAAAAAGGACAGCATTTCCATTGAAAGCCAGATTGAATTTTGCAAATACGAGTTGAAAGGCGGTAACTGCAAGGAATACACAGACAAGGGGTACAGCGGCAAGAACACAGACCGTCCGAAGTTTCAAGAACTGGTGCGGGACATCAAGCGGGGCTTGATTGCAAAGGTCGTGGTTTACAAGCTCGACCGTATCAGCCGTTCCATTCTGGACTTTGCCAATATGATGGAGCTGTTCCAACAGTACAATGTAGAGTTTGTGTCCTCTACGGAAAAGTTTGATACCTCCACCCCGATGGGGCGGGCGATGCTGAATATCTGTATCGTGTTCGCCCAGCTTGAACGGGAAACGATACAGAAGCGGGTGACGGACGCTTATTATTCCCGCAGCCAGCGAGGCTTCAAGATGGGTGGGAAAGCCCCTTACGGCTTCCATACAGAGCCGATTAAGATGGACGGTATCAACACAAAGAAGCTGGTGGTAAACCCGGAGGAAGCGGCAAATATCCGGCTGATGTTTGAGATGTACGCCCAGCCCACAACCTCCTACGGGGACATTACCCGGTACTTTGCCGAACAGGGAATTTTATTCAACGGCAAGGAACTAATACGCCCCACGCTGGCGCAGATGTTACGCAATCCTGTCTATGTGCAGGCAGACCTTGATGTGTACGAATTTTTCAAAAGTCAAGGGACAATCATTGTCAATGACGCTGCCGATTTTACCGGCATGAATGGCTGCTATCTGTATCAAGGGCGGGATGTGAAGCCCAGCAAAAAGAACGACTTGAAAGACCAAATGCTGGTGCTGGCTCCCCATGAGGGCATTGTCCCCTCCGACATCTGGCTGACCTGCCGCAAGAAGCTGATGAACAACATGAAAATCCAGTCTGCCCGGAAAGCCACCCATACATGGCTGGCGGGAAAAATCAAGTGCGGAAACTGCGGGTATGCCCTTATGAGCATTAACAATCCTGTGGGAAAGCAATATCTCCGCTGCACAAAGCGGCTGGACAATAAAAGCTGTGCCGGGTGCGGGAAAATCATCACTTCGGAGCTGGAAGCGGTTGTTTATCAGCAGATGGTGAAGAAGCTGGCAAGCTACAAAACGCTGACGGGCAGAAAAAAAGCGGCAAAGGCAAACCCGAAAATCGCCGCCCTGCAAGTGGAACTTCTCCATGTGGACAGCGAGATTGAAAAGCTGGTGGACAGTCTGACGGGTGCAAACAATGTTCTGCTCTCCTATGTGAATGTGAAGATAGCGGAACTGGACGGACGCAAGCAGGAACTTCTGGCGAGGATAGCGGAGTTGACGGTGGAAGCCATCAGCCCGGAACAGGTCAGCCAGATTTCCGGCTACCTCGACACATGGGACAATGTATCCTTTGATGACAAGCGGCGTGTGGTGGATTTGATGATTACCACCGTTGCCGCTACAAGTGACAGCTTGAACATCACATGGAAAATCTGACGGGCGGCACACCTCCCGTCAGACCATTACCCTGTGTAGTCCCTTGTAAACTGTACTTTTGCTCTGTTCAAAGAGCGAAACAAAGATTTCTTTACATTTGAGTAATTAAACA
>OOAJ01001400.1_pt1 | contig 10726 bp, 8 predicted proteins | sample 1671241 | NCBI WGS metagenome assembly OOAJ01 (sample SAMN06348136, study PRJEB24527) | human gut metagenome | biome: human gut; feature: ankylosing spondylitis patient; material: feces | host: Homo sapiens | place: China | collected 2015-10
TCGGTTTCCCGTAGCGCTGCGTCCGTGACATTGACCGTACTGCCGGATAAACCGTCGACGTCGCCCATCAGTCTTCCGGGAAGAATCAGCGTGAAGATGTGGTTGCGACCGTGTCTGTCTTGGAAGGAAAAGGCACCGAGACCGGAGAGTACCAGGGCGATTTCTCCTCGGTCGCCGCCGTTGAAGATGCAGCCGCCGGCAGGAAGCTTTGCCCATCGACCGCAAGTATTGAATAGGCGCACAATATCCGGATCGGCCGGCGCGTGAATCCACGGCGAGCCGAGAAAAACCTGTCGCATAGGCTACCTCATTGTTCTGTGGCTGGATACAACTCAATCCGGCCTATGGGGTGTGGCTTTGACTGCAAACGCAATGACAACGGAGCTGAGGTTTATTTCCCACAGATATTAGGACAAAGAAAGACGGAGAGAAAGATTTTTGACGACTGCCGAAGCGGATTGAGAGTGCGGATTTACACCGATTTTGAGCCCAAAGATACAACTCGTCGAAAAATGACCCCATAAAAGTAGCTTACTCGCGGTAAACTTACGCGACATTTTGTTTCTGCGATTCCGTCTTCGGTTGGCATGGCGTTCGACCGAGGGCGGTTTTGTGCATGCACTGACAACACAGATTCATTCTTAACTCATGACGGGTACGTTCATCAAAACAGCCCTGGCAGGGGCGGTTTCGGCTCTTTTGGCCGCGGCTGCATCCGCACAGGTTTTCACCATTTCCGACATTCGCGTCGAGGGCATTCAGCGTACCGAGCCCGGTACGGTCTTTTCGCATTTGCCGTTTCGCGTAGGCGACGAATACAACCCCGAACGCGGTGCTGAAGCCATTCATCAGCTTTATTCTTCCGGCTTGTTCCGCGACATTGATCTTTCGGTCGACGGAACGGTGCTGGTGGTGAACGTGGTCGAACGTCCGGCTGTCGCAGCCATTGAAACGAACGGCATCAAGGCTTTCGACAAGGACGGCGTGGAAAAGAGTCTGCGTGACGTCGGTCTTGCTGAAGGCCGAATTTTCGACCACTCGATTTTGGAACGTGCCGACCAGGAATTGCGCCGTCAATACCTCTCGCAGGGCTACTACGGCGTTGATATCAAGACCTCGGCTACGCCGCTGGAACGCAACCGCGTCCGCATCACGATCAACGTTGACGAAGGCGCTGCCTCGTCCATCAAGCAGATCCGCTTCGTGGGCAACACGGTGTTTGATTCGGATGAATTGGCCGATCAGATGCAGCTTGCTGAACACAAGTGGTCCAGTTTCTACACTAAGCGCGATCTCTACTCGCGTGAAAAACTCGCGGCTGACTTGGAAACGCTGCGCAGCTTCTACCAGAATCAGGGCTACCTCGACTTCAAAGTCGACAGCGTCCAGGTTTCCGTGGCCCCCAATAAGTCCGACATCTTCATCACGATCAATGTGACCGAAGGCAAGCAATACACCGTCGACAACATCACGTTGGGCGGTGACATGCTGGGTCTTGACGACGAGATCAAACCTTTGGTCGTGTTTGAACCGGGCGAAATCTACAACGCCGAACGCATCAACGAGATGACGAAGACGATTGTGGATAAGTTCTCGGCTCTTGGCTACGCCTTTGCGACCGTGACGCCCAACCCCGTGCCTATCGAAGGCAAGGACGCAGTCAACATCGTGCTTACGGTTGATCCGGGCCGCCGCGCCTATGTTCGCCACGTCAATATCACCGGCAACACCCGTACTCGCGACGACGTGATCCGTCGTGAAGTGCGCCAGTACGAATCCGCCTGGTTTGACAGTGAAAAGGTGAAGGTCTCGCGCGATCGTATCGACCGCTTGGGTTACTTTGATTCGGTGACTGCCGAACCCAAGCCCGTGGAAGGCACGCGTGACCAGGTTGACCTCGAAATCAACGTGAAGGAACGTCCGACGGGTTCCATCTCGCTCGGTGCCGGTTACTCCACGTCCGACGGTGTGATCCTGTCGGCAGGCTTCGCGCAGGATAACGTGTTCGGTTCGGGCAAGTCCTTCAGTGTCGAAGTCAACACGTCCAAGAGTATGCGTACATACGCCGTGAGCTTGGGCGAACCGTATATCACGCCGGAAGGCATCAGCCGCCACATTGACTTTTACGACCGCCGCGTTGACTTGGACGAGCTCGACGTTTCGAACGTGGCTTACGAAACGATCGGTGCCGGTATGAGTTTTGGTATCCCGGTGACGGAAAACGATCGAGTATTCTTGGGCATGCGTCTGGAACAAACCAAAGTTGACCTGCGTGGTTCGAATCCAGAAGGGGGATGGTATGACGAAGAAAATACGTCTCCTCAACGCTATTGGGACTATGTGGATGAATACGGCGACAATCCCAAGGCTGCCTTGCTGACCTTGGGATGGTCACGAGATACTCGAGACAACGTGCTCGCTCCGACCCGTGGCCGCTATCAGCGCTTGTCTGCTGAGTTTGCTTTGCCTGTCTGGGAACAGCGCTACTACCGCGCCACCTACCAGTTGACGCAGTACTTCCCGTTGTCCAAATCCTGGACTCTGGGCATGAACTTCCAGTTCGGCTACGGTGATACCTACGGCGACAAGATGTTCCCGTTCTTCAAGAACTTCTACGCCGGCGGTATCGGCTCGGTGCGCGGCTTTGAAACGTCGTCCATTGGTCCGAGAGACGCTTATAACGATGACCGTCTCGGCGGTGACCGTCAGTTGATTTTCTCAACCGAATTACTGACGCCGCTACCTGGTGCCGACCGTACGTTGCGCGGTCTGCTGTTCTTTGACGCTGGTACTGTTTGGGGTTATTCACGTGATAACTATCAAGATGGATACTATCGTCAGGATATGGATCTCAGCGAACTGCGCTACTCCGTCGGTTTCGGTGTGGCATGGATTTCGCCTTTGGGCCCGTTGAAGTTCTCTCTGGCCTTCCCGCTCAACAAGAAGGATAGTGACGAAGTTCAGCGCTTCCAGTTCCAGATCGGTACAGGCTTCTAAGCGCCGAGGTATAAAATTAAAAAATCGTTTGACCGAATGCATGGTTTGACCGGCATTCGGTCGACTCCGGAATTCGGCAGATACGCCGTGTAACTCTTTTCATCGGCAAAACGACGTAAAAGCTCCTAAGATGCGAGCAGGACGTTTTCCGAAAAGACTTTCAGACTCGAAAGGAAGCTAACAGATGTTTAAGAAGATTCTGACGGCTGCTGCCGTTGCTGCTGTGATGTGCGGTTCGGCCTCTGCTGTCGCTGCTGACTTCAAGATCGGCCTGGTTTCTCCGGCTCGCATTCTTGCCGAATCCGCTCCGGCAGTTGCTGCTCAGGAAAAGCTCAAGACCTACTTCAAGAAGCGCGAAGACGAACTCAACCGCGACATTCGCGACTTCCGCACTCGTGCTCAGAAGTTTGAAAAGGACGCTCCCGTGATGACCGACAGCGAACGCTTGAAGCAGCGTCAGTCGCTTGCTGAAACCGAACGCGACATCGCTCGCCGTCAGCGTGCTCTCGTTGAAGAACGCAACCAGCGTGCCAACGAAGAAAGCCAGATCATCCTTCAGCGTGCCAACCGTATCATCCAGGACATCGCCAAGAAGCAGAAGTACGACCTGATCATTCAGGATGCCATCTGGGTGAGCCCGAAGGTGGATATCACCGAACAGGTGATCAAGGAACTCAACAAGCCTGCCAAGTAATTTCTACTTGCGTTTGACGGGAATGATCGACAGCTGCTCGAATACGTTTTTCCGAGTGCCGTCGGTCGTCCTGCGAGCAGGTTAAGAGAAAGCCGCGCCGACTTTTCCCGGTCGAAGCGCGGTTTTTTGCAGATGAATTTTGCCGATCCTTGCCGCGCAAGGATTTCGGCGCCTCAGGAAATGACGCTATGTTCCGAATCGATGCACTGATCCGTGAAATTGAAACGCTCTCCGAAGGACGACTGACGAGTACGCCGCTGTGCGGAGCTGAAAATGTGACCGTGCGCACGTTTGCGCCGCTCAATCATGCGGCGGCCGACACCGTTGCCTTCTTGGCTCAGTCCAAGTACCGCGATGAAGCCAAAGCTTCGCAGGCGGGCGTTTTGGTGATTTCTCAGGCCGACAGCGAGGTCATGTACGGCGAAGAAGGTCCGAAGCGCCCCGTCGTCATCACGAAGAATCCCTATGCTTGGTTTGCTTACGCACTGCAGATCATGACGCGTCGTCCGCTGCCCGCCGGCGGCATCCGCGAGGGCGCTCACGTAGATCCGACGGCCAAGGTAGCGGCTTCCGCCGTGATCGAGGCCGGTGCCACGGTGGCTGCAGGCGCCGTGATCGGTGAAAACACGCGCGTTTATCCGGGCGCCTACATCGGTGAAGGCACGGTGGTGGGTGACAACACGATCATCTACGCCAACGCGACTGTCTACCACGGCTGCCGCATCGGCAATCGCGTCATTCTTCACTCGGGCTGCGTGATCGGTGCCGACGGCTTTGGCTTTGCTCCGCTTGATGGCCACTGGGTCAAGATTCCGCAGATCGGCGGCGTGACAATCGAAGACGATGTCGAAATCGGCGCCAACACGACCATTGACCGCGGCGCGCTTGAAAACACGCTGGTTCGTAAGGGCAGCAAGCTCGACAACCAGATCCAGCTCGGACACAACTGCAAGGTGGGTGAATGCTCCGTGATGGCCGCCTGCACGGGCGTTGCGGGCTCCACGCACATCGGCAGCCACTGCATCATCGGCGGTGCGGCCAACATCAACGGTCACATCGAAATTCCCGATGGCGTAAGCGTTGGCCCGGCTACCTCTCTCATGAGTTGGCACAAGGGCGAAAAGGCCATGTCTGGCTTCTTCCCGGCCATGGGCCACCGTGAATTCGAACGTGCTGCCGTGCTCGTGATGAATTTGCCCAAGATGCGCAAGCAGATCAAGGAACTCGAAACGCGTCTTGCCGCTCTTCAGCCGAAAGGTTGAAGCGCTCTTTAAAGCTCGGTGTTAATATTTTTTCGTCTTGCGCCCGCCGTCTGCGGACGTAGACTCCGATTCGGCTTGTCGATAATTCGACCACATTGAACTTTCCAGGACTGCCCGAAGAAGGCAGATGAGATAACCCCAATGGCTGACACGAAAACCATTCATGACATCATGCGGATTTTGCCGCACCGTTTTCCATTTCTTCTGATTGACCGAGTGCTTGAGATCAGCGATGATCACACAACGTGCAAGGTTCTCAAGAACGTGACGGCAAACGAACCGCAGTTCACCGGGCATTTTCCCGAATACCCCGTGATGCCCGGAGTGCTCATCATCGAAGCAATGGCTCAGGCCTGTGCCGTGCTCGGCATCGCTCGTCTGACGGAAGAAGAGCGCCGGGAAAAGGCCCTGTTTTTCTTTGCCGGCATTGACGAGGCTCGTTTCAAGCGCGTTGTTCAGCCCGGCGACCAGCTTATTTTTGAGTGCAAGTTCGTTAAGGCTCGTGCCGGTATCGGTTGGTACGAGGCCCGCGCACTTGTTGACGGCCATGTGGCTTGCGAGGCCAAACTGATGTGCGCTCGCCGTAAGGCTGAGTAATTGCATCGGTTTCGGCGCGAATTTTTTTCGGACTCATTTCGAAGGCGCACATGGGATAATTCCCGTGTGCGCTATTATTCGCGCAGGCGCGTGAAGAATTTTCACGGGCCGATAACATACGGCGGGGGAAAACATCCCCCGAGCGATCTCCCAAACACGAGGAGACACTTTTTTATTGCTGCCAGTAATGGGCTCAAGAGGCCCTGCGAAAGGATAGTCATGGCCAAAATCCATCATTCCAGCATTATCGATATTCGAGCCGAACTTGACGATGATGTTGAGGTCGGTCCGTTTTGCATGGTGGGGCCGCACGTTCGCATCGGCGCCGGTACCGTTCTCGAAAGTCACGTGGTTGTCAAAGGCCTGACCACGATCGGTCGCAACAATCGATTCTTCCAAGGTGCCGCCGTCGGTTGCGAACCGCAGGACAAGAAGTACAAGGGCGAAGAAACCTATCTTGAGATCGGCGACGACAACATTGTTCGCGAAAACTGTACGATTTCGACCGGCACGATTCAGGATCAGAGCATTACGCGCGTCGGTAGCCGCAATCTGCTGATGGCCAACGTTCACGTGGCGCATGACTGTGTTCTCGGCAACGATCTGATCATCGCCAACAACGTGGCTTTGGCCGGACACGTGCATGTCGACGACTTTGCCGTGATCGGCGGCCAGACCGGTGTGCACCAGTTTGTTCACATCGGCACGCGCTCCATGACGGGGGGTGTCTCCGGTCTTTCGCACGATTTGCCGCCGTACGTGATTTGCGCGGGCAACCCCGCCAAGAGCTTCGGGCTCAATCTTGTGGGGCTTCGCCGCGCCGGCTATTCGAGCGATACGATCGGTCGCATCAAGGCTCTGTATAAGGCGCTTTACATGGAAGGCCTCACGGTGGCGCAGGCCGTTGAACAGATGGATACGCTGATTGCCGACGCTCCCGAAGAAGTTCGTCCGATTCTTGCCGCGATGCGCGACTTCGTTGCCAACAACACGCGCGGCATCGTTCGTCCGTAATTCAGATTTAAGACCGAAAAGCCCGTTGGGAAGGTCGTTTCCTGCGGGCTTTTTCTTCTGTAGTTCACTGATACCCCGAGGTTTGTATGACTGAGCAGGACGCCGATTTCAGCGCCGAAAAGGCCCAGCCGTTGACCTATGCCGACGGTGCCGCGTGGCTTGCCGGCGAAGCCAGCGGAGATTTTCTCGCGAGTCTTGTGCTCCCTGAAGTTGCCAAGCGCATGGACGGTGCGCCTCAGTTCGGCGCGGGCGGCGAAAAAATGCTCGCTGCAGGCCTTGAAGGCTGGTATCCGGCTAACCGCCTGTCGGTGCGCGGTTACGTTGAGGTACTCAAGAAGCTTCCGGGCATTCTGATGTTGCGCCGCGCCATGCTCAAGCGCGTCTCGGATATTCGTCCGCGCGTTTTCGTGGGCGTTGACGCACCGGATTTCAATCTCGGAAGCAAAACTCAAGGCAGCCGGCATTCGTACGGTTCACTTTGTTTCGCCCTCAATCTGGGCTTGGCGTCCCGAGCGAATTCATAAGATCCGTGCAGCGGTTGATCACATGCTTCTGGTGTTTCCGTTTGAAGAGGAAATCTATAAGCGCGAAAACGTGCCGGCGACTTATATCGGTCATCCGCTTGCGGGCGTGATTCCGATGGTGCCGGACACCGAAGGCGCACGCCGCAAGCTCGGGATCGAAACCAACGGTGAACCGGTCTTTGCCGTTCTCCCTGGTTCGCGCAAGGATGAAATCTTCGGTTGCGGTCCGGTGTTTTTTGAAGCTTGCGAGCGCGTGATCGAACGTATCGGGGCGGGGCATTTCGTAGTGCCCGCCATTGACACCCAGGCGCGAGAATGGATTGCATCGGTTGCCACGCGCAACCGCCGACTGAGCGAACGTCTGACAGTGGTGACCGGTCAGTCGCATGCCGTATTGGAATCGGCTGACGCCGTGCTTGTGGCTTCCGGCACGGCTGCTCTGGAAGCGGCGCTTTACAAGAAGCCGATGGTGGTGGGTTACGCTATGCCCGCATTGTCCGCATTGATCATGAAGGATAAGGGGCTGATTCCGTACGTGAGTCTTCCGAACATTCTGGCAGGCCGCGCCATTGTGCCGGAATTTCTTCACTACTACTGCACGGCCGACGCGATGGCCTGCAGCCTCATTGATCAGCTCAAGGACAGCCGCCGCAAGACGCTCGAGGATATTTTCACGGGTATGCACGAGTCGCTTTTGCGTCCCACTGCGGATTTGGCAGCTGAAGCCATCATGCAGACTGCAGGAGCAGCCCGCCGATGAGTTCCAAAACAATTCCGATTGCCGACGAGTCACAGGCAAGTTCCCCCATGCGCCTTCCTGTGCCGATCACGGGGCGCATTCGGTTTGAAAACGGTCATTTGATTGACGAGCGCGGTCGCCCCTTGCGAGACCTGCGCATTTCGCTTACCGATCACTGCAATTTCCGTTGCCGCTACTGCATGCCCAAGGAGAAGTTCGACTCCAAGCATCAGTTCCTGGCACACACGGAATTGCTTTCGTTTGAGGAAATTAAGCGTCTGGTCGGCATTTTCCTGCGCTTTGGTGTACAAAAAATTCGTCTCACCGGGGGTGAACCGCTGCTTCGCAAGCACGTTTGCAATCTGATCGCCGATCTGAAATCGATGCGCACCACGAGTGGTAAGAGTCCGGACATTGCGATGACAACTAACGGCACGCTCTTAAAGCGCATGGCGGCCGACCTGAAGGCTGCAGGGCTCGATCGCGTCACGGTGTCTTTGGACGCCTTGAATGAAGATCTTTTCCAGTCGATTAACGACGTGGGCTTCCCGGCCGCCAAGGTGATCGAATCCATCGAAGCGGCGCAGGCGCTCGGCATTCCTGTAAAGATCAACACTGTCGTCAAGCGCGGCATGAACGAAGGCGAAATCATTCCGATTCTGGAGCGCTTCCGCCACACGGGCGTGATCGTGCGCTTCATCGAATACATGGATGCAGGTACTGCCAACGGCTGGCGTATGGATGACGTCGTGCCGTCCGCAGAATTGGTGGAACGCATCAATGCCGTCTGGCCGATTGAACCCATTGATCCCAATTACACGGGGGAGACGGCAACCCGATGGCGCTACAAAGACGGAGCCGGGGAGATTGGCTTTATCAGTTCCGTGACGCAGGCTTTCTGCAAGGACTGCTCCCGCGTGCGCCTTTCGATCGAAGGCAGCCTCGTGCTGTGCCTCTTTGCCGATCGTGGTTACGACCTCAGAACGCTGCTACGCGGAGGCGCGACGGATGATGAAATTGCCGACGCGATTGCGCGTATTTGGAGCGCGAGAGACGACCACTACTCGGAGATTCGTCTGTCGGAAACGCAAAAGCGCAGCCGCAGCAGAATAGAGATGCAGTTCATCGGAGGCTGAAAGAGTCTGCGGGAAACGTAGCAATCGACGTTTTTTCCGAATCCACCGAGCTTTGGTGTTGCTATCATCTGCGAAGCGTCCGGACGAGATTTAGTGCCGACGCAATGTTTGTTGTGAAAGGGTGTTTATGAATCGTCGTCGTCTTTTGTTGTTGGTGTCTTCTTTGGGGGCGGCTGTTTTGGCCGGTTGTGCCTCCTCGCAAAAAGCAGACAAGCTTGTCGGCACGTTTCATATTGATCCAAACGATCCCTACGGCAAGCTCAAGCAATACAGAAGTTCGATCAATCTTTTGAGTGCTCGTCTGGCTGTGGCCTTCCAGAACCTCTTCAGCATCAGCGAACTCTACAAAGAAGGCCCCCGCGGCGACGAGATCCTGAAGGCAAGTCTTGAAGACATCAAGAAACTTCACGCTGAGCTCAACAAGTACCTGCAAAAGGCTCCCGAAATCCGTCAGACGATCCAACCTGGAAACGCCAAGCTTTTGTCCGCTTACGACGAATATATCAAGGCGCTCGCGGGTGTTGCCGCCATTGATTACGGCGATATCAGTCAGGAACGAATCGATGCGCTCGTCCAAGCCGGTTCCAACATGGAGCCTCTGATTCCCTGATTGCGGGATTTTCAAACTAATCACCTGAAATCAAAGAAAAAAGTTCAGCTGCCCGGGGTTAGTTCGGGCGGCTGAATTGTTTTGGAAATCGTTTGCTGTACAGCATAACGCACGAAAGCCGGCAAACGCCGGCTTTCGACTTCCTGCAAAAGTCTGATCAGGCACAGAGATACGGCAAAACGTAGAGTAGCAGCGCCAGAATGCAGGCAGCGGCGACGATCACCTTCCAGACAAGGTACTCGCGATCCATTGCGGCAATTTCCGCGGAGTCCTGCGGCATGTCAAGCGCACCGGTTTGTTCAAGCGTCGGAGTGGCGTTTTCTGCCTTGGCATTGTGTCGGCTGCAGTAAAAGTAGATCGCCAGTCCCAACACGCACCAAATGACGCCCGTGATGAAGGCGTTGGTATCAAGCTGGGTCATCATGTACAGATAAATGAGAGCGGAGACGGGAGCGCCTATGGCTACAAGCGGCGCTTTGTAGGGACGCTGCAGATCCGGGCGACGACGGCGCAGAGCCCAGGCGGCCAGGATGCCGATGACGTAATAGAGCAGGTCGGCAAAGAGCGACAACGAGGCAATGTAGATGAGCGAATCGGTGGCAATCAATGCCATTGTGAGAACGCCCAGCGTGATGATGGCTACATGCGGTGTCTGGAAGCGACTGGTCTTGGCAAAGACGCTCGGCATTACACCGTCGCGCGCCATTGTAAAGAGATAGCGGGGGATAGTGGCGATGGCAGCGTTCATGGTGGAGAAGTCGCCGCCGAAGGCAACGCCCGCAGCCAACAGCGCCAGGGGCAGGCCCAGAATCTCGGCAGCCTTCATCGCATCGGCGTAGGGGGCCTGAGCGGTGGCGAGAGCCGCCAGGCTTTCAGCCGGCGTAATGGCGATCAGGAACCACTGAAAGAGCGCGTTGACCGCAAACACGACGAAAGGCGCCAGAAAAAGCGCACGCGGAATATTGATGCGGGGATATTTAATTTCTTCGCCCATGGCGACACAGGCTTCAAATCCGGCAAAGCACCACCAAATCATGCAGACGCTTGCCGCAAAACTCATCTGCCCTTCCTTGGGCAGGAACGATGGAGCCTGAACGAAAGAGGGGAGATTGATGTTTGGGATCATGGTGAGAAACCAGATCACCGCAACGCC
>OOAJ01001415.1_pt1 | contig 10631 bp, 6 predicted proteins | sample 1671241 | NCBI WGS metagenome assembly OOAJ01 (sample SAMN06348136, study PRJEB24527) | human gut metagenome | biome: human gut; feature: ankylosing spondylitis patient; material: feces | host: Homo sapiens | place: China | collected 2015-10
TGTATATCATCCGGGACAAAAGCGATACCATCATCTATATCGGCAAGGCCAAGCGTTTGCGCATCCGGGTGAGCCAGTATTTCCGCGAGGGCGTGCCCCACGACAACAAGGTCAGCCAGATGATCGCCCATGCCTATGCCTTTGACGTGATCGTCTGCCAGAGCGAGTTTGAAGCGCTGGTGCTGGAAGCCAGCCAGATCAAGGCTCACACGCCGAAGTATAACATCCTGCTCAAGGATGATAAAGGCTACAGCTATATCAAGGTGACAAAGGAGCCATGGCCCAGGCTCTCCTTCGTGCTGCAAAAGGAGGAGGACGATGCTGAGTATATCGGCCCCTATACCTCCAGCTTTGCGGCGCGGCAGATGGCAGAAACCGCCATGGATGCCTTTCTGCTGCCAAGGTGCAATAAGCGCTTCCCGCAGGAGATCGGCAAAGGACGGCCCTGCCTGAACGCCCACATCGGCAAGTGCATGGCAGTGTGCAGCGGCAGGATCAGCTGCGAAAACTACAATCAGGCCGTCAAGAGCGCTGTGCACCTGATCCGCTATGGCAAAAAGGACATCCTGAAGATCCTTAATGAGCGGATGCAGGAGGCCTCGGACCGGCTGGAATTTGAGACGGCGGCGCTGCTGCGGGACCAGATCGCAGCCATCACCAAGGTGAGCGCCGGGCAGAAGGTCATTGTGGACCCGGATGTGGAGATGGATGTGGTGGCGCTGGCAGGCACGCCGGACAGCGTGTGTGCGGCGGTGCTGCGCTTCCGGGACGGACGGCTGACCGATAAGCGGGAGTTTTTGTTCCACGATACCTCGGACATTGCCGCCGTGCGGGAGGAATTTCTGCCCCGGTATTATCTGGATGACGAACAGATCCCCAAGATCATTGCGGTGGACGAGCTGCCGCCGGACAGCGACGCTTTGCAGCAGGCGCTGAACGAAAAGCGCGGTAGCGAGGTGCAGCTGTATGTGCCCCAGCGGGGCGATAAGGCCCATCTGGTGGAGATGGCCCACACCAACGCGGTGGAACGGCTGGCCCGGGAGAGCGGCCGCTACGCCCGTGAGGAAAAGCTGCTGGATGAGATGGCGCAGGTGCTGGGGCTTTCCAAGCCGCCGCGCACCATTGAGAGCTACGATATCTCCAACTGGGGCGATGGCACCAGCGTCTGCGGCATGGTCACCTTCCGGGATGGCAAGCCCTACAAAGCCGGGTATCGGAAGTTCCGGATGAAGACCGTGCTGGGGACGGACGACTACGCTTCGCTGGCCGAGACGGTGTCCCGGCGGGCGGCAGAGTATGAGAAATACGCCGCACTGGCCGCACAGGGGCAGGGCAGCGATAATTATTTCGGGCAGAAGCCGGACCTGCTGCTGATGGACGGCGGCCGGGGACAGGTCAGCGCGGCCAAGGCGGCACTGGCAGGCACTTCGCTGGCCGATGTGCCCCTTTACGGCATGGTCAAGGATGACCATCACCGCACCCGCGCCATCGTGGACAGTGAGGGCCGGGAGATCGCCATCAATATGAACCGGGGGACATTCACCTTTATCACGGCCATCCAGGACGAGACCCACCGCTTTGCCAATGCCTACCGCAAGCAGCAGATGCGGAAGAAGAGCTATTCCTCCACCCTGACCGAGGTGCCCGGGGTGGGCCCAAAAACGGCCAAGGCCCTGATGACACAGTTCAAGAGCGTGGGTGCTGTGCGGGAGGCCACCCCCGACCAGCTGGAAAATACCCCCGGCGTTGGCCCCCAGCTGGCACAGACCATCTATGATTATTTTCACGCATAACAAAAGGAGGGCGGCTGCATCGGCAGCCGCCCTCCTGGCGTATTCAGGGAAAGCTCAGTTCTCAGAGGAGATATCCTGACCGAAGTACTTCTCGCCTAGCTCCTTCAGGGTGCCGTCGGCGCGCAGCTCATCGATGGCGTTGTTGACGGCTTCCAGCAGGGTGGCGCTGTTGTCGCCCTTGCGCAGGGGGATGGCAACGTGGGAGGCATCCTCAGTCTGGGCCACGATCTTAAAGTCGGCATCCGGATGGACGTTCAGGTAATCGTAGAAGGAGACATCCGCATTCAGGGTGGCATCAATGCGTCCGGCAGCCAGCAGCTGGATGGTTTCCTCCAGGGTGTCGATGCCCTGCACGGTGGCACCGCAGCTCTCAGCCAGCTCCATGTAGGTGGAAGCCAGGCTGTTGGCAGTGGTCTTGCCCTTCAGGTCCTCAAAGGTCTTGATCTCGTCGTTGTCCTTGCGGACGGCCAGAGCGGTGTGGATGTAACCGTAGGGGGTGGTGAAATCATAAGTCAGGGCGCGCTCGTCGGTGACCTCCACGCCGTTGCAGACCATGTCAAAGCGTCCAGCGTCCAGACCGGCGAACAGGCTGTCCCAATCGCTCTCCACATACTCCGGCTCCACGCCCAGCTTTTCGGCAATGGCGCGGGAGACCTCCACATCATAGCCCACCAGAGTGTCGCTCTCGTCATGGTAGCTCCAGGGCTGCCATGCGCCTTCCAGTGCAACGATCAGCTTGCCACTGGCCTGAATGGCAGCCAACTGGTCAGCAGCGGAATCGGCAGCAGAGGATGCACCGGAGCTTGCGGCGGTGGAGGTGCTGCTGTTGGAGCAGCCGGACAGGGTCAGAACGCCGGCAGCGGCCATGACACTCATCATCGAAATAAAAGTTCTGCGCTTCATAGTTAAGATCCTTTCATAGAAAAAGCTGTATCAGAAGGACGGCGGGGAGTTTCCTAAGCAAATGTTCCGCTGGGGTGGGACCCTGTTGCCGCAGGCAATAGGGCGGGCGATGGAATGGCCCGAAGCATTTGCGTGGAAAGCTCCCCGTCGTCTGTTCCTTATGCTGTATGCTCGATCTTCCGCAGGAACTCCCGGGTCCGCTCCTCGCGGGGGTGGGCAAAGAATTCGTGGGAAGGGGCCTGCTCCACCACCACGCCGTTCTCCATGAATACTGTCTTGGAGGAGACGTTGCGGGCAAAGCCCATCTCGTGGGTGACCACCAGCATGGTCATGCCCTCTTCGGCCAGCTTCCGCATGACAGAGAGCACCTCGCCGGTCAGCTCCGGGTCAAGGGCACTGGTGGGCTCGTCAAAGTAAATGATCTCCGGGTCGGTGGCAAGGGCGCGGGCAATGGCAACGCGCTGCTGCTGTCCGCCGGAAAGCTGGCGGGGATAGTAGTCGGCCCGGTCGGCCAGACCGACCTTTTCCAGCATCCGTCTGCCGATCTCGTCTGCCTGCTCCTTTGGCATCCTGCGGGCAACGATCAGGCCTTCGGTCACATTCTGCAGGGCGGTCTTGTTCCGGAACAGGTTGTAGTTCTGGAACACAAAGGCTGTTTTTTTGCGCAGCCGGGCAATGTCGGCCCGGGAGATCCTGCCAAGATCGAAGGATTCGCCGTCGAACACCAGAGTGCCGCTGTCAGCGGTCTCCAGAAAGTTCAGGCAGCGCAGCAGGGTGGTCTTGCCGGAGCCGGAAGGGCCCAGAATGGCAACAACGTCTCCTTTTTCCACACTCAGGTCCACGCCGTTCAGGACGTGCAGTGCGCTGCGCACCCGGCGGGCATTGCCGCGCGGGAAAGGCCCGATGTGGAAGCGGGGCTTGTCATCGTAGGTGTAAAATGTTTTGTGGATGTCTTTGATCTCTAACATGGCCATACCGTCCACCCCTTTCTCACTGGAAACCGTGCGCGTTCAGCTGCCGCTCCACCAGCGCCTGCAGCTTGGTGATGATGGTGCAGAACAGCAGGTAGACCACAGCCACCTCGCAGTAGATGGGCAGGAAAATGTAGGTGCGGGCTGCCACACGCTGGCCTGCCATGAACAACTCTGCCACCGTGATGTTGGAGGCCAGAGAGGTGTCCTTGATCATGCTGATGAGGGAGTTGGACAGGGAGGGCACGGCGGTGCGCAGGGCCTGCGGCAGAACGATGCGGCGCATGATCTGCCACCAGGTCATGCCCACGCAGGAACCGGCCTCCAGCTGGCCCTGGGGCACGCTTTCCAGCGCGCCGCGCATGGTCTCGGCGCAGTAGGCACCCTCGTTGAAAGCAAAGGCGATGACGGCTGCCGGAAAAGCATCCAGCATGATGCCCAGGCTGGGCAGGCCGTAGAAGATGATGAACAGCTGCACCAGCAGCGGCGTGCCCCGGATGACCCAGATGTAGAACCGGGCAATCTGACGCAGCACCGGAACATTGGCGTACTGCACCAGCGCAACAGCCACTGCAATGACCATGGCAAGGCTGAAGGAGATCAGGGTCAGGGGAATGGTCATGGTCAGGCCTGCCGTCAGGATGCGGGGCAGGGCCTCCCACAGCACGCTGACCGTGCGGTTGGTAAGAAGTGCTTCAAACATGTTTTTCTTCCTTATTGACAAAAAAACGGTGGAATATCTTTGGGATACACCTTAAACTATGGCTCAGGTCAAGAGCATATCCTACAATTCCTACCAAAATACTATAGCATGAAATGGAGATAAGTGCAATCCATTGGCGAAAATCCTTCACTCTGGCCAAAAACAAAAGAAAACACCGATTAACTTTGTGCAGACTGGCAAGGAGTTGACGCGGTACGATGTTTCGTGTAAAATGGAATCAGACAGGCCCCGTGCAGGAAGCGCGGGGAACAGGCCGGGCACACAAGCAGCCCGGCGCATACGGAGGACAAAACACAATGAAGCATAAAATTGGTATTCTGGGTGCAGGCACCTGGGGCATGGCTCTGGCGCGGATGCTGACGGTGAGCGGCAATGACGTGACCGTGTGGTCGGCGCTGGAACAGGAGATCGACAACCTTTCCACCACCCGGGTCCACCCCAATCTGCCCGGCATGACCATTCCGGCAGAGATGAAGTTCACCAAGAGCGTGGAAGAGGTGTGCACGGACAAGGAGATCCTGCTGTTCGCGGTGCCGTCGGTGTTCGTGCGCTCCACCGCCGCTAAGGCCCGGCCCTTTGTGCCGGACGGTCAGATCATTGTGGACGTTGCCAAGGGCATTGAAAAGGATACCCTGTTCACCATGACGGAGATCCTGGCCGATGAGCTGGGCAAAGAGGGCGGCCCCAAGGGGGTGCGTCTGGTGGCCCTGAGCGGCCCCACCCACGCCGAGGAGGTGGCGATCGACCTGCCCACCACCATCGTTTCGGCCAGCAAGGATATGGAAGCGGCCAGATTCGTGCAGACGGTGTTCACCAACAACGTCATGCGTGTGTACACCAATGAGGACATCAAGGGCGTGGAACTCAGCGGTGCCATGAAGAATGTCATTGCGCTGGGCGTGGGCATCTCCACCGGCCTGGGCTATGGCGACAACGCCCGTGCCGCCCTCATCACCCGCGGCATTGCCGAGCTTGCCCGGCTGGGCGTGGCCATGGGCTGCAATGTTCACACCTTTGCCGGTCTGGCCGGCATCGGTGACCTGATCGTGACCGCCACCAGTATGCACAGCCGCAACAACCGGGCCGGCATCCTCATCGGCAAGGGTGAGACCCCGGAGCAGGCCGTGAAGGAGGTCGGTATGGTGGTCGAGGGCATGAACGCCCTGCCTGCCGCGCTGGAGCTTGCCGCCAAGTATCAGGTGGAAATGCCCATCGTTCAGACCGTGAACGCTGTTGTGAACAAGGGCATGAGCGCCGCCGAGGCGGTGCGCTCCCTGATGGATCGTGACCCCAAGAACGAACTGTCTCAGAGCTACGAAAAGTAATATTTTTTCATAGAGAGGGACGACCCTCTCCGTCATTGCTTCGCAATGCCACCTCTCCCGAGGGGAGAGGTTTGGTGCTGTACTTTACGGCATCAAAAAAGCTCCCCCTTTCGGGGGAGCTGGCAAAGCCGCAGGCTTTGACGGAGAGGGTTGTTCCTCTTTCATTTTACTGCTGGGCCTCGATGGCCTTGACGATCTTGTCGGCGATGTACTTGTGGCCGGAGACGGTGGGGTGGCCATCCAGCTCAGTCTGAGCAAAGGGGATGGAAACGTAGGTGGCACCGTAAACATCGGCCAGCTGCTTTTCGTAGTTGTTCAGCTTGCTGAAGTAGTTGCTCCAGCTGGGCAGCAGGGGCACAGGGTTGGTGGCACCGATGATCAGGATCTGGGCATCAGGGTTCAGCTCCTTGACGGTCGCCACGATCTGGCGCAGGTTGCTGCTGCTTTCGGGATAAGCGTTCTCGCAGATCTTGTTCATGCCAGAGAAGAACAGGTTCCAGACGGCATCTTTCTCGCTGCGGGTCAGGCTGAGCTTTTTCAGGCTTTCGTTCAGGGCAGCCTCAGTGTCCTGGTCACGGTCGCGCAGGTTGCCGCTGAGCACGATGGAAGCCAAGTCGGCGCTCTTCCAGTTGGTAGCCTCACCAAAAGAGACCACGGTGGGCACAAAAGCATCATTGGAGCCCAGCTGGATGGAGATGACATCGGCGCTCTTGATGTAGTCGATGAACTCAGGGTAATTGTACTGGCAGCCGGAGAGGGTGTTCATCTCGGCCATGGTGCCGGTCTTGACCAGCTCCAGCATATCCTTGCTCATCACGCCGGGCAGGCCCAGATTGATGGCATGATCCCGGTCGAGGTTCAGACTTTTGCCCACCTGACCCACATAGCAGGTCTCGGGGTAGCCCTTGAAGTTGAAGGAAACATCCACACCGATGAGGTTGGTGGCGTACTGCACCTTTGTCAGGCCGATGCCGGCGCAGATGCTGTCGCCCAGGGCAACATAGGTGATGGAGTTGGGCTCCTTCTCTTCTTCGGTGCTGCTGGAGGTGAAGAAACAGTTCTCCTCCTCTGCGGCGGTCTGTTCAGTGGTCAGAGCGGGGTCTGCGCTCTCTTCCGGGGCGGCTGCAAAGGCCGGAACGCTCAGGACAGAGAACAGCATGGCGGCCGAAAGGGCCAGGCCAATCAGTTTCTTTTTCATGGTGTCGTCACGAATCCTTTCCAATGTGTATTATTCCACTTAATAATCGCGGGGAGTGATCTCTTCTTCCAGCTTGCGATAATCAAATTTAGCGGCCAGCGTCAGGGGCATTTCGGGGATGATCTTGTACCCCACGGGCTGGACATATTCGGGCAGCTCCTCAATGCAGAGCTGGCGCAGCTCCTTGATGATCTGCTTGCGCTTGGCGGCGGGAACCGCAGGGTCAAGCACCAGATAGACAAAAGGCAGGCGGCCCTGCACATGATCCTTGTCAACGCAGCCCACCACAGAGCACTGATGCACGGCGGGATGCTGGCTGACCACATTTTCGATCATGGAGGGGAACACCTTGAAGCCATCGTGACGGATGATGAGCCGCTTGATCCGGCTGTCCAGATAGACAAAGCCGTCCTCGTCCAGATAGCCGATGTCACCGGTATGCACCCAGACCCGGCCATCTGCATGGGTGCGCAGGATGGCGGCGGTCTCGGCAGGCTTGTTGTAGTAGCCCTTCATAACGCCGGGGCCGGAGATGCACAGCTCACCCCGCTGGCCGATGGGCAGCTCCGTGTCGGTGCCCGGCTCAAAGGCGGACACCAGCGTGTTGACCAGCGGCAGGCCCACGCTGCCGGGTTTGTTGTTCTGTCCGGCAGCAGCGGTGGCAGCAGAGGATGCCTCGGTCATGCCGTAGCCCTTGGCAATGGGGAATTCCACATTGTGAGCGGCCAGGAAGTCGTTGACCGTCTGTTCGGCACCCCGGGCAATGGCATCGCCGCCCGCGGCATAGTTGCGGATGAAGGAGAGATCCTTGTTCTGGAGCTTGGGGTCAACAGCCAGCTGCTGGTAGTGGGAGGGCACGCCGAACATGTGTTCGGGCTTGTACTTCCAGATCAGGCTGCCCAGCTTATTGGGGTCGAGGTTGGGGACGATGACCACCCTGATGCCCAGCGTCAGCGGCAGATGTACGCCGCAGGCAAAGCCGTAGGCAATGAAGGGGGGCATGATGTTCAGCAGGGACTGACCCTTGGAAAACAGCGTGTCGCAGGCAGAGAACTGCATGGCGATGCCGTTGAAGTTGTTATCGGTCAGCATCACGCCCTTGGGAGAGCCGGTGGTGCCGCCGGTATGCACCACCACACAGGCGTGCTCCGGGTCATAGGGCTCCGCGGCAATGCTCTCGTCCTTCCCGGCAGCAAGGAACTGCTTCCAGTGGATGACATTGGAGTGATACTTGTTCTTGTCGAGATTCTTGATTTTGTAGCCCAGCGCCAGAGGCAGCGGCAGGGAGTCGGCCGGGGAGAGCACCACCACATGCTCCACATGGGTGCGCTTGGCAGCCTGATGGCAGCGCTCATACACCACATTCAGGCAGATCAGCAGGTGGGAATCCACCTCTTCAATGTACTCACGGATGCCCTCCACACTGTAACGGGGATCCACCAGGTTCAGAGTCGCGCCAATCATGTCGGCGGCATAGAACGCAAAGATGATCTCCGGGGTCATCACGCTGACCACCGTGGCGATATCGCCCTTTTTCAGGCCCGCGGCCCGCAGGGCTGCTGCTGTCTTTTTGACGTTGACGATAAAATCAGCGTAGGTGAACTTGCGGCCATAGTATTCCAGTGCGGTCTCGCCCAGCCGGTTCTTGTTCTGCCGGCAGACGAGCTCAAACGCCGTGCAGGCGGGCATGGTCTGGTCAATGTACTTCTGATCGTAGAATTTCAGCCAGGGACGTGCTTGGGAAGCATAAATCGGGGTGTTGGATGTTGTCATAAATTGTCCTTTGTCCTTTGAGCAGTCACTGCACCCGCAGCCGGGGCAGCCAGATTCAATGGGGTCTTAAATTTCGTCCGTTTGTTAAAAACAACACAATACGTACAAGAGCTATTGTAGTAGAGCAGGGTGGAAATGTCAAGAAACAAAGGGCGAACTTTGCCAAAAAACGCAAGAGAAAGTTTACATTTCAGCCAGCCAGTCTTTGGCCTCCTGCTCGCTGCAGAGCACCCAGTGGCTGGGGCGCAGCTCCCGCCACTGGGGAGCCTCCTGCGTGTAATCGTGCATGGCGGGGTCGTAGACCAGCAGCTTTTTCTTCCGCTCCAGCCTGGGGTTGGGCATGGGGATGGCGGAGAGCAGGCTGCGGGTGTAGGGGTGGATGGCATGGGTCACCAGCTCCTCCGCATCGGCCAGCTCCACGATATCGCCCTTGTGGATGACGGCGATGCGGTCCGAAATGTACCGCATGACCGAGAGGTCGTGGGCGATGAACAGGTAGGTGATGCCGCGCTCCTTCTGCAGATGGCGCAGCAGGTTGAGTACCTGGGCGCGGATGGACATATCCAGAGCCGAGATGGGCTCGTCGGCAATGATGAACTCAGGCTCCACGATCAGGGCGCGGGCAATGCCGATGCGCTGGCGCTGGCCGCCGGAGAACTCATGCGGGAAACGGGAAGCGAATTCAGGCAGCAGGCCCACATCCAGCAGTGCCTGCCGGACCTTCTCCTCCCGCTGGGCGGCGGTCAAGTCGGGCCGGACATTCTGCAGGCCCTCGCCCACGATGTAGCTGACCTTGGCGCGCTCGTTCAGGGAGGACTGCGGGTCCTGGAAGATCATCTGGATCTCCTTGATGACCTGCTGGTCCAGCTGGCGGGAGATCTTGCCGTTGATCTTCTGGCCCTTGTACAGGATCTCGCCGCCCGAGGTGGGCAGGATGCGCATGATGGCGCGGCCGATGGTGGTCTTGCCGGAGCCGGATTCGCCCACCAGACCAAAGGTCTCACCCTTGTAAATTTCAAAGTTGGCACGGTTCACGGCCTTGAAGGCCTTGCGGCCGGAGCCGTAGGTCACCTCGAGGTCCTTGACCTCAAGCAGGACCTGCCGGGGCGAAGCCTCTCCATCTTGCTGGAGCAAGACCGTTTTTTCGCTCGAACGCTCCACTGGGGTATTCGCTGCTTCGCAAACGCGAATGTCACGATTTTCAGGCATCCTGCATCCCCTCCTCTTTCAACAGTTTGACGGCGGCAGGTGGTTCCACCTTGGGAGCCCGGGGGTCCAGCAGCCAGGTCTTGGCCTTGTGGGTGGGGCTGACCGTAAAGTAGGGCGGGCGCTTGACAAAGTCAATCTTCAGCGCCTGGGGGTTGCGGGGCGCAAAGGCATCGCCGTGGATCTCGGTGAACAGATTCGGGGGTGTACCCTGAATGTTGAACAGATCCTCGCCCTTGATGCCCATCTGGGGCATACTGGACAGCAGCGCCCAGGTGTAGGGGTGGCGGGGGTCGTAGTAGATCTCATCGGAGGTGCCGATCTCCACGATGTCACCTGCGTACATGACGGCCACCCGGTCGGCGATGTTGGCCACCACGCCCAGATCGTGGGTGATGAGGACGATGGTCAGGTTGTACTTGACCTGCATCTCCTTGAGCAGCTGCAGGATCTGGGCCTGAATGGTCACATCCAGTGCGGTGGTGGGCTCGTCGCAGATCAGGATCTGCGGGTTGCAGGCCACCGCAATGGCAATGACAACACGCTGGCGCATACCGCCCGAAAACTCGTGGGGATACTGCGCAAAGCGCACCTCGGGGTCGGCAATGCCCACGTCCCGCAGGTATTCAAGGGTCTTTTCCCGGGCGGCCTTGCCCTTGAGATGCTGGTGCAGCTCCACGGCTTCCATGATCTGGTCGCCGATGGTCTTCAGGGGGTTCAGGCTGGTCATGGGGTCCT
>OOAJ01001424.1_pt1 | contig 10595 bp, 8 predicted proteins | sample 1671241 | NCBI WGS metagenome assembly OOAJ01 (sample SAMN06348136, study PRJEB24527) | human gut metagenome | biome: human gut; feature: ankylosing spondylitis patient; material: feces | host: Homo sapiens | place: China | collected 2015-10
TCCTGTGCGTGGAACAGCGCTTCCCACCGCGCGCGGGTCATGTCCGGCTGGAAGCCGTAGTAGATGCAGGGTTCTTCGCCGTTCACGGGGTGGCCGCTGAGGATGTGCCAGCACTCGGTCTTGCCGTACTGGCTCTGGAACAGCCGCAGGGCCGTCGGCTTGTCGGGATGCACCTGCAAGGTCAGACGCTCGGCGCTGTCGATGAGCTTGGTCAGCACGCCGAGGGTGGGCTGCGCTGCGCCCTTGCCGAGATAGCCCTCCGTATCGCTTTCCAGCACCGATCTCAGGGTGACGTCGGTACCGCGCAGGTGGCTCATGCCCTCTTCGGGGAATTGCTCCCGTCCGGCGTTGCGGGCGGCGACGGTGGAAAGGATCCACTCTTCGGGGAAATGCCCGTCCTCGCCGTTGGAGTCACCGTGCAGGGCGTCCAGCATCCGGCCTCCCAGATAGGTGCGCCACGCCCGGGGGTTGTCCAGCAGGAACGGGAAATCTGTTGTCGGCTTCATAAAAACCTCCATAAAAGGCACAGAGCCTGCCTTTCCAAGGCAGGAAAGACAGGCTCCGCTTTATAAGATAGAAGAATCAGAGAGATGTGGAACGCTTGATTTAAGCGCCGTACACGAGGTTCGGCAGGAAGAGCACCGCCTGCGGGAAGAATATCATGAACAGGATGACACACACGATCGCGAGGTAGAAGGGCCAGCCTTTCTTGAAGGTCTCCTCAATGGGACACTCCATGATGTCAGACACGGCATACAGCGCGGTGCCGACAGGGGGAGTCATGACGCCGAAGGTGACGGTGGTCATCATGATCATGCCGAACACGACTTCGTTGACGCCAATGCTGCGCATGACGGGCAGCAGGATGGGGGTCAGGATCAGGGCGATCACGGTGGTCTCCATGAACATACCGCAGATCAGCAGGAAGACGACGACCAGCAGCAGCAGGATCGCGCTGTTGCTGGTGATGCCCAGCAGAGCGTTTGCAATGGTGACAGTGATGTTATCGAACACGATGCCGTAGCCGAACACGCCGGAGAACGCCAGAATGATGGTGATGACGGTGATGTCCTTCACGCTGTCGCGCAGGGTCTGCAGCAGGCTCTCCCAGGTCAGCTCGTGGTAGAACACGGTGCCGACCAGCAGGGCGTATGCGCAGGCAAAGGAACCGGACTCGGTGGGGCTCATGATGCCGAAGCGGATCAGGACGATCAGCAGGACAGGGAACAGAATGGCCCAGATACTATCCAGCAGAGCCTTCAGGATCTCAGACAGCGGAGCCGGATGGTCATGCTCGGGCTTGTAGCCGAAGCGGCGGGCGCTCCAGGTGACGGCCAGCATCAGCAGCACGCACATCAGGACGCCGGGGATCCAGCCAGCCATGAACAGACGGCCAATGGACACCTCGCCGACGGTGCCGTAGATGATCAGGCCCATGCTCGGCGGAATGGTGGCGACGATCAGGCCGGACAGGCCGTTGATGGCGGCAGACCAGCCGCGGTCGTAGCCCAGACGGGTCATCTCAGGTCCGAGGATGCGGCACTCCATCGAAGCATCTGCAACCGCAGAACCGGAGACGCCGCCCATCAGGGTGGACATCAGGCAGGAGACCTGACCGATGTTGCCGTACATATGGCCGGTGCAGGCGTTGGCAAAGCGCATCAGGCGCTTGGTGATGCCGCAGCTGTTCATCAGGTTTCCGGCCAGAATGAACAGGGGGATGGCCAGCATGGTAAAGCTCTGAGAAGTGGAAATGGATTTCTGCACCAGAACGGTCATGGGCAGGTCGCGGATCATAAAGAACGAGAAGCCCGACAGACCGATGGAGAATGCCACGGGCATACCCAGCAGCAGAAACACAAAGAAGATACCGATTGCAATAAACATTAGCCGACGTCCCTCCCTGCTTCGTGTTTGACTTCCTGACCAGCAGGCGTCTTGACGCGCTCAATGATGTTCCGGATGGTGGAGATGAGCATAAAGAAGGAGCCGACAGGCACAGCCATCGTGACCCAGCTGTAGCTGATGTGCAGAGAAGTGATCTGACGCGCCCAGCCGGAAGTGGTCATGCCGTAGCCGTAGTAGATCAGCACGCAGAGGAACGCTGCGATGATGACCTTGAACAGGATGTCCAGAACCTTCTGCACCCCGGCGGGGAACTTCTTGACGAACAGATCAACGCCGATCAGGCCGGAGCCGCGCATTGCGACGTCGCTGCCGAGGAAGATCAGCCATGCGAAGGCGATCAGTGCAACGTCCTGTGCCCAGTTCAGCGGATGGCCAATGGTACGCATCAGCGCCGAAACAAAGACGAGGACCGCAATGCCTGCAACCAGGATCAGAGCGATCAGCTCTTCCAGCTTACAGACTTTTTCATAAAATTTCTTCATAGAAAGTCGTCCTTATTCACAATACCTCCTGCACAGCGAGCTGCCATGCAGGAGGACATTTACGTTATGGTCGATTCAGCTTTTTAAGGGATCAGGCCTCGACGCCGGCTTCCTTGTACAGCTGCTCGCGCAGCTCGGTCCAGCCCAGCTTCTCGTATGCGGGCTTGACAGCCTCACGGAAGATGTCCTTATCGACCTCGACGATGGTCATGCCGTTGTCGGTCAGGGTCTTCTCCATGTCATCCTGAGCAGCGATGATGTCCTGAGCATTGTTGTATGCGCAGTCGTTGAAGTCCTTCTTCATGACTTCCTGATACTCGGCGGGCAGCTTGTCGAACCATGCCTGACCGCAGATGACCATGTTGAACAGGTTGATGTGCTCGGTCTTGCTGACGTACTCGCAGACCTCGTAGATCTTGCTGGAAACAGCGGAGGTGTACTGGACTTCGCAGCCGTCGATGGACTTGGTCTGGATGCCGTTGTAGACCTCAGACCATGCGATGTTGTACGGGGTAGCGCCCATAGCGGAGATGGACTCAACGTACGGGTCAGCACCGGGGGTGCGGATGACAGCGCCCTTCAGATCGGCGGGGGTGTTGTAAGCCTTGTGGCCCATGAAGGAACGAGCACCGTCGTAGTAGTTGTAGCACAGGCCGCAGATGCCGTTGTTGGCCAGGTCAGCGTCCCAGCCCTTGAAGGTGTCGGTAGCCATCAGCTTCATGCCGTCCTCGTAGTTGTCCACGATGTAGGCCATGTTCATGATGCCGATGTCGTTGACGTAGCTGGACAGACGGCCTGCGTCGGTCAGGACGGCGATGCCCATGCCCTGCAGAGCCTGGTCGATCATGTCTTCCTCACCGCCCAGCTGGCTGGAAGGATAGATGGTGACCTTCACATGGCCGTCGGTGTCCTCAGCCACCTTGTCGGCAGCAGCCTGAAGGCCCTGATAGATCATGGAAGTATCGGTCTGGGTGGTGGAGAGCTTCAGCTCAAAGACCTCACCGGATGCAGCAGAACCGGCAGTGGAGCCGGAAGCAGCGGTGCCGGCGGTAGAAGCGGAAGAACCACCGCAGGCGGTCAGGGCAGCAGTTGCAGCCATAGCGCCGCAGACAGCGAGAAACGAACGACGAGAGATCTTCTTCATGTGATTTTTCCTCCTGATTTTTCCAAACAGATCTTGCTCTTCTCGGATGAGCCTCGCGCAGGCCCATCTGATTTTCATGGCTTTATCATACCATGTTCATGTCCTGTTCACAGCTGTAGAATGTCACAAGCAGAATATGACATTCTGCCAAACAAAACATGACAAATGTCACTTCTTTCGTCAAATAGTCGAATAAAAGCCCGCTTTTATGCAGCAGTTTGCACAAAAGCGGGCTTTCTGCGTGGATTTTTTGTCAGCTTGTCAATGTGACGTCGAGCTGCTGCTGAATTTGCAGCAGCTGCAATTCAAAGTTCTTGTCTGCCGACATGGCCTCGGTGATCAGGCGGTCGGCGCTCTCCATCGCCTGATGATACCGCGCAAAGCGGGGCGTGGCAAGCGTATCCTCCATGATGGCAGGCAGAGTAGACATCCCGCGGGAGGCGGTGTCCTGCGAGTCCAGCTGAAGCAGCTGGGCGACCTCATCCGATTCCGTCACACTGTGCAGGGCGGACACGCCGCTCAACTCGGTGTAGACCATCGTCTGCATCTCCTCCGTGCAGGCAATGGTCTTCAGCAGCTCCCACGACAGCCGGGAATGCTTTGTGCGCTGGCTGATGCCCAGCATGAGGGTGCTCAGCCGGGAGTAGTTGCCGCCGCCGACGCTTGTGCCGCTGGGCATGGCGATGCAGTCCCACTCAAAGTTCGACGAGCGCTTGATGCGCCACGGATACGGCTCATAGCTGCGGTACTCGGAAAAGAGCATCGGGCGGAACGCCACTCTGCCCTCGTCGAAGGTCTTTTCGCTCAGATCCGTTCCGGCGTTGAGCTGGTAGATCTTCCGCACAAACTGCATGGCGGACTCCTGTGCGCTCTGGTTCAGCAGGCAGTGCTGGCCGTCCTCGCTGAACAGCGAACAGCCGTTGGCCACCAGCGCCTCTTCCCAGCCGTAATCGTAGACGCCGAACTGGTCAACGATGCCGTCCCCGTCCGTGTCTCTCGTCAGCTGCTCACACAGGCTGTAAAACTCATCCCACGTCCAATCGTTATCCGGGATGCGGATGTGCTCTTTTTGGAGCAGTGTCTTATTGATGAACATCATCTGCGGCACGCATTCCAGCGGCAGCGCATACTGTTTTCCCTTGTCGGCTCCGGCCTGCAATGCCGCCGGGTAAAAGCCGCTCAGATCCACTTCCGGGTCTTGCTTCATGAACGGATCCAGCTCCCGCAGGGAAGCTGTATCGCTGAAAATTACAAGGTCCTCGGGAAGGATCACCATCACATCCGGCTCCTGCCCCAGCAGGTACTGGCCGCTGAGCCATTCGGTGTAGTCTTCGACCCGGATGCCGCTGGTGTACTCGACTTTCACGTTGGGGTGCTCTGCCTCAAACTTTTCAATGGCGGCGTCAATAAAGGTATAGTAGTTCTCGCCCGGGACATTCCAATAGCTGTCACACGGGAAGCCGATGTGCAGCACCACCGGACGGCTGGCAGCCGCCAGAATGATGACCGCTGCCAGCAGAAAGGGCAGCGCGGCTTTCCAGTACCGGCTCATACGTCTGCCTCCGGCTGGCTGTTCTGGTTCTGCACCGCCCAGATGGCCAGCTGGGTGCGGTCACGGAGTTCCAGCTTGCGCAGGATGCTGCTGATGTAGTTGCGCACCGTGCCTTCGGAGAGATAGAGTCTGCCCGCGATCTCCTTGTTGGAGAGGCCGCAGCCCACCTCGCGGATGACCTGCCACTCCATCTTGGTCAGCTCCAGCGCATTCTTTTTGTTCACGCGCACCTGCACGTCGCCCTGTGCCATGCGGGAGAACATCTGCAAGACCTTGGACGCCACATCCGGGGCGATGATGGAGCCGCCCCGCGCGGCCTCCCGCACGGCGTTGGTCAGGCCGTCCACCGAGACGCCCTTGAGCAGGTAGCCGGAAGCGCCGTACCGCAGAGCGTCAAACACATAATCGTCATCGTCAAAGGTGGTCAGGATGATGACCTTGATGCCCGGAAACTCCTGCTTGATGCGGCGGGTACACTCCACGCCGTCCATCTCGGGCATCCGAATGTCCAGCAGCACCACGTCGGGCTGCTTTTCCTCCACGAGTTCCAGCGCTTCACGGCCATTGGCGGCTGTACCCACCATCTCAATGTCTTCCTGCTTGCTCATCACAAAGCTGAGGCTCTGACGGATCAGTTCCTGGTCGTCGGCCAGAAGCACCTTTATCATACCGTTTCCTCCTGTTTCCTCTTTTCACTGCCCGGGGTCTTGCGCAGAGGGATCTCTGCCCGGATGCAGAACCCGTCGCTGTTCTCATACCAGAACGTGCCGCCCAGCATGAGCATCCGCTCCTGCATATGCTGCAGGCCAAAGCCCGGCGTCACGCTCTTGCAGCCGATGCCGTTGTCCCTCACCGACACTTCCAGCACGCCGTCCTCGATATGGCACCGCACCTGGACACGGGTGGCGTGGCCGTGGCGGATGGCGTTGGTGATGCCCTCCTGCACGGTGCGGTAGACGCAGTCTTCCTCATCCTGCGAGAGCGTCAGCCCGGCCAGCGACTCTTCCAGCTGGATCTGCGTGCCGCTGCTCTGCGCCATGCTGGTACACATCTTGTTGAGCGCGCCCGAGAGGTTTTCTTTTTCCAGCGAGTCCGGCCGCAGTGCCTTGACCGAGCGCCGGACATCGTTCATGCCGTTGCGGGCGGTGTCGGCTATCAGCTCCATCTGATGCCGTGCCATCTCGGGCGAGTCGTCCATCATCTGGATGCAGGCGTCTGCGCCCGCTGTGATGCCCGTGAGCACATGGCCTAACGTGTCGTGGATCTCCCGCGCAAGGCGGTTGCGCTCCTGCACCTGTGCGGTGTGGGCGCTCTCCTCGGCGTAGATGCGCAGCTGCTCGTTGGCCTGCTGCAGCTGCTGGTTCAGGTTCAGGATCTCCTGTTTCTCGCTGGTCTGCTGGCTGATGAACAGCACCATGTACAGGATGAAGAGTATCATTTCCAGCGCCGACAGGCTCTCGATCACCAGCTGCAGGACGCTGCGGGTGTGCAGGCTGTAAAAAGCCAGGTATTGCTTCAGCGTCACGGCATGGAGGGCGCTGGTAGCGGCGTCCATGTTGCAGAAAAGGTACACCACGATCATGGCGCTCAGAAAGCGCTTCTGCCGGAGAGAGCGCGGGTCGTCCACCATATCCACGATCGCAAACAGAGCGATCTTGTCGCAGTTCTGCTGGAAGATCAGCGCCGAGGCACTGTACAGCACGCCCTCCAATAAATATAACTGCCAGCTGCTGCGGGAGAGAAAGCCGCTGTCCACCTCGTGGGAGCACTTGCTCAGGATGGTGCCCACCGCTGCCAGCATCACGCCCAGGGCAAGCACACCGGGGCGGTACGGCAGCCATTGCAGCTGCTGCAAAAACGAGTCTGCACGGCCAACTCTCACCGCGTAGAGCGGCGTGATGATCTGCACCGCAAAGATGAGCAGGATCAGAAATACCGTCAGCCACTCAATGGCATGGTAGAGCACCCGGAGACCGATGGACAAATTTTCAGTTTTCATTGCCAGCCCTCCGTGCCGTAGCGCAGAATATCCTCCTGCGTGATCTGATTTACCGGCACCACGATGTTGGTCAGGTACGGCTTGCCCTCCAGGATCTCGTACACCACCTCTGCCGCCATCCGTCCGATGCGGAGGGGCGACTGTGCCGAGGTGGCCGTCATCAGCCCTTCGGAGATCAGGGCTTTCGCCTCCGGTGAGCCGTCCACGCTGTAAACCAAAGTGGACGAGAGCACGCCCTTTTCTTCCAGCGCCGCCATTGCGCCCAGGGCCGCCTGCTCGTTGACCGCCATCACGACGTCAATGCGCGGGAACGTCTCCAACAGCTGCACCATCGCGCGCATGGCACGGTTCAGCTCGCCGCCGCAGTCCCGCAGCTCCAGGATCCGGTAGTCGTTGCCGCTTTTGGTCAGGGTCTGGCAGAAGCCCGAAAGTCTGTCCCAGCTGGAGAACGAATCCGAGTTGGACAGCAGCACGATGCGGGCGTTCTTGGTCTGGCTGATGAGGTGGCGGGCGTCCAGCAGACCGGCACCGTAGTTGTTGGAGGTGATGGTGCAGGTGACAAGCTCCGGGTCGTCCACCTTGGAGTCGATGAGGATGACCGGCACACCCTTTTCCCTCGCCTTTTCCAGCGCAGGCGTCACGCCCACATAATCCACCGGGTTCACGATGAGCAGCTCAATGCCCTTATTGAGCATATCCTCGATCTCCTGATTCTGCCTCTCCTGGTCTTGTCCCGGGTCGCGCACCAAAAGCAGATCGCCGTTGCTCTTGATCTGCATCTGGATCTCATCGTTGATGGTCTCATAAAACGGGTCACTCAGGGTCGTATACGTCGCCCCGATCATCCGCGTATGAGTCGGCAGACGCACCGCGTCGATAAACCTTCCCTGCACCCAGATGCCCGCTGACACCGCAACCACCAGCATCAGCATCCCCGCCAATGTCCGCCGAAACAGCTCCATCTGCATCCCCTCCTTCCGACTAACTGAGTGGCTTTATTATAGCCCAGTTTCCCTCCGGGAACAAGGGCAAGTTTTTCGGTACACCGTCTCCCCTTCATCTTGACAACCACACGGCGGCAGGGTATGCTTTAACCATCCAACCACATCTGATTTCACAAGAGGGTCTATGAATATTTACGATATTGCACGGGAAGCCGGCGTCTCGATCGCCACCGTCTCCCGCGTGCTCAACCACAAAGATACCGTCCGCGCCGACACCCGCGCCAAGGTGGAAAAGGTGCTCAAGCGCTGCAACTACGCTCCCAGTGCCATTGCACAGGGCATGGTCAGCAAGAGCCTGCACACGGTGGCCGTGCTCACAGTGGACATCCGGGATTCCCACTATGCCCGCACAGCCTACACCATCGAGCGCGAGTTTGGCCGCAGAGGGTACGAGGTCATCCTCTGCAACACCGGCGGCGACCGGGCGGAGACGCTGCGCACCCTGCAGGCTGTGGCGCAAAAGCAGGTGGACGGCCTCATCCTGGTCGGCTCGATTTTCAACACCATCTGTCAGGGGGCAGAGATGGAGAACCTTCTGCGCAAAATGCCCGTCGTCCTTGCCAACGGCACGCTGGCTCTGCCGGACGCCTATTCGGTCATGGTCGATGACTGCCGGGGCGTCGAGATGGCCGTGGAGCATCTGGTGAAGACCGGCCGCCGGGATCTCTACTACATTAAAGATAAGGCCACCGACAGCGCCGCTGCCAAGGCGAAAGGCTTCCTCTCCGGGATGGCCGCTGCCGGTCTGGACGCGGACGGGCATATTCTCGAAACCGGCGAGACGCTGGAGGACGGCATCCGCGTGGTGCAGCAGCTTTTGGCCGAGGGCATCCGCCCGGACGGCATTCTCTGCGGCGAAGATCTGACCGCTGCCGGTGTACTGAAAGCCCTGCTCCGGGCGGGCATCCGCGTCCCCGAGGAGACCGCCGTGGTGGGCTATGATAATTCCACCTATGCCCGCCTGTGCGAGCCGGAATTGACTTCCGTGGACAACAAACCGGAGCAGGTGGCCCTGCTCTGCGTCCAGCTTTTGCAGAGCCGCATCGAGCACGGCGAGGACTATTCTTCTGTCACCTTGCAGCCGGAACTCGTTCAGAGACAGAGCAGTTAAAGTGTAAAATCTTAGGAGAGTGCGTGTTCCTCAAAATGTAAGCGGTTACACTTTCTCCTCAAAAGTACTTGATTTTTATTTGTGGTGTGCTATAATCAAGTCAAGAAAGCGCTTACATTATTCTTTTTAAACACTGCTCAGGAGGAGATTTTCATGAAACGTGTCGCCTACGAAGAAATGGTCGCTCAGTTCACCCGCGTGCTGGAAAAGCACGGCTTCACCCCGTCGGACGCCAAAGACGCCGCTGTGATTTTCGCCCAGAACAGCCTTTCCGGCGTGTACAGCCACGGTCTGAATCGCTTTCCGCGGGTGGTGAGCTACCTCGAAAAGGGCGAGATCGACCCGCTTGCCCGCGCCGAGTGCATCTCCCGCATGGGCAGTATGGAGCGCTGGGACGGCCACCGCGGCTTCGGCCCGCTGAACGCACAGCGCGCAATGGAGCGTGCCTGCACCCTCGCCAAGGAGAACGGCGTCGGCATCGTGGCATTGGGCAACAACAACCACTGGATGCGCGGCGGCACCTACGGCTGGCTGGCCGCCGAAAAAGGCTGCATCGGCATCTGCTGGTCGAACACCGCCCCCAATATGCCTGCCTGGGGCGCCAAAGACTGCCGCATCGGCAATAACCCGCTCATCCTCGCTGTCCCCCGCTCCGACGGTCAGCACGTCATGGTGGACTGCGCCTTGAGCCAGTTCAGCTACGGCAAGCTGGAGAGCACCCGTCTGGCTGGCAGGCAGCTGCCCGTACCCGGCGGCTGCGACGAGGACGGCCAGCTCACGACAGACCCCGCCGCCATCGAAAAGAGCGGCCGCGCACTGCCCATCGGCTACTGGAAGGGCAGCGGCCTCTCCATCCTGCTGGATTTGATCGCCACCCTCCTTTCCGGCGGCAATGCCGTCCACACCATCGGGACCTTCGGCGACGAGATCGGTCTGACCCAAATCATGATCGCGATCGACCCCACTAAATTTGGCACCGTCGATGAAAACGACGCCGTCATCAACGCCATCCTTGCAGACATCAAGGCCAGCACCCCGGCCAGACCGGATGGCGAAGTCCGCTGGCCCGGCGAGGGAATGCTGCGCACCATCAAAGAAAACCGCGAGCTTGGTGTTCCGGTGGTCGAGGAGATCTGGGAGTCGGTTTTGAAGATGTAAGAAAACCTCCATGTTTTTCACATTTGCTTCTCCTGCAGTGGAAAGTTCTGTCTGTCCGTTTGCAGATCCATAAAAGAAAAAGCCTGAAACTTCTCGTAGTATCAAGAAGTTTCAGGCTTTGTTGTACTTATAAAAAGAGAGAGGGCTGGACGGTGCCAGCCCTCTTGACGGCGATTTAGATTAACGTAGTGTCCGCAAAAATTTCCACTTGACAATCCAATGTTGCCTTGCTATAAT
>OOAJ01001427.1_pt1 | contig 10577 bp, 6 predicted proteins | sample 1671241 | NCBI WGS metagenome assembly OOAJ01 (sample SAMN06348136, study PRJEB24527) | human gut metagenome | biome: human gut; feature: ankylosing spondylitis patient; material: feces | host: Homo sapiens | place: China | collected 2015-10
TGATATTTTACAAGCCGCTTCTTTACTTCTTCAAAAGATTTCCCCGCCTTCCCGTGCAGGTGCGGGAAGGAACGGCGCTTTCCACGGCGGCGCAGGTATTTACGATGCCCATCGTGCTCTATGACTTTCATGTATTTCCGCTGTTTTTCATTCCTGCCAATCTCATTGTGACGCCGTTCCTTGAATGGGTTATCATTGCAGGGCTCATGGCATCCGTCATCGCATTGATCTTTACGCCCCTTGCGGCCGGGATTCTCTACGTTTCGGATTACCTCTTATGGGCAGGCATCCGGATGAACCAGTGGATGTCAGGCTGGCCGAAGGCGTCGATCGGCATCGGAGGACTCAATGCTGCAGAGACGGCCTGCTATTATATCACAGTCGCCTTTCTTTATTTCAGGGAGAAAATCCTTGCATCTAAAATATGGAGAAGAATTTTTATGCTGATTCTTCCCTTAAGTACTGCAATCGTCATTTTTCTCTGGATTTCTGCGCCGTCCACATACGTGCTTGTCCCCGAGCTCGGTCCGGATCAGGGGGCTGTTCTTGTAAAAGACGGCAGAAAAATACTATACTATAAGAGCGGCAGCCTTGCTTCAAGGACTTCCGTCTGGGAATGGAACTCCCTTCTCGGGTATGAGGGCATTTTTGCAGCCGACATCCTTCTGCTGAATCTGGAAGACGCCAAAAACCCTATTCCGCTGTCCATGACGATTCCGATCAAGGAAATCTGGGTGACGGGAGGCGATCCGGAAAAAATCTGCCGCGAGCTTTTAGCTGGTCAGCAGGCTCACGTCCGCATGATCCAGGGCGGCAGCGCAAAAGTGGATGATATGATTTTCAGGACAAACGGAAGCAGCTGGCTTGTTTCCTTTGATGAGGCCGGCGTCCTTTTTTCAGGAAATAAACTGCTTACGGATACAAAGTATCCGCCTGGCCTCTTCTGGATGGCAGGGAGCAGAAAACAGGCAGATTCTCTGACTGAGGAAGAGGTTTCCGCGATTCATCCAGAGGCAGCCGTCTATGCAGGAAGCAGGTTGACCAAATCCTATGAGGATGCGGAAATTTTTGAATATATGGGAATCCCTGCAGCCAATGTCTATGAAGATGGAATGCAGACGGCGGTTTTCAGGGAAAAATGGGAATTAAAAGGTAAAGGTCTATGGCGCTGAATGAAGTGAAGAAGAACTGCTACTTCCTTTACGGGGACGACCCGGTTCTTCTTAATGAGAGAAAGTCAGACATATTAAATACATACTTTAAGGGAAACCCGCCGGAACCCGCTTACTTTGAGGGTAAGGGAAGCTTTGAGGAATACAGGAATGCCCTTTGCGGGCAGTCCCTTTTTTCATCAGATACGGCAGTCCTGATCCAGAATCCATTCTTCCTGAAAAAGGCTGTAAAATCAGAAAAGGAAGAAGAGCAGCAGAAGGAATTTCTGGAAACAGCAAGAGAAATCCCTGAAGAGACGCTTCTTATCATCCTTTTTGAAGGAAAGCCGGACGCAAGGACAAAGGTTGTCAAAGAGTTGAAAAAATTCTGCGTGGCAGAAGAGATGGGCTTCATCAAGCCGGATCAGGCAGCCGGCATCATGGCGCAGATCCTGGGGGAACGGGGAAAGCGCTTTGAACCGGAAGCAAGGGAATATCTGGAAGAAGTCCTGTCCACATGGGAAAATGTTTCCCGGCCTCTTCTTGAGGTCGAGGTTGAAAAAATCGACCTGATGACGGGAAAACGGGTGACGGTGCCCAAGCGTGTTCTGGAGTTTTCACTTCCGGGATACGTGAATCAGGGCGTCTTTGCCTTTGCAGACGCACTCCTTTCCAAGAAGGTCAAGCAGATCCTGGAAAGCACGGACAAGGTGTTCAAAGACACTTCGACAGAAATCAGCGGGCTGGGCCTTATTTCTTCCAAATTCAGGAATATAAAGATCCTGAAGGAAATGGAAAGAGCAAGGATGCCTGAATCGAAAATCAGGGAAGCGCTCGGCATGCGCTCTCCTTATGCATACCGTTATCTGAAACGGGATGCGGATAAAGTCACCGAGAAGGATGCAGAATGGATGCTTCTTGGAATTTTTAATTACCAACTGAAAAAGAGAATGGGGGACAGAGACATGAGTCTCAAAGATCTTTTTCTGAAATATTGTATGGAACGAAGGTAGAATAGTGAGCCGGCTTAGAATAAAAAGAATAGCGGGGGCTGTTTGCGCTGTCATAATCCTCACAGCAGGAGCAGCGCCTTTCCTTTGGGCCGGAACGGACAGAGTCATTCCGGGCGTAAGGATCAATGGAACTCCGGCCGGGGGAATGAGCAGGGAAGAACTGGAAACTCTCATGCATGAGAAAAATGAGGAACTGAAGATGGACGTGCTGGCTGTGAAAAGCGCAGACGGCGTCATTGACGAAGCATGGAAGTTTTCTGATTTTTCTGTTCATTATAAAGACGATGAAATTGATAAGGCACTCAAAGCAGGCCGTGATGGGAATATAGCGAAAATCTGGTATGACCGCTGGCATGCCCTTGTCATGGGAGATGCTGTGCACTGGATGGCATCGTATGATGATGGGGCGCTCGGGAATAAGGTCAAAGCACTGGCTTCTGAATACGGAAAGCCTCCTGTCAATGCAGAGCCTTCTTTCCATGGAGACGGGTCCGTCACCTTCTCCGGAAGCCGCCCTTATCTCAAGTTTGACGAAAAGGCGCTCCTGGCAGATGCAGGAAGGATCCTGTCAAACGGAACAAGCGGAGAAGCAGATGTTTCCGTCCTTGATGAGAAGAAACCGGATCTGACGGAAAAGGAAGCCAAGGAGGTCAATGTTGTCCTTGGAAGGTACACCACGGAATTCGGGATCGACGGAAGCCGCGACAAGAACATTGAAATTGCGGCCAAGAGCATTAAAGGCGTCTACGTGAAGCCAGGGGAGTCATTCTCCTATAATCAGGCGACAGGCGCAAGGTCGAAGGAAAACGGCTATCAGGAAGCGCCGGTCATCATCAATGGCAAGCTTGAACCCGGCATAGGCGGAGGCGTCTGCCAGGTAAGTACGACGCTCTTCAATGCGGCGCTTCTTTCAGGCCTTGAAATTACGCAGAGAGCCAACCATTATTCGCCCATCCACTATGCACCAATCGGCAGGGATGCGACAGTCGCTGAAGGCATCATTGATTTTGCCTTCCACAATGATCTGAAGCACGGTGTTTATCTCTATTCAGACTATACGCCCGGAAGCGTCACGATTTATATCCTTGGAAACAGGGAGGACAAGCCGTCTTATGTGGATATTTCCACAGACAAGAACGATGTGATTCCGAATAAGACGAAAACGAAAATAGATCCGTCACAGAAGGAAAACAAAAAGACAGACGAGGGACATGACGGACGCCATGTCGTCGTCACACAGAATGTCAAATGGGCTGACGGAAGGACGTATAACGATACGTTCTACTCCGATTATGATCCCGTAGATACAGTCATCACCTACAAGAGCGAATCTGACCGAAAAGCTGATGAGGATAAAGCAAAGTCTGAAGGTAATGACAAAACGGAATAAACCCTTCCGCATGAAATGCGGTATAATGATAGGCGATTTTCTATTGAAGGAGGAGCAGGGTTAATGGGCAAGTACCAGCTGAAATCAAGAAAGGAAGGTTCCGTCATCACGCTTCTTGAAGTGGATACGGAATGCAGAGCCTGGTATGTCAAAGCTGATGATAAAGATGCTGCTGTCAAAACGCTGATATCCATGGGTGAATCGATCCGCTGCCTGGAGTCCATCTACGTCAACGGGGATGATATGACCGAAGATATATTAAGCGCTTTTTCAGCTGCCAGAAAGACTTCATATCCCGAAGAATTCATGCCTGAGAGCGAGACGGATGATTTTGCGCCGCAGGGCTCATACATGCCGCCTGAAGAAATGATGCCGGATGATGTGCCGCCTCCGGATGAATACGGATATGAGGAAGCGGGCGCGGCTCCTCTTTCGCCTCTCCCTTCGGCAGAGGAAATAGAGGCAGCTGCTTCACAAAGCGGCAGGGAGGAGGCATCTATCGCAGATGAGAGGCCTTCTGAATTTGCAATGCCTGATATTCTTCCCGACCTTGCAAGCGTTCTTCCGAAGACTGCATTTGCTTCCTCTCCAAAGAAGAATGCTTCAGGGGCTGTCAATGGCATGTACCTTGGCAAGAAGCATATTACCGGAAATCCCGTTGAAATCCGCACAATCACTGATGAGGCAGACGGGGTCGTTTTTGTGGGCACTGTCATTAATTGTGAAATGAGGGAACTTAGGAGCAAGAAGAAGCTCTTTTTGATGAGCCTTGCCGATGAAACGAACGGCATTTCCTGCAAGAAATTCTTCGACCGCCCGGAAGAAGCAGGCGGACTGGAAGAACTGAAGGCAGGGATGGCAGTCAAGGTGCGCGGCAACGTACGCTTTGACAAGTATTCCGGCGGCCTTGTCCTTGAACTGCAGCAGGTGGAAAAAGGAGAAATCATCAAGATCGATCATGAAGACGATTATCCGACGCCCCGCGTCGAGCTCCATCTCCATACGAAGATGAGCCTGGACGGACTGATCGATAATGAGGAAATCATCAAGACGGCTGCCAAGTGGCATCATCCGGCCGTTGCAATTACAGACCACGGCGTCATACAGGCTTTCCCAAAGATCCAGGATCTGGCGGACAAGTACAAGCAGAAGGTCATCTACGGCATGGAAGGGTACATGATTGAAGATATCCCTGCCGATCCCGATACGGACAGGCAGCAGTACAACCATATCATCATCCTGGCCAAGAACGTCACGGGCCTTAGAAATCTCTACCGCATGGTCACGCTTTCCCATCTGAAGTTCTACAGGAAGCGTCCTCTGATACCAAAACCAATCTTAAAGGAACTCCACGAAGGGCTGATTTACGGTTCGGCCTGCGTCATGGGCGAATTCTTCCGCGCAGTTCTTGCAGGAAAGAGTGATGAAGAACTGATCGAGATGGCGAAGTTCTATGACTATCTGGAAGTGCAGCCTCTTGGAAATAATGAATTCCTGATCAATGACGACAAGTTTGCCGAAGTCAATTCGGAAAAGGATCTGCAGGATCTGAACCGGAAGGTCATTGAAATCGGCGAAAAGGCTGGACGGCCTGTCTGCGCTACGTCTGATGCGCATTATATGTTTGCCGAGGATCAGAGAAACCGCGACATCCTTCTTTCCAACTGGGAAAAACCGGGGAAGATTGAATCCCATCCGCCGGTCTACATCAGGACGACACAGGAAATGCTGGATGAATTCAGCTATCTCCCCAAGGAAAAAGCGCTTGAAATCGTCGTGGAAAATACGAGAAGGATTGCAGACGAATGCGAAGTCCTCCATCCTCTTGCCGAGGAATGGAAGTCTTACAACCCGAAAATTTCCGGCGCCGATGAAAAACTGGTGGAAATGTGCTATTCCAATGCCAAGGCCATTTACGGAGACCCGCTTCCCAAAGAAGTGCAGGAGCGCCTGACACTGGAACTGACGCCTATTATCAAGCACGGCTACGGCGTCCTCTACTACATTGCGCACAAGCTTGTAAAACATTCCAATGACAGAGGATACCTGGTAGGTTCACGAGGATCCGTCGGTTCATCCTTCGTTGCTACCATGTCCGGCATTACGGAAGTCAATCCGCTTCCGCCGCACTATGTCTGCCCGAACTGCCACTGGACGCATTTCTATACCGACGGCTCCGTCGGCGGCGGTTTCGACCTTCCTGACAAGGCATGCCCGGAATGCGGCCATCCGCTCAACAAGAACGGCCATAATATTCCGTTTGCTGTTTTCCTCGGGTTCGACGGTGATAAGGTCCCTGATATCGATCTTAACTTCTCCTCAGGGGATGATCAGGGCGTTGCCCATAAGTACACGGAAGAACTCTTCGGCCGTGACAATGTTTTCCGCGCAGGGACCATTGCAGGCATCCAGGACAAGACAGCCTACGGTTTCGTCAAGAAGTATGCGGAAAACAGAGGACTCACCTTCAACGATATCTTCATTGAAAAGCTCTCTGCCGGCGTGGCAGGCGTCAAGAGGACGACGGGCCAGCATCCGGCAGGCATCATGGTCTGCCCGAGGGATATGGACATCCATAACTTCACGCCTCTGCAGTATGCGGCCAACAAGAAGTACCTGAAGGATGAAGAAGGAAACCGCATCCCCGGAACCATTACCACCCATTTCGATTACCATTCCATCTCGGGCCGTATGCTCAAGCTGGATATCCTGGGCCACGATGATCCTAAGGTTATCCGCATGCTCCAGGATATTACGGGCATCGATCCGCTTAAGATTCCATTTGATGACAAGAAGACATTGTCTCTCTTCAGCTCCACTGAAGCACTGGGCCTTACGCCGCAGCAGCTTGGAGCCGTGATCGGGAACAAGGGGATTACCGTAGGAGCCCTCGGGCTTCCTGAATACGGGACGCCTTTCGTCCGCGGCATGCTGGAAGATACCAGGCCGAAGAACTTCTCCGAGCTGGTACGAATTTCCGGATTCTCCCACGGGACCGACGTATGGCTGAACAATGCGCAGGATCTGATTCGAAGCGGCACAGTCAAACTGGAAGAAGCCATTTCCACCCGAGACGACGTCATGAACTATTTGATTGAACATGGCGTAAGACCCCTGACTGCATTCAAGGTCATGGAAAATGTCCGTAAGGGCAAGGGGCTTGAAAAGGGCGGTTCCAATAACAAGGCAGAACTTGATGCTGCCCATGTACCGCAGTGGTTTATCGATTCCTGCCTGAAGATCGGATACCTCTTTCCGAGAGCCCATGCTGTCGCTTACGTTATGATGGCATTCCGCATCGCATGGTTCAAGGTGTACCAGCCGCTTGCTTATTATGCGGCGTACTTTACCATCCGCGCAGAAGGGTCTTTCAATGCACCGGTCATCCTGAAGGGGCTTGAATCGCAGAAGGCGGAACTCGCCCGCATTGCAGCGCTTGAACATTCGACAGCCGTCGAGAAGGGCAATGCCACTGTCATTGAAGTCGCCGCGGAAATGTACCTTCGCGGCATGGAATTCCTTCCCATCGATCTTGACCGCTCGGATGCATCCGAATTCAAGATGGTGGACGGAAAGCTCCTTCCTCCTTTCAACTGTATTCCTGCCTTAGGGGATGCTGTGGCAAAGGAAATTGTACGTGCCAGGGACGAGCATCTTTTCACATCGAAGGAAGATCTGAAGAAACGCGGCAAGGTCAGCCAGAGTATCATCGACACCATGGATTCCATGGGCATTCTGAAAAATATGCCTGATGAGGAACAGATCAGCCTGTTCTCTTTCTAAAACAGGATACAAAACAGAGTACATAAAAGGGGCTTTAGCAAAATGAACAGTCATTTTGCTAAAGCCCCTTTCTGTTGAATTATTTTCTGGAATCTTTTTCTGTAGGATCCAGATTTCTAAGAAGCACTTTTCTTCCTCTCCATGCAAAAGCATATTCCCTCATTTCCTTGTCAAAGGAACGGTTGGAATAGGATTCCAGTTTCTCACGGGTAAGGAAGGGAAGCCTGTTTTCCCTGATTTCGGGAAGAGGGGAGACGGCGGCGTTCTTGTTGAACGGGCAGCAGAGCTGGCATTCATCACAGCCGAAAATAAGAGGCGTCCTTGCGATGATTTTTTCCTCTTCTTCAGTCAGCGCTTCCTTTTTCTGCGTCAGGTAGGATTTGCAGTGCCATACATCGAAGGAATCCTCGCGGATGACGTGGCCCGGGCAGTGGTAGAAGCACTCCCTGCATTCGCCGCAGGAAAGATCGAGCGGGGAATCAGGCGAAAGCTCAAGGGTCGTCAGTATGGATCCGATGGTGAAGAAGGAGCCGTACTTTGGATTGATGATGCAGTGATTCTTCCCGAAAAATCCAAGCCCTGCAGCATAGGCAAGCCAGCGGTCGACCATGGGGGACGTATCGGCAAGGCCCCTGAATCTTGCTTCCGGATATGCATTTCTCATCACGCCGATAATGCGGTCAAGGTAGGACTGGATCATTTTGTGATAATCAAGCCCTCTTGCATACAGCGCAATATTTCCTTCCTCCTTGTGGGATGGGCGGTAGGGGAAAAGGATGACAAAAAAGGAGCGGCTCCCCGGAAGGAGGGCTTCCGTATCTATCCGTTCCTTTATGTCAGCGGGCGCAAAGGGAATGGTTCCTGCTTCAGTAAGCCTTTCTGAAAGTTTTTCAGAAAAATTCACTGATGCTGCGCCGCAGGCATCGAGTTGCAAGGACGCAGCCGTTTTGACTAAAAGTTCTTTCGCATTCATTCATAACCTCATGAAAAAGGGACGGAATACAGTCATGCTGCCTGCCTTTTTTTCAGGCCTTCAGCAATGCGGGGTCGTTCCCTTCCTCGTGTCATTCAATAAAAAGAAGGCTGTGAATAAATGATTGCACATTTTGTCACAGCCTCTGTGTTTATTTAACCATGCGCTTGGAAAGAAGTTCGCTGACTTTTTCCGTCGGCATGTCGTCACTGTCGTAAAGGAGCCCTTTCGGACTTTTTATGATGAGCCTGTCCATCAGATTCTGGGCAACAAGATCATTCGTTGCAGAAAGGAAGGAGAGGCATGCTTTATCATGAAATTCCTTGGTGATCAGGCGGGAGAGTCCAGGCGCTTTGAGTCTCTGCTGGAGGAAGAGCTGATGGATGGCCTTCCAGCTTTCCTTCTTGGGGCAGGCCCTTAGAAGAACGCAGATGGTGTAACCCTTTTCCTTCAGGTAGCTGATGTAATTCATCGTGTGGGCTACATTTTCCAGCGATCCTTCCTGAAGGATGTTGTAGCCTTCTTCTCCCGCTTTCTTCATCGTAAGGTCAGACAGGTACTGGCCCTGCGCCATGGAGAAGCAGGCAGCGTACTGTCCGTATTTCTTCAGAAGCTGTTTGTAGCGCGGATGGAAACCGCGGAAGTTGTCGCTCATGGACTGGATGATATCGCCGTCATAGTCTTCAATGACCATGGATGACATGCGAGTTTTTCCTGATCCGGGCTGGCCTGCGATGATAAAGGCAGTGGGATGTTTTTTGTGGCCCGTCTTTCCTTCAGTGACAGAAGGCCAGACCATCTTTTCAAAAAAATCATCCATTTCAGCAGGATCGAACCTGCTTTCCTTTTCAATCACCTGGCGCGTCAGCTTGGCGCTTGTCACAGGACGGAATATCTGATCCTGCACGTATTTCGTTTCGATGGCATAAGCTTCCCTGAGCATGCCGACTTGCGCAGACATAGCAAGACCATGTCCCTTGCGGAGTTCGATCAGAGACATTTCATGGATGGTCATACGCCAGAGCTTATAAAGGCGCGCTTCATCTGCCGGCTGTATGGCCTTCTCACCTTTCAGAGTGCAGAGCAGGTTGTGAATGGTCTGGAATATTTCTGCATTCACCTCAAGCTGTATCCCCATAGGGGTAATTTCTGCCGATTCACTTAGTTCTTCGATGGTCCGCTCGTCATAGGGCATAGCCTTACCAACTCCTTTTATTCATTACATGGAATCATCTTTTCCAATCATAGCAAAGCATGGTGCTTTTGTCTAATATTACTTATGCTCTGTAAAGGGAAGCCTGCCGGATCAGCTTTTTTCAGAGAGTTTTCTCAAGCGGTCAATGTCCTGGGCAGGAGGCGTCCTTAGCAGGGAAGAGGCATTCCAGGGATGGTCATATGTTTCTATGCAGTCCCTGACCGACTCATAGGCGGCCTTTGAAAGAAGAGAGCCCAGGAGGGAAAAAGATCCGGCATCCGTGTATTTTTTCCCTTCTGGATCACAGATGAGGGTAATGCCGTCTGTGCATGTTCCTGTTGCAGGAAGGCCGTTATTGACATCAGCGATCCCAAGGTCCTGAAGGGCAGCGGATTTTCCTTCCGTCAGTGTAATCAGGGCTCTTGCCAGCCGCTGGCAATGATCATCATGTTGATTGTTCCGACCGGAAAGAAATGCTCGTCTTCTTCCCTGTAAAGGGCAGGGGAAGAAGCGCGGCAGGCTGTCTTTTCAACACCGCCTGTTGTAACAGCCTCTATGGTCATGCCGCCCGCGGAAAGCACTTTATGGGAATAGAGCCTGACGCGGGCAGCGGTCAGAAGGGAAGGACATTTCTCAGGGCTTTCTGTGACTTCTTCTGCGCAGATCTTCAGGTATGACTCAACCGACCCTCCCGGGAAATCCTGAAGGGATTCATAATACCCGGTCAGCTTCTGATTAAGAGCAGACCGTATGCTTCTGTATCCGCCTGCCCAGAGGGCGGTGGAAAGGGAATTCATGTCCCTGTCGAATTCTATCAGCAGTTTCTCATCCGAAATGGAAAGGCTCGCGCCTTTGGAAACAAGAGTGATTTTATCCATAATGGGTCCTTTCTAATTTCTACCTTATATAATTTAATTATACCATTGGGAAAAGAATGAAAAGTCATGACCGGTTTTCCTGATTTTTATCCCTTATTTGAAGTCGATGGCAAAGTATGATACCATGTAACTGAATTTTGTGTAATCGAATGTAATGGAAAATCAGGTGAATTCATGTTTATAATCCCGTATCT
>OOAJ01001428.1_pt1 | contig 10573 bp, 10 predicted proteins | sample 1671241 | NCBI WGS metagenome assembly OOAJ01 (sample SAMN06348136, study PRJEB24527) | human gut metagenome | biome: human gut; feature: ankylosing spondylitis patient; material: feces | host: Homo sapiens | place: China | collected 2015-10
CCAGAACGGCGGCAAGACCATCGAGTTCCGCAAGTACGACAGCCTGCCCAAGGCCAGCACCCCGCTGACCGAGGGCGTTACCCCCAATGGTCAGGCCCTGAACGTGACCAGCATCACCAGCGACCTGCACCAGTACGGCGGCTGGACCCCGCTGACCGATGTGCTGCAGATGACCGCTATCGACAACAACGTGGTGCAGGCCACCCGTGTGCTGGCAAGTCAGGCAGGCCGAACCATGGACAGCATCACCCGCGATGTGCTGGCGGGCGGCACCAATGTCATCTACGCCCCGAAGCTGGGCGCAGACGGCACCGAGACCGCCGTTACCAGCCGCAAGGCGCTGGACAAGAGCTGCACCCTGACCCCGAAGCTGTTCTTTCAGGCAGCGGCGCAGCTGGGCGCAATGAACGCCGACCCCATCGGTGACAGCTACGTTGCCATCATCCACCCCTATGCAGCCTACGACCTCAAGACCTGCAAGGAGTTCATGGAGGTGCACAAGTACGCCGACCCCGACACCATGTTCCGCGGCGAGATCGGCAAGCTGGGCAACATCCGCTTTATCGAGACCAGCGAGGCCAAAATCTGGAAGGACGACACCTGCCCGGCGGGTCTTGCGGTGTTCGGCACGCTGGTGCTGGGTGCCCACGCCTACGGCGTGACCGAGCTGGAGGGCGGCGGCCTTGAGCACATCGTCAAGCAGCTGGGCTACGGCGACGACCCGCTGAACCAGCGCGCCTCTGTGGGCTGGAAGGGGATGCGCGCCGCCGAGCGTCTGGTGGAGCAGTACATGGTGCGCATCGAGAGCGTGTCCAGCTACTCTGCCACCGCTGCCGCCAACTAAGGAGGTGCCCATGGCTGAAAAGAATGTGCGCATCCGGCTGTTCAAGGACAACAGCCGCTACAAGGGTGACCTGTTCGTCAGTGTCAACGGCGTGAACTACAAGATTCGCCGTGGCGTGGAAGTGGAGGTGCCGCCCGCTGTGGCCGAGGTGCTGGAGCACAGCCAGCGTCAGGACGAGCTGACCGCTGCCCGCATTGCCGCTGCGGAGAACGCAGCGCAGTAAAATCTGCAATATCAACGCTGCCCGGCTGGGAGAAATGCCCCCGGCCGGGCTTTTTATAAAAAGGATGTGATGAGATGACTGTAGGAGAGGCTTTGGAGCGTGCCGAGCAGCTGCGCCCAAACTGCCGCATTGAAACCGAGACCCGGCTGCAATGGCTGCGGGAGGCGGACGCCCTGCTGCGCACAAAGCTATTTGACCGCGCCGCCGCCGGAGCGTTTGACGCCGTGGGCGCAGACCGTCCGTGGGAGCAGCCGGTGCAGGACGACCAGACGCTGCTGGCACCGCCGCCCTTTGATGCCCTGTACCCGCACCTGCTGTGTGCGCAGATGGATGCCGCCTTGGGCGAGACCGACCGCTACGCCGGGGAGCAGGCACAGTACAACGCCCTGTACGCAGAGCTGGCGGTTTGGCTGCGGCAGAACTACCCGCCCCGCAGCCGGGCGCAGTGGCGCTGGTAAGGAGGTGAGGTGATGGTACTGGCAGACAGAATACGGCTTGCCAACACCCGGCAGCTGCTGCGGGCCTTTGGCGGCCTGAACGAGACCTACGGCTGCTCGGAAGCAGAGTACAGCGCCGGAGTGAACTTTTCCACCCGGGATTTCCCCGCACTGAGCACCCGCACCCCGCGCCGCAGACTGCGGGCACTGACCGGGCTGAACGGGATGTATCACCTGAATGGTCTGCTGACCGTCTGCGGACGGGATGTCGTTTATACCCCGGACGATGCCGCCGCCCCGGCGGTGACGAAGCTGGACGCCGTGACCGACGGCCGCAAGGCGCTGGTGGGCATCGGTACAAAGATTCTGATCTTTCCGGACAAGCTGGCCTTTGATACGGCAGACGGCAGCGTGACCGCACTGGGAGCACTGTGGACGGCGGCGGGCAAAAGCGTGACCTTTGCCCCCTGTGATGCCGCAGGCAAGACCTATCAGGTGGAGGCCTTTGGCCGGGAGGAGCCCGCCGAACCGGCAGACGGACAGCTGTTTTTAAAGGTAGAGGATGCCGACCATCCGTGGCGGTACGACAGCACGCTGGAGATGTACAGCAAAAACTCCGGCAGCTGGACAGCCATCCCGCTGGAATACTGCCGTATCACGGCGGCAGGGCTGGGCAAGCTGTTCCGGCAGTGGGACACCGTGACCGTGCAGGGCGCAGCCGCCGAAGCGGCAGGGCAGAGCCCGGAGCTGAATGGAGACCAAATCGTGTATGACGTGGGCGAGGACTGGCTGCGGGTGCGCTGCACCCCACAGGGCGAGTATTTCTACGGCACACTGGTGCAGAACGCCGCCGCCGCCCAGTGGCAGAGCATGGACGGCAAACAGCACCGCAGCGTGGAAGCCGCCCAGACGGTATCCATGGAGCGCCGGGTGCCGGAACTGGATTTTGTGACCGAGTGCGACAACCGGGTGTGGGGCTGCAACAGCAAAGAAAACGTTATCTACGGCTGCAAGCTGGGCGACCCCACCAACTGGTTCAGCTACCGGGGCATCGCCGCAGACAGCTACGCCGTCACCGTGGGCAGCGATGGTGCCTTTACCGGGGCAGCTTCCTGCATGGGCTATGCGCTGTTCTTTAAAGAGAATACCCTACACAAGCTGTATGGCTCCAAGCCTTCGGATTTTCAGCTTTCCAGCCTGCGCTGCCGGGGCGTGGCAAAAAACGCCGCCCGCAGCCTGTGCGTGCTGAACGAGACGTTGTATTATCTCTCGCCGGACGGCGTCATGGCGTGGGACGGCAGTCTGCCCACCAAGGTGTCCGGCGCGCTGGACGCTGCAAAGCTTTCCAACGTGCAAAGCGCTGTGGGTGGTGCGCTGGATGGCCGGTATTACCTGCACATCTCCCGGGAGGATGCCCGGCTGCTGGTCTATGATACCGAGAAGGGGCTGTGGAGCGAGGAGGATGTCTGCTCCTGCGATATGACCAGCACCGGCGGGCAGCTTTATCTGTGGGACGGACAGGCGCTGTGGGCGGCAGACCCCACCCGCGAGCCGGACTGGCAGAGCACCGACGGTGTGGAAACGGACATCCCCTTTGAGCTGGTTACCGGCGATGTGGGGCTGGACGGCACCGAGCAGCGGTATCTCTCCCGGCTGACCTTGCGGCTGGACGCCGAGTGCACTAGCACAGTAGAAGTGGCGGTGAGCTATGACGGCGGCGCGTGGGAGACGGTGGCTTCCCTTGCCGCCCAAGGCAGCCGCCGCAGCTATGACCTGCCCTTTGTACCCCGGCGGTGCGGGTCGCTGCGGCTGCGGCTGCGCGGCAAGGGGCAGATCACCCTGCGCGGACTTGTGCGCACCATCGCCCCGGCAAAGGGAAAAATATGGGAGGAGGATGCCTCATGGCAAGCATGAACGGCCTGAGCAAGCTGGGCCTGCCCAAGTTCAGCGATCACATGGACCCGGAGGATGCCCGGGCACTGCGCAGCTATCTGTACCAGATGCAGGAGCAGCTGCAGTATGTACTGACCAATCTGGATACGGAAAATATGTCCGATACCCTGCGCAGCAAGCTGCAGGGATTATAAGAACGAAAGGAGAATTATATGGCATCCAAAAAGAAGGAGGAACTGCTGCAGCCGGATATGCAAACGCAGGCACAGCCCGCTGCGCAGTCCACTTACAGCGCCGAGGGGCTGAACAGCCGCGCCGATGTGGAAAAGGCCATGGCAAACGTCAGCTACCGCCCCGGTCAGCAGGTGACCGATGCGGCCGACGCCCTGAAGCAGTGGCAGCAGAACCGCCCCGCAGACTACCAGAGCAGCTATCAGGATAAGATCAACAGCCTGCTGGGGCAGCTGCTGGAGCGGGAGAATTTTCAGTACAGCTACACCCGTGACCCGCTTTACCGCCAGTACGAGCAGCTGTATACCCAGAACGCCCACAATGCCAGCGCGGACGCGGCGGCACAGGCTGCTGCTCTGACCGGCGGCTATGGTTCCAGCTATGCCACCAGTGCGGCGCAGCAGGCCTATCAGCAGCAGATCGGCGGGCTGGCCAGCGCCATCCCCACCCTGTACAATCTGGCGCTGGATACCTACCAGAGCGGCGGCGAAGAACTGGTGAACCGGCTGGACCAACTGAACGGACAGGAGCAGAACGCCCAGACCCTGTACGACCGTCAGCTGCAGGACTACTACACCCAATTGCAGCAGAAAGGCGAGGCGTACAACGACGTCTATGCCAAGGACTACGGCCAGTATCAGGAGCACCTGAACCGGCTGGACACCCTGCACGGCTACTACACCGCGCAGGAGCAGGCGGAAATCAGCCAGCGCCAGCAGACTTTCAATAACATCATGACGGTGTTGGGCGTCATCGGGGACGTGGTGCAGCTGGCCATTACCGGCACCACCGGTCTGGGCACGTTGGCGGGCAGCCTGCTGAACACCGGGTACAACATCTACTCCGGCAACCGCGCCTACGAGGCCGAGCGCGCCGATACCCAGTGGAGCCAGCAGATGCAGGAAAAGCAGCGGCAGGACGCACTGACCCAGCAGCAGTACGACAACACCGCCAGCGAGCGCGCCTATCAGGATGCGCTGAAGCAGCAGGCCTTTAACAACAACGTGACCAGTCAGAAGCTGAACATTGCCAAGGGCGAGTGGGCACTGAAGCAGGCTAACGCCCAGCAGAAGGCCGCACAGGCCGCCAGCAGAGCAGCGGCTGCGGGCACAAAGTCCGGCAGCGGAAAAACCACCGGCAGCGGAAAGGCCACCGGCAGCAGCGGCTCTGCTTCCGGCGGCAGCCGCAGCGCCGTCAGCGCCGGGGTGCCCTACACGGCAGCGCTGCTGCGCAGTCAGGGCAAGAGCGATGTGGCCATCACCTCCGCCCTGCGGCAGGAGGGCTATACCCCCGCCCAGATCGCAAAGATCCTGCAGGAGATGAATAAATAAGAGAAAAGGCACCCCGGCAAAGCAGCTGCTTTGCCGGGGTGCTGTACTTTTATAGTATCCCGCCAAAAGAAAAAGTCCGCTGTTCAAAACAGCGGACTTTTTGGTGGGGTGCCCAGTGGGACTCGAACCCACGGTCTCCAGATCCACAATCTGGCGCGTTAACCGACTACGCTATGGGCACCACATAGATGCGCCCGAAGGGACTCGAACCCCCGGCCCACTGCTTAGAAGGCAGTTGCTCTATCCACCTGAGCTACGGGCGCACGTTGTTATCCCAATGGGTTCCATTATGGCAGCAGCGCTGTGTCGGCACAGGCTGCGAGAAAAATAATACCATACCCATCGCATTCTGTCAAGGAAAATCTGAAAAAAGTTTCAACTTTTTTGCGCTGCGGGCAAAAATGGCCGTTCCAGCGTGTAGGAATGGCCTTACAGCAGCCACATTCCGGCACAGCCCAGCGCAAAGCCCAGTGCAAAGCCGCATACCACGTCCCGCACATGATGCACCCCGGTAAGCACCCGCAGGCAGCAGATGAGCAGGGCAACGCCCACCATCACGCAGCCCGCGGCAGGGGAGAAATACAGCCACACCGCCGCCAGCACGGCGGCGCTCAGCGCGTGACGGGAGGGCATGGAATGCCCACGACTCTCCTTTGCCACCAGCGGGGTAAAGCCGGGCTGCTCGTAGGGGCGGGGGAAGGGCAGCCGACTGCGCAGCAGCGTGCCGCCCCAGAACACCAGCCCCGGCACAAAGACGGAGCGGGCGATGAGCACCATAAAGTCCAGCGCGGCCTGCTTCTGGGTGAGGAACAGCCGCGAGAGCCGGACGTTCAGCAGGTATAGCAGCACCGGGTAGCACACAAAGGGCACCAGCGGCAGCCACCGATCCAGAAAAACGACCAGCCGCTTTACAGTCGGGTGGGCGCTGAACCAATGATAGATGGGCTTATACTGTTCTGCGGTCAAAGCAGCTCTCCTCCTGTCGGGGCGGACATCAGAAACAGGTGTCCAGATAGTTTTCCACATCAAAGGGCTCCGGGGTGGAATCCTTGCGCAGGTACAGCGGGTGGTGCGGGTGCCCCTTTTTGCTGCGCTTGCCAAAGGTGACCCACGGGATCTTCCGCTCCCGCGTCAGGGCCACCATCTCCCGCATCAGACCGGGCAGGTAGTCCCGCTTTTCGATCAGGGTGCCCCATGCCGCCCACATGGTAGGCTCGGTCTGGGCCAGAACGGCCTGCAGCCAGCGCAGGTTTTCATCGCACAGGGCGCGGTCGGGGGTCTTGTCCATATCGTTGGGGTCGGTGGCGCGCTGGGGGTAGACGTTGAACATGATCCAGCTGTCAAAGCCGTTGGCAGCGGCCAGCCGCTCCACGCTTTTTAAGGTGGGGTCCAGCGCACCGGGCTGGGCGGTACTGGGGTTGATGCCGATGCACACCAACGGGTGCTTGCCCACCCGCCCCAGAACGTAACGGTAGCTTTGGTAGGTGTGGGGCTCGTAATACCAGATGCCGCCGGCGTATTCGCCCGCCTCGAGCACGGGCAGAGAAATGGTCTGCATGATCGTAAACTCCTGTCGGTTTTGAATATCATTCTTATCGTACCTGAAACCACCGGGAAAATCAACAGTTTTAGCCCTAAAATACTGCCTTATTTCTGTTTTTGTGGTATACTGGAGGTGTTCCGGTGCGGCAGGGGGACTGCGGCACCGCGCTTCGCTTACAGAAAAAAGGAGTTCTTATGCTGGAAGATTATAAAAGTGCACTGCGCGCAGGGCAGCGCGCCTATCGTGCCCGCATAGCCCGCGGCCAGTCGCCCTATCTGGCTGTTCTGGACGATGTGCTCAAGGGTGTGGATATCGTGGCGCAGGAGCCGCTGGGGCTGGTGGAGATCCCGTCGGACAGTCTTGTGGGCACCAAGACCAGCGGACGGCACACTGCCTTTTCGTATGACTTTATGCCCTTGCTGGAGCCGGATACCGAGTTTGCTGCCAAGTGGTCGAACCTGTGTGACGCGCACTTGGAAGAGGGCATCCATACTCCCATTATTGCCTTTGAGTATATGAACCGTTTCTATGTGCAGGAGGGCAACAAGCGGGTCTCGGTGCTCAAGTATTACGGCGCCGTCAAGATCCCGGGCACGGTCACCCGGCTCATCCCCGCCCGCACCGAGGATCTGGAAAATAAGATCTACTACGAGTTTCTGGATTTCTATAAGCTGTCCAAGGTGAACTATGTGCATTTCTCCAAGCTGGGCGGCTACAGCAAGCTGCAGACGCTGGTGTGCAAGGCCAGCGGCGAGGCATGGTCGGAGGATGACCGGCTGAACTTTGCCGCCTTCTACACCATGTTCCACCAGCAGTTCGAAGCCTTGGGCGGCAGATCTCTGGGGCTGACCACCGGTGATGCGCTGCTGGTGTACCTGTCGGTGTACCGCTACTCCGACACCTACGACGCCACCCCGGCGCAGGTGCGGCAGAACCTAGAAAAGCTGTGGAACGAGGTGAAGGTGCTCACCGAGCCCCATGGCGTGGAGCTTTCGCTGGAACCGCCCAAGAGCCCCGCAGAGCCGCTGCTGTCCAAGCTGAATATCTTCAGCCCCAGCAAGCAGCCCAGCGAGCTGCGGGTGGTGTTCCTCCACGAGTACAACGCCAAGATCAGCGCATGGGTGCGTGCGCATGACGAGGGGCGCGATGCGCTGGCCAAGGTCTTCCCGGACAAGGTGTATATCAGCTGCTACGAGGATGTGAACCCGGAGGTGGACGCGGAGCAGATATTGGAGGAGGTAGCCCACAACAATGCGGACGTGGTGTTCGCCACCAGCGTGCGGATGTACAACGCCTGCCTGAAGGTGGCGGCGCAGCACCCCAAGACCCGCATCCTGAACTGCTCGCTGAACGCGCCGCACCCGCTGGTGCGCACTTACTACCCCCGCACCTATGAGGTGACCTATCTGCTGGGCATGCTGGCCGGTATCATGACCAAGACCGGGCACATCGGCTATGTGGCGGCAAACCCCGTGTACGGCGTGCCCGCTGCGATCAACGCCTTTGCGCAGGGGCTGAAGAGCGTGCGCCCGGCAGGCCGTATCTGGCTGCGCTGGGCCTGCCAGCCCGATGCCGCCCATCCGCTGGATTTTGCTGACTGCCCGGAGATCGACATGGTCTACGCCCGGGACAGTCGGGAGCCTGCCGACACCAACCGGGACTACGGCCTGTGCCGCAAACTGCCGGACGGCAGCTTACAGCCGCTGGGTCTGCCAATCTGGCGGTGGGATACCTTTTATGTGCAGATCGTGCGCTCCATTTTTGACGGCAGCTGGGACAACGCAGCCACCACCCGCGCAGTGAACTACTGGTGGGGTCTGCGCAGCGGCGCAGAGGATCTGGAGTATCAGGAAGCGCTGCCCAGCGGTACGCGACAGCTGCTGGATCTGCTGGAAACGCTGCAGGGCTCGGACAATGTGCACATCTTCCCGGAAAAGCTGTATGATAACGAGGACAACCTGCACTCCCCGGAGAATAGAGTTTACAGCCCCAAAGAGCTGATGGAGATGGATTGGCTGGATGCCTGTGTACACGGCAAGCTGCCCCATTACGATGAATTGGACGTCAAGACCCGTACCGTGCTGGCGATCAACGGGCTGGACAACGTAAAGGGTCTGGAGAAATGAGCCGGCCTGACCGGAAACAGAATGGAGCATACGAACGTGAAAATTCTTGCCATCTCAGATGTTCCGTCCAAGGCGCTGTGGGACTATGACACCCGTGCCCGGCTGGAAGGCATCGACCTGATCCTCTCCTGCGGGGATCTGCCCAAAAAGTATCTGGAATATCTCACAAACTTTACCGCTGCGCCCATCCTGTATGTGCACGGCAACCACGACGGCAGTTACCAGACTCAGGGGGAACCCGGCGGCTGCATCTGCGTGGACGATCAGGTGTACACATGGAAGGGGCTGCGCATCATGGGGCTGGGGGGCTGTCAGCGCTATAATAAAGAGGATACCTATCAGTACACCGAGAAGGCCATGCGCCGCCGTGTGCACAAGCTGGAGCATCAGGCGCACAAAAGGGGCGGCATCGACCTGCTGCTGACCCACGCCCCGGCCAAGGGACTGAACGACGGGGACGACTGTGCCCACAGGGGCTTTGAGTGCTTCAACGAGATTTTGGACGAGTACCAGCCTAAATGGTTCATCCACGGGCACGTACACCTGAATTACGATGCAAAGCTGCCCCGGGTATGCACCCGCGGCAACACCACCGTTATCAACGCCACCGAGCGTTATGTATTCGAGATCCCAGACCCGGACCCGGCCGAAGAGCGTAAGACTCTTTGGCGGATGCTGGGGTTCTGACTGGCTGCCAGCTCTCGAAAAATGATTTGAAATGCCCTCCGCCTTTACGATCCTTCCTGTGAAAATGGGATATCGGAACGCCCGCAGGCGTTCCGATATCCCGAAGTTTAAAATATTTTTTCCGCTGAATATGGCCAGAGCAAAAGCGGAGGCCATTTAAAAATAGTCCCGGTACCAAAAGAGGCCGCTGCACAAATGCTGTGCAGCGGCCTCTTTGTTTATGGAGCCTTATTGTGGGAATGGCGGGCGCGGCAGCAGTGCGGTGCTGTCTGCGGCCCTGTAAAAGTTACAGTTCCAGCTTGCCGGAGAACTTATTGATGACGTAGTAGGCTGCGCCTTCCTCGGGCTTGACGTACACCTTGCAGGACTGTACGCCGACCTTGTGGGTGGTGCGGTAGTCTGCCTTGGCGCGGTCAATGATGTCGGTGATGTTGTACTGTTCACCGCCCATCTCTACATACAGCTCGGGGGCCAGCGGCGGGCGGCCGCGGCGGGCGGGAGCCTTGGTGGATTTGCGGGTCTTGCCCTCGGCAGCCGGAGCATCGGCTGCGGGAGTAGAAACTTTCTTTTCAGGCATGATGCATAACCTTCCTTCTGTATTTGATCTGGTGCAGCGGGGCTGCACCGGCGGGCTCCAATGATCTATCGTAAGGCAGAAGCAGTGCAAAAAGCACAGACCCGGCTGCCCCATACGAACCGGTACGAAACTATTTGCGTAAAGAAGCTGAACCTATAATTATATAATATGTTTTTGAAATTCATTTGTAAAGCCTTTTTTGCAAAAAACATTGTAAAATCGGTAAGAAACGGCGGAATAAATGGCCGAAGCAGTCTTCCGGTGCTTTTTCCCGGGCAGAGTACGACTTTTCGGCAAAACAGGCAGCCATTCTCGGGAAAGCCGGGCCACAAATGCGGCGGGCAAAAACGACCTTCTGCGGGGGCAGAATAAGGCGGAACGGAACTGTCGGCACACGCAGGGGACGCAGCAGATAAAAAGCAGAAGCTGCCGCACCGTATTTTTGTGCGGCAGCTTCTGCTTTTCGGTTTTGATATGTACCCCCAATACTGGGTGTCCAGTATTGGGGGTACATATCATTTTTGCTTATTTCTCAGTCTGTACTCAGAGCAGCATTTCCGGTGCTTTCAATTTGTTTAGCAATCATGCTTTCCAGTTCCTGCGTGATCGTTGCACAGTTTGCAACACGGTAATTCCAGAAATAAGAAACACCTTCGCACTCTTCCACGGACAAATCGCTGT
>OOAJ01001443.1_pt1 | contig 10479 bp, 10 predicted proteins | sample 1671241 | NCBI WGS metagenome assembly OOAJ01 (sample SAMN06348136, study PRJEB24527) | human gut metagenome | biome: human gut; feature: ankylosing spondylitis patient; material: feces | host: Homo sapiens | place: China | collected 2015-10
AGCGAGATTGTCGAGAATGATCTTGACGTCGGCACCGCGGCTGTTGAGAAGCGCGATGCGCGGCAACTTCTGCGGAGCGATGCCCACGGCATAAATGATGTCCGTGATGCCCTCTTCATCGAACATGTACTCGGCTTCCTTGACAGTCGAGACCGTGATGCCGCCGAACATGCCCTGAACCTGCATGGCGGCAATCGGCGCGCACTTATGCGTCTTGACGTGCGGGCGCCAGTTGACGCCGAGCTCGTGAGCGCGCCTCTGACAATAATCAATGTTTTCGAAAAGTTTGGCCTTGTCGATCAAAAGGCTCGGTGTGTCGAGTTCGCTCAACTTCAGACTGATGGACATGTCTCCTCTCCGGACTGAATTATCTGAAATCACCTCGGTGATTTTAGTGGAGAAGACGCCTGCTCACCCAAATGGGCAAACACCGGCCAAGAAACACCTCCACGGACGTGGAGAAGACACGCTGCTTGATGTGTGGCATCTCGCCGAAAAGGAAACACCTCCACGGACGTGGAGAAGACGTGATAATCTGGCCCTTGTCCGTGTCACCGTTGGAAACACCTCCACGGACGTGGAGAAGACATAGCTTTTCGGGCCGACTCTTTGAACCACACGGAAACACCTCCACGGACGTGGAGAAGACGTCTGTCCGATGTATGCCCAAACGCCGCCCTGAGAAACACCTCCACGAACGTGGAGAAGACAGCTTCTGAATCTGAAACGCCTGGCGCAAGTCAGAAACACATCCACGTACGTGGAGAAGACAGCCGAATTTGATCAATATCAACACTTGATAAAGAAACACCTCCACGGACGTGGAGAAGACCCCAAGACGTAGTAGTTGAAGCCGTAAGCGCTGGAAACACCTCCACGGACGTGGAGAAGACAGAGTGAGGTCAAGGCGAAGAAAGGATGCACCAGAAACACCTCCACGGACGTGGAGAAGACTCATGGTTTGTTCTCCTCAATAAAACCAATAAAGAAACACCTCCACGGACGTGGAGAAGACTTGAGCTCTCTGTCAATCTTCTTTTTGACGGCGGAAACACCTCCACGGACGTGGAGAAGACCTAAAGGCTCCGCTAATGAGTTCTCCAGCCTTAGAAACACCTCCACGGACGTGGAGAAGACTTGGCCACCAAGAGCGGCGTCATCAGCACGTTGGAAACACCTCCACGGACGTGGAGAAGACAGCTCCAGCACGACCGCGATCCCCGGATGCAAGGAAACACCTCCACGGACGTGGAGAAGACCCGTATGATGTATCCTCCAACTGAAGCGCAGTAGAAACACCTCCACGGACGTGGAGAAGACAACGTAATTTACAACACAGAAAATCCGTCTGAAGAAACACCTCCACGGACGTGGAGAAGGCCCAGAAAGAATACCGGCAAGAACTCCAATGCCAGAAACACCTCCACGGACGTGGAGAAGACCAGACTCACTCCACAACGACGTATCAACTTTCAGAAACACCTCCACGGACGTGGAGAAGACATCACCATGAAGTCAGGCGTGTAGCCACATGCGGAAACACCTCCACGGACGTGGAGAAGACCAGGCTGAAGCTCACGGAAGAGACTACAAATAAGAAACACCTCCACGGACGTGGAGAAGACCAAGCGAAGCGGAATCGGACATTGCCGGCCACAGAAACACCTCCACGGACGTGGAGAAGACTCAGACGCGGAAAGTTCTAAGCTTCTCTTATAAGAAACACCTCCACGGACGTGGAGAAGACTTGCTGTGGGTACAAAAAAACCTCAAAGCCGCGGAAACACCTCCACGGACGTGGAGAAGACTTTTATGACCGAGGCGGCAATGGGAACTATTAGGAAACACCTCCACGGACGTGGAGAAGACCAAAACGTATGCGGACAAATAGTCCGAAGCGTAGAAACACCTCCACGGACGTGGAGAAGACCACCGGTGGTCTTAATGGTTCGATGGTCGGTGAGAAACACCTCCACGGACGTGGAGAAGACCTCAAAAAGGGCCTTTATGTCGATCTCTCCGGAGAAACACCTCCACGGACGTGGAGAAGACTGAGTCTGTACTTTGTCATGCATTCCCCATCTTAGAAACACCTCCACGGACGTGGAGAAGACAAGAGGCAATGCAGAATGCGCACCAGTGGGAAGGAAACACCTCCACGGACGTGGAGAAGACTTAAGAATTATCAAGGCGACCTTTTAGACCTGAGAAACACCTCCACGGACGTGGAGAAGACTGCGGCCGCTTTAATGAGTTCGGCGCGCTTTTCGAAACACCTCCACGGACGTGGAGAAGACCCTTGATAGCTACGACTGCGAAGAGTGGCTTAAGAAACACCTCCACGGACGTGGAGAAGACGTGCTCAAGCGAGCGAGGAGGGCGGTCGAAAGAGAAACACCTCCACGGACGTGGAGAAGACGGTTAGACTATTCCCAGAGTGCCAACGCTGTTAGAAACACCTCCACGGACGTGGAGAAGACAATACAGTGGATAGTAAAAGTTAGAGGGTTTTAGAAACACCTCCACGGACGTGGAGAAGACTAGAAGGAGAACTCGTGAAACTAGAAGATTTGAGGAAACACCTCCACGGACGTGGAGAAGACCACCATGTCAAGGAGAACGACAAGCCAATCGTAGAAACACCTCCACGGACGTGGAGAAGACTCCAGTCACGGCGACTTTGCGTCGTTCGCCGTAGGAAACACCTCCACGGACGTGGAGAAGACCCCAGACTAGGTCGGGTTTGTAGTAGCGCATGGGAAACACCTCCACGGACGTGGAGAAGACACCGAGCTAATCGCAAGTGCGCTCCCGTTCGGAGAAACACCTCCACGGACGTGGAGAAGACCAGTCGTTCGGCTACCCACTTCGACCCGCCGAGGAAACACCTCCACGGACGTGGAGAAGACAGCAAGATTTAGCGTTAGGCTAATTCAGCCAACGCTACTTTTTGTGGTTGTGGTGGTTAAAGGGGGTTCCCTAACCAACTGAAGGCCACTGATCTCAATAAGCTCACGTTGTGTTTTACCCAGCACCGAAATGGCATAACCGGGGGCCTTGCCGATCTCGGAAAAAATCATCAAACCGCTGTTTTTCGGACAGTGCCTTACAAGATAGCGAATAATTCGTTCAGACAACGCATCTTTGACTCCTGAAACAAAAACATTTGGCCTTGGTTCGATAAACCAAAGCTTCATCCTTCCCCGAACTGCCGGCGGCAGTTCAGATGCTATGACGACCATCATGGAACATCTCCGATCATTTCGTTGATGTCATCAACCCCGCGCTCAAGAATCTTTAGCTCAATGACGCGGTGTCGGAATGCCTCCGAAACGGCGCTGCGGTCGTACTGACCATTCAAATCAGAAGTCAGACGAAATGCCAGGTCAATGCACAAATCAGCCTTGTATAGATCTGCCATGTCGTAGATGAAAGGCAAAGGACTGCCGGAATGAATGAAGCCGATGTACGGTGAAAAACCGGCAGAATGAACGATTGAATTTAAGATTCCGTACAATGCAGCGTTGCATGCCGTCAAAATTCTATTGACAGTATCACTCGCTGAAAATTGTCCGGGAATGAACCGTCTTCCTTCCCAACGCAGGCCATATTGTTCAGCCTTTTGCCTGTACAAGTTTCTTACTCTCACCCCCTCCATGCCCATCATTTCCGGCAGCGTTCTCGCTCGGAGATCCACACCAGGAAACCGACGGGCAAACATCCGTCGGGCAACGTCGAGAGACAACACCGGATCGGCTGCCGCTTTAATCTGCCTGAGCATATTGCGGGTATCAGCCGTCGGCGTAATGCCGTTTGCGTAGTAAAGCAGACTGTCTTCACCTACCCACATTACGGCACATTTCGCCGCGGCCAATACTTTGACAGCCTCATGAGTAACGGATGTGCCCGGCCCAAGCAACAAGCACTGAAGCAAAGCTGCGGGGATCCTGACAACACCACCCTGAGCATCAATCCACTTGATGCTGCTGTCATCAACTTCAAGTCGACCGTGCTCAAGGTAGATATAGGGATAGCGATCCTTAATTTGAGGAAGGTTATCCCTCGTAACTTTGATGAACAGCCGAGGTGAAGACTTACGAGGAGTCGTTTCAGGCATCGATGATTGTGATTTGTCTGTCGGCATATTTCTTGAACGTTCCAAACTGCACCGGCACGTCCGACAGCGTCATAACCTCGCCCCTTTCCGGATGCTGTCCCTCGAGCACCGTAAAACGGCACTCAAGAGCCTTGCCATCGGCAATGTTCAAAGCCTCCTGCCAGGCCTCCTCTTCCGAAGAGTAGCATCCTCGATATACCAGATCCGTCGGCACGCAGCACTTGCGCCCCAAATACAGGTCCCAATGAGGATTTTGCAGAGCAGACTCAATCGTTTTCCGCAATTCCTCCGGCACGCAGACAATGACGGCGAATTTTGCGTCTTGCAGGTAGTACCGATACGTCAGTTTCGTCCCCCCGGAGACAGCCTTTTTCCCCTCAATCGTCTTGGGAATCAGAAGCGTTTCCCAGGGATCGGAATCGTCATATGCGCTCCCGACCATCTGGAAATCCACTAATTGCAGATTTTCACGAAACTTCCGAGAAGGCCCTTTCTTACCAAAGGCCAACACGGTTTGTCCATACCGCGACATCTTTTCCAGCCATTCCGACTGGGGGCCTCCTGCCCCCATTGCACAAAGAATCAGTCCCAGTACGCCGGATCTCGTTGGAAAGCCGAGCGTTTCTCTTCTGTTGAATCGCGACTCATAGCCCCATGACTGGAGAGGCGCCTCCAACCACAACAGCACATATGAATCAGCCATTGATTTCTCCGATCGTCTTCCTCAGGGCTTCAAGCAATTCGTCAATGCCTTCATTGTCATTGCCGCCGAATTCGAATTCCATCTTCTTGCCGAACAAGGAACCAAAGAGTTTTTCCTTCTTTTCAAGATCGCTCTTGAGCGCTTCGATACTAGGCTTGAGGAAACCGACATTGGCTCGAACAGGCTTGTCAAACGAGAGCTGGACACGCTGCCCCGTGCGCACCAATACTTTCGCGTAGTCCCACCCGCAAGCACCGGACATCGTGGCCTGTCGTGCTGCTGGAATAGCCAAGAAGAGAGCCTTGGTAAAGGCCTGCACGCTTTCCTGGATCTGTTCGCCCTGCAAAGATTCATACAGCTGTCCGAGATCAAGAGAAACGTAGCGATAGTACGTCGCAGAAGAAAACTCGAGATTGTCAAGGTGACCGGCTGCGGTATCGAGGTCGTCCAACGCTGTAAAGAATTCGATTTCGTTATTCACGGCGTGTGTCGAAATCGCATGAGAAAACGAAGCTGCAGCCTGAACGTTGAGCTCCGGTGCCTGAGCCACCATGCGACCGAAAAGAGCAATGTCAAGACCGTCGACAGCCAGTTTCAGAACTTTCTTTGAACGCTTCTGAATATCCTTGTCTGAAACAGCTCCCGCATCAAAGTTTTTCGACTGTGCATAAGCGGCAAATTCTTCGACTTCTGTATCAGTGAAGAAGTAGAGTGTGTCCTTCACAATGGCCTTGGCGATGACGTCACCGCAAGCCTGAGCCTGTTCATCCGTCGCGCCGAGTTCCCGACATTTGGCGGCAATCTGTCGATTGACCAATTTGGATCGAGTACCGATTTTCACTCCGAACTCATGGAGCATCATGCGAACCTGACGCTTCCAGCACTGAGAACTGACTCGAGCGCGCGTCACACCCCCGACCACTGCCGTCTTGGGCGAACCAACATCGTCACGATTCAGACAGGTGACGGGAAAAGACTGAAGAATGTGGAATTCAATGCGAGTATTCAAAAAAGGATTGTTAGACATGTTTATCTCCTTGATCAATTGCCAGAAACTTGAATGGGAACAATCTGAAGCAGGCCGCAACCGAAAGCTTTGCCTCGTCCGATACCTGTTTCGAAACTTTTGATGAAAAGATCTCTTTGCGTGACCTTCATCACGCCCTTGAGCACCGCCTGCTCAAGCGTCACACGATGCTCTCCCTTGCGAAATTGTTGAACATTGACTTCTAAGACCTCGGTCTGAAGACACCTGAAACCCCACGATGCCGTGCGTGATTCAAACCACGTCCGTATGTCTTCCCTTTGCTTGATAGGAACAAGGTTGCCGTTTACCGACCTCCTGGTGGGGTTGACGACGACCTCAAACGCGTATGCATCGTGTTGCAAGAATTTGTCCGGAATACACCGAGTGCGCACTGTGCCGTATGCCGGCTCCAATGGTTCCCTGTTTGAGAGAAACAAAATGCGCCTGGAGACTTTGTCGCCCCCTTTGTCCGCATAGAGAAAACCAGCCGGCTGATGCGCATTCTTTTGCTCCGGCGTGCGCTCATCGGGAAACAGGCTGTAGATCACCCGATGCACGGAATACGGATCCGTAACCCGGAGCTCTCTAATGTCTCTCCAACTTAGTTCCAATACTCCGGCAATCATGACTGCTCCTCTCGCGCTTCTCGTTGGTAAAACGATGTCGCCCACTTGGCCTTGATTTTTTCGCTTCGATACGGAAATGCGAGCAAATCATCCAGAAGCTGTGCATAGTCGATGGCTGCACTGGTTTTACCCGCTAGAAGTCGAAACAGCGGCCTTAAACAACTGCAGCACTCCTCGGTCGTAGAGCAGGCTAAAAGTCGGCGCAGGCGGCTTGCTCCCTGTCCCTCCGTCCCCGAATACGCAAGCGAGAGCGCGCGCGTTAAAGGCGTATCTCCGTTGCGATTTGCTTTGGCTTGAATCACGGCGGCACCAATGCAAGCAAAGGCGGTTCGCTCGATCGAGTTATCCAAGTTGACATGAAAGTCAATCAGAATGTTCCAACTCTGATGCTGCATGGCAGGATTATCTGCACGGCGCATGGCCGCGGCAGCACCTTTGTCTTTGCTGCATCTGTCAATCACGTAGCGCACGAAAGCCTGGCCGCGAGTTTCCAAGGCGTTTTTATCAGGCATTTCACTCATCGTTCTTTTCCTTTCTGTGATGCATTAGGTTGATTTTTGGCCCAGGCCTGCAGCTGGCGAGGGGTGAAATGAGGACACGATTCGCTATAGGTATTTCGCATCGTGGCTCGGAAAAAATATCTCACGGGTTCGGGGTCTTCACCGGGAACACAAGAATCGATCAGTTCTTGGGCGTGCAATCCGGCAATTTCCCAAAATTTGGCAACAGATCTCTCGGCCAACGTCTTGCCGTCGGTTCCCATGTCCTTGTAGTAACCAAGAACGCACATATAGAGCCGTTTGGCCAGATGATCGAGCTGTTCGGCCGAAGTCGAGAAAGTCACAAAAAACTGTTCTCCGACATCTTGCGGCGAAAATTCAAACTGTGAGTCCACAAAGTCATCGGACCCCGTTAGATACTGTTCGCCGGCATTGGAAGTTACGCGCACTCCGCCGGACCATAGTTCGACAGTCTCAAAGCGATCTCTTGCTCGGGACATTCCCAATTCCACCTGGCTGCACACGAACCGAGACGCATCCTGAGATCCCAAAAAACTCAAGATTGATGTCAGGGATCTCCAGGGCTTCTTGTCCGGATCAGCCCAAAGCGTTTTGAAGTCTTTTTTGGTTCGTCCCACAGACTGGGTTGGATCAAAACGACCGGCTTGATAGGTGTTATGTGCAATGCCTTCCGTGTAGTGCATTCCGCCGTCAGCCAGGAGGCAGAACCGGCCCAACGGAACCAGACGTCCCATCAACGAATCTTTGAGTTTGCGTGCAACATCGCAATCCTCTCCCGTCGGCATCGTTTCCCAAGGAGCCGTTCCTACGCCTTCGGGATAGCACTGCAACCTGCTAAGGCTTTCATAGGAAAAAAGATTCAGCCATACGGTGGAAGCAACGAAATCGGTCTGCACATACGAATGCAGGTACCCCATGAAACCCAGAGAAGAACCGGCCTTGCCCGATTTGCTTTTACCTTTGTAGCCCGGAGTAAGAATCAGCGAGTTATCCACTTTTTTACCACCGGTGGCAAACCCCATGAGTGTCACCAGTAACAAAGCTTTTTCGGCATCGGTAGGCTCCGTTTGCAACTGAATTTGCGTGAGCACCGTTGTGTTTCCACTCGCCTTTTCCGGATTCAGGGCCGCAAAGGGAGCAACTTTCACATTTGCAACCGCGGGGACCTGCAGAAACGGCTCGTCTCCGTACAACCAGAACTTTTCATGCCACTTTTCAAGATAAGCAAGGCATTTCCGGCAAAAATCCTCGACAGTCGATTGCCGCCATTCTTCTTCGGTCTTCGGTGTCCATGCTGATTGGGCGATAGCGCACAGCAACTTGAAGATAGCCGTTTTCTGGATCGGGTTGCCACCGATTCTCCTTAGAGACGGATCCGAAAAGATGTCTCGGAGACTGAACAACCCCCTTTCCCGAATGGGAATCCACTGTTCATCAATCAAATTGAACTTTTTATCGGTTGTCATAGCTTTGGTGAAGATCAAAATATAGCGATACAGGTTTAATCATTCATTCGTCCGGATTCTGGCATCGATATCCGGATTTGTCGTAGAAAACTCTTCGGTTAGGCAAGGCCGGTGTCCCGTCCATGCGATAAACGCTTCCGTCATCATCAACAAGACCCACTCGAATACGCATACTGTCATGGGCGGCTACGAAAAGGTACGGAGCAAGCCAGGAGAGACTGCGCTGCTCATCGGCTGTCGGCGCCAGGTAGATCGGGGTACGGACACAGTTTTTCATCAATATCAACGCGGTTGATACCTTTTGCGAGTAGCTCAGACCAGTGCCGTCGGTCAAATCCAGTTTTTCCCCGCTCAAAAACTCAATTTCCGTTTTTCCGTCACGATTCAAAATGCGACGAAGAAGCAAGACGTCAACCGTGGGCATCTGACAGTAGCGGGTTGCCAGATTGCTCTCATCGTTATCATCGATGGTTCCGAACGCATCCGTCAACGTGAGCTGCGCCAATTGCCGAAGCGCTCTTCTTCCTACGGTCGAGCCGGAACCTTCCTCAAGTTCGTTTAACAAATCAGAGAGAACCCCGGACTCAGGGCGTTCTCGGTATGTGTCTTCCATGATCTGCCGTATGTCCGTCGGCAGTGTTATTGATGCACGACCGGCCAGACTTTCGAGTGTTCGACACAAAACATAGGAAGCGTAGACATGCGCCGATGCTCCAAACGCTTTCTTGGTGTCCTTTTTCATCAAATTTTCATCGGGGCATATCACACAGGCCTCACAGCAGGCACCAGCGGGACGCTCGGTTACGGCATGACGCCAAAGACGACCCATTCTCTGCAGAAGCATATCGGTCGGACACAAACGCGTAACCAAAAAATCCGCATCAATATCCAACGACTGCTCCAAAACTTGCGTCCCGACCAGAACTCTTCCGCGTTGCGCCCTGGTGGTCGATTTTTTTCCGAGAACATCTATCCATCGATGTTCGTTCACCTCGCGATCGGCCACGGTGAATCGGGAATGAATAATGCCGAGCTCGACGGTCGTCCCTGACAAAGCCTCGGACAGCCTTTCATGGAGCTTTTGCGCTTCATTGACAGTGTTTTCAATCCATAAGACTTGTTGCCCGCCTTTTGCTCGCTCGATGACTTGTTTCAGAACGATCGAGTCATCAGAGGCATACGAGAGTTCCACTTTTTTGGCTGACGGCGCTTCAATCGGAATCTCAGCCAACTCTCCCTTTTGGTCAACCGCAGTCAAAAGCGGGTAAGCCTCTGCTCGTGACGGTTGATCGGCAAGCATGCCCCTGCGTTGCTGAGTAAGCGTTGCTGACAGGACGATGACAGTACAGCCTAGTTCCCGAAGTTCTTTGACAAGCGCATCGACAATGGTACCCGTGTACATGTCGTAACTGTGCACCTCGTCAAGTATCACAACCTTGCCCAACAGTCCCAGAGTTCGTACGGACGAATGCTTAACCCCCATTACAGACATGAGAGCCTGATCAATCGTTCCGACTCCGAAGGGAGCGAGAATGCTTCTCTTGCGAGGCGCAAACCAACCGCCGCCGGGAGCCGCCTCCTCACCCATTTCCTGCATCACCAAAGCGGCTTTACCGTGAACCAACAAAGCACGTTTAGCCGCATCATCGTCTTCGAGAATCTTGTCGAGAAAAGAATTGACGCGGGTATACACAGCATTAGAGGTCGTCTGGGTAGGCAAAGCAAAATAAAGTCCTGTGGCTTGGCCTTGAGCAAGCAAGCGGTAGGCGGCATACAGCGCCGCTTCGGTTTTTCCGGCCCCCATCACCGTTTCAAGAATGTATACGCCGGGACCGGAACACTTGACTGCCAGCGCTTTCTGAGCGTCATTCGGAGTAAAGCCGAAAATATCGGCAAAGTTCAATTTCTGTTTGACGCGAGGACGATAGAAGCCTGCGGACATGACCGCCCTGCGGGCGGCGGCGGCATCGCAAACCTTGCCCTGGAGCAAGGCATCGTTAGAACCGATCCAGTCGGCCA
>OOAJ01001446.1_pt1 | contig 10464 bp, 8 predicted proteins | sample 1671241 | NCBI WGS metagenome assembly OOAJ01 (sample SAMN06348136, study PRJEB24527) | human gut metagenome | biome: human gut; feature: ankylosing spondylitis patient; material: feces | host: Homo sapiens | place: China | collected 2015-10
TCAATCAGGTCAAGCCCGATATGGTGCTGCTGGATGTGATGATGCCCAAGATGGATGGCCTGGAGGTCTGCCGCCGCATCCGCAAGCTGGGCAACACCCCGGTGATGATGCTGACCGCCAAGGGCGAGACCTTTGACAAGGTGCTGGGCCTGGAGCTGGGCGCAGACGATTACATGGTCAAGCCCTTTGACACCAAGGAGGTCGTGGCCCGCATCAAGGCGGTGCTGCGCCGCTGCACCACCACCACCGCCCAGACCGAGAGCACCGAGGGCGTGATCGAATTCGACAACCTGCGGCTGGACATGAACAGCTACGAGCTGCGGGTCAAGGGCAAGGTGGTGGAAGCTCCCCCCAAGGAGCTGGAGCTGCTGAACTGCCTGGCCTCCCACCCCAACCGTGTTTACACCCGCGACCAGTTGCTGGACGAGGTGTGGGGCTTTGAGTACTACGGCGACAGCCGCACCATCGATGTCCATGTCAAGCGCCTGCGCGAAAAGCTGGCGGGCGCTTCCGACAAGTGGGAGCTCAAGACCGTCTGGGGCGTGGGCTATAAGTTCGAGGTGCGTCAGTAATGCGCAAAAGTATTTCGGTCACCTTCTTTTCGATGGTGGCCACCCTGCTGGTGCTGGGCACGGCGGTGCTGGGCTGCTCCGAGTGGCTGCTGTTCAGCCGCTATTTTGCCCAGGAGCGGTACGACACGCTGGACAGCGTGGCGGATGTGACCCAGCGCGCGGCGGATTATATCGTGCAGCAGGCGGCTCTGCCCAAGGGAGCCGAGCTGGATGCCCTGAACACCAAGCTGGAGATCATCGGCGAGAGCGCCGAGGCTTACCTGTTTTTTACCGATGAAGAGGGCAGGGTCCTCATTGCCTCCAACCCCGAGATGGTGGGAACAGATGTTGTGGGGCCGGAGCTTATGAAAAAAGTTGCCGGGGATCAGCCCTACCACACCCTGAGCACGCTGGACGGTGTGCTGACCGAGAAGAGCTATGTCTCGGTGCGGCACATGCAGGATGCCCAGGGCAACAACAGCGGCTATCTCTTCCTCTGCTCCTCCGGTGCGCGGCTGACCGACTTCAAGGAGGAGTTCTGGTCGAACTTCTTCTTCTCGGCCTGCATCATGCTGCTCTGCGCCAGCGTGCTGACCTCCTTCCTGATGCGGAAGCTGACAGACCCGCTCCAGAAGATCACCGATGCCGCCCAGCGGTTTGGCGGCGGGGACTTCTCTGTCCGTGTCGAGGGCGTGGAAGGTGAGGGCGAAGTGGTGGATCTGGCCCGCACCTTCAACCAGATGGCGGAGAACATCCAGTCCAACGACAATTCCCGGGGCCAGTTCATGGGCAACATCGCCCACGAGCTGCGCACCCCCATGACCACCATCAAGGGCTTTGTGGACGGCATTCTGGACGGCACCATCCCGCCCGATATGCAGAACCACTACCTGCAGCTGGTCAGCGAGGAGACCGGCCGCCTGGCCCGGCTCATCCAGAACATGCTCGATCTCTCCAAGCTGGAAAGCGGCGAGTATCAGGTGAACGCCCGGATGTTCAACATCTGGGAGACGCTCACCGGTGTGGCCCTTTCGGCAGAGCAGCGCATCAATGACGGCATGATCGATCTGGAAGGCCTGACCATGGATGAAAAGGTGCTGGTCTACGCGGACCCCGACCTCATCCATCAGGTGGCTTATAACATTCTGGACAATGCCATCAAGTTTACCCCGGCGGGCGGCACCATCAAGTTCCATGTGGAGAAGCTGGGCCCCGAGGTGGAGATCTCGATCTGGAATTCCGGTCAGGGCATCAGCCCCGAGGCGCTGCCCTATGTGTTCCAGCGCTTTTACAAAGAGGACAGGTCCCGCGGCCTGCACGCCCGGGGGGCCGGTCTTGGCCTGAATATCTGCAAGGTGCTGGTCAACCTTTCCGGAGGCCAGATCCGTGTGGAGAGCCAGCAGGGCGAGTGGTGTCAGTTCGTGTTCACCCTGCCCGCCACGCCCCCCAACCCCAGCGGCATGAAGCGCCTGCCGGACGAATCCGGTCAGCCTGTGCCGGTGGAGGACCCCGCCAGCATGAAGCCTGTCAACTGAATCCGCGGCCAGACTGTCCCCCTGAAACGGGCGGGGCGGTCTGGTCGTTTTTGGTTTTGGAATGGATTTTGGATGGATACAGGGGCAGGTTTGAGACTTTTCCGTGAAAAACACGGCTCCGGGTTTGATTTTTTGCGTGTTTTCATGTAAACTAAGAGTAACCATGCCCGCCCTGCATTCCGGCCCCAAAACAGGTGCTCTGGCAGAACGGATGGTGTAATCTTTCTGAAAAATAACGGAGAGTATAAAACACAATGACGATCATTAGTCCTTCGATCCTTTCGGCTGATTTCAATCAGCTTGGCGCAGACTGCCGCATGGTGCTGGATGCCGGTGCGCAGATGCTGCATTATGACGTGATGGACGGCCACTTTGTGCCCAACATCAGCTTTGGCGTACCGGTACTGAAAAGCCTGCACAAGGGGATGCCCGCAGCATTCTACGATGTCCACCTGATGATCAGCCACCCGCTGCAGTATGCAGAGCCTTTCATCAAGGCGGGTGCCAGCCTGTATAACTTCCACCTCGAGTGCGAGGACGACATCCAGCAGACCATCGATGCGGTCAAGGCACTGGGTTGCAAGGTGGGCCTGACCATCAAGCCCGGTACTGCGCCGGAGGCGCTGGCCCCGTATCTCGACCAGCTGGATCTGGTGCTGGTGATGAGCGTGGAGCCCGGCTTCGGCGGGCAGAAGTTCATGCCCTCGGCGCTGGAAAAGCTGCGCTGGCTCAAGGAAGAGCGGGCAAAGCGGAGCGCCCGCTACCTGCTGGAAGTGGATGGCGGCGTGGACGATACCACCGCCCCCCTGTGTGTGGAGGCGGGTGCCGATATTCTGGTGGCGGGCAGTGCCGTGTTCGGCGCAGCCGACCCGGCTGCGGCGGTGCGCCGTCTGGCCGCCCTGTGAGAGGTGCCTTACCATGGATGAACGTTTGATCCAGCAGCAGGAGCAGGAGCTTGCAAAGACGGGGCGGTACTATCTGCACGTCTGCTTTATGACCATCCCGCTGCTCTGCATGGCCTGCTTCCTGTACGGTCTGCGGCCCCTGCTGCTCTGCGGCGCGGCGCTGCTCACCGGCAACCTGTGTGACCGCCTGGTCTCCCTGCTGCGCCGCCGCGTGTATCGGGCCGGAGATTTTTCCAACGAGAGCTTTGCCCTCATCATCGCCCTGCTCATGCCCGCCACGGTGGACTGGTATGTGGTCATTATGGCGGTGCTGGCCGGTGTCCTTATCGGCAAGGAGGTGTTTGGCGGCTACGGCAGCTATCCCTTCAACCCTGCTGCTGTGGGTTACGCCGTGGCGGCGGTGTCCTGGCCGGAGCAGGTGTTCCGCTACCCCCAGCCCTATACCAACATCCCCCTGTGGGATGCCACCGGCGTGCCGGTGTCCAGCACCATCTCGGATACCCTGCGCAGCGGCGGCAGCCTGAACATCAGCGCCATTTCGCTGGGCCTAGGCGAGTACGCCGCCCCCATGGGCACGGGTGCCGCCCTCATCCTTCTGGCTTGCGGGCTTTTTCTCTGGCTGCAAAAGGATGTCCGTCTGGGCGCTTCTGTCAGCTTTGTGGTCACCTGTGCCCTCATCGCCTTCCTCTTCCCCCGTCAGGTGGGGGTAAACGGCGTGGACATCGCCCTGCGCCTGCAGTGCGTGCGGGACGAGCTGCTGACCGGTGCCATGCTGTTCAGCGCGGTGTTCCTGCTCAACGAGCCCTACACCTGCGCCCATCACCATCTGGGCCGCATCCTGTACGGTGTGCTGGTGGGTGCGATCACCATGGGCTTCCGGTATTACGGCGTGTACGAGACGGGTGTCTGCTTTGCTCTGCTCACGGTCAACAGCATTTCCGGCTGGATGGACCGCACCGAGAGCCGCCTGTACCAGCTGATGCACCGCCCTGCGGCCGGAAAGGAGGGCGCTGAATGAAACGCTCCATTGCAGAACTGATCACCCGTGATCCTGAAAAGTTCGCCCACCATGACCGGGTGTTCAAAAACAACCCCGTTGTCATGCAGGGCATGGGTCTGGCTCCGCTGGTGGTGCTTGCCACCACGGGCAAAAATGCTTTGATGCTGGCCGTGGCTGTGGCCCTGCTGCTCACGCCTTCCCGGATGCTGGCCTGCCTGGTCAGCCGCCTGTTCCCCCTGCGGGACGAGCAGCCTGCCCCGGAAGAGCTGGAGAAAAAGCTGCTGCCCCGGGCGCTGGTGTACAGCGGCAGTGCGGCGGTGGTCTACCTTGCCGCTTATCCCATCCTGAACGCCGTGTTCGGCACCGACCTGCTGATGCTGGGCATCTACCTGCCCATGCTGGTGGTGGAGCCCCTGCTGACCTACCGCTTTGGCCGTGTGCAGGAAACCATGCGCAAGGCTGTCTCCAAGGGTCTGCGCATCACGGTGGGCTACGCGCTCATCCTGTTTATCGTGGGCTGCCTGCGGGAGTGGTTGGCGCTGGGCAGTGTGTTTGGAATCCAGCTCAGCCGCTCTGTCCTGCCCATGGCATCCATGCCGGCAGGCGGCTTCATCGTGCTGGGCGTGGTGTGTGCCGTCTGGCGCGCGCTGGCCCGCAAACACAAGGAATACCTGAAAACTGAGGCGCGCGGCACTCTGGCTGCGCACCCCCGGAAGGAGGTGCAGGATCAGTGAGTGCTGTGATGAATACCATCGGTGTGGCCTTTGCCTACGCCGTGCTGGCCCTGTTTGCCCAGAACGCCATCTTTACCCGTGGTCTGGGCGTGTCGCGCCTGATCCAGCTGGTGGGCGACGAGCGCACCAGCAGCTGGTGGTTTGCCCTGCTGCTCTGTGTTACCCAGACGCTGGTGGCTCCGCTGGCGTATTTTGCGGGCAGCCAGATCGTGGATCTGCCCTACCGTGCCCCGCTCCGCCCGCTGCTCTACCTGGCCTGTGTGGCGGTGGTCTGCATCTTTGAGCACGCCATCCTGCGGGCGGTCAAAGGCCCCCGCAGCGGTCTGCTTATCCGCATCCTGCCCATTGCCGCCGTGAACAGCGGCGTGCTGGGCACCGCGCTGGTGGAGCGCACCCAGAGCTTTACGCTGGCGCAGTCCATCGGCTTTGGCCTGGGCAGCGGCCTGGGCTACCTGCTGGCTGTGATGCTGGTGACAGAGGCGGGCAACCGCCTGCGCAGCAAGGCCATCCCAGAAGCATTCCGCGGCCTGCCCATCACCCTGATCTATATCGGTGTGCTGGCGCTGGCCATCTACGGCTTTACCGGCCATTCCGTGATCCTGTAAGTTGACCCCAAGGAGGGTGGTTGATTATGGCAAGATATCCCAAACGCCAGAAGGTCAAGCGCTACCGGCGCAGCTTTTACACCCGCGAGATGCGGCTGAAAAAGGGCATCGGCATTGCGGTGCTGGTGGTGGCCGTGCTGGCAGCGGCCTGGGTGGCCGCACCCCATGTGCTGGACTGGGCCACCCACACCTGGTATACCGTGGTGCGGGATCGTGACCTCTCCGCATCCAGTGCTGTCAGCGAGAGTGCATCCTCCGGGGCACAGAGCACCGCTGCCAGCGAACCGGCAGCTTCCTCGGTGCCGGAAAAGGAGCCGGAGCCCGAGGTCAAGGGCACTGATATTGTGACGGGCCTGTGGGCAGAGGTGGATGTGACCACCCTGACCGACGAGGCCGCCATCCGCTCCGCCGCCCGGCAGCTCAAGGCGCAGGGCATGACCTATGCCATCCTGACCCTGAAGGACACCGCCGGGCAGGTGTATTACGCCTCCCAGACGGCGGTGGGTGCCGCCAATGCAGCCCCCACGCAGGCCGAGCTGACGAGTGTGGCATCCATCTTCAAGGAGGAGGGGCTGGTGCCGGTGGCTGCGCTGACTGCCTTCCGTGACCCTGCCGGTGCCCGGGCCGACCACGCTCTGGCCATCCGGTATCGGGGGCAGGAGTACCTCTGGCTGGACAACAAGGCTTCCGCCGGAGGCAACCCCTGGCTGAACCCCTACGCTGCGGAGACCGTGCAGTATATCGGTGATCTGATCGCCGAGGTGCACGCCGCCGGGTTTGATCAGGTGCTGCTGGAAAATGTCCAGTTCCCCTCGTCCACCAGCGCCAAGCAGGACTATGGCAACACCAACGGTGTGGACCGTGCCGGGCAGCTGACTGCGGATATCGCCGCCTGGCAGGCCCGCTTCGGAGATACGGTGACGCTCTGGTACGGTTATTCGCTGGCCGAGGTGACCGGTTCCTCCAGCCAGCTGGGAGCCCCTGCGGCCCAGCTGGGCGTGAAGAACCTGCTGGTGAAGGTCCCGTCCTCCTCTACGCTGGATGCAGCGGCCCGGGAGGAGCTGACCCTCTCCCTGACCGAGGCAGGTGTGGAGCATCTGGTCATCCGGGACGATGCCGCCAGCTATTTTGAGTGATCCCTGCGTTTTTGTGAGAGGGAGGAAAGTATTATGAACAAAACACCCTGTTTTTCCCCGGCGCACATCCTGCTGCCGTCGGAACAGATCCCGGTGGGGCAGTGGGGCTGTGTGGCCTGCGATCAGTTCACCAGTGACCGCTCCTATTGGGAAAAGGCTGCGCAGGCCGCCGCAGGCGGCCCCAGCACACTGAACCTGATCCTGCCGGAGGTCTATCTGGAAGAAGATGACGTGGATGCAAGAATCAGCGCCATCCATGCGGCCATGGACGATTATACCCGGAACGTGCTGACCCGCGCGGTGGACGGCTTCATTTATGTGGAGCGCACCGAGCAGAGCGGCCGGGTGCGGCAGGGCCTTGTGGGCAGGATCGACCTGGAGGCATACAGCTATGCCGAGGGTGCGGTGCCTGCCATCCGCCCCAGTGAGCACACCGTGGAAAGCCGCATCCCGCCCCGCATGGCGGTGCGCCGGGGGGCAAGGCTGGAAACGCCCCATATTATGATGCTGGCCGATGACCCCGGCTACACCCTCATCGAGCCCATCGGCGAGAAGAAGGAGCAGCTGCGCAAGGTCTACGAGGGCGACCTGATGCTGAACGGCGGCCACATTGCCGGCTGGGCAGTGGAAGATCCCGCCCTGCTGGCCCAGATCGACAGCGCCCTGAACGCTCTGGGCAGCCAGGAGGCCTTTGATGCCCGGTATCCCCAGGCAAAGGGCGGCGCGCCCCTGACGCTGGCCGTGGGTGACGGCAACCATTCGCTGGCTTCCGCCAAGGCCTGCTGGGAGGAGCTGAAAAAGACCCTGACCCCGGAGCAGCAGCTGACCCACCCGGCCCGCTGGTGCCTGGCTGAGGTCTGCAATGTCCACTCTCCGGCCATTGAGATCGAGCCCATCCACCGCGTCCTCTTCAATGTGGACTGCGGTGCCGTGCTGCTGGCCCTCATCGCGTGGAGCGATTCCCATGCGGCAGACATCTGCTTCGGCAATGCAAATCAGCAGTCCTTTACGCTGGCAGGCCCCCATGTGGCCAATGTGCTCAGCTTTGAACATCCCGTTGCCCCGCTGACCGTGGGCACCATTGACGCATTCATTGAGTATTTCATGGCCCGCCACATCGAGGCCCGGGTGGATTATGTCCACGATGAGCCCGCTGTCCGCGCCCTGTGCAGGCAGGGGGGTGTGGCTTTCCTGATGCCGCCCTTTAAGAAGAGCGATCTGTTCAAGGGCATCGTTATGGGTGGTGTGCTGCCCCGCAAGACCTTCAGCATGGGGCACGCAGAGGAAAAGCGCTATTATATGGAATGCAGAAACATTTTAGGTGAAGAATGACATTTAACGAACTGAATCTTTCCGCGCCTGTGCTGCGTGCTGTGGCACAGGCGGGCTATGAATCCCCCTCGCCCATTCAGGCGGCGGCCATTCCGCCGGTGCTGGCCGGGAGGGACTTGATGGGCTGCGCCCAGACGGGTACCGGCAAGACGGCTGCCTTTGCGCTGCCCATGCTCGACCGCCTGACTGCCAGCGCGCCCCGCAAAAAGGGGGCCATCCGCGCCCTGATCCTGACTCCTACCCGGGAGCTGGCTTTGCAGATCGGCGAGAGCTTTGAAGCCTACGGCAAGTATCTGACCCTGCGCAGCACCGTCATCTTTGGTGGTGTGGGTCAGGCTCCGCAGGTCGCGGCCCTGAAAAAGGGCGTGGACATCCTCATTGCCTGCCCGGGCCGCTTGAACGACCTGGTGGGGCAGGGGCTGCTGGACCTCTCCAACATTGAGATCTTTGTTCTGGACGAAGCCGACCGGATGCTGGATATGGGCTTTGTCCACGACGTGAAAAAGGTGATCGCCAAGCTGCCCAGGCAGCGCCAGAACCTGATGTTCAGCGCCACCATGCCCAAGGAGATCGAGCAGCTGGCCGCAGGCATCCTGCACGACCCGGCCTTTGTCAAGGTAGACCCGGTGTCCAGCACGGTGGACCGCATCCAGCAGAGCCTGTATTTTGTGGAGAAGGGCAACAAGAAGTTCCTGCTGCCCTGGCTCATCAAAAACCTGAAGCCTGAGGTGGTGAACGCGCTGGTGTTCAGCCGCACCAAGCACGGAGCCGATAAAATCGCAAAAGACCTGAACAAGCAGGGCATCCCCGCTGCCGCCATCCACGGCAACAAGAGCCAGACCGCCCGCGTGACGGCGCTGGAGGATTTCAAGGCGGGCAAGACCCGGGTGCTGGTGGCGACCGATATCGCCGCCCGCGGCATTGACATCAGCGAGCTGTCTCATGTGTTCAACTACGACCTGCCCGAGGTGCCCGAGACCTACGTCCACCGCATTGGCCGCACGGCCCGTGCCGGTGCCGACGGCACTGCCGTCAGCTTCTGTGCCCCGGAGGAAAAGGAATATCTGGCCGGGATCGAAAAGCTGAACCGCCGCCAGATCCCGGTTGTCTCCGGCCATCCCTGGGACGGCGTGCCCGCCCCTGTCAAGGCTGCGCCCCCGGTGCGGGGCAAAAAGCCCAAGGCGGAAGCAGAGCAGCCCGCCAAAGCAGAAAAGGCAGCCAAGGCCGAAAAGCCCGCTGCCCCCAAGAAGGAAAAAGCGGCTGCAAAACAGCCCAGCCCCAAGAATACCGAACCGAAAGAAGGAACATCCATGGAGGAAAACCAGAAGCGCACTTCCGGCGGCCGCAGTGAAAACCGCCGCTCCAATAACAGCCGCACCCGCCGCGAGGGCAATGCCCCGCAGCCGGCCAACCGCGGCAGCAACGCCCAGCCCAAATTCGACCCCCACTTTGTGAGCGCCCCGGAGGCTACTCCTCTGCGCCCGGTCAAAAAGGCTCCGGCTGCGCAGCCTGCCGCAAAGCAGACTGCTCCGGCCCAGAACGGCCAGCGTCAGCGCGGCGGTCAGCCTGCCCGTGCCGAGCAGCACACCGACCGCAATGATCCGCGCACCGAGCAGCGGACAGAGCGGAACAGCCGCAATGCCCGCCCGGCCCAGAACAGCCAGAGCCAGCAAGGCAGCCGCAATAACCGCAATGCAGTGCAGAGCAGCCGCCCGGCCCGCCCCGCCAAGAGCGAGGCACCCCACGGCCGCAGTCGGAACACCGCCCCCGCACGGGACGAGGACCCGGGCCTGATGCTGATCAGCCGCCGCCCGCCCCAGCAGAAGTTCACCAACTTTGAAGAGTATATGACCGCCCACGGCGGTGCCACCGCACCCATTGAGGATCACACCGATGAAACCTGAGCCGTTTGCCCCCTGGCAGTGCCCGCTCTGCGGCGAACCCCTGACCGGGGACACTGCCCTGAAATGCGGCAGGAACCACAGCTTTGACCGGGCAAAAGAGGGGTACTGGCACTTGCTGCCGGTGCAGAGTATGCGCACCAAGGCCCCGGGCGACAGCAAAGAGATGGTCGCCGCCCGCCGTGCCTTCCTGAACGCCGGGTATTACGGCATCTTCGGCCGGGCGCTGGGGGAACTGTGCCTTGCGTACGGCGCTGCCGCCGGGGCAGATGCACCGCTCCACCTGCTGGATGCGGGCTGCGGCGAAGGCTGGTACGACCGCTGCATTGCACAGGCCTTTGCACAGGCCGGACGGTCGGTGCAGCTGGCGGGCTTTGATATCGCAAAGCCTGCGGTGCGTCTGGCCGCAAAGGCACTGCCTGCCGCAAAATACGCGGTGGCATCCAGCTTTGCCCAGCCTGTCCGCACCGAATGGGCCGACCTGCTGCTCAACTGCTTCTCGCCCTTTGCACAGGAAGAGTTCCGGCGTGTGCTGCGCCCGGGCGGACGGATGATCTATGTCGTGCCCGGTGCAGAGCACCTCTACCAGATGAAGGCTGTCCTCTACGACACGCCCTATAAAAATCCGGTGCAGGAGGTGGCCTATGAGGGCTTCCGTCCCATCGGGGAGCGGGAGGTCTCGGGCCGCATCACGGTGCCTGCCGGGCAGCTGGAGGCGCTGTTCGCCATGACCCCCTATTACTGGAAAACGCCACGGGATGGCGC
>OOAJ01001457.1_pt1 | contig 10378 bp, 15 predicted proteins | sample 1671241 | NCBI WGS metagenome assembly OOAJ01 (sample SAMN06348136, study PRJEB24527) | human gut metagenome | biome: human gut; feature: ankylosing spondylitis patient; material: feces | host: Homo sapiens | place: China | collected 2015-10
TCCCCACTGTCTATTTACTGATACAGAACCATGCAAAAGTCCAAGGTGTTGCATCAAATAAAAATCTAATCTTATTATTTTCTATTACATCGTACCCTAAATATGCACCTTGAGGATTTCCATTATTTGTAATATCTGTTGCAATTGCAAAAAGTATCTTAGATGATGTTATATTTAAATTTAGTGTTATTAATGTATTAGCATTATTACTATAACTTCCCCACTGTTTATTAAAAGATTGATGTATACTTGATAAGACATATAGCAAAATAAATGAACTGTTTAATATAAAAATAATTATAAAATCTAAAAATATTTATGAAAACAAACAGAAAGAATGAACCGTTGCAGTTAAAGGCTGGATAGCTTTTGCAACGGTTTTTAAGTTTAAAAATATGTTATTTTTATTGTTTTTATAGGTAACAATAGTAACACTAATAAATATATACAGAACCTTGTTTTTACTGATGTTATAAAAAATAAAAGTATCTTATTAGTAACAAATTATTTTATTTTGTTTATGGCTTTTCGTAACTGTTTTAAATTTTTGTGAGTATATACAGTATCAGTCACATCACCATCGGAATGACCTAAAATACGGCGTTTAGCATTAAAGTTTACTTCTGCATTATCCATAAGAGTTGCACATGTATGCCTACAGTCATGTGTACTATGTTTTGCATTGATTATTTTCATTAATCTATTCCATAAAGTCCTATATTTACTGTAATTATAAGGAGTTCCATTACTATCGCAAATTAGATATTTACCAGGTATATTCATTCTTTTTATGATAAGCGGAAAGATTTTATCGTGTATAGGAATACTTCTTAAACCGGATAATGTTTTGGATTTTGTTATCTTCAAATATTTTTGTCTTAGATAAACATTATCTTTCGTTAGATTTAACATTTCTCCAACACGCATTCCGGTATAAATAAGAATAAGAATTGTGTCTATACCTTCAATATGCAAGTTGGACCACAGTTTATTTATCTTTTGCCGAGTAAATGGCTTATGCGGTCTTACAGCCTTGTTCTTACCTAAATTTAATAAACCTGCATAGTTTTTATTGCAATACTCCATCATAATTCCATATTTAAACATTAAACTAATTAGAGAGCGGATTTTCTTGCATGAGCTGTAAGAAAGTCCTTTTCTTTTAGTATCATCAATAATTTGTTGTAAATGATAATATTTTATATTTTTTAATGGCATTTCATGAATTGGCAGACAATGTTTATAAGAATTTTGATAGCTATTTATGGTACTTTTGCTAGGTTGATATTTATCTATATGAAATGGTAGCCACCTGTAATAAAGTTCCGAAAATGTAATTTGATGACCATGGAGGATTTTATTAGTATGCTTTTTATTATATTCTGCTGCATAAATTTCTGCTTCTACCTGTGTGCAAAAATAAGCTATAGGTTTTTGTTTCCCTTCTGCGGAGATGAGAAAAACGTAAGGTCTCCGCCTTTTACCACTTAATTTTTTAATGCTACCATATCCATTTGGTTTACGCATTATATCACCTCATTAATAAAAATTTTACTGAAATCGGAGATGATTATAACATGGCAACAAATGTTAAATATTATTGTATGGCTTTTTTTAAAGATGGCACACCGTCTGTGCGTACTTTTGCAAATACAAAAGATATAGAAAAAAATAACGAAGAATATATAACAGAACTTAAACAGAAAGTAAAAAACATGACAGAGGAAGAACTTTCTGTTGTAGAAATTATAACTGCTTCTGATTATGATTTATATGTAAATGGTGATGGCACAAATACTTATATAAGAGATATGGAAACAGGAACACCTAAAATTTATATTCCACCAGAGCCAACAAAAGAAGAATTACAGGTAAGAGCTTTAGCTGCTTTAGAAGTAGAATATAATGCACAAAAAGAAGGATTTAAACAAGATTTAGATACTGCTACGCTTGCTGGAAATACAGAGGCTATACAATCTATACAGCAAGAGTTTATGGAATTTAATAAAGCGTACGAAGAGGCTAAAAATGAAATATTAAAGGATGAATAAAAATGTATATATGGCTATGGCTTATGCTTTTAAATGATGATACTATACGGATAATTGCTCCAATTACTATTTTATTAATAATTGGAGCGGTAATATATCTGTATTATTTCAAACGCAAATTGCTTAATTTATTTGTACGAGATAAAGATTTCACGTCTAAAATAAAAAAATGTAAAACAAAAGAAGAATCAAATAAACTTGTGTATGAAACATTAATAAAAAAATTAACTCAGGAGGATAAATAAAATGGCATTTTTTACTAGAAAAGAACGTTGTAAATATTGTGCGGGAGAATTAGTAAATGGTAAATGTACTAATCCTAATTGCATTGCATACCAAGATACAACAAAAAATGTAAATAAAAATAAAGAAGGTGCAGACAATGCGTAAATTATTATTGGCGTTGTGTTGTGCCTTCTTTTTATCTACAACAACTGCAAATGCTAATCCTATTCATGATATACAGGATAATATCCAGACAGATAAAGCTTTGCATTTTGCAGCAGGATATATTATTTCGGACCAGCTTCAGCGCAATGCAAATTGCAGTGTGTTTGAAGCTTTTTTAATTACAAGCGGTATTGCATGGGCAAAAGAAAAATGGGTAGATAATAATGTAGATAATAATGACGCCTATGCTACTATGGCAGGCAGTTTATTTTATCAATTGAAGTTTTAAGAAGGTGAATAAATGGAGAATTTTATTTCTGACGATTGGCTTGCTATCGCAACGTTAGCAATACAAGCAGGTATCTTAAAATTTGCATATAGTTTATATAAAAACTTTATACAAAAGGAAGCCAATAGAGATTGTGCAATAAGGGGACTTTTGCGTGTGGAAATTATAAATATTTGCCACAACGCAGAAAAAGAAGGCTTTTTACCAATCTGGGCATTAGAAAACTTAACAGATATGTACAATACTTATAAAGCATTAGGAGGAAATGGAGCTATAACTGGATTGTATAATAAAACAATTCAACTACCTCAAAGAAAAGAGGAGGGATAAAATGCAATATGAAAAACTGGATATAGTAAATTTAGTAGTCGTTATCGGGCTTGTAATAGCTTTAATAACGGCTATTTTTTATATGAATAATGAATTATCTACAACAATAAGTGCTGGTCTATTAGGTTATCTTGGTGGATTGGTACGAGTTAATAATAAAGATGTTACAAAATAGGCACTTTTTGTAATGTGTATGCATAACATATTGCAATAACAGCTATTTTTATAAAACCTAGCACATTTGCTAGGTGAATAGTGTCGATTTCGACGCGGTTAATTTATGTAATATAGATTAACGTTATCTTATAGTTAATTGGTAAATAATCGGTTGCTAATCGGTAGATAATTGGACAGTAATTAGAAGATAAAAACCTACAAACCGCACAGTTAAAGGACTTAATTAGAAGGTAATCGGTAGATTATTGGCAGATTTAAGTTAAAATTTAATTTATTTTTATTTAAATTAAACAAACTGGTCGAATTCGACTAGTTTAATAAAAGGAGTGTATTTAAATGTTAAAAATTTTTATCAACCCTGGACATGATATGGATTTAGACCCTGGAGCTTGCGCAAACGGAATTAGAGAAGTTGATATTGCTTTAGCTATTGGCGAAAAATTAAAAAAGACAATGGAAGTAATCGGCTATCCGTGTCAAATTCTTCAATCTGATAACCTCAATGGAGAAACAGAGGGGAAACCTAATGTCTGTGCCACTGCAAATAATAGTGGTGCAGATATTTTTGTATCTATTCATTGCAATAGTGCAGTTAATGCTAGTGCAAAAGGAACAGAAACGCTTATCTACAGTACAGGTGGTAAGGCGGAACTATTAGCTAAATGTATCCAAGCACAAATTGTTAATTCACTTAATATGGTGGACCGTGGTATTAAAGAACGTCCAGATTTGTGTGTATTAAGGGAAACAAGTATGCCTGCTGTACTTGTAGAAACAGCGTTTATCTCTAATGAAGAAGACGCTTATAAACTTATGTATAGAATAGAAGAATTTGCTAATGCCATTTCTCGTGGAATTACTGACGCAGAAAAATTATTTTGATAAGGAGATTGTATGAATATATTAAAAGAATTTGCAAAAATTTTTATCAGGTCCAAACTTGAGGATGAAAAACGAAAGCTTAAGGACAAATTACACAAACAAATAATTAGAACTACCAGTACATCTGTAGTAGCCAGAAATACAGCTTACCTTAGAATAGTAGATAAGCTAAATGATAAAGGTATCGCAGAAATAAACAAGGTTATAGATAAATTTTAAGAAGGAGTTAGCTCCTAGTATAATTAAATAACGTTTTCTTTTATTGCTAACAAAAAAGCCCCTATTATTTAGAATAAAATTCTAGGTAATAGGGGCTTTTTTTATAGTGTGACACATTTAATATTTCCTAGTAAGTTTGTCATGATGTCAAAATATGATGTCAGAAATCGCCTGACTATAAATGTCAGAAAAATAAAAAAGCGTCGCAACACTAATTGCGACGCGGATTTGCGGGTGGTGACCCACCCGGGACTCGAACCCGGAACCTGCTGATTAAGAGTCAGATGCTCTACCAATTGAGCTAGTGAGTCATTAATAACAAAAATTATTATACTGCTCATTTATGTATTTTGCAATACTTTTTTATAATTTTTTTCATATGACTAAAATGTTACAAAATTTAATAAATAAATAATTTTCAATAGTAAAACTTAAAAATATGTAATCTTTTTTCGTATTGTCTTAGAATTTATGAATAATTATGATATAATAAAAATTACTGTTGCAGAAATAAAAAAATATTTGATAGGAGGAATTTTATGAGCCCTGCAGTAATAACTTTATGCGTTTTAGCTGTAGCAGCATTTTTCTTTGTAACAGAGCTTATTCCATTGGCTGTTACGGCTATAGGTGCATCTATTGCATTAGGTCTTTTAGGAGTACTTACTCCACAACAAGTGTTTTCTGGTCTTTCTGATTCCACAGTAGTTTTATTTGCTGGTATGTTTGTCATTGGAGCAGCGATGTTTCAGACTGGATTGGCACAAAAAATTGGTATAAAAGTAGTAAAAAGCGCTGGAACTAGTGAAAATCGTTTGATGGCAGCTTTGATGTGCATTACTATTTTATTATCAGCAGTATCATCAAATACAGCTACAGTAGCTTGTTTGATGCCAGTAGTAATTCAAATTTGTGCGGTAGCAAAAATACCTGTATCCCCACAGTTGATGGCATTAGCAGTAGCTGCAAATGTTGGTGGAACAATCACTATGGTTGGTACCCCACCAAATATTTTAATGAGTGCAACACTTCAGGCAACAGGATTAGAACCTTTTGGATTTTTTGAATTTGCGTATATTGGTGTACCTTTATCTATAGCTGGTATGGTTTATATGTTAAGTATAGGTAGAAAATTCTGCCCTAGACATTATGTAGAAACTGTAGAGAATGATAAAGCTTCAGATGAAGTCAAAGATCCAAAGAAAATGATAATATGTACTGTTATCTTAATTTTAGTTGTATTAGGTATGGCTTTTGAAAAAAATATTGGTATACCAATGCAAACTACTGCGATAATAGGAGCGTTAGCTTGCGTATTAACAGGTTGTTTATCTGAAAAACAAGCTTATTTAGGTATTGACTGGGTTACTATTTTCTTATTTGCAGGTATGCTACCACTTGCTTCTGCTATGGATAAAAGTGGCGCAGGTAAAATGATAGCAGATGGTGTAGTAGGAATTATTGGGGATAATCCATCTCCAATGTTAATAGTTGTAGCAATGTTTATTTTATCTTGTGGGCTTACACAATTTATGTCAAATACAGCTGCTGCAGCGTTATTAGCACCAATTGGTATATCTATAGCACAATCTATAGGTGCATCACCTTATCCTGTGCTTATGGCAATAGGTATTGCTGCTTCTTGTGCATTTACAACACCCGTTGCAACGCCACCGAATACTTTGATACTGATACCAGGTCATTTTAAATTTATGGATTATGTAAAAGTCGGTTTGCCACTTGTTGTAGTTTCTCTAGTTGTTTGCATGATTGTAATTCCTTTCTTCTGGCCATTTTTCCCATGATGAATATCAGATAGTATAAGAGAGTTTTATTTTAGATTTTATTTATAGTTAAAGGATTGATTTTATGGATAGAGAAAATGCTCTTAGTACGATTGCTTCATTTGATACAGAATTATATACATTCTTTCAAGAAGAGTTACAAAGACAAAAATATACCTTATCTTTTATGCCAGAGGAAAATTATTCATCACCTTTAAGCACATATCTTGAAGGTAGTATTTTGTCAAATACATTGACAACACACCATGATGAAGCTAAACCTACAGGTTTAGAAGAAATCACTATTAATCGCATTAATAAATTATTTGGCAGTGAACATGCAGTTATTCGTTTAGAAAGTATAGCAGCTGCTTCTCGCGTTGTTTTTTATAGCTTAGCTAAAAAAGGCGATACTATATTATCTTTAGATAATAGAAAAAGCGATCATTGTAATAGTAAAAATTTAGAATTTAATTTTGTTAGATTTAGTATTGACCCTAAAACACAATTATTAAATCTAGATAGAGTTGAACAAATAGCCAAAGAACATAAACCTAAAGTGATAATTTTTTCACCAGTTAATTATCCAAGAGTTATAGATTATGAAAGATTAGCTAAAATTGCACATGATATAGGTGCTTATATGTGGTTTGATATTTGTCAAAATGTAGGTCTTGTAGCAACAGGGCAAATACCTTCACCAGTACCTTATGCAGATGTAGTAACTTTTTCAACACATGATTCTTTAAGAGGACCACAAAGTTCAGTAATTTTATGTAAAAAAGAATTAGCTGATATCATTGATAAAACAGTTATCACTACAGGACATTTTTCTTTGAAAAAAAATATTTTAGCTAGTTTAGCTGTTATATTTAAAGAAGCGACTACAGAAAAATTCAAACAGTATACTAAACAAGTTGTATTAAATGCAAAAGCACTTCAAAAAGGACTAGAAGAAGAAGGCATTACAATTTTATGTAAAGGAACTGATACAAATTTAGTTTTAGTGAACCTTGCTAAATTAGGTATTAGCTGTAAAAAGGCTCATAATGCTTTACAAAGTGCAGGTTTTATCGTAAAACCAACCGTATTATCTACTTGTGATGAAAATCTTAATTTTGAAATCTTGAGATTATCTAGTTTGATTTTAACAACTAGAGGGCTTAAAGAAGTGCAGATGGAACACATTGGTAAAATGATGGCTAAGGTATTGAAAAATATTGATGATATGGCAATTATTGAAGAAGTAAGACAAGAAGCAGTAGATATTGCTATGGAATGTCCATTATTTTCTGATGAATGGTTAGCGTTTAAAGATGTATTAAATCCTCTTTATAGTGCAAAAGATATAAATATATCTCATGAATTAGCAGCTGAAAGAAAAATGGCTGTAATGAAAAAATTATTTAGTTTCATGAAAAAATAATATCTATTTAGTATAAAATTTATTTATAGATATTTGTATTAACTATAAAATTTATTGTAGTAATATAAATTAAATGTTATAGTAAGGGAAAAATAAATAAAACTAAGGGAGGTTTTATAATGAAAAAAATAGTATTGATTTTTGTAGCTGTTATGATGATGGCATTTTCTAGTGTGTGTATGGCAGCTGATGGCGGAGATTTAAATAAAGATCAAAAAGTTGCTGAAACATTTATCAGTGGTATTACAACAGAAAAAGTTCCATATGATAAATTAGTAGCAAATATTGATAATGGATTAAAAAAGAATTTTGATGCAAAAGCATATGATGCATTAAAAAATGAAGTGAAAACTAAATTTGGCGATTTGAAAGAAAGTAAATTTTATTCTTTTGAACGTTATAATAATCAAGACAAAGTAACATATTTAACTTCTTTTAGCCAAGAAAATGTTGTAGCCATAGTTTTTGTTTTTGATAAAAATAATAAATTATTAGAATTTGGTTTATTACCTATACAACAAAATCAACAAGCTCAAGAAAGTGCTCAACAATAATTGTATTTTTATAAATTAAATAAGTAATTAAATTAAAGAATAGTTTTTTTATATGGTTATATAAAAATCTATTCTTTTTTTTATATACTAGTTAAATAGTATTGTAAAAAATAAAAAAGATGATAGAATTAATATCTATGTCGGGGAATAAATTTAAGAAAGGGAGTTTTTTATGGAGAAGCTTTGGTCAAAGGATTATGTATTAAACATTGTAGGCAATTTGTTATTATTTGTAGTATTTTATTTATTGATGGTTTATACAACTAAATTGGCTATTACAGAATTTAATGTTTCTGTCAGTGAAGCGGGATTAGCCTCAGGGATTTTCATTGTGGGCGCATTAGTAGCACGTTTAGTTATTAGTAGATATATGGATTTCATTGGTAGAAAAAGAATGTTAATCATTACAGTAGTAATTCATGCTATATGTACATTTGGTTATCATTTTATTGATGGTATGTTGTTTTTATGTACATTGCGTTTTGTACAGGGTATGACTTATGGTATGGCTTCTACTGTTATTGCTACTACAGTAGCGTCTATTGTTCCAGAAAGTAGACGTGGTGAAGGTATTGGTTATTTCACTTTGAGCATTACTTTAGGCTCTGCAATTGGTCCGTTTTTAGGAATTAGTTTACCACAGATAAATCCTTTATATGCACTTGTTTTATGTGATGTTTTATCAATTAGTTTAATTGTTTTGGCTTTTATTTTGAATATAACAGAAATAAAAGTAGGTTTCCGTCAACGTGTAGAAGTTAAATCTTTTCGTTTAAGAACTTTCTTTGAACCTACGGCTATTCCAATTTCTATCGTAGCATTGTTAGGTGCTATTGGTTATTCTGCCGTAATGAGTTATATTGGTACATATAGTGAAACTATTGGTTTATTATTAGGTGGAAGTTTATTTTATATAGCATATTCTATCGCTTGTTTAATTTTTAGACCTATATCTGGTGTAATGATCGATAGATATGGTAATCATGTGGTAATGGTACCTATTTTATTCACTATGATTTTAGGATTTGTTGCTATTGCTTTAGCTCATTCTAATTTAGTATTATTGTTAGGTGCTGTTTTAGTAGGTATAGGATATGGTTCTATTCCTTCAGCAGGTCAAACTATTGCTGTACAAAAAGTTAAGTTAAATAAATTTAGTTTAGCAACTTCAACATTATATATAGCGTTGGATTTAGGAAATGGCATAGGACCATATATTTTAGGTATGGTTGTGCCTATATATGGCTTTAGAGCAGTTTATATGTGTTCAGCAATAGCGGCTTTATTAGCATTTTTATTTTATATAGGTATGATCATAAAATCTCGAAAAGAAAATGTGGCAGTGTAAATAAAAAAAAGAGGCGTATAGCCTCTTTTTATTTTGTAGTTAATATTTTTTTATCGTTTAAATAGCATTGATTTAATTTTTCAAAGGCAACAGTTTTATCAATAATTGTTTTTATGAGTAAGTCAAGTTTACTATTTTCATTATAATCGGCAGGAGCAAAATATTTAATGCGATTTTCAGTAAATAATTTAATGACTTTATCCATATTAGATAATTGAGGATTATATACGCAGATAGAATGACCACCATAGCTATTTACTAGTTTCATACAAGGAATATCTGTTTCACTATCGCCAATATAGATTATATTTCTAAAAGGCACACGAATTTTTTCTTCAGGTATAGAATCGTTTACCGCGGGGTCATTTATATCTAAAAAACCTTTTTCAATGCGAAAGAGAAATTGTGTTTTATTTGTATAATTAACAGCTTGAGCGGGCCATTTGGCTATGCCATTATCATCAAAATAAAATGAGCTTGCATAGATTTTTTCAAATTCACCAGCTTGAGCCATGACAGTACCTTCAATCATCTCTTTTAAACCACTTGAGATAATATAATGCTCAATGATGATATTATGTTTTTTGCCATAATCGCGAATGCGTTTGAACCATGTTTTGACGCCAGGAAAAAGTTCAACTTTGGCTCCATAATCAGCAAGTATTTTTTTATCTAAACGGAAATTTCCTTGAGATTTTTCTACCATTTTATACATATAAGCTAAATTTGTATCCATATCGTTGGCTTTTGCCAAAGCATTTGATTCTTCCCAGAAATTATTTACATCATAGCCTATATCTTGAATAAAGCCTTGAGCTTGCATATCTTTAGGTGATAAAGTCTTCTGAACCTCCCACGATTAAAGTCGTGGGGTTCTCGGTCAAGTATTCTAACGAATACAGTATCTCCGAGCTATCCCCATAGTTCC
>OOAJ01001461.1_pt1 | contig 10361 bp, 6 predicted proteins | sample 1671241 | NCBI WGS metagenome assembly OOAJ01 (sample SAMN06348136, study PRJEB24527) | human gut metagenome | biome: human gut; feature: ankylosing spondylitis patient; material: feces | host: Homo sapiens | place: China | collected 2015-10
GCCTGGGGTGCCCCCTTATTTTTTTGAAAACAGGTTTTATTAGTTAAAGTTATACTTTAAAAAATGGGGCACCGGATTCGGTCGCCCTTTCATGGACAGAAAGCCCAAAATACGCTAGGCAAAAATCATGGCTTCATTTTCATCCTCCCAGGAAAGGATCGACTTTGATGATCCTTTGCTTGCCAATCAGCTGTTTGGTCCCCGCAATGCCCATCTGGATCTGCTGGCGGCGGCCAGCGGCGCCCAGATAGGCAGCCGCGGCGCCTCCGTTTTTTTCTCCAGCCCGGACAGCGCCGTCCTGCAGTGCCTGTACCGGCTTTTCGTGCAGCTTTATGACATGCTGCGCAACGGCATCAGCATCAGCCAGCAGGACATGTCCCGGGCCTATGCCATGCTGGCGGCCGATCCCGGTCTCAATCTGCGGCAGGTCTTCCAGGAGGCCGTCTTCGTCAATACGCCGCGCAAGACGGTGACGGCCCGCAATGTGGCCCAGAAGCAGTACCTGGATATCCTGCGCCGGAACGAGATGGTGTTCGCCGTGGGGCCTGCCGGCACGGGCAAGACCTATCTTGCGGTGGCCATGGCCATCTCCATGCTGCAGCAGCATCAGGTCAAGCGCATCGTGCTGACGCGCCCTGCGGTGGAGGCAGGGGAGCGTCTCGGTTTCCTGCCCGGCGATCTGGCGGACAAGGTCAACCCGTACCTGCGCCCCCTGTATGATGCCCTGCACGACATGGTGCCCCAGCCCAAGGTGGCGTCCATGCTGGAAGTGGGGACCATCGAGGTGGCCCCACTGGCCTTCATGCGCGGCCGTACCCTCAATGATGCCTTCATCATCCTGGACGAAGCCCAGAACACCACCCACGAGCAGATGAAGATGTTCCTGACCCGCATGGGATTCGGGTCGCGGGTGGTGGTCACGGGCGACACCTCGCAGATCGACCTGCCCGTCAATCCGTCCTCAGGGCGGGCCCGCTCGGGGCTCGTCCATGCCCTGGCCATCCTGGACAAGATCCCCGGTCTTGCCGTGCACCACTTCAGCAAGGCTGATGTGGTGCGCCATCCTTTGGTGGGAGCCATCGTCAATGCCTACGACAACGCCGAAAAAGACAGCTAGACCCTCCAGCATGGTGGCCCTGTGGCAGACGCTGAGAACGCGTCACCACTGCGGTCGCGGCCTGCTGGTTCTGATCCTGACCCTGCTTTTCCTCTCGCTGCTGGCCGGCGCCAACCTGACGCCGGAAAGCCGTGTCTATGTGGCGGGGCAGGTGGCGGACAGCGACGTCATCGCCGACCGCGACATCCTGGTGGAGGACGTGCAGGCCAGCAAGGCCCGGCAGCGCCAGGTGCTCATGCTTCAGCCCTCGGTCTACGACCTGAGCATGCAGCCCTATGAGATGTTCCAGAACCGCATCCTGGGGATCCTGCATCATTTGAACGTGATGGCCGACTACAAGGGATTGCAGAGCGTCAAGCCCGTGCCGGAGCAAGCCGCTCCGGCGGTTCCCGGAACGGCGGAGACCGGCCCCACTGCCGGGCAGACCGGGGAAGCGCCTGTCACGCCTGCGCCTGCCGCGCCTGCTGCTGCGCAGCGTCCCCTGCCCAGGGCCGATGAAGATCTGTCGGACCTGCCGAGAGGGGAGGCCTCTGTCCGCCGTCTGGTGGAAGAACTGACGCCCCGGGTGGCCGAAGAGGTGCTGCCCCAGCTGGCCCTGCCGGAAGTGCAGCAATACCTTCTCAAGACCCTGATGCCCCTGATCCGGGATCGCCTGGCCGAAGGCCTTGTGGGTGACATCCGTTCCGCCAGGGCAGGGCGGGCCGGGGTCGTCATCCGCAACCTCGACAACGGCTCGGAGCTGCTGCGTCCCGAAGTGACCACGCTGCCCGATGTGCAGTCCTTCCTGGCCGAGATCTCGTCCCTGCTGCGGCAGGAGGATTCCCTCAACGCCCATTCCCGCCGGGCCATCAACATCCTGCTCTCCGCGACGGTCCCGGCGTCCCTGACGCTCAACCGCGAGACGACCCAGCGCCGGGGAGAAGCCGTGGTGGCCAATGTGGAGCCCGTCTTTTACCAGATCCAGAAAGGGGAGCTGGTGGTGCGCAAGGGGGACAGGGTGAGCCGCGAACAGCAGCTCAAACTGCAGACCCTGTACAAAAGCGCCGCTGATCCCGTCCGCTGGGGAGTGGTGCTGGGGGCGTTCCTGTTCTCCCTGATCCTGTCCATCGGCTTTTTCGTGGCTCCCAGCGGCAAGCCCGGTACGCCGCTGCGCTGCAAGGACATGCTGCTCATCTCGCTGGTGCTGTTCCTGTTCAGCGTGGGGGCCAAGGGGGCGTTCTGCCTTGCCACCCGTTTCGACAGCCTGACGCTGATGGCCAACTATGCCGTCGCCTTTCCCATCGCCGGGGGCGTAGGGCTGGTGGCCATGGTCTTTGCCGCCCGCCGCTACTGCACCATGAGCCTGCTGCTGAGCTTCTTCGCCATGCTCATGTTCCAGGCGGACTACACCTTTTTCCTGTACCATTTTCTGGGCGGCATGCTGGCCACCTGGCTGGTGACCAATGCCCAGACCCGGCAGGACGTGGTCTGGAGTATCATCCCCCTGACGGTGGGGCAGTCGCTCATCTGGCTGGGCATGGCCCTGCTGGCGCAGATCCCCCCCAACGATTTTCCCATGCAGCTGGGGGCCGTGGCCATCAACAGCCTCCTGTCCCTGATCCTGCTGTTTGCCGTCAGCCCCGTGCTGGAGCTGGCCTTCGGGTACAGTACGCGCTTCCGCCTCATGGAGCTCATGAGTCTTGAGCACCCGCTGATGCAGGAACTGATGGTGACCATCCCCGGCACCTATCACCATTCCCTGGTGGTGGCCAACATGGTGGAGGCCGGGGCCAAGGCCATCGGGGCCAACAGCCTGTTGTGCAAGGTGGCGGCCCTCTATCATGACGCGGGCAAGCTGACCTATCCCGAGTATTTCATCGAGAACCAGTTCGGCGGTCCCAACAAGCATGACAAGCTGGCTCCTTCCATGAGTGCGCTCATCATCACGTCCCACGTCAAGAAAGGCACGGAGCTGGCCGAACGCTACAAGCTGGGGCAGGAGATCATCGACATCATCCGCCAGCACCACGGGACCAGGGTCATCCGCTACTTCTATCAGAAGGCCATCAACATGGGCGAGCGGCCGCGCGAGTCGGATTTCAGCTATCCCGGTCCCCGGCCCCAGACCAAGGAGGCCGCCATCCTCATGCTGGCGGACTCCGTGGAGGCTTCCAGCCGGACGCTGACGGATCCCACGCCTGCCCGTATCAGGACGCACATCGATACCATCATCAAGGGCATCTTCTCCGAAGGCCAGCTCGACGAGTCCGAACTGACCTTCAAGGATCTGCATTATCTGAGTGAGAATTTCCAGCGCATCCTGACAGGCATCTTCCACCAGCGCATCGCCTATCCGCCGGCCAAGAACGAAGGCAGGCAGGAAGGCAAGGCCACGGAAGCCAAAAACGCGGATGCCCGCCCGGCCGAAAACAAGGCCGAAGCCAAGGGGCACGAGAATGCCCCGGCCGTCAAAGAGGCGGAAGAGAAAGCCGAGAACGGCCACAGCGGTCATCATCACGGCCGTGTGCATGATGCCGCCGCCGTCGAAGCTGCGGAGAAGCTGGAAGCCGAACAGCTGGCCCGTACGGAACAGGCGGGGCGGGAATGATGGCTGTCCGGGTCATCGATCATTGTCCGGCGGGGGCCTGGCTGCTGCCCGTGCCCCCGCGCCAGATAGCCGGGATACTGGATGCCCTGACCTCCGCAGCGCGGGAGGCCGGCTGTCCGCTGGGCCCTGTGGAGGTCCATCTGGTGGATGATGCGTGCATCGCCCGGGCCAATCAGCGCTATATGGGCTGCACAGGCCCGACCAATGTACTGTCGTTCCCCGGTGACGAGAGCCTGCCGGGGGTGATGCTCCTTTCACTGGATACGTTGAACAGGGAATGCCTGCTGTACGGCCAGGATCCGGCAGAGCATCTGCTGCGCCTGCTGGCGCATTCCGTGGGGCATCTGGCCGGCTATGACCACGGCGAGGAGATGGATGCCCTGTGTGACTGGTGCCGGAGCAGGGCCGGGGCGGCGGTCTGGAACTAGGCCGTCCTGCTGCCGGCCAGGGCCTGGCAGTGCAGTTCCCGCAATTTGCGGGCGGATTCCGTTCCTCTGTTCCTCCATTGAGGGGGCAGTCCTATGGTGCGGAGCAGGGCCGTATCCGCCAGTGCCCGGCTGCTGATCTCCTGTTTGCTGTCGGCGTCCACCACTTTCCAGAATTCCCTTGCCAGACCGCGGGTGGCCACTGTCCAGAGTACGTCCCGGCGCGTGCCGGGGCGCAGACGGTCATACAGTCCGGCCTTCATGTGCAGTTCGTAGGCCAGCAGTCCGGCCTTTTCCTGCCGGGCGGGCAGGTGCAGACGCCTGACCAGCAGACGCACCACTGCCGGTCCCCGCTGTTCATGGCCGTAATGGTGCGGCAGTTCTTCCCCGGGAGTCAGCAGTTTTCCCAGATCGTGGCAGAAGGCCATCCAGACGGCCAGGCTGTCTCCCGCCACGGCGTTCATGACCCGGACGGTATGCCGGAGGACGGAACCGCTGTGCCAGCGCGCAGGTCCCGCGGGGATGCGGGCGATGGCTTCCAGCTCCGTGAACCACGGCCGCCAGAGGTGGAGCCGCTCCAGGACTTCCAGAAAACGACCGGGGCAGGGCAGGGCCAGGGCTTTGAGCAGCTCCCTGCCGACCCGCTCCGCCGGGATGGCCGCAAGGGCGCTTTCCGGGATCTCCGCCGCCAGACGGAGGCAATCGGGGTGCAGCTGCCAGCCCGGGTGACGGCAGGCGAAGCGGGCCAGCCGGAACAGTCGCAGGGGATCCTTGCGGAACGCATCGGGCGAGGCCGGGCGCAGCAGTGCGCGTTCCAGATCCTCCAGTGCCGTGGCATGGGCATGCAGATGCCCGTCGGCATCCAGGGCCAGGGCATTGATGCTCAGATCGCGGGCGGCCAGATCCGCGCTCAGGCTCCCATCCCGGAGCGGCATGAACTCGCAGCCGTGCCACAGGCAGACCCGGACGCTTTTTCCCACGCGGGCGGCATCGGGGTGTGCCGCCAGGAAGGCGGCCGCGTTCCCGTCCACGGCATAATCCAGTTCAACCGGTGCCTGTCCCAGCAGGATGTCGCGGACGGCACCGCCAACAAGGTAGGTCTTCATGACGTCATCATGCCATAACGGGGCCCGGGAGCAAAGGGCCGTCCGCCCTGAGGTCTGGCGCTTCGGCGAGGTCTCGTCCGCTCTGGATGTGGGGCATACCCTGGCCCGGCGCGGCCTGCTGGCCCCCTGGCAGAGCGTGCTGGTCAGCAGCCAGCGGCAGGGCAGGGGGCAGCTGCGCCGGAACTGGGTCTCGCCCGCGGGCAATATCTATGCAGCGCTGCGGCTCCCCATGCAGGAACCGTTCGCCGGTTCAGCGGCATCGACCGTGACCGGCGCCATGCTGGCGGCCACCCTGGGAAAGCTGGGTTTCGCGGTACGCCTCAAATGGCCCAATGATCTTGTCGTGCAGGATGGGGATGCTCCTGCCAAGGTGGCGGGGATCCTGCTGGAGGAAAGGGCGGGCGTCCTGCTGGCCGGCATCGGTATCAATGTGGCCTGGGCTCCCCCGGCAGAGTCCCTGCGCACCGGGGCCGCCATGCCCGCGAAGGCCCTGGTTCCGGGGCCGGAAAAATCACAAAAAATATTTCTTACCGCCGAGAGCCTGTGGTATCAACTTGTAAACTGCCTGTTTTGCGAGTATAGTACCGGCGGTTCTCTAAAGAAAAACTGGAAGGATCTCGCCGAGAGCTTCCTGCTCTGGCGCGGGTCCTGTGTTTGTCTCGACGATGGCGATGAGGTCGTCGAGGGCATTCTGACAGGGCTGTGCCACGACGGAGGACTGTGCCTGTCGCGCAATGGCCGGCAGGAGGTTTTTTACAGCGGAAGCCTGCGTCTTTCGCATCATCACTAAAGGGCAAAAAGGCATGGCCAACAAATCCTTTGCAGACGTCCAGGAATTTCTCAAGGGCAAGGTGATCCTTGTCGCCAACCGTGGCATTCCCGCCCGCCGTATCTGTCGCTCCATCCGCGAACGTTTTGACGCCGTCGCGGCCATGACAGCCACCGATGTGGACAAAACTGCACCGTCAGCGTCCACTGCCCAGGAACTGATCCTGCTCGGGCCCGATCCCCGCGCGTACCTGGATATTGACCGCATCATCGACAAGGCCCGCCAGCGCGGCGTGGTCGGTATCCATCCCGGCTGGGGCTTTGCTTCCGAGGATACCCGTTTCCCCCAGCGCTGCAAGGAAGCCGGCATCACGTTCATCGGCGCTACCGCCGAGGCCATGAATCTGCTGGGCAACAAGGTGCAGGCCCGTGCCGTGGCCCGCAAGCTGGGCATCCCCGTGGTGCCGGGTTCTGACGGGGCCGTGGACATCGCCACCGCCCGTCAGCTGATCTCCGAGATCGGTCTGCCCATCATGCTCAAGGCAGAAGGCGGCGGCGGGGGGCGCGGTATCTTCGCCATCCATAATGAGGCCGAACTGGAAGACGCTTTCTTCAAGGCTTCCACCATGGCCCAGGCCTCCTTCGGCAATCCGCGCCTGTTCGTGGAAAAGTTCCTGGCCGATGTGCGCCACATCGAGATCCAGGTCATTGCCGACATGTACGGCAACGTCTTTGCCTTTGACGAACGTGACTGCACCGTGCAGCGCAACCATCAGAAGCTTGTGGAGATCACGCCCTCGCCCTGGTCGGGCATGACCCGCCAGCTGCGCGAACAGCTCAAGGACTATGCCCGCCGTCTGGTGCGCGCCGTGGGCTACCATTCCCTGGCTACGGTGGAATTCCTGGTCATGCCCGACGGCACGCCCTACATGATCGAAGTCAACACCCGCCTGCAGGTGGAGCACGGCATCACCGAATGCCGTTATGGCATCGACCTGGTGGAAGAACAGATCGCCGTGGCCTTCGGGGCGGAACTGCGCTACCGCGAAGAGAACCTGCGTCCTTCCTACTGTGCCATGCAGGTGCGCATCAACTGCGAGAACCCGCAGGACAATTTCACGCCCAATGCCGGCCTGATCACCCGTTATGTGTCGCCTGGCGGCCCCGGTGTGCGCCTGGACTCCAACATCAGCGCCGGTTATGAGTTCCCGGCCAACTACGATTCGGCCGGCTCCCTGCTCATCGCCTATGCCCATGACTGGGAAAAGACCCTGGGCATCATGGACCGCGCCCTGGGCGAGTACATCATCGGCGGCATCAAGACCACCATCCCCTTCCACCGCCAGATCCTCAAGCACCCCCTGTTCCGCAAGGGCGAGATCAATACCAACTTCGTGGCCAACCATCCCGAGCTCATGCAGTACCGGGACGTGGCCCCCGAAAGCGAGCGTCTGGCCCGTCTGGTGGCGGAGATCTCCGCCAAGGGCTACAACCCCCATGTACAGCTGGGGGAATACCGTTCCGTCACCACGCCCCGGCTGGGTGTCTTCGACCCCGTGCTGCCGCCCATCTCCAGCCAGCTGCGCCGCCAGCCGTCCCCCTATCCCCAGGGCGACCGCCGCGCCCTGCTGGACTTCATCCGTGACAGCGGCTACGTGCATTTCACGGACACCACGCCGCGTGACTTCACCCAGTCCAACTCCGGCAACCGTTTCCGCCTGGCAGAAGACCGCCTGATCGGTCCCTATCTGGACAATGCCGGTTACTTCTCCATCGAGAACGGCGGCGGGGCCCATTTCCATGTGGCCATGCTGGCCAACATGACCTATCCCTTCACCGAGGCGAAGGAATGGAAGAGCTTTGCCCCCAAAACGCTCAAGCAGCTGCTGGTGCGTTCCACCAACGTGCTGGGCTACACGCCGCAGCCGCGCAACCTCATGCGCCTCACCGGCGAGATGATTTGCGATCATTACGAAGTGGTGCGCTGCTTCGACTTCCTGAACCATGTGGAAAACATGCGTCCCATCGCCGAAGTGGTCATGGATCGCAAGGACGTGGTCTTCCAGCCCGCCCTCTCCCTTTCGTGGGCCAAGGGCTTTGATGTCGAGCATTACCTGGGGGTGACCGAGAACATCCTGCGCATGATGGCCGACATCATGGGCGCCGATGAAAAGGCCGCTGCCCGCAGCATCATCCTCGGCCTCAAGGATATGGCCGGTGTCTGCCCGCCGCGCTTCATGACCGCGCTGGTGACGGCCCTGCGCAAACGCTGGCCCGAACTGGTGCTGCATTACCACCGCCACTGCACTGACGGCCTGTTCATCCCCTCCTGCGGGGCCGCGGCCAAGGCCGGCGCCCACATCATCGATGTGGGCCTGGGCTCTGCCGTGCGTTCCTACGGCCAGGGCGACGTGCTGGCCACGGTGGCCTACATGGAAGACGAGCTGGGCCTGAAGTGCAACCTGAACAAGGATGCCATCCGCGACGCCAACTTCGTCTGCAAGCAGATCATGCCGTACTATGACCGCTACTGCTCGCCGTACTTCAAGGGCATCGATTATGATGTGACCCGCCACGGCATGCCCGGCGGTGCCACCTCCTCCTCGCAGGAGGGCGCCATGAAGCAGGGCTACATCCACCTGCTGCCCTACATGCTCAAGTTCCTGGAAGGGACCCGCCAGATCGTCCGCGACGTGACGCCCGGTTCCCAGATCACCTGGAACACCGCCTTCCTGGCGGTCACCGGGGCCTGGAAGCGCGGCGGTGAGGAAGAGGTCCGCTTCCTGCTGGAAGTGCTCAACGAAGTCACCCGGACGCCCGAATCCGAGCTGTCCAGCGAGATGCGCAAGGCCCGCCTGAACATCTACCAGGACTGCAACGATGCCTTCCGCAAGCTGCTGCTGGGCAAGTTCGGCCGTCTGCCGCTGGGCTTCCCTGCGGACTGGGTCTACGAGAGCGCCTTTGGTTCCGAGTGGAAGAGCGCCATTGCCAACCGCACGGAGGCCTCTCCCCTGGAGAGCCTGCCGGACGTGAACCTGGCCGCCGAAGAGGCCGCCTGCACCGAACTGCTGAAGCGCAAGCCCACCAAGGAAGAGTTCGTCCTCTACCTCAACCATCCGGCCGATGCCCTCAAGACCATGCAGTTCCGCATGCAGTACGGTGATCCCAACAATCTGCCCCTGCATGTCTGGTTCGAAGGCCTCAAGCCCGGTCAGGATCTCTATTTCAATGACCGCAGCGGCAAGCCCCATCATCTGCTGCTGCTGAGCATCTCCCGTCCCAACGATGCCGGTGTCGTCATCTGCCGCTATGTACTGGACTCCGAGATCATGAGCTGCGAAGTGCAGGTCGCCCAGCCCACGGGCCAGAAGTCCAAGGGCCTGACCATGGCGGACCCTGCCAACAAGTATCATGTGGCTTCGCCCAGCAACGGCGACCTGTGGGTCATGTATGTCCACCCCGGCGACATCGTGAAGGCCGGCGAGGAACTGTTCAATGTGTCCATCATGAAGCAGGAAAAGGCCGTGCTGGCTCCTGTGGATGGTGTGGTGAAGCGCGTGCTGAAGACGGCCGACTTCAAGGAAAACAAGCAGATGGTATCTGTGCGCGAAGGCGAGCTGCTCGTCGAGCTGGGCCCCGTGCCGCGAATTTGCAGCAACGAGGCCTGCGCACAGCCTATTCCCATGGACAATGTCTCCTTCTGCCCCTACTGCGGATCCCGCGTGATCTAGTCGTGTGGCGCAGTTGTGCCGCATTATGGACAGAATGTGTCTGCTAGGGTATGATGATTGCAATCAAAAGCTTTCTTTCCTGGTATAACGGAGGAAGTCATGGCCAAAACGGCTGCCACTAAGAAAGAGGAATCTCCGGAAGCTATCCGCAAAAAGTTGGTGCTGACCGGTGCCGACATCGTGGCGATCGGCGAAGAAGCCGAGCTGCTTGTGGGTGGCAAGAACTACAACACGGCCCTCATCAGCCAGATAGAAGGTATCCAGGCGCCTTATTTCCGCGCCATCTCTTCGCTCGCCTTCCACAAGGTGCTGGATGAGACCAAGGTTACCGGGCGTATCGTTCGCGCGGTCGTCGACCGCGAGTACGGCCGTATCGACTGGAATGATCCCGAAATCAACCAGGACCCCGACTTCCTGCAGAAGTTCGTCCGCCAGCTCGGCAAGCAGATCCACGACGCTGCCGCTGCGGAAGGGGACCAGTCCCACACCAAGCTGCGGACCTTCATCAACACCATCGTGGAAGGTTTCGCCACTTCTCCTGAAGGTATCGACCAGCTGCGCAAACGCTCCGTCATGGTGCAGGCCGCCATCCTTTCCGTGGATCTTCCCCAGGATGTGGATGAGGCC
>OOAJ01001462.1_pt1 | contig 10360 bp, 9 predicted proteins | sample 1671241 | NCBI WGS metagenome assembly OOAJ01 (sample SAMN06348136, study PRJEB24527) | human gut metagenome | biome: human gut; feature: ankylosing spondylitis patient; material: feces | host: Homo sapiens | place: China | collected 2015-10
AAAGAGGAAGAGTTGGTTGTTGTTCAATCTCAGAAGCCAGAAGAAGTTAAAAAGCCTATAGATGATGAAAATGTCAATGAACAAAAGCAATCTGTCATCAAGAGTATTGAGAATATATCAAGAGAAGTTACAAGTATACAGCAGAGAATAGATGAATATATTGCAAAAAGAACAGAACTAAATACAGATATACAGAATCTTTCTCAGATAAAACAGAGTTTAGTACTTATGCAAAGTAATATTTCTCAAAAAATGGAAGAACATAAGTCTTTCTTATTGAAATATAACTTAGATATAAATGAAGTAGTTAAAGTTGATTTTAGACTAAATCTTATTGAGGATAAAATTAAAAGTCTTACTAAACAAAGAAGTGAAATAGTGGAATCTTTAGATGGTGATGATAATTTGTATGACAAAAAAAAGAAAAAGGAAGAAGAGAAAAAAGCTAAAGAGAATGAATTGAATGGTCCTGAACGGATGTATCAAAAATATTTATCTGAAATTGAAAAATGGAATAAAAGGTGTAACGATATTCTCGGTGATGACCAGACTGAAGATACTATAAATTACTACAAAAAAATACAGCATTATATCAACAATAATCTTGAACAAGAATTGAAAAACGCACAAGAAATGCGCAATAATTTAGTTCAAGAATTAGTCGATTTAAAGAAAATTACACTGTCGACTTATAATAAATTGTATGCACCTGTTTTAGACTTTGTTGAAAGATTTAAGGATAAAATGAGAGACTATCCTATTCAATTTAGTGCATCGTTTATTGTTCGGGATTTTTCATCTCGCTTTTTCGATATTGTATCTCAATCAAGTGCAGGTTCTTTCAATGGAAAAGAGCAAGGATTTAATCGCTTAAATGATGAAATTGATCATGTGGATTTCAATGATAGCTCGGCTATTTTGCATTTTACGAATAATATAAATACTCTTTTACTTTCAGATGTAAGGGATAATATGAACAACCAAGAACGAGATATTGAGTCTCAGTTAAAGAAAGGACATACAAAACAGGAATTATATGATTATATTTATCAATTAGATTATATACAGCCATCTTTTCAATTAATGATGGGGGATAAGCAGTTACCTGCACTTTCTCCAGGTGAACGTGGAGCTTTACTGTTGTTGTTTTATTTGTTTATAGATATGGATGATAAACCATTAATAATAGATCAGCCAGAAGAAAATTTAGATAATGAAAGTGTATACAATTATTTAGTTCATTTTATAAAAGAAGCAAAGCAAAAGCGTCAGATAATTATTGTAACTCATAATCCTAATTTAGCAGTTGTATGTGATGCTGATCAAATAGTCGAAATGAAGATAGATAAATCGTATCGAAATAAAGTTTCATTTCAATCTGGAGCTATTGAAAATTCAATAATAAATGATAGGATCGTGACTATACTCGAAGGCACATATCCTGCATTCAATAATAGAGATTGTAAATATTCTATTGTAGAACATAAACTATAATACATATAATTTGCTATGTAGGTAACATAATCCATGTGGCAATTGGAGGCTGTTCACTCTCCAATTTGCCACAATATGTTATGATAAATACTGTAAACGGCTATGTTTGTGCCTGTGCGCCTCCATCACCACCTAACAGGTGTTTGAGTTCCGGATCATTCTCTATGCGGAGCAATTCGTTCTCCACTAATTCGACAATATCCTGTTTGATTTGTCGGTAGTTGGCCTGTATCTGCTGCTCCATTGTATCATTGCCGTCCTCGTCCAGAAAGCTGCTGATTTCAGGAATGGGTTGATAGGCGGCTGTCTCTTTCTGTATCGCATCATTATCCACCACTATCTGCGCATGGAAAATCTTCTGCTCGATTGTCTCTCCGAAGTTGTCTGCTACGGCACCGACAAACATACCTTGTGAAAGTGTACTGATTTTGCTGGCAGGTATCAGGCTGTCCAGTTGTGTGCTGATGGAAGTGGAAGTGTCACTGCGGTTGATACTCATAGACTCCCGCTTTTGCAGGATTTTCCCGAATCTTTCCGACAATGTTTTGGCCGTTTCACCCACCACCTGGCCGCTGAATACATTGCCCACAGTTGACATGATGACGGCGGCCTCCTTGTCACCATAGTCACGTTTCAACTGGCTGAAGTCCTGAAAGCCCAATACAACCGCCACCTTGTTGCTTCGTGCCGTGGCAATCAGATTGTCCAAACCTTTAAAGAAAATCGTGGGTAACTCGTCAATAATCACACAACTTTTGAGTTGCTTCTTCTTGTTTATCAGTTTTACGATACGGGAGTTATATAGCCCCAATGCCGCACCATAGATTGAAATTCTGTCGGGATTGTTGCCCACACATAACACTTTCGGTTCTTTGGGATTATTAATATCCAGCGTAAAGTCACTGCCGGACATTACCCAATAGAGTTGCGGACTTATCAGTCTGGATAACGGGATTTTAGCACTTGCAATCTGGCCCTGGAGCTGTTCGCTCGCCCCGCCTTTCCATGCGTCAATGAACGGACTCAGATAGTTCTCAAGTTCGGGATAGCTTGTCAGAATGGTGAATACATCCTCGTACCTTTTGTTTAGTAGTTCTATCGCATGGGGGAATGTACAGAACCTGCCGCCTTCATAGATTTTCAAAAACCATATTATCGCTGTAAACAGGACAATCGGGGATTCCACAAAGAAGTCCCCTTGTTTTTGCACCCACGACTTATTGAGGTTAAGCATTATGGTGTACGACGACTCGTAAGCGTCTGAAATATCCGTTATCAGTTCCGGTGCCAGCGGGTTACAGCGATGGCTCTTGCGTGGGTTATCGAAATTTATCACGTAGAACTTGGGCGGTATCTTATAGCGGTGTCTGTACTTAATCAGGTGGTTATAGGCAATAACCGACAGGTCATCAAATTTAAAGTCGTATATATAAAGAGCATAGGACTTCTCTATTGCCTGCTTTATGTAATTATTGACCACGGCATACGATTTTCCGCTACCCGGTGTACCTAAAATCATGCTGGCCCGGAAAGGATTCACTACGTTTATCCAGCCTTTCCATTCCTTTCTCCCGTACCAGAATTTGGTCGGCAGGTTAATGGAATACTCGTTTTCCATAAGGCGGGTTTCCTGCATGAACGATTCATTCTCGGTATTGAAAACGTCCTCCAGCAAATTGTTTTTCAACAGACGGCTAATCCATAAACCGGATGCCAACAGGCAGAAGAAACCGCCGGCCAATGTCGCGGTATAAAGTATGGCGCATACACCGGATGATGCGTCAATGGACAGTAACCACCAGTTCAGGAAAAAGAGTATGGCACCCGCTATGGCCGCAATAATTATTTTCCTTCATGTGATTTCATGCTTCTTTACCCCCTGATTGCCCATGCAGGACAGACCGAGGAAGAGGACGCAAAACAGTTTGGTGTAAAGAAGGGACGAGAACAGTCCTGTGGTACGTTGGAAATTGGACAGTATCCTGTCCACAATATCAAGCGTCCAGCCCATTTCGTGTAGCCAGCCGTAACAAAACCAATAGATGTGTATCGCCAAAAATAGAAAACTGATGGCCCGCATAAAGTCCGTGACTTTGGCAAGACCTCTTAAATCATCTTCATTCTGCATAATTGTAACTGTTAAAATTCGACTTTTTGTTCTATACCTTAATTATATTATAATTTGCGCCTGCGCTTCTTCTTTTTCCTGCGTCCGAAGCGGAAGGCCGGATCGATGTACTCGTGCGTATGGTCATCTTCCATGAGTAGGGAGAAAATGTCAATGGCACCGAGTGCGGACGTATCAATCAGACTGCCGGACGGTTCACTCTGATAGCCTTGATTTTCCTGCTGCCGGTATTCCTTCCTTTCCAGTCTTTCTTCCGTATCTTGTTCCTGCCGGGGTGTATCCTGCTCCGGCGGTGGTATCAGCCTTGTACGGTCCGCATCCGGATTGTTGAACAATTCGTTGAACACATTGGCTGAAAAGGCCTTGCCCAGACGCGAGCCGTTAAGCACTGTCCGGCTGGTATGGTCTATGAAAGTGATGCCGTACAGACGTCCTTCGGGATTGATACGGTAAACCGTCTCTATATCCGCCTCTTTCAGCTTTCGGGCGAAATCCTCTTTCGTGCCGATGTCCTGCATGGCTTTAATGACTTCCTGTCTTGTCCTTTCGGCAAGGCTGTTCCTTTTCACCTTTTCAGTAGAAGCGGCAAACTTCTTTTGCAGTGCTTCATAACCGAATGCCTTACCGAACTTGCTGGACTTGAAAGGTGTTCCCACCTGCTGTCCGTTATCATTCAAAGCTCCGTACATAATACCGTGGTATTCCTTCCCGTCCACACTTCCCCTGACTTCATAAACGGTTACGTTATACAGGTTCAGAAGAGTGCCATATTCGGCAAGCGAGTGACAGTTGTAACATTCCAGCAAGGTTCGGGCGGTATGCTTTACCTGTGCTTTCACGTCCCCTTTCGGATAATCCACTTTTTGTAGGGATGACAGTTCCCTCTCACCGTGTTCTCCGAATGTGGGATGAAGCCCGTACTTCACTTCCATTTCACGGCAGATGTTCTGTGCCCGGATAGCTTCCCGGTTATGGTCTATTTTTTCCCCGGTTTCATCAATACGTACCGATACGATGTGCATGTGCTTGCGGTCTATGTCTTCATGCAGCCATACGATATAGGGCTGGTTCCCGTAACCGAAGTTTTCCATGAACTCCTGAGCCAGTACGGTCATCTGCTCTTCCGAAAGAATGTCTTTCGGGGACGGGTTCAGGGAGATGTGGATAACCGGTTTCCGGACGTGCGAGTTGAGTGCGATGTAAGGTTCAAAAGCCTGTACACAGTGTTCAATCGGTACATTGCCCGAAGTATCCGCCGCTATTTTAGGATGTCACAATACCTTTGCCGTACCGTCATCCACCTTTATCTTATTATAGGCAATCACTCCATAGAATGAACTGCCCGATGTGATATTCGGCACCATGATGTTATTCCTTTTTAGTGAGATACTCCTTTTCGTATCGCTTTGTCAGTTCGATAATCTGTTTGCAGAGTTCCTCCAGTTTGCGGGTTTCTTCGGCCAGTTTATAAAGGAAGGCAAGCGATTTCTTTTCCCCATAAATGGTATGGATGGTCTTTACACATTGGTTGTAGTTGTTTCCGATACGGCGGAACTGCTGATAGAAAGCGGTCAGCCGGGCATAATATTCCTGCGCTTCCTTATCAATCCTCACTACCTTGAACTCTCAGCCGAAGATGCGGGCAAAGATAAATTCGGCCTTGTTCTTCATGCCGGACTGTTCAAACATCGTGAGAAACTTCTCGTTCTCACTGTCATTGAGACAGAGATAATAGCGGTGCGTGCGCGGGTCCGCCAGCACCTTGCGCCCTGCGGCGCTACGGATTCTTGTTTCATCTTTCATAACATGAATAATTTAGGAAGTTCGACTTGGGAGAACTGACATCCCCGAAAGGCCTTTCGGGGCGGTACTTTCAGCGGTTGGAAATATTTTCAACCGCTGAAAGTACACCTCGCTATATGCTGACGCATATTAAAATCCGGCTGGGCCGGATTAAAGGTCTGAAGGATTTGTTTTACGTTCTCTTACCGAGAACGGGCTCCGCTCTCCCGGCGACAAAGGTAGATAGTTTTTTCTGTCCGTGCATCATGGCGTATCACGCCAACACCCGCCAATGAATGACTTTGGAGCCGGGGGTACTTCATGGATGCTCTTTTTGAGGTTTATTTGTAGCCGGATAGCTATTTGAACGGATAAACAGATATGCAATCAGGCAGATATTCAAACAGGCATTTATCCGGATATATAGCTATACATATATATAAATGTATAGACGGATAAACAGCTATTCGGATAAATGGCTATGCAATCGGATATGTGAATAGTTATCCGAATATGTACATAGCCATATAGAATATGACTGTTTTCATTTGATTTTTGATATTAAGAATGTATCAATGTAATCAGAGATAATATTTTTCAGTTCCTCCCATGCTTCCGGCTGGCTAAAATCTATTCCATTGAACATATTATATTGCCGGGTAAATAATATGATATAGTTAATCGCGGCTATGATAACAGTAATATAAAAATTGCAATTATGGCAAGTCTTTCCTAATCTCTTTTCCAACTCCAACTGTAACTTATGACCGTTCTTCTCCCGCTCTGCCTGTATTGTCCGAAATGATGATTTTCCTGATAATTCCCATACATACAATTCTTGCATAAGATGACTATCTTTCAGATATTCCAATTGCTTTAATAGTATTGTTTTTATTATATCCTTAAGATTAGCGGTTGTAACCTGTGCTATCTGACCGGCAAACTCGGAATAGGCAAATGAATAAAAATCATATTGCTTCGCCCAGGCTGCCAACAGCCCGTCTAAACCACCAAAATAACGGTATATCAAAACTTTGTCACATTGTGCCTTCTTTGCAATACGGTTAATACCTATTTGGGTAAAACCTTCTTCTTCAATTATTTTGCTGACTGCTTCAAGCAATCGCTTTTCCGTTTCTTTTAATTCCATAATTTATATTTGTCACTATTTGGTGACAAATATAAGTAACCATGTGGTGACATCAAAGAAATACACTTTTTATTTTCATTATTGGCCGTTATCTGTTGATGTAAGAGTTTGTGGAAAAGTCTGTTTTTATAGGTATCCAGCTATCTACTAAGGCCTGATGTTCTTTCATCCATTGGCGGACGGCATAGGTTTCCGTTTTGTGTGTTTTTTCTATAGTGGCCATCAGCGAGCTGATTTGCTGGTCGTCTAGTCGGATATTTCGTAAAAGTTCGGCAACAAACGGATATTTTTCACTAAAATCTTTCCAGACTACAGTATGGATGGATTCAGCTTTTCCATATATCTGTTTGGGGTCATTGAGTATTTTCAGCTTATAGCGTCCGAACATCCAGTGTGGAGTCCAGCCGGTCACTACTATCCATTCTTTTTTTCGGATTGCTTTATCTAATGATGTGGTCATGGCAGGGGCGCTTGCGGTCATCAGTTTATAGTCCAAACCATATTCGTTTAATGCTTTTTCGGTTGTTTTCATGATTCCGGCTCCTGCATCAATACCGATGATTTGACTGGAGAACTTATCTTTATGTCCGTTTAATTCTTCAATGGATTGAATGGTGACATATTCTGGTACTACTAGACCGATGCGTGCATTATCGTATACATTGCCGATGACTTCCAATTTGTCTCCGTATTGCTCCATATAATCATGCATGGTTACCGGTAGCCATACATCCATGAATACATCCGCTTTTTTGCGCGATAAAGATGCGAAGATAGGAGCTAAATCAGCATTCAGCATCCGTACATCGTAGCCATGTTCTTCCAATATCACTTTTATCAGATAAGACATTGCGATGCCTTCTGACCAGTTGGCATAGGCTATGCTGATTTTCTTATTGTCATTGAGGTTACCGCAAGCTGTCGGCAGCAAGGCTGCCAACAACAGTACGGCTATTATTTTCAGTCTGTTCATATCGTTTATTTCTTTTCAGTTCTATAATTTTTTCTTTTTGCCTTGTGCCATACCTTGGGTGATACGGTCCAACACAATAGCTAATATAACGACGGCTATCCCGCCTTCAAATCCAAGTCCTATTTTCATTTGGGTAATTCCTTTCAATACAATTTCTCCCAAGCCGCCGGCGGAAATCATAGCGGCAATCACCACCATGGACAGAGACATCATGATAGTCTGGTTTATTCCTGTCATTATAGTGGGCAGCGCCAGGGGTAGTTGTACCTTGTAGAGTAACTGCCAGGGAGTGGCACCGAAAGAGCGGGAAGCTTCTACCACGTTTTTCGGAACTTGGCGGATGCCGAGCCCGGTTAGCCGCACTACAGGCGGCATGGCGAAGATAACGGTTGCAAATGCGCCCGGTACGGTACCCAAACCAAAGAATAGTACCGCCGGAATCAGGTATACAAAAGCGGGCATGGTTTGCATGAAGTCCAGTATGGGACGCATGATTTTATTACACCGATTGCTGTTGGCAGTCCAGATGCCTAATGGCACGCCCAGCAGCAGTGCAAGACAAGTGGATGACAATACGAGGGCTAATGTCTGCATGGTTTCTTCCCAAAAGCCCATTCCGTAAATAAGCAATAGTCCCAAAATGGTAAATACGGCTGTTCCTTTGCCCGACTTTATCCAGGCAAGAACTGTCAAAGCGATGATGGTAATGTAAAAGGGGATGCCGTACAGTACGTGTTGGAAACTGTCTATAAAACCGCCGATACCTATGCTCAGAGTGTCGAAGAATGTAGCGAAATGGTTAGTGAGCCAGTTGATGGCTGTTTCTATATATTGTCCTATGTTTATCATAATTCTATTGCGTTTTGAATGATTTCATTAATTTCTTCCTTGTTTTTTCCGGTCACTTCGATGATGAGTGACGACAATGGAACTACTCCCTGAAATTCCCGGTTCTCGTTTACTACCCAGATAGGAGAATTAGTGCGGGTCATAAGCGGCAGGATGTCCTCGAGTATGGTATCGCTCAGTACAGAGTGTACTTCGTGATGTACAACGGTGTCTATCGAACGGATTTGCTCTTTTCGCAGCTTTAGCAGGTCATTTAGTCTGACCTCTCCAACCAGTATATTGCCGGCATCTACCACCGGCAGGACAGTGAGGTTACGTTCTCGCATTTTGCGGATCAATACCTCGGGACCTTCTTTCTTCAGTCTCGCCACAAGCGGTTTGTCTGCCATAATGGAACTGGCGGTGATTATTTTGGAGCGGTCTACATTTTCTACGAAACGTTCTACGTAGGCATTGGCAGGTTCGGTCAATATTTCTTCGGAAGTACCTGTCTGTACAATTTCACCGTCTTTCATGATGGCGATGCGGTCGCCCAGCTTGATGGCTTCGTTCAGGTCGTGAGTAATAAAAACAATTGTCTTTTTCATTTTCGACTGTAGGGTCAGTAATTCATCTTGCATCTGTACACGTATCAGTGGATCAAGGGCGGAAAAAGCTTCGTCCATAAGCAACACTTCCGGGTTGTTGGCAAGGGCGCGTGCCAAGCCAACACGTTGCTGCATGCCACCGGAGAGCTGCCCTACCATTTGGTTTTCATATCCTTTCAGTCCAACTTGTTGCATGCACTCCATAGCTTTCTTTTCACGTTCTTCTTTTTCTACTCCTTGCAGTTCCAATCCGAAAGCAATGTTGTGCAAAACGGAGCGGTGGGGTAGTAAGCCGAAGTGCTGAAATACCATGGCAAGTTCCTTTCTGCGTATTTGCAGCAGTTGTTGCTTTGAAGCCTTCGAAATATCAGTATCGTTGATTATTATTTCTCCTGAAGTGGGACGTATCAGTCGGTTGATGCAGCGCAGCAAGGTCGACTTTCCACTGCCGGAGAGTCCCATTATTACGAATATTTCGCCTTCGTTGATGGATAGATTGGCATCTTTTACGGCAACGGTACATCCGGTTACCTTTAATATTTCCTCTTTAGTTTTGCCTTCTTTCAGCATTTTCTCTGCTTTATGCTTTTCTTTTCCAAAGATTAGATATAGGTTTCTAATTTCGATTTTACTCATAATAATATTGTTTTATTTTAATATAGTTTCTGGTTCACATTTTATTTTCACACCGGACGGGTTTATTTAACTCGGATTGTTTCGGGACGGGACGAGTAAATATGGAATTAAAATGAGGGATTTGTCGTTTTACTGTTATATAAACGGATTGTCGTTTTGTTTTGTTCAAGGAGATATAAAAAACGTCTCATTTTTGTAAGCAATACGGAAGTGATAGAATTCATAGATAGTCTTTGAAAAGGGGAGCATTCAAGCATATAAAAATAAATCAGCAAGAAGACAAAATGCTTGAAAAAGATTGTTGCACCTATCGCGTCTATTGTACAAAAGTGATACTGTAAAGGTGATAATTGAGTTTGGTTATTGAAGTTTTTTAGGAAAACTACGTGGATTTGGCTTAATTTAATATGTATTCGATAGATTATTTATACCAAATATTTGGTGGTTTCGAAAACTTCCTTTACTTTTGCGCCCCGAAAAGGAGAGGTGCTCGAGTGGTTGAAGAGGCACGCCTGGAAAGCGTGTATACCCCAAAAGGGTATCCGGGGTTCGAATCCCCGTCTCTCCGCTGGAAAGAATTGCAAAACGAAGAAAGAAGGTGTGTCAAAATGCACACCTTCATTATTTTACGTACAAAGCCCCGACTTTCACAAGCTGGGGCTTTGTTATTACCTAAAGATTCTGTATCTTTAGGCATAAGAATTTCACTATGACAAAGATACATTTTCGTCCTTACAATCCCAACCAAACAGTGCTTTTTC
>OOAJ01001468.1_pt1 | contig 10284 bp, 5 predicted proteins | sample 1671241 | NCBI WGS metagenome assembly OOAJ01 (sample SAMN06348136, study PRJEB24527) | human gut metagenome | biome: human gut; feature: ankylosing spondylitis patient; material: feces | host: Homo sapiens | place: China | collected 2015-10
TACACCCGCATATTCAATTACTAAGTAATCATATCATTTTTTGTGAAAAATTTCCAGTCCCACTCTCAAAGCTGCGATAAAGCTTGAAGAAACCGAAGTTTTCAGGGAATGCTTTAAAGCGCTAAAAATTTTCATTAAGTCCCGGAAAACGCGAGAAATCTATATATCGCGAATTCAGAAAAGTGAATACGATTTTACAAAAATTATGAAAATCAATAATAATTCATACTATTTCCAAATATAAACTAACAATAAACTCAAATCTATATTAATAGAAATCTATAAAATTTTAAGCATAGTAGAGCTTATTGAAGAAAATCTAACATATAGCAATTTTCGATAAAAACTGATATAATATTTTCTAATAAATCAGTATATTTTTTGTTTATTATTTCAGCAATACGGAGTATTCCTTTTTGATAAATTGACAAGCGGAGAATAGAGAAATGGACAAATTCAAAAGGTTTCGTTTCTTCTTTTACTTGCCGATCATTATTATCGGCTTGCTCTGCACGATTGTCTTCGACTGGGCTCTCTATGTCCAGGAGGAAAAAACCCTACAGAACTGGATGCAGCAGATCGCGGATGCAGAAATCCTGCGTCTGAACCGCGCCATGGACAGGTATATCAATATTTCAGCGGCCATCGAGGACCATTTGATGGAGAACAGGGGACTTCCCCCGGGGGATTACATGCGTAATCTCTACTTCTACTCGATGAGCCAGTCTTTGCGTGAAATAGAGATCCAGACGGCGCCGGACGGACAGGTGCGCCCAATCTATCCGCAAAGCGGCAGTGTGCTTTCCGGTTTCAACCTTTTCGGAGAGAACCAGTTTGCCAAGCGCGCAGCTTATGGAAGAGCGCAGGATGTCGTCGTCATTGAATCCGGCGTTCCTATGGCAGACGGCACGACGGGTATGGCAGTCGTCCGTCCTGTTTTCATGGACAGGACTGCCGATAAATCCTTCTGGGGCTACATCGTGGTAGCAGTCGACCAGGACAAGCTCGTCCACGAGGCGAATATCGACCGCCTCGACCAGATGGGCATCGTCTATACGCTGATGAGAAAAGGCTATGGTGAGTCCGAGTACACTTTGATCGACACGAATCAGAACTCGACGCACAGGGCGATCGATGCATGGAGCACGATCCAGTCCTCCGGCACCGTCGATGGGGACGAATGGCGCCTCATCATGCATCCGACAGGCGGATGGGTGAACTTCTGGCTGCTCTTCATTTCCACATGGGCAGGCCTCATCACCACATTCATCATTGCATGGCTCTGGCAGAGAAATAAGCGTCTCCGCTTCATCGGCGAGACAGATGCGCTGACAGGCGTATTCAACAGAAAGGGCGGCGACATCGCCGTCGACAAGTACCTGCGTACGAACCCGAGAAAATCGGCGATGGTCATTGCCGTCGACGTGGATAATTTCAAAATCATCAACGACGTCTACGGTCATGCGGCAGGGGATCTTGCACTGAAGACCTTCGTCCGCGACATGAAGCGCATTTTCAGTGCCAATGCGATCATCACCAGAAACGGCGGCGATGAATTCGTCATCTTCTGTCCTTACAATAATAAGGAAGGCGTTTTCAATGATATGCGCCGCTTCACGGAAGAACCGCATATCTTCGGTTTCAACGACAAGGAAATCCATTTCACTTCGTCGCTTGGCTGCGCTGCATACCCTGAACAGGGAAGCAACTACGGCAACCTCTGCATCAAGGCAGACTTCGCCCTCTACGGCGCGAAGATCGACGGCAAGTCCGGCTGGAGGAAGTTTGATTCTTCCCTGACGGAACTCCGCCACCGTTTCCAGTTCGGCTTCAACCTGAGCGATATGGCAAACGGCATGCCTGGTGCCATGATCGTCTACAAGGCAGACAAGAGCGGCAAGCTTCTCTTTGCGAGCCACATGGCCATCGATTTCTTCGGATGCACGGACTGGGACGATTTCATGAAGTACACCAGGACCGCTGTCTGGAAGCTCATCTATACCGAAGACCTCCAGTATGTCCGCTCGGAAATCAAGAGACAGACGCATCTTGAGAAGAACAAGAACAATATTCACTTCGTCAACCACCGCATCGTCACGAAGGACGGCAGAGTGAGGGAAGTGGAAATCATCGGGCGCCTGCGCCACAATGCATTCTACGGCAACCTGTACTATGTAACCCTCTATGACCGCGAGCAGAAGCTTGAAAATCTGAGCTCGGACAAGCACCCCTGCAAAAACAAGCATGTGGGAATGAAGCCGGATGAAAAGAAAGATGATAAGTAGTTTATAATAAAAGGACTGTGAAAGATGGGATGACCATTTCTCGCAGTTCTTTTTTATTTCCATACAAATCGGCAAGGCTCTGTTTCTTACGATTTCCTCATGTCATGGTAAAATAATAAAAAAGGAGGAATTATGGAAACGAAATATTATGATATCGGTTTGAACCTGTTCACCCGTTCCTTCCCGGACCCGGAGAAGATCATACGGAATGCGGAAGAGGCCGGGGTGCGCTGCATCCTGACCGGCTCGGAAGCGCGTGAGAATGAGCTGGTCGCAGATTTTGTGAAAAATCATGACGTATGGGGCACGGCGGGCATCCATCCGCACAGCGCCGATACGGCGAAGGAAGAAGATGTTGAGCGCGTCAGAGAGCTTGTCATGACAAATCCGAAAATCGTGGCTGTCGGAGAGACGGGCCTTGATTACGATCACATGTATTCGAAGAAGGAGAACCAGATCCATTTCTTCAAAGAGCTTCTGGATGTGGCTGAGGAAACGGGAAAGCCGCTCTTCCTTCACGAAAGGGATGCAGCGGATGATTTCATTGCCTGCTTCAAGGGCCATGAGGATCTCTGCCGCCGTGCAATCGTCCACTGCTATACGGGGGACAAGAAAACGCTTGAGCGCTTCCTCGATATGGGCTTCTACATCGGCATCACGGGATGGATCTGCGATGAAAGGCGCGGGGAGGCTCTGCAGGACGCTGTTTCCATCCTGCCTTTGGACCGCGTGATGATCGAGACGGATGCGCCGTACCTCACACCGAGGGGCTACCACCTGCCAAGGACGAACGTGCCGCAGAACATTACCTACGTGGCAGAAACGCTTGCCAGGTACATGCAGGTGCGCCTCGATCCGCTTCTCGAAGCAGCGAAAAAGAACACAGAAGACTTCTTCCACATCAAGAGCTGAGGGTCTCAAAAAAGACTCTCAAGTTTCACATGAGACACTATTGACTCATTTCAATGTGTATGATATGATTGTCTCATCTAAGACAGAAGTGTCTTATTTGATACAGTATAGTTGCAAATGAGAGAGGTGTTTTATGGAAACGGGGACCAGAGAAAACGAATTGAAGAAGCTGGCTTCCGCGCTCTGTACGAAACCGGGAGGCTCTGCCAGGGATCTGGCAGCGGCGGCCGGGATCAGCAAAGCGACATTCTACAGGGTGTATTCATCCAAAGACCATTTAGAAGAAATCCTGACGGAAAGGGCCGAAGAGGTCGTCGAAGGCCTTTTTGCCATTACGGAGAAGGATATCACGAGCCGCAATGCGCTTTCGGAAATGATGCGCTGGTGCTGCGACAACCGCGAGTACCTGATGTTCCTCTGCCGCTCGGCTCTTCCTGGCGACAGCTGCGTGGACACATGCCGCTGCTCGTATGACGACAGGATGAGAGCATTTTTCCTGAAAGGCCAGCAGCGAGGCGAATTCCGCGTCGATGTGCCGGCCGCTGTGATGGCGGAAATTTTCGGCGGCGAGATGGCCGCTTTGTTTGAAGCAGAAAGCCGGGGCCGGATCGCTTCGGCGATGATGGCGGATTATTGGGAGACCATATTCCTGTTCGGTGTGGAAGGTAAAGGAAAGAAGGAAAGCCATGAATAATATGAAAGAGGTGAAATCACCGAAGAAGCCAGTCTTGATGTACTACGTCATCATCTTCCTTCTGGTGATTCTGTTCAACTCCGCGGTCATGCCTGCATGGCGTGAACAGCAGGTGAAGGAAGTCGACTACTCGACATTCATGAACCTGACGGATGAGAAGAAGATCGACAAGGTCGAAGTGGATGAGAACCAGATCCTCTTTACGGAAAAGGGCGACACGAAGCAGACTTACAAGACAGCTCTCATGAATGACCCGCAGCTCGTCAGCCGTCTGCATGATTCCGGCGTCACATTCACCGGACAGATCGTGGACAAGATGAACCCGATCCTTTCCATCCTGCTCAGCTGGGTACTCCCGATCCTGATTTTCTTCTGGATTGGCCAGTACATGAATAAGCGTTTCATGAAAAACATGGGAGGCGGACCGGGAGCCATGCAGTTCGGCCTCGGCAAATCCAATGCGAAGATCTTCGTCAAACCGACAGACGGCATCCGCTTTGCCGATGTAGCCGGTGAAGATGAAGCGAAGGAAGGCTTGCAGGAAGTCGTCGAATACCTCCACAATCCGTCCAAGTACAAGGAAATCGGCGCGAAGATGCCGAAGGGCATCCTCCTCGTCGGACCGCCAGGCACAGGCAAGACCATGCTGGCCAAGGCAGTCGCAGGGGAATCGAACGTACCGTTCTTCTCCATTTCCGGTTCTGACTTCGTAGAAATGTTCGTCGGCATGGGCGCAGCCAAGGTCAGAGACCTCTTCAAGCAGGCGAAGGAAAAAGCACCATGTATCGTATTCATCGATGAAATCGATGCCATCGGCCAGAAGAGAGGCGCGACCTCCATCGGCGGCAATGATGAACGTGAACAGACGCTGAACCAGCTCCTCACCGAGATGGACGGCTTCGAAGAAAACACAGGCGTCATTATTCTGGCGGCAACAAACCGTCCGGAATCCCTCGACCCCGCACTGACCCGTCCGGGCCGTTTCGACCGCCAGGTGCCGGTCGTCCTCCCAGACCTTCAGGGCCGCGTGGAAATCCTCAAGGTCCATGCTGCCAAGATCAAGACAGCTCCGAATATTGATTATGACAAAGTAGCGCGCATGGCTTCCGGCGCATCCGGCGCTGAGCTTGCGAACATCGTGAACGAAGCAGCCCTCCGCGCTGTCCGCGACCACAGAAAAGTCGCAACGCAGGAAGACATGGAAGAATCCATCGAAGTCGTCATTGCAGGCTACCAGAAGAAGCATGCGATCCTGACAGACAAGGAAAAATGCGTCGTCGCATACCATGAAATCGGCCACGCTCTCGTGGCTGCCATGCAGACACATTCCGCTCCTGTCCAGAAGATCACAATCATTCCTCGTACAAGCGGCGCTCTCGGCTACACGATGCAGGTCGAAGAAGGCAACCATTACCTCATGAGCAAGGAAGAAATGGAAAACCAGATCGCTACCCTGACCGGCGGCCGCGCAGCTGAAGAAGTCGTATTCCATACATCCACAAGCGGCGCTTCCAACGATATCGAAAAGGCTACCCGCCTTGCCAGAGCCATGATCACACGCTTCGGCATGAGTGATGAATTCGGCATGGTCGCTATGGAAACCGTCACGAACCAGTACCTCGGCGGAGACACGACACTCGCATGCTCGCCTGAAACTCAGGCAAGAATCGACAAAGCCGTATCTGCCCTCATCAAGAAGCAGTACGAAAAGGCTGTCCAGATTCTGGAAAACAACAGAAGAACACTCGATGCTCTTGCAAAATTCCTGTATGAAAAGGAAACCATCACTGGCGAACAGTTCATGGGCATCGTAGAAGAACAGAAGAAAGCATCCGAAGGAAATGGCAGCGCGCCATCCGCTCCTTCCGCTCCATCTGCTCCATCTGTCCCGGAAACCCCGCCCGCTGAAGCTCCCAAAGAGGATGCTCCGGCACCGGGCGCTCCCCAGCCAGTCAAGAACGTACCACCCCTTAATCTGGAGAGGTAACGAAGAGTAATCAGTAATTAATAGAAGAGGATGTGCATGAAAAGTGTGCATCCTCTTTTTTCATGGAATTTTTATGGAATAATTTCCATTTCCTTCTATGGAAGAAGAGGCTTGTATAGTACAATAAATAAAACTGATGCATTCGCAGCTCCGGGCTGCTGCCTTTTGACTGGAGGCATGACCATGGACTTTAAGAATAAAAAGACAACGATTGCGCTCATCGTGTGCGCGGTCATTCTGGCGCTGATCGGCTGGCGCGTCTGGGCGAATATCCAGGCGAAGAAAGCCGAGGCGAACCGAAGCGGCAAGGAGAAGGTCGCTGTCGTGACGGCGGCTTATCCTGAGAGAAAGACGATCGTCCCGAAGTTCCGCTTCTCGGGGACGCTTGATCCTGTCTGGCAGGCAGATGTCGCCGCCAAGGTGGACGGACGCATTGAACAGGTGCTCGTCAATGAAGGCGATGCTGTCAGCGCGGGCGAGGTCCTTGCCATCCTTGACCGGACAGATACGGATGCATCGCTTCTCAATGCCAAAGGGCTCTATGCGGATGCCAAGACGGATTATGAAAAAGCGCAGGCAGATCTTGCGCGTTATACGAAGCTCTACGCAGCAGGCGCTATTTCCAAGGAAAGCCTCGACAATAAGCAGTTCGCCCTGGAGAATGCGAAGGGCAAGCTGGATGCAGCACAGGGAAATCTGAATTCCGCAGACTCCCAGGCAGGCGGCACGAGGGTGACGACGCCGCGTCCGGGCATCATCCAGAAACGGTACTATCAGGAGGGCTACTATGCCAAGGTCGGCACAGCCCTTTTCCAGATTGCAGATATTTCGACGCTCCTTGCCAAGATCGATGTGCCGGAAGGGTACGTCCAGAGCATTGCTGTCGGAAATCCTGTCGAGATCCATATCCCGTCCATGAGCGGGGACAATAAGACTGTCCAGGGCATCGTCACAAGGATCAGCCCGGTGGCGACGCTGCCTGCCCGCACGTTTGAAGCGGAAGTTTCCGTAGACAATTCGGATGGAAGGCTCCGCGGCGGCGTGTATGCCGATACGACGCTCACGGCGAACCCGAAGGACAATGCGCTGACGATTCCGATGTCTGCGATCGTCATGAGAGACGACCAGAGGACGGTCTACGTCATTGAAGACGGCCGCGCCGTGAGGAAGGTCATCACGACGGGCTATATCGGAGAGAACCTTGTCGAAGTGCTGTCGGGCCTTTCAGAGAAGGACCAGGTCATCACGGGAGGACAGAATAAGTTCAAGGAAGGCGGCCAGGTCAAAGTATCAGGCGAAGGCTGATTTCAGGGGGAGCCTATGATCAAGACATTCATCAACAGGCCCGTATTCACGACCATGTTCATCCTGGTCTTCGTGGTATTCGGGCTGTGGTCGTACCCGAAGCTTGGCGTCGACCTCTATCCGGACGTCGATCTCCCGCTCGTCGCCGTCACCGTCACCTACGAAGGCACGGCGCCGGAGGAAATGGAGACGCTCGTCACCAAACCTATAGAAAACCGCATCAGCCAGGTCTCTGGCATCAAGACGATCACCAGCACCATCCGTGAAGGATATTCCCAGACGGTGCTGGAATTTGAGATTGGTACGGATCCAAGACAGATGGCGTCCGAAGTACGCGAAAAAGTGGCAGGCGTGAGGAAACGTCTGCCTGACGACATCGATGAACCGGTCGTTGCGCGTTTCGATTCGGCATCAAGCCCTGTCGCTACATATTCCTTTTCTTCGGACACAAGGAGTACGGGGGAAATCCGCCGCCTCCTGAATGATTCCGTCGTCGACCGCCTGCAGATGGTCGAGGGCGTTGCTGATGTCAATGTCCACGGTGCATCCGACCGCGCAGTGAAGGTGCATGTCAATTCGGAAAAGCTCAAAGCATACGGCATTTCTTTCCAGACAATCTTGGCCAAGGTCAATAATGCGAACCTTAATACCCCGGGCGGCAAGATCCGTGACGACCACAATACAATTACCGTCCGCACGATGGGCAAGCTCAATACGATCGATGATTTCAAGAACATCGTCGTGGCCAATATCAACGGGAAGCCGGTCTACCTGACCGATGTCGCTGATGTCGAAGATGCTTGGAAAGACGAAGAAACGTACTCCCGCACGAACGGTGTGCCGTCTGTCCTCATGTCTGTCAGGAAGCAGTCGAGGACGAATACGGTCAATGTCATCGACAGCGTCAATGAAGAGCTCTCTGCCATCGAGAAGAGCGACCTCCCTCCGGATATCAAAGTCAATATCATCAATGACCAGTCCCTCTTCATCCGCGAGAACGTAGGGGACGTATGGAACACGATCATTTTCGGCGGGTTCCTCGCGCTCCTCATCACGTACCTCTTCTTAGGGGACCTTCGCGCGACGATCATCGGCGGCCTCGCCATCCCTGTGTCCGTCATCTCGACCTTCTTCCTGATGCGGACGCTCGATTTCACGATGAATAACATGTCCCTCATGGGCCTTTCGCTGGCCGTGGGTTTTTTGATCGACGATGCCATCGTCCTTGTTGAAAATATTTTCCGCCACATGGAGCTCGGCAAGCGGCCGAAGATTGCCTCTGCCGATGCGACGAAGGAACTGATGCTGGCCATCCTTGCCACATCCATGTCCCTTCTGGCGGTATTCGTGCCGATCGGCAGCATGGGTGAGACAATCGGGCAGTACTTCAAGCAGTTCGGGCTGACCGTCGCCTGCGCCGTCGTCTTCTCGACGATCTGCGCCTATACACTGACGCCGATGCTTTCCGCCTACTGGCTGAAGCTTCCTGATGTGAGTACCAAGGGACGGCCGAGAATCGTCAGCATGATCCTTCGCAAGTTCAATTTCGGGTTTGAGAGAATCCGTCTTGTCTATAACCGTTTCATGATGTATGCCGTCGAGCGTCCGTGGAAGATCGTCCTCATCGCCGTGGCAACGCTTGGTTTCAATTTGCTCCTCATCCCGTTCGTAGGGACTGAGCTGCAGCCTGTCTATGACTCGGGTGAATTCCGTGTCAACTTGAAAGCGCCTCCGGGCGTGGGCCTTCTCCAGATGGAGGAATGGTCCAAGCCATTGGAAGAAACGATTCTGGAAGAGCCGGAAGTCCGCGTTTCTTCTATGTGGCTGGGCGGCACAAGAACGCCTGTCAATGAAGGCGGCATCAATATCAAGCTGAAGCCGCTCGATGAAAGAGACCGCTCCATGACGGAAATCATGGCAGACCTTAGAAAGAAATTCTCGGACATCGGCACGATGCAGGTCGGTGTCGTCACAAACCAGGGCGGCCGCAATGATCCGCGTCCTGTCCAGATCGGCCTTCGCGGAAGTGATTTGAAGAAACTGACGGGGTATGCGAACGATCTTGCCGAACGCATCCGCCAGGTGCCGGGTGCAACGGATGTCGAAGTCGTCGGCATCTCTCCGGAGCCTGAAATCGTTGTTCGCCTGAATCAGCTCAAGGCAAGCCAGCTGGGCCTTGATAATACAGAAGTCGGCAAAGTCGTGCAGTATGCCTTCCAGGGCAAGAGCACGAGTCATTCCTACACGATCGGAAACGATGACTACGATATCATCCTCCAGATGGGAAAGGACGACAGAAGGACGCTTTCCGACGTGCAGAACCTTCGCGTCTCCACGACGAACGGCACCTTCGTCCGCCTGGGTGATATTGCCGATGTCACGCTCTCCTCGGGCCCGACCCGTATCGGCCGCGAAGGACGCCAGAGACAGATTGCCGTTTATGCGAATGCTGCCGGCATTTCTTCCGGTGAACTGCTGAGTGAAATCCAGAACAAGATTATTCCGGATATGAATATGGAAATCGGCTACAATTACAAGCTGATCGGCGACTCGGACATGATGGGCCGCGTCTTCAAAGAAATTGCAAAAGCCGTCATCCTTGCCATCATCCTTATTTACATGGTGCTCGGTGCAGAATTTGAAAGCTTCCGCCAGCCGCTTGTCATCATGATGAGTCTTCCTTTCGCGGTCATCGGTGCCGTGCTTGCGCTCCTTCTGGCCAACCAGACGGCAAACATGATGTCCCTCATCGGTTTCACGATGCTGCTCGGCCTTGTCACGAAGAATGCCATCCTCCTTGTCGACTATGCCAACCGGGCAAGAGACAGGGGCAAGGATGTGAAGTCTGCGATCCTTGAAGCGTGCTCGCTCCGTCTTCGTCCGATCTGCATGACAACACTCTCGACCATCCTCGGCATGCTACCTGTTGCCCTCGGCCTTGGCGCCGGCGCAGAGCTCCGCCAGTCCATGGGCGTCGTTTTGATCGGTGGTCTCACAACCTCGACGCTTCTGACACTCGTCGTCGTACCATTGATTTACCTTTTGACGGAACGTCACACAAAGAGAAATTTGAGTGACGAAAGCACAAACCCACAAACTCA
>OOAJ01001472.1_pt1 | contig 10274 bp, 5 predicted proteins | sample 1671241 | NCBI WGS metagenome assembly OOAJ01 (sample SAMN06348136, study PRJEB24527) | human gut metagenome | biome: human gut; feature: ankylosing spondylitis patient; material: feces | host: Homo sapiens | place: China | collected 2015-10
CCTCGTCGTCGTCAAAGTCGGCCACGAGCACATCGGTGGACTCGGCTTTTTCGGCCTTGGTAAGCTCGGAGGAAATGAACTCCGCAATCTGCTGCGACAGGTCTACGAACTCGCGCTCGCCAAAGAAATAGCCCTTGAGCTCGCCGCCAAACGCAGAGTTCTCGGCAAACGTGGCGCGCTTATTGTCGGCCGAGGTTCGTGCGCGGCGCAGATGTGTGGTCACGAAGTTGCGCACGGTACGGCTCTCGATATCGAGCTCGCGCTGGCTCATGACGTTGACGGCAGAGTCAAAGTCCAGGATATGCAGAATCGCGTGATTGATTTTCATATACGGCATTCCGTTCTAGATCGATTTCGGCACGAACCAGTATAGCGGTCGAGCCCGCCCCAGACGCATCGGAGCTTGATGCATCGGGGACAGGTTGCTTTGCACCAATGGTTAGCGCAGGAGCTCGGACTGCCAAGCCTCGAGCTGTTCTGCCAAACTCTTGCCGGCAGCGGGCATGTCGATCTGGGGTCGTTTAGGCAGCAGTGCGCATTTAAGGATTGCCACGATGGTCTGCGAGACAAAGCATCGCGTATCCTCGTCAAAGCCTTGCGCAGCCTGGAGCATCACGGGCAGGCTCTCGCGCAGATTCCCGGCGATATCCGCAAACCGCTCAGCACCCGTAGCCTCAAACACGGAGAACAACGCATCTACAAAACGCTCGCGCTCGCTAGGCGACACTGCAAGCAGCATCTCGCGAATGGAGCCATCAACGTATCGAGCACCGGCGGACAGGCGCTCACAGTACACGAAGTCGCGACCATCAACCACCCAGCTAAAGGGATTATGCTGCAGCAGGCTGAACTCGGTGCTCTCAACGATGGCATAGTCCTCCTGTGTCTCGAACATCATGCCAAAGATCGACGACCGAGGTAGCGTCTTGTCGATTCGACCGGAAAGATCGGCAAAGGCGTTGCCGTTCAGAAACTCCTCGACGAAGCCCGGACCATCATGGGAATACACCCGTTCAATTCGCTCACGGGCGACATCGGAGCACATCGCCGCACCGTACACCGCAAGGTTTCCACCCTTGGAATGACCTCCGCACAAAAGTGGCCCGTCAATCGCATCCACCGCCTCGTCCACATAACGCGCCGCGGATTCCTGGGCCGGCACAGGACACCGGAATGCCATGTTAAAGTCCTCTTTCCAGCCCACAATCGTACTGTCGGTCCCCCGGAAGGAAAGATAACTAAACCCCGCCGGAAACCGGAACGCCATGGCTGCAAACTGCTCTGTCGCCACCACATCGCTCACGGCACGATAGCCGCAAACGCGCACGCCACGGTAACGAGGGCTTGCTGCCACGGCCTCCAACAAGGCCCTGCTCCCCTCTGGGTCCCACAAGTCACCAATCATGTCCCGGTAGCACTCGGCACGCAGCAACTCGCGTACGTCTAGGCCCTGCCAGTTCGTCAGCTCCGCCATATCACCCGGCAAACGCAAATAGGACAACCACGCAAAGACCAGGCTATCCACCGCACAGAACGGCTGCTCCTCAAACGGATAAAACGCCGTCTGGGCATAGGTCAAAAAATTAGGCGAATCCGACATGGCCCTCCCATCAACTATGCTGCATTGGGGTCAGGTTACTTTGCACCAAAAAGGCGCCCGGGCCGTGTGGGCTCGGACGCCTTCATTGTAGCTTTTCGCTCTAGCGAGCTTGATTTAGCAGGAGAAGTCGACGCTGTCGATGATGTCCTTGAGGGCCTTTGCGGAGGCGGTGAGCTCATGCTGCTCGTCATCGTTCAGCGGCACGGGGACGCGGCAGACAACGCCATCGCGGCCGACGACGGTCGGCATGGAGATGGCCAGATCGGACAGGCCATACTCGCCCACCATGAGCGAGGAGACAGGCAGAACGGTCTGCTCATCGCGCATGACGGCAGTGCAGATGCGCTTGACGGCCATGGCAACGCCATAGTAGGTAGCGTGCTTCTTCTCGATGATGGTGTAGGCGGAGTTCTTGACGTCCTCGGCGATACGCTTCTCGGCAGCCTCGTGCTCCAGATGACCGTGAAGCTCGCAGAAGGTGTTCAGCGGAACGCCGGCAACCTGAGCGCTGGACCAAGCGACAAACTCGGAGTCGCCGTGCTCGCCCATGACATAGGCCTGGACATCGCGCGGGTCAACCTCGACGTGGGCACCAAGCATCTGCTGCAGACGGCCAGTGTCGAGCACGGTGCCGGAGCCGATGACATGGCCCTCGGGCAGGCCGGACATCTTGATGGCAGCATAGGTCAGGACATCAACCGGGTTGGAGACGATGAGCAGAATGCCGTCGAAGCCGGACTTCTTAATCTCGGGGATAATGGACTTAAAGATGTTTACGTTCTTGTTGACCAGGTCCAGGCGGGTCTCACCGGGCTTCTGGGCAGCGCCAGCGGTGACGACGATCATGGCGGCGTCGGCGACATCAGAATAATCGCCGGCGTAGATCTTCATCGGCTCGGCAAACGTCATGCCGTGCGCGATATCCAGGGCCTCACCCTCGGCACGGTTCTTGTCCACGTCGATGAGGACCATCTCGGAGAACAGACCACTCTGCATCAGTGCGAACGCCGAAGACGAACCGACGAAACCGCAGCCGACAATAGCGACCTTCTTCTCGTTAACCATTAGAAACTCCCATCTCTCTCCACAAACAAGCCGCCCGGGAACGACCCGAGCGGCTTGCCGTAATCCCAATACATCCAATCGGGACTTTGATTATGCCCCTATTCGCAGCCAAAAATCGACCGTTTACCGAAATTGTTTGCAGTATTCGTAAAATAACTGCACGAAATCGGTTTCGAGCTATTGACGAGTCGAAATAGGTTTCTAATACAGGCCCGCCTCGCGAATGGCCTCGACAGCCAAAGCGATCTGATCGGGCGGCAGGACCAGTGCCATACGCACGTGCCCCTCGCCCGAAGGGCCAAAGCTCGCGCCCGGCGTCACCACAACGCCGGCCTTCTCCATAAGCTCCTCGCAAAACGCCATGGAATCGGTGCGACCACCGGGAAGCTTGGCCCACACAAACATAGAGCCATGCGCGTTGGGACGCTCCCAGCCCAGACCCTCCAGACCGTCGCACAGGGCATCGCGGCGCTCCTGGTACTTCAGACGCTGCGCCTCGACCTCATCGCGCGGACCGTTCAGGCAGGCGATAGCAGCCTTCTGGATCGGGAAGAACATACCAAAGTCGATCTGGCCGCGCAGCTTGGCAAAGGCCGAGACCACATCCTCGCGACCGACCAAAAAGCCGATGCGAGCACCGGTGACGTTAAACGACTTGGAAAGCGAGAAGAACTCCACACCCACCTCAAGCGCACCGGGATACTGCAAGAAGCTGCCGCCGGGCTCGCCGTCAAACACGATGTCGGAGTACGCGTTGTCATGAACGATCAACAAATCATGCTCGCGGGCAAAGGCGATAATCTCCTCGTAGACCCCGGGCGTGCCCACCGAGCCGACCGGGTTCGCGGGCAGCGACACGATCATATACTTGGCACGATCGGCCACCTCGGGATCGATACCCGCCACATAGGGCAGGTAATTATGCTCGGCAACCAGCGGATAGTATTCGAGCTTGGCATCGGCGATCTTGGCACCCGCCTCAAAGACCGGGTAGCACGGATCGGGAACCAGAATGGTGTCACCCGGATCGAGCAGGGCCAGGCCCAAATGGCCCACGCCCTCCTGCGTGCCGTTGCACGACTGCACCATAGACGGCGTAATGCCCGAAACGCCAAAGCGACGCTCATAGTAATCGCACACGGCTTGCTTGAGTTCGGGCAGGTCGCGCAGGGCATACTTCCACATCTCGGGATCTTGGGCTGCCTGTGTGAGCGCCTCGACCACGTGGTCGTACGGCTTAAAGTCGGGCGTGCCCACGCTCATGTTGTAAATGATCTTGCCCTGAGCCTTCAGCGCGAGAAGCTTGTTGTTGAGCGAGGCGAAGACCTCCGCGCCAAAGCGGTCGAGACGTTGCGATGCCTGCATGGTGCCACCTTTCGATATAAAAAACGCGGCGCTCCGACAAGAGCGCCGCGCGATACGGGCCATCAGATTGCAAAAGTGTAACGCTTGCAACCCCCGTATTGGTTCAATTTAGCCAACCTTAGTCAACTGGATTGAGCGCGTCGATCTGCGCAAGCCACAGACGCGAGCTAGCGTCACTTGGCATACGCCAATCGCCGCGCGGGCTGAGCGTCACCGAACCCACCTTGGGACCATCGGGCAGGCAGCTGCGCTTAAACTGCTGGGCAAAGAAGCGACGGTAGAACGTACGCAGCCACGTGTGGACGGTCTTGGCATCGTAGACACCCTCAAAGCTCTTGAGCGCCATGCGGTAGATCTTGCCGGGCTCAAAGCCAAAACGCAGCAGGTAGTAGAGGAAGTAGTCGTGCAGCTCGTACGGGCCCACCAAATCCTCGGTCTTCTGCGCAATCTCGCCGTCGCCCGTGGGCGGCAGAAGTTCGGGAGACACCGGCGTATCGAGGATATCGAGCAGCACCTTGGCGATGCGCCCGCCAAAGACATCGGCCGCATAGCGCACCAGATGGCGCACAAGCGTCTTGGGCACGCTCGCGTTGACGGCGTACATGCTCATGTGGTCGCCGTTATAGGTAGCCCAGCCGAGCGCCAGCTCCGACAGATCGCCGGTGCCGATGACAAAACCGCCAGCCTGGTTGGCCAGATCCATCAGAATCTGCGTGCGCTCGCGGGCCTGGCTGTTCTCGTAGGTCACGTCCTGCACGGCCGGATCGTGCTCAATGTCCCTAAAGTGCTGCTCCACGGCCGCGTGAATCGAAACCTCGCGGAAGTTCACGCCCAGGTCGCGGGCAAGCGACTCGGCATTCGACTTGGTACGATGCGTCGTGCCAAAGCCGGGCATGGAAACCGCCGTGATGCCCGCGCGCGGCAGCCCCAGCGCATCGAAGGCACGCACGGTCACAAGCAGTGCCAGCGTGGAGTCCAGGCCGCCCGAAAGGCCGATGACGGCCGCCTTGGTGCCCGTATGGGCAAGGCGAGTCTTGAGGCCAGCAGTCTGCAGATTGAGAATAGTCTCGCAGCGCTCGGCCAGATCACCGTGGTCGGCCGGCACAAAGGGCGCGCGGGGGAAAACGCGGTCGATATCGCAGGCATCGCGCAGAACAGGCTCTTTGGCCAGCACGCCCTCAAACGAAAACTCAACGGTCGTGGCCTCCAGCGCATCGTCCGCGCGTGTCCACGTCGTCGAGCGACGGCGCTCGGCAACCAGACGATCGAGGTCGACATCGGCAACCGCCATGTCGCAGGTAAGCAGTTTGGTGGCGGCCAGCTTAGAGCCGTTTTCGTAGATCAGGTTCTCGCCCGCAAAGACCATGTCGGTCGTAGATTCGCCCTCACTCGCATCCGCGTAGGCATAGGCGCAGTACAGGCGCGCACTCTGGTTGGAGATGAGGCTGCGGCGGTAATCCGCCTTGCCGATAATCTCGTCCGAGGCCGACGGGTTGAGGATCACCGTCGCGCCAGCAAGCGCCATCTCGGTCGAGGGGGGCGCCGGTACCCACAGGTCCTCGCACACCTCGACACCCAGCACCAGATCCTCGGCACCTTCATCGCAGCAGCGGTAGACAAGCCCCGAGCCAAGCGGCACCGGACCCTGACCAGCAAATTCAATCCACACGGGATCGGCCGGCGCCGGAGCAAACCAGCGGCGCTCATAAAACTCGCCGTAGTTGGGCAAGTACTTTTTGGCCGTAAGGCCCAAAAGCTCGCCCGCACAGCACACGGCGGCGCAATTGTAGATGTTTTCGGCCACCGCGACGGGAAGACCGATGGTAAAGACGATCGGCAGCTCACGGGTTTTATCGAGAATGCGCACGAGCGCCACCTCGCAGGCATGCAGCAGCGTGCGGTTATGGAACAGGTCAGCCGCGGTATAGCCGCACAGGTTGAGCTCGGGCAGCACCAACGCGCGAACGCCGCGCTCGGCAGCCTCACGAACAGCCGTCAGCGCAACCTCGGCATTGCCCTCGACATCGGCCACGCGAATCCGCGGCGACGCCGCCGCCACACGCAAAAAGCCATCAGACTGAGAAAGGTGAAGATCCATAAGAATGCTCCCGTGCGTAGACGCCATTCATAACAATTAGCAAGCCTTATTGTAGTTCAACCGCCGGGTGCAACCGCATCCCACCAACTTGGTGAGCTATTGATGAGTTGATGGTATCTGTTAAATGTCACGTACGATTCACATCTGGTGGGTACCCTGATGGCTACACGAAACGAAGTAGATTTACACCGGGAGGACCCCGTATGACAACCAAGTACACCGACGCGCCGCGCACGCGCGTCATGACGCCGGCATCGCTCAACAACGGCGTGCACGAGAACCATTCCATCGGACAGACCATGGCCATCGCACCCAAAAAGGGCCTGTTTGACGACATTTCCATTCCCCAGATCATCGCCGGCGCCGCAGCTGCCGCCACGAGCGTCGCGCTTGCCTCCAAGATTGGTATCGCTGGTTCAGTAATTGGCGCCGCCGTGAGCTCGGTCATCACCGTTGTGTCCTCGCAGGTCTACCGCCACTTTATCTCTGCCAGCGCCGAAGCAATCAAGGGCACGCATGCCGCTGTCGACTACCCTGCCGGCGCCTACGAGCCCGTTGAACCCGATGTCGAGGAGCACCTAGGTGGCGCCGCGACCACGCAGGAAATGCGCCAGGTTGCGGGACGCGCGACCACGGCGCGCGTCGCCCCTAACAGTCTGCGCGCCAAGGCGGCGGCAGAGCGCAGCCAGACGCAAAAGAAGGTCATCGTCTTCTCGATCGCCATCGCCATCGTCGCGGTCATCGCCTGTACCGGCGCCATCCTTATTACCACCGCCGGTGAGGGTCTGGGCGAGCGCCCCGAGCCAATCCTTTCGTCGCGCACGACCGAGAGCGATGCAAATGGCAACACCCAGTCGCAAGATCAGCAGGCACAGGCGGACGGCACGCAAGACAGTTCTACCTCTGCCAATTCGTCCTCGAACACCCAAAGCCAATCGCAGGGCACCGATTCCTCTACGGCCAACAGTGGCGCGCCGTCCGGCACGACCGACTCAAGCCAAACGACTGACGGTTCGCAGCCGAGCACGGGCGGCCAGACGAGCGACACCGCTTCGGGAACGGGCACAGCAGACAGCAGCAACACCAACAGCTCGAACAGCTCGAGCGGAACCGCGTCCGGCACGGCATCTGACAACTCGAGCCAAGGCACGGCATCGGGCAACTAAGCACATTTGCCTCTCATAGATAACCGACCTGTACAACGGGCGCGAATCGAAAGCGGTTCGCGCCCGTTTGCCTTGGGCGCCGCCATGGCGAACGCTATGCGATGGTAAGATGCTTTACATGTGTAAAGAGGAGATTTGCCATGAGCAAGACAATAGTTAGGCCCACGCTTTCGCTGGGCAACCACATCTATCTGTATCGCCTGCTGCGCGACGCGATTGGGTGCGGCAAGCAAACGTTTATGACACAGGTCGAGGAGGCGCTCGCCGCCGGCGACATGACCGCTTATGACCTGGGCTTTGAGTCCACGCGTGAGCTGCTCGAGGAGCTCGACGACTGCATTAAGCTGACCGTCTTTAAGGGCGGTCGCCTGTATGCCACCGTCATCGCCAACGAGGCTTGGGATGCCGCCCTTGCCAAGGGCGAGGACAAGCCCAAGGCAGCCAAGGGAGCCAAGCAGTCCTACAAAAAGAAAAAGCGCGGCGAGAAGGACCTCAAGGCCGTGCGTCCCAAGCACGTTAAACGTCCCAAGCCAGAAACCATGGTTGAAGCCGTGCCGGAGCCCGAGCCCGAGGCAGAGATCGAAGTCGCTATTGAGGTAACAGCAGAAACCGAAATCACCGCCACGACCGATCCCAAAGTCATATCCGAGCAGGAAGCCACTGCGGAGCCCAACGAGGCTCCCAAGTCGACAACCGAAGAAGCCGCTAACCAACCTGAGACGCCTGCGTTCCAAAACAGCGATGTTTTTGGCGACGAGGCCGAGGACGATCAGTCCGACGAGCCCACCGATCAAGACGCTACCGAGTCGGCGCCGGAGCCCGAGACACCGCAGCCCGCCATCTCGCTCACGGTCGTCTATGACCCTGAGAACGCAAACGCCGGCATCACCACCATGGCATCCACGCCCATCGAGGCAAAGTCGAGCGTCGAGAATGAGAGCGCGACGCAGGTTGAGCTCGACACCGCGACCGCAGACGCACCCGCTATCGTCGAGACTGCAGATTCCGCGGCGATGCCGAAAGTGGGCATCGAATCAGTACTCGGCACCGAACCCGTGCCCGTCGTCGAGGTGACGCCCGTCAATGAGCAGGCCTTCGCACCGGCGATGGCACCGGCCCCCGCACCCGTAGCGCCCGCCATCCCCGAGGACTTCCCCATCGATTTCGCAACCGAGGTCTTCTGCCCCGGCCCATTGCTACACCAGCTGTCGACCTATCTCCCCTACGGCGCCGATACCCTCGGCATCGTCGGCGAGTACTACTGGATCGCCCGCGAACGCGGCACCATCGAGGCCGCGCGAAACCGCGCAATCTTCCCCCTGCGCTACACGCAGGCCGGCGAGCGCCGCGAGGTTGCCGTGCGCATCCGCCGCAACACCACCGGTGGCCTCGGATCCACCTGGGCCATCGATAAAGTCGAAGAACCCGAGCAGTAACGACAAACGGCTCAAATCCAAATCAGGATTTGAGCCGTTTTTATTTGTTGATGTTGCGTAACCAACAGCGAGCGGGCCGCAAGTGCCCCAGGTTGCCGTGAAAGAGGAGCGACGCGTACTTCGGTACGCGAGCGACGGCTTGAACGGCAAGATGGGGTGCTTGCGGCCCGCGCAGCGTCGAGCAGTTACGCGGTTTGGAAAACCGCGTAACGATCTAATCGCGCGTCAGCTTGCGGTGAATACGATGCGGCTGGGCTGCGTCCTCGCCCAGGCGCTCGATGCGGTTGGCCTGATAGGCCTCGAAATTGCCCTCGAACCAATACCAGTTGCCCGGATTCTCGTCGGTGCCCTCCCACGCCAGAATGTGCGTGGCGACGCGGTCCAGGAACATACGATCGTGGCTAATGACCACCGAGCAGCCCGGGAACTCGAGCAGCGCCGCTTCGAGCGAGGACAGCGTCTCGACGTCGAGGTCGTTCGTGGGCTCGTCGAGGAGCAGCAGGTTGCCGCCCTGCTTGAGCGTAAGCGCCAAGTTCAGACGGTTGCGCTCGCCGCCGGAGAGCACGCCAGCGCGCTTCTGCTGGTCCTGGCCCTTAAAGCCAAAGCTCGCCACATAAGCACGGCTCGGAACCTCGGTCTCGCCGACCATCATGTGGTCCAGGCCGTCCGAGACGACCTCCCACAAGTTCTTATCGGGGTCGATGCCGGAACGGTTCTGGTCGACATAGGAGATCTTGACGGTCTCACCCACCTCAAGCTCGCCCGAAGTCAGCGGCTCCAGACCCACAATCGTCTTGAACAGCGTGGTCTTACCGACACCGTTGGGGCCGATGACGCCCACGATGCCGTTGCGCGGCAGGGTAAACGAAAGGTCGTCGATGAGCACACGGCCATCGAACTCCTTGTGCAGATGATGGGCCTCGAGCACCTTGTTGCCCAGACGCGGGCCCACAGGGATGCGGATGTCGGTCCAGTCGAGCTTCTGGCTTGCGCGGGCCTCGGCCTCCATCTCCTCGTAGCGAGCCAGGCGGGCCTTGTTCTTGGCTTGGCGAGCCTTGGGCGAGCTGCGCACCCACTCGAGCTCGGCCTCCATGCGCTTGGCGAGCTTGGCATCGCGGTTACCCTGAGCCTCGATACGGGCGGCCTTGGTCTCCAGATACGTGGAGTAGTTGCCCTTGTAGGGATAAAGGTGACCGCGGTCGACCTCGCAGATCCACTCGGCAACGTTATCCAGGAAGTAGCGATCGTGTGTGACGGCAAGCACCGCGCCCTGATAGTTATGCAGGAAGTGCTCGAGCCACAGGATCGACTCAGCGTCCAGGTGGTTCGTGGGCTCGTCGAGCAGCAGCAGGTCGGGAGCCTCGAGTAGCAGCTTGCACAGGGCCACGCGACGGCGCTCGCCGCCGGAAAGCACGTTGACCGGCATGTCGGAATCGGGCAGCTGCAGGGCGTCCATGGCCTGACCGAGCTTGGAATCGATATCCCAGCCGTCGGCGGCGTCGATCTCGTCCTGGAGCTTGCCCATCTCGGCCATGAGAGCGTCC
>OOAJ01001480.1_pt1 | contig 10222 bp, 10 predicted proteins | sample 1671241 | NCBI WGS metagenome assembly OOAJ01 (sample SAMN06348136, study PRJEB24527) | human gut metagenome | biome: human gut; feature: ankylosing spondylitis patient; material: feces | host: Homo sapiens | place: China | collected 2015-10
AAAACCAAAACCGCCATATATAACCTTTTTTATGTAACTTTGCAAGTCCTAAAAAGAAATACATAAAAACGTTATATACAATGGAATTAGCAAGTAAATACAATCCGGCCGACGTAGAGGGCAAATGGTACCAATACTGGCTCGACCACAAGCTTTTCAGTTCTAAACCCGACGGACGCGAACCTTATACGGTAGTCATCCCGCCCCCCAACGTGACGGGCGTGCTCCACATGGGGCATGTGCTCAACGAAACCATTCAGGACATCCTCGTACGCCGCGCCCGTATGGACGGCAAGAACGCTTGTTGGGTGCCGGGTACCGACCATGCTTCCATCGCCACCGAAGCCAAGGTGGTAAACCGTTTGGCGGAAAAGGGCATCAAGAAGACTGACCTCACCCGCGAAGAGTTCCTGAAATATGCCTGGGAATGGACGGACGAACACGGTGGTATCATCCTGAAACAGTTGCGTAAACTGGGGGCCAGTTGCGACTGGGACCGCACGGCTTTCACCATGGACGAGAAGCGGAGCGAAAGCGTCATCAAGGTGTTCTGCGACCTGTACAACAAAGGATTGATTTACCGTGGCGTGCGCATGGTGAACTGGGATCCGAAAGCCCTGACAGCCCTCTCGGACGAGGAAGTGATTTACAAAGAAGAACATAGCAAGCTGTACTATCTGAAATATATGGTGGCCGGTGAAGACGGCCAACCGGACGAAAGCGGACGCTACGCCGTGGTGGCTACCACGCGACCGGAAACCATCATGGGCGACACGGCGATGTGCATCAACCCGAACGACCCGAAGAACACGTGGCTGAAAGGACAAAAGGTGATCGTGCCTCTGGTAGGCCGCTGCATCCCCGTCATCGAGGACGACTATGTGGACATCGAGTTCGGAACGGGCTGCCTGAAGGTGACACCGGCACACGACGTGAACGACTACATGTTGGGCGAGAAGTACAACCTGCCCTCCATCGACATCTTCAACGACAACGGCACGATTAGCGAGGCAGCCGGGATGTACGTGGGCATGGACCGTTTCGACGTGCGCAAGCAAATCTGCATCGACTTGGAAAAAGCCGGATTGCTGGAAAAGGTGGAAGACTATACCAACAAGGTGGGCTTCTCCGAGCGTACCAACGTGCCCATCGAACCGAAGCTTTCCATGCAATGGTTCCTGAAGATGGAGCACTTGGCGCAAATCGCTTTGGAACCGGTGATGAAGGACGAAATCAAGTTCTATCCGGCCAAATACAAAAATACTTACCGTCACTGGATGGAGAACATCAAGGACTGGTGCATCAGCCGACAGTTGTGGTGGGGACACCGCATCCCGGCCTACTACCTGCCACAAGGCGGATTCGTGGTGGCCGAGACTGCTGAAAAAGCACTCGAACTGGCCAAGGAAAAAACCGGCGATGCCAACCTGACCGCAGCCGACCTCCGTCAAGACAAGGACGCATTGGACACTTGGTTCTCCAGTTGGTTGTGGCCGATTTCCCTGTTCGACGGCATCAACCACCCGGGCAACGAGGAACTCAGTTACTACTACCCCACGTCCGACCTCGTAACAGCTCCGGACATCATCTTCTTCTGGGTGGCGCGCATGATCATGGCAGGCTACGAATACGAAGGGAAGATGCCGTTCAAGAACGTGTACTTCACCGGTATCGTGCGCGACAAACTGGGACGCAAGATGAGCAAGTCGTTGGGTAACAGCCCCGACCCGCTCGATTTGATAGAACGCTACGGTGCCGACGGCGTGCGTATGGGAATGATGCTGTCCGCCCCGGCAGGTAACGACATCCTGTTCGACGACGCACTCTGCGAACAAGGCCGCAACTTCAACAATAAGATATGGAACGCATTCCGTCTCGTGAAAGGCTGGCAGACGGCCGACATCGCACAACCGGAAACGGCAGCCATCGCCACACGCTGGTTCGATGCCATGTTGAGAACCACGGCAAGGGAAGTGACAGACTTGTTCAAGAAGTACCGTCTGAGCGAAGCCCTCATGGCCGTGTACAAACTGTTCTGGGACGAGTTCTCCAGTTGGTACCTCGAAATGGTCAAGCCGGCCTACGGACAACCTATAGACAACAAGACGTACGAGCAAACCTTGTCGTTCTTCGATACGCTGCTGAAGCTCCTGCATCCGTTCATGCCCTTCATCACCGAAGAACTTTGGCAACACATCTACGACCGACAACCGGGCGAGAGCATCATGGTTTCTCCGCTCCGGATGGATGAACCCACAAAGGAAGATGCCGACTCCATCGCCTTGGACGGTATCTACATCGTCCACATCGAGAACGTGAAGAGTATCGTGGCCGGTGTGCGTACCGTACGCAACCAAAAGAACATCGCCCCGAAAGAGGCGTTGACATTGGAAGTCGTAGGCGGAAATCCGGAGGCCGACTTTGAAGGCGTCATCAAGAAGATGGCCAATCTGACTGCCATCAATACCGTGACACAGAAAGGCGAAGGCACGGCGTCGTTCATGGTGGGAACGACGGAATATGCCGTACCGCTCGGCAACCTGATAGACGTGGAAGCGGAAATCGCCAAACAAGAAGCCGAACTGAAACACTTGGAAGGCTTCCTGACTGGTGTCCTGAAAAAGCTTTCCAACGAGCGTTTCGTAGCCAACGCCCCCGCTGCCGTGGTGGATATGGAACGCAAGAAACAGGCCGATGCCGAAAGCAAAATCGCAGCCTTGAAAGAAAGTTTAGCCAAGTTGAAGAAGTAAATCCTTCACCTTATAATAGTAAGGGCTGTCTCCTGCATATAATGGGAGGCAGCCCTTACCTTAATTTAAGTTGGCCAAAGAAAAACTCACAAAAAACTAATATTCATCATCATAAGTCCAAATCACAATGGTCTCCATTTCTTCATCTTCATACGACTGAAGCGAAATCTTGACCTCGGGATTATTGCCCAACCGGCAAAGCCGCTCATGCAAAACATACAGATTATCCTTTACCCCTTCGCCTTCATCAAGATTTAATGTGAGGCCAAAAGAATACGAAGCATTGGCTTGTGCATGGAAAGATTCCAACCAATCAGAAAGTTCTCCTTTAAAACAAACGGATTGGACAAAACAACCTTGTTTCAGTATATATTGTAGATCTGTGAAATCATAACTTATCATGCCTGTTTTGAGAATATGGGCATAAATATTATGAAGAATCTGGATTACAGTCTCAACTTTGTTTCCTCCTATTATATTATAAGACATCCATTTGTTACGGAAACGTTGACGGTCGAGCGAGTCATTCATATCCAATACCATGTAATAAAGCCTGCCGTTAACCACACTTTGCAAAAAGGCATCTATACGTTCTTCGTATTCGACAGCACTGTCCGTAATAATCACTATGAAATCCTCAAATCCGGGAACCGGATATTGAAGCCAATCCACGACCTCTTTACACGCAACAATATCACGAGCCACCTCTCCAAAAACAATGGTGGGAACCTTACCGTTACATCTTAATTGAGACATATTCTGTTTCCGTTTTTACTATTACATTTCTACAATCACCTATCTACATGTATCACCACTCCTTTAACCAAAACTCATCAAATATATCACTGTCAGGCTTCTCCTTTTCCGGAATATTATTGGGTTGAAGATCAAGAATAGGAATACAACCCCACCCGTTGGCCTCACATTCTTTCTTTATCTTATCAAATTTGTCTTTCCGACACTCTTCATTAAAGCCCGTAATTACCCAGAAATGGATATGCTTTTCGTAGGCACCTCCTTTGTAGGTATTGAGGATTATCTCTTTATACGGTCCGAGTTGGTTATCACTCAATGGAGTATAAACTTTGTTTTCAACCACAATGACATGATATTCCGGCTCACCTCCGTCAATTCTCAATGTCACACTGGCGTGCAAGTCGATATTATTCCATTGTTTCCACACTTGCACAGAACAAACTTGACATTGCTTCCTTTCTATTTCCTCATTAAACCGAATATCAACTTAAAAAGGATTCTTCGGCAAGCCTTATGCAATGTTTGTTTTACTTCTTTATCTGGATAAGCATCAGACGCTACGCGCAAGGTCCACGACAACACGAAGTCCAACATGGCTTCCTTTCCTTTATCTCCCTCTGAAGAGTCTTTCATTAATAAGAAATCATTCATGTCCTTTCTTTTTATAAACTTATCTTTTTCTTAAACCTATTCAACCCTATTTATTAACCAAAGTACAAATATACCATAACGAAATAACAATACCGATATTTTTCATTCGGATTTCTTCGCGCATTATCCTTTTTTTCATTACCTTAGTACCCGATAATAACATATCGTTAACTCAAAAACACATTTTACTATGGAGCATCTTCTATTTTGGATGATTCCCGTATCGTCCTTATTGGCATTGCTGCTGGCTTGGTACTTCTACCGCCAGATGATGAAAGAAAGTGAAGGCACACCGGTCATGCAGAAAATCGCCTCGCATGTGCGCCAAGGTGCCATGTCGTACCTGAAACAGCAGTACAAAATCGTGGGACTGGTCTTTCTGGCACTCGTCGTGCTGTTTTCGGTCATGGCCTACGGCTTCAACCTGCAAAACTCGTGGGTACCGATAGCATTCCTCACCGGAGGATTCTTCTCCGGACTTTCCGGCTTTTTGGGTATGAAAACGGCGACCTACGCATCGGCACGTACTGCCAACGCTGCCCGTAACTCCCTGAACAAAGGACTGCGCGTGGCTTTCCGCAGCGGTGCGGTCATGGGACTGGTCGTTGTCGGCCTCGGCCTGTTCGACATCTCTTTCTGGTATCTCCTTCTGGATGCCTTTATCCCGGCCGACATCTACGCCCCGACAGCCAAACTCTGCATGATTACCACCACCATGCTGACCTTCGGTATGGGTGCCAGCACGCAGGCCCTGTTTGCCCGCGTGGGAGGCGGCATCTATACGAAAGCGGCCGACGTGGGCGCGGACTTGGTAGGCAAAGTGGAAGCCGGCATCCCAGAGGACGACCCGCGTAATCCGGCTACGATAGCCGACAACGTGGGCGACAACGTAGGCGACGTAGCCGGTATGGGAGCCGACCTGTACGAGTCTTATTGCGGTTCCATCCTGGCCACCTCTGCATTGGGTGCCGCGGCATTCATGGCCGGAGGCGATGTGGACATGCAGTTCAAAGCCGTCATCGCCCCGATGCTGATAGCCGCAGTGGGCATCCTGCTCTCCATTTTGGGTATCTTCTCCGTACGCACCAAGGAAGATGCCAGTATGAAAGACCTGCTCAACTCCCTGTCCGTAGGCACGAACCTGAGTTCCGCACTGATTGTCGTGGCGACTTTCCTTATCCTTTGGGCGTTGCAGATAGACAACTGGCTGAACATTTCGTTCGCCGTGGTCATCGGGCTTCTGGTAGGTATCGTCATCGGACGCTCCACGGAATATTACACGTCACAATCCTACCGCCCCACCCAACTATTGGCTGAGAGCGGAAAAACGGGCCCGGCCACGGTCATCATCTCCGGTATCGGACTGGGTATGGTGTCCACCACCATCCCAGTGATAGCCGTCGTCATCGGTATCATCCTTTCCTATTGGCTGGCCTCAGGATTCGACTTTGCCAACGTGAGCATGGGACTTTACGGCATCGGTATCGCCGCCGTGGGCATGCTCTCCACCTTGGGCATTACCTTGGCCACGGACGCCTACGGCCCCATAGCCGACAACGCAGGCGGAAACGCTGAAATGAGCGGACTGGGCGAGGCTGTGCGCAAACGCACGGATGCCTTGGATTCGTTGGGTAACACCACGGCAGCTACCGGCAAAGGCTTTGCCATCGGCTCGGCAGCCCTGACCGGTCTGGCACTTTTAGCTTCTTACATCGAAGAAATCCGCATCGGGCTGACACGCTTGGGCGAAACTGTACTGACCATGCCGAACGGCGACACGTTGGCCATACATGATGCTTCGTTCACCGACTTCATGACCTACTATGACGTGACGCTGATGAACCCGAAAGTCCTCTCGGGCATGTTCATCGGCAGCATGATGGCTTTCCTTTTCTGCGGGTTGACCATGAACGCCGTAGGGCGTGCAGCAGCCCACATGGTAGAGGAAGTGCGGCGGCAGTTCCGTGAAATCAAGGGCATCCTGAGCGGAGAAGCCGAACCGGATTATGCCCGCTGCGTGCAGATTTCCACCAAAGGCGCACAACGAGAAATGGTCTTCCCTTCGCTGCTGGCCATCGTGGCTCCCATCGTTACCGGACTGGTATTCGGCGTGCCGGGCGTCATCGGCCTTTTGGTCGGCGGCTTGTCGGCCGGTTTCGTGTTGGCTATCTTCATGGCCAACTCCGGTGGTGCCTGGGACAATGCCAAGAAATATATCGAAGAAGGTAATTTCGGCGGGAAGGGCGGCGAGGTACACCGTGCCACCGTGGTGGGCGACACCGTGGGCGACCCGTTCAAGGACACTTCCGGCCCAAGCCTGAACATCCTCATCAAGCTCATGTCGATGGTGGCCATCGTCATGGCCGGACTCACCGTCTCGTGGAGCCTGTTCTGACCTTAACTTTATACTATATAAAACCATCCCCTCCGTCTTATCTTCACGATAAACGGAGGGGATTTCTGCACAATAAACACATAAAAACAAATATTCTTGAATCTAATTCACCCAATCGGATATTTCCCTGTATTTTTCACTATACTAAAAGTGTCACGCCCTCAATTTACAAATTAATCCCATTCTCCTCTATATCCCGACAAAAAGACATTGTTTTAATCCTTTACGCTTGTTTTAAATTGAGAAAACAGCATCAGATAAAGCCCCAAAAGAGAATAATCATACAAAGAAACTGTGTATTTCCGCATAAATCCTGCATATATGCAAATCAATCTCAAGAGATTGAAAAATCGTTTGGCTGAAAGCGATTTTCCGATGTGCGCAGAACGAACGGAAAACATATACTACACGACTTAAAACCAAGCCCCAAACGCTCCCCAAACAAGATTTCAAGCATACGAAAAACACTATTTGAACTCATTTTGTTTCCAAAAACAAAAAAACAAACGAATAGCGATTGCGACATTTCGCTTACACCCTATCCGCATCTGTCCATATGATTCGACATAAAGGCGAAACAAAAAACGGGAAAAACACCCGACGGCTTACACTCTGCCTTTTCCCCGACACGCGAGAATGTCCTCGCGCAGAACAAAACGCCTTCTGCCCGAAAATACGCGATTCTCGTCCCATGGATTTGACATTCTGACATTTTGATAAATCCTCGCACCCGGCAAAACCCAAACGGACTTGACCTTACCTCCGCCCAATCGCGATTTTGCCAACCCACGGGCACTTTATTCCTCCAAAAGCTTTTTCAGGAAATCATCCAAATCTTCGTCCAACCCCTTCAGCAATTCACCGTCCACTATCACCGTCTCATCGTCCACAAGGTACAAGTCGCAAAGCGTTTCCTTGTCCTCATCCACCAGGACGAAAGAATAAGGCTTCAATAAGGACAGGTTCTCCAACGTATCTTTCATATTTTGGATACACTGGCGCAACACGGGCGTAATCTCTTCATAGAAATCCTCATCTCCGTTATCCATCCACTGCTCTACCACGCAACGCGTCAGCTCTTCATCGTCATCGTTGAACGCCAACAACTCGCCGGAATCGGCTTTTACCTGAAGATGGATATCCGTCAAGACCAAATCCTCCCGACCTAGCGGGTATTTGGCTGCAATTTTCCTGAGGGCGCGTTCAATCTGTTGGATGGTCTGTGAAGTAGCTTTCATAATCTGTCGTTTTACTTATACTCGTATCAAAGGTACAAAAAAAACAAATCCCAAAAGCAAATCCATGGAAAATAAAAATCCTTGCCCCCAAAAAGACATCAGTTCACCCAAACATAGCCGGATTGTACAGGGAGGCATCTCCTACAATCCGGCCACGAAACGCGAAATTTTAATTTTTCCTACTTTTCTACCACTGGAACATAATGAAACAATGCTTCGTCTCTTATTTTGCCGGGTCGTAGGCTTCGCAAATCCTTTCAAAATCAAACGGGCCGATTTCCCCATCATCCAATGCGGTACACAAATCCGGATCGTCGGCAAAGTATTCCATCAAACTCTTACGTGCCCGCTTTTTACTGGAATCGGAAGAACACACCACCGTACCTTCCTCTTCACCCGGACGGAAAGCAATGTAGCTGATGGACGTGCCGGACACTGTCATCGTACCGTCCTTACCCACAAAGAAGTCTGCGGCATAAGCAAATATGGCCACATGTTCTCCAACAGCCTTCGGTGTCATCCATTTCTTGTCCTTATACACCATGGCAAACTTGGAATCGGGCATCTTCGGGTTCCAGGCCGTCAGATACGCGATATCCTCGGACTCCACTTCTTTTTTGGTACCATCCGCCAACTTCAGGTTCACATCCCGGGTACCTCCATTGGGCATCCGGGCCTCCCCTGCCAACACCGTACCGTCATGCAACTTGATTTCCATAGGGAAATCCTTCACTTCACGTGCCACTTCTATGGCACCCGCCACCAATTGGCACGACTGCAAACCGGCCAAGGCCATCAAACCCAAGACCAAAGACCAACCTACATTCTTTTTCATACGCTTCTTGTTTTAAACTTTTATTTATTTCCCGCATCCGGCATCAATAACTTGCCGAAGGCTTCTTCCAACGAAAGTCACTCGTACGGAAACCTATGCGCAGGCCTATCCCCCAATTGAATTCCTCACCCACATAGGCTCCTTGCAAAAAACCACCAAGGGAAAACGAACGTCCGAATTGGTGCTCGTAGCCCAAACGGGCCATCCCCCAAAAGCCATTCAGGTTCTCGTCCCGGCTATCCCTCAAAACATCATCGCACACGTCGTATTCATAATCCACCACTGCATAGCCACCGTAAAGGTTCAAGTAAAAACGGTCGATTTGGTTGCTCAACAAATCGAAACCCGGCCCTAAGGCAAACAACATCTGCGTCTTCTTGTCGGCCAAATTATCGCTGACGGGGCCGAGATCCGACTCCAACGTAATCGGCTTGGAACCTTCGTAAGTTGACAAGCCGACCAGAAACGCACCGTACACACGCCGCTTGGAATGCCCTTCGGCCTCGACCGTCAAGGTATAACCGGAGTTTTCAAACGTGTGGGCAAAGTTCTCATAGGCACCGGAAAAAGAATATTGAACCCACCCATGCCCTTGCGCCCTTACCGAAACTACAGCGCAGCACACCATAGCCAACATCATGTAAAACCTCATCCGTTTCATACATTACCTCCTTTTTCTGTTTCGTCCATTCCGTCCTGCAATGGAACGGCCATCACTTCATAGCTTCCATGCCCTTGTTCCCTTCCGGGAGTATACCGGTTGCAGATTTCTTGAAAATCAAAAGCATCCACCTCTTTATCTTCAATCTGCCCACACAATACGGGATCGTCGGCCAAAAACTTGCACAAAGCTTTTCTTACCACAGCCTTTGTCCGTCCCAACGTGGAAAGGAATTGCCCCTTTCCATCTTCCTTAATGCCTATTATATACACATCCCCATCAGCAAAACTCATAGGAGCCAACTCACCCTTGCGGTTGAATCGCCAATCAAAGGCCAACAAACCTATCTTCAGATGCCTGCCCACACCTTGGCAATTAACCCAACCCGGTTTGCTTTCCTTTCCGCCACGCGCCACGTAAGGCACATAAACAAACACCCCGGACTGCTTTCCGTCACGCCTGAAACGCAACTGTTCCACTTCGCCCGACTTGATTTTAACCCGCTTGCCTTCATCCGTCACCAAACGAAACGACTTGCCTTGGAAATCAGGTAAAAACGTCTTTCCCACATATCTTGTACTGTCCGCCATCAAGACCATGGCCTCTTCCTTTCCTATTTCTTCATGGAACAAAGAAGCTACGCTACACGAAGGCAACAGACAGACCATCACCATACATGCCCCCATCTCTGCAATAGGAACGGATAGCCTTTTAACCAATTCTTTCATAAACCGTATTATTTTAAGTTTATTCACTGTCATCATTACGAAGCACACTGCAAATATACATATCGATATGTATATACCATATAAAAACCACAAGTTTAACCCTCATTAACACACAAAAAAAAACGGAAACTAAGAGCCTGTTTAAATTTTCCTGTTTGAAATAAAAAGAGTGCTTCTTCTTTCCTCGAAAATGATTATTTTTAGTTAC
>OOAJ01001486.1_pt1 | contig 10205 bp, 11 predicted proteins | sample 1671241 | NCBI WGS metagenome assembly OOAJ01 (sample SAMN06348136, study PRJEB24527) | human gut metagenome | biome: human gut; feature: ankylosing spondylitis patient; material: feces | host: Homo sapiens | place: China | collected 2015-10
TGACATGCGGGTCCGACGGCAAGATTCAGTCGAAGGTCACCGGCAACTGCCTGCGTCACTTCGGATTCTCGGAAGACCGAGACGGCGTACGCGCAGCCTTGTTGGCCAAGAAAGCCTTTGTTGTTTACGACGCGGGCGGCTATTCGGATCTGGTCACAGGGCAGGAAGCTCTCAAGCTTTGGGAAGAAGCCGGTAGTGACGTCGGCGGCAGCTTCAACATCAATCCGCCGCTGCCGCGCATTGCGCTCGCGCAGGCCAAGCGAGATGACGGTTCGTTCGTTGTCGACGCAATCTCCACGGACGGCGGCTGCATTCCGCGCAATGTCATTCTGTCCCAGGGGCTGTCGCTTGTGAAGCTTGACGTGCTGAGTCTGCCGGAATTCGTGCAGAAAACGTCCCTCAATCCCGCCCGCATGCTGCGTCTCAAGAACAAGGGGCACCTGTCCGTCGGGGCCGACGCCGACATCACCGTCTACGACTACGCCACGCAAACACCCAAGGCGTCCTTCGTGGCCGGTCAAAAGGTTCTTTTCGACGGAAAACTCTGCGCGAAAGGCGCCACAGTCATCTGCACCGAACGCGGTCAGAAGGCCATTGAAGCACGCGGCATGAAGGCGATCGTCGTCGATCCAGGAACGCAGATCGAGCGTATGCCTGCGCTTTGATAAACAAGGTGCGTTCATACGACGGCCGGACGCTTGACGAAGTGTCCGGCTGCGTTTTATCTGATCGGTTCAAATACAGGAGGTGCTTTGACACCGCAGTTCTTGGCCAGTTGGAGCCACTGATCCAGGCTGTCATCCACTTCTTCTAGAGCGGCTTGCGCCTTACGCAGAGTCATACCGAAGTCTTCACCCAGACGAACAAAGAGCGATCGCGCTGGAGACTTTCCTACACCACTCAGGGCAGTCATGTGTTCGAAACCTCCGATGTTCGGAACCAAGTCATAAGCAGGCGACAATCGCCAACGGCCTTTGCCGTCCATCAGGAAACTAAAGTTCTTCGCATGATCGTCCCGATTGTCGATGACGAAGTTGAAGTATGCACGCTTGAGCATTTGCTCCAAATCACCGGCACCTGCCAAACGCTGTGTCAACGCCATCAGTGTCTGATAGTCAAGACAAGGCTGCCGAAAATCGCAATGCAACAACCCGGCTGCCGTTGCCATGTGCACCTTTCCGGAAGAAGTACGATCGAATCGGCGAATGCCGAACCATCCTGCGCCTTTTGAAGACTCGAACAAATGGGTTTCGGGCATGTCGATGCCGGCACTCTTGGCCAGAAGCGACACCGCATACTCGAGCGCCCCGCTGTCTTCAGGATCGGTCAAATTACTGAATTTGATGATCCACGGAGCGCCATTGGGTCTTGGCGCGTTCCCCGGTTTAACCATCCTTTTGTCATCAGAGACCAGGCACACAATCTTAGGGTGTGCGCCGCCGGCATACCCGCTCAAACGAATCAGTTCATCGAGTTCCGTATCAGTAGCTTCATCTGCTTGGACAGACTGGATACCGTCGGCAACGGCATCGAGATCAATGGTGTTGCAGCTGTCGTGACGACAAGATTCTCCCGGTTCGACGTTTCCGGCTCGAATTCCAAGGCCCCCACGCCCTGATTACCAATGCCGGCGAGTCGCGCTGATACTGCCATTTCTGCAAAACGCCTGTCTTCACAAGCATGTCTGCGAGACAGAAGCAAATTTCCCCAACCATCAGGAAGACTGTCGCTCACGAATCCAGGAATGCCGCGAAAGACCGATGCCCGTAGCGGGCACGATAACGGAGAAACTTCCAAACCATCCGCCACAAATTCCGGTGCATACTGAAACAACGCTCCCATCCGATCTGCCGACAGCAAACCGACAAAGCGATGTTTTCCTTCCAGGTTTAGCAGAACGCGCGTTCTCATTTTCTGGCTCGTTGACGCTTCCCGGGTTCAGGCTTAAAAAGATTAATGTCTTCATTGAGGCGGAACACCTGCTCCACGTCTTGGGCTCGATTGAGCGCAATGGCGATCAGCATCAGGTTCTTGAGTGAGATCTCTCCCTCCTTCTCAAACCGACGTATGGACGCGAGCGTCACGCCAGATCGCTCAGCAAGATCCGATTGACGCATGTTGCGCGTCAGTCTCAGCTCTCTAGCCCGTTCTGCCAATTGCAAACGCAGTTCTTTGGGCGACTTCAAGTTAGCGATCGTCGATATGTTTCCATCAAACACAGTATCCGCTCTTATTTTAGCGATTAAGGTCAAATTTAAGCGTTATTCGCTCAAATATTAGCAGTTATCTCTCACTCTAGTCGAGTTTTTAGATAGGCCCGAAAGTGACTGAATTTGCCAATTTCTAATATATAGTACATTGCTAATGAATTTTGCTCAATATAATAGTGGTTATGTTTTGTATGTTGATTTTAAAGGATTTTTTGACCATTACAGCTTGATTTCACAAAATAATTGATCTCTTCCTCCTTCTTCTTAAGCTCGGCGACTTGAGAATATCGGGCAACGTTTCGGCACCCAACTTGCCCTGCTCTTTCGGATAATGAAATCAGCAAAACACTGAAATAAATGAGGTGTTCAATGTCTGAGAAATCTCTTTCACGTCGCAATCTTTTGGGCGGGTCCGCCGGACTCGCCGCAGGAGCTGTTTTCATGTCCGCACTCAATCCGGCCGCAGCCGCCGCACCGACTGTTTCCGATCTTGCAATGACCGATCCCGAGTACGCCCGCTTCTTCAAGTACTTCGACGAAGAAGAAGTCGCTAAGACGGTTGAACCCGTTCTGGGCAAGACGCGTCGCCATTTTGTGATCCTCGCCACATTGCTTGGCTGCGGCGGCAAAGAAGAATTTGAAGTGCGCCTGCCGCAGGCGCTCGACGCCGGCGTCACGCCCACGCAAGTTCGTGAAATCGTCTATCAGGGCACGGCTTATCTCGGTATGGGTCGCGTACGCGGTTTCGTCGGCATCATGAACCGCGTCTTTACCTCGCGCGGCGTGAAGCTTCCCCTACCCGACACGACCGAACAGAAGGACGTTGAACGCGTCGTCAAGGGCGAAGCCGCTCAGGTAGAAATCTTTGGCCCCGGCATGAAGGGCTTTTCCAAGTCCGGCCCCGAAAAGACCGTTGCCATCCGCCGCTGGCTTTCTGCCAACTGCTTCGGCGACTACTACGTGCGTTCCGGTCTGACGCTTCAGGAACGTGAACTCGTTACCTTCTGCTATCTGGCCGCACAGGGCGACACCACCGCTCAGATGGCCGCGCATGCTGCCGGCAACCTCAAGATGGGCAACAACGAAGAGATTCTGATTGCCGCTTGCCTGCAGTTTGCACCCCTGCTCGGCTACCCGAGAACGCTCAACGCGCTTGCCGTCGTTGAAAAAGCCGCTCATCCCGCCAAGTAGCTCTTGAACGGCTCTTCAGGCTGCCTGCTTTTCCTCTCCGAGCAGGCAGCCCGAAACATTTTCAAACAGACTGCCGTTTCAGCTGACGACAATGCAAAGTTTCTGCAAAATTACGGGTGCAAAATGAGTACGCTATGGCTTTCCAATTGCCAATGCGAGTGTGATGACAAACATTGTTCGGCGGAACAAAGAAAGGATTCGCTTGTGTTCGAGATTACGCTGTCAGAAGATCTTCGCGCCCGTCTGGATGCGCTCAAGGATATTGCTCTGAATCAGTGGAGAGAAAACGGTGTATCTCTTTTTTCTCCCAAAGCAATGCCGCGGTTGCATTTTCACGTGCAGCCCTGTCCGATAGTCAATACCAATACTTTTTACACGCTTTCAACCGGTCTGATTCTTCAAGGGCGCAAGCGCAGCACGACTGACGGGCAAAACATTGAATACGGCAAAGGCACGAGCTGCACGACGGCGGCGGACTCCCCTGCCAGCTACGAAGTGACATGTGCAAGCGACACCAAACCGTTTGTCTCCATCTCCGTGGAACTTGATCCACAAGTTTTGACCGATCTGTTGGCAACCTGCCCCGAGATTGCAGCCAAACACAAGGGAGTCGTTGTCGGTCACACCGTTCACGCCTTCACTGCGATGCCCGCAACGGTGGACATCGTCGAAGCCTTTGAACGACTGCTGCGTCTGGTCTATCAGAATCCTGAGCAGCTGGCCACACGAGGCCCGATTATCGAGCGCGAGCTCACCTACGTGCTTCTCATGAGCCCGCAGGGTGCTGCACTTTCACAGTTCTTCAGTCAGAACACGCCCGCCAACCGCATCAATCGCGCAATTCAATGGATTCGTCAGAACACGGGCAAGCCCCTTGACATCGAGGCCCTGGCAGAGATGTGCAACATGACGCGCTCGACGTTCTACCGTCACTTCCAAACGGTCACCAAGATGACGCCGTTGCAGTATTACAAGCGTCAGTGCCTGTTCCTTGCCCAGCACTTGATGGTGGCGCGCGGATACAGTGCGAGCCAAGCCGCGTATGAAGTCGGCTACACGAGCCCGAATCAGTTCAGTCGCGAATACAAGCGCACATTCGGTCTGCCGCCCAAGAAGTCGATTTCCGAACGGAACTGATCTTCGGACATCCCTCACGCAAAACATCAGAGCCTTGCCGATACGTTCTCGACAAGGCTCTTTGTTTTGCTGGAAAGCGAACGAAATCAGGCTTTCTTCTTCTGCAACACGGCCGCAAAGAAACCGTCGGTGTGATGGCGATGCGGCAGCATCACGAAGAAGTCCCCGAACTCTTCCTTCTGGAAGTCAGGCAGCGTCACCCCCTGCTTGGCGAGCACGTCAGTGGCGCTCAGAAGTTCAAATTCCGGATGAGATTCCAGGAACGCATTGACGACATCCTGATTTTCACGCTGCAACACCGAGCAGGTCGCGTACACGATGCGACCTTCGGGCTTGAGAAGCTTGGCAGCCTCCTCCAGAACACTTTTTTGCACCGCATTGATGCGATCGAGTTCCTGCGGGGTCAGACGCCACTTCAGATCCGGGTTGCGGCGAAGCGTACCGGTACCGGTACAGGGCGCATCCACCAGTACGCGGTCGAACTTGCCGCGCAGACGCTTGATGCGGTTGTCCTTTTCATCGCGAATGGCCACCGGGTGGACGTTGGAAAGTCCGGCGCGGCGCATACGCGGAGTGAGCCCCTGCAAGCGCTTTTCGTTGATATCAAAGGCGTACAGCCGGCCGGAAGACTTCATCAGTGCACCGAGAGCCAACGTCTTGCCTCCGGCACCCGCGCAGAAGTCACAAACCATTTCGCCGCGCTTGGCACCGACCAAGCGAGCAATCAGCTGACTGCCCTCATCCTGAATATCAATGCGGCCTTCCTGATAGACTGGCCAGCGAATCAAGCCGGGCTTGTCCGTCAGACGGATTCCGTCAGGCGAGAACTGCATGGGTTCGGCCGTCACCTTGTGCTCGGCAAGTTCCGCAATGACGTCTTCGCGCTTGGCTTTCAGTGTATTGACACGCAAGTCAAGCGGAGCTCCCTGCAACGAAGCCTCAAAGAGCTTCGGAGCGGCTTCGCCGTACTGCTTGCTTTCGAGCTCATACAGCCAGAACGGCATCTCGGCGCGCACTTCGGGCGGAGCCTTTTCGAGATTCAGTCCCAGCATATTGGTCAACGGGCCCTTTTCGGAGCCGAGAACCTGATCGCCCATGCTCTCGACACCGTACTGCATCGCAAGCGTCAGGAACGCGGCCACCTTGGGAGCGCGTTCGGGCTTCACCGGCTTCATGCGCCAGGCAATTTCGGAATAGTGACGCAGAGCGTAGAAGATGGCTTCGGCAAGAATCGTGCGATCGCGGCTGCCCAACTTCGGGTTGGACTTGAAGAACGCCTTCATAAGCGTATCGGCCGGACCGTCAAGCTTGAGGATCACGGCAAAAGCGCGCGCGAGTTCACCTGCGATCAGATTGGTGATGCGGACCTTGTTGGGATTGAGCTTTTGCTGGCGCATCGCGGAAGGCACGCCCTTTGCAGGAGCAGCTTTGCGGTTTTGCTCGGCCTGGCGCTTCTGAGCGGCACGTTGACGTTCCGTGAGCTTCTTTTCCGTTTTTTCGCGGCGGACCTTGACCGGCGCAAACGGCATCTTTTTGGTTTTCTGTTCCATGGCTTTTCTTATGCGCAGCAGTCAAAAACGGCGAGCGACTTGGCCGTTTCGTCGTCCGTCACGGTGCGGCCGTCGACAAGTTTGACCTTGCCGGAAGCCACGGCCTTGACGGCACGCGGATAAAGAATATGTTCGAGACGAAGACCGCGGTGAGCAAGCGTATCGGCATCATCGCTTGCGAGCACCGGCACGACAGCCTGACCGATGATGGCGCCACCGTCGAGTTCCGAACTCACGAAGTGCACCGTGCAGCCGTGCACGCGAACGCCGGCCTGCAACGCGCGGTTGTGCGTATCCAGGCCCTTAAAGAGCGGCAGCAGAGCGGGATGAATATTGAGAATCTTGCCTTCGTAGTGATCGACAAAGACGGGCGTCAGAACGCGCATGAAGCCGGCGAGCACCACCACGTCGGGATTGTGCTTGTCGATGATCTCAATCATGGCGCGTTCGAAATCTTCACGGGTCTCGAAAGCCTTGTGATCGACCACGGCCGTTTCGATGCCCATTTCCTTGGCGCGTTCAAGTCCGGCCGCATCGGGACGGTTGGAAAGAACAAGCGAAATGCGGATGCCCTCGGCAGCCCAATTTTCCCTTTCACAGGCCTGAGCAATCGCCACGAAATTCGAGCCACGGCCCGAGATCAAAACTACGATGTTTTTCATGAATGCAAATGCGCCCGGCTCTTTCTCCAAGACCGGGTCAGCATATATCTATCTAATTAAATGAAATCTGGAAATCTCGAATGGACAAGGGGTGTCGAGTCAACGAACGACACCCGCTCTGTTTTGGCTGGGCAATTGTACTTGAGTTGCAGCAACGGCAGGAAAAGAATTCGCATCACATCGCCGAAGGCCTTTTCTTATAATCTGCGACGGTAAGTTTCTGTGCGAACGGTTCCGATCAACCGCCTCACGATTCTGACCGTCATTTAGGCAACATTCATCCTACAGACCGGCATGCAGATTATCCGCGGCCTTCCCGGCCCCTCTCACAAACGCCCCTGCGCAGTCGCCATCGGAAATTTCGACGGCGTTCACCTCGGCCACCAGCGACTCCTTCGCGCGGTGACTCAGGTAGCGCACGCCCGAGGGCTCGCTGCCGCCGTCGTCACGTTTGAACCGCATCCGCGCGAACTCTTCGGCAAAGATCCCTTTGCCCGCATCTGCACGCTGCGCGACAAAATGACCGCCATTGCCGGCTGCGGCATTGATGCGGTCTACATCATGCCCTTTCACAAACGATTTGCCGCACTCTCGCCCGAAGCGTTTGCGCGCGACATCCTCGCAGAAGGCATCAGTTGCCGTTGGGTGACGGTGGGCAACAATTTCCATTTTGGTGCAGGCGGCTCAGGTGACTTTTCCGAGCTCAAGCGTCTGGGCGAAACCTTAGGCTTTGAAGCCGTTGCCACCCCTTTGCTCTATCAATCTGACGAGAGAGTATCGAGTTCTCGCATTCGTGCTGCAATGGCATCGGGCGATCTTAATGAAGCGCAAACCATGCTTGGACGCCCCTACCGCGTCACCGGCCGTGTCATCCACGGCGCTGCGCTCGGCCGAACACTGGGATTTCCGACGCTCAATGTGGCAATGCTGCCTCCTGGCTCAAAGGCCGTCTGCGCCCTGCACGGCGTCTTTGCCGTGCGCGTCAAGGGGCTCGACGGCGAAACCGTATTCGGAGGCGCCGCAAGCCTCGGCTACAAGCCGACCGTTGCGTCTGAGCGCCGCTGGCTTCTCGAAACATTCGTCTTTAATTATTCCGGCAACGCATACGGGCGCATCGTCGAAATTGAGTTCGTGCAAAAACTCAGAGACGAAAAGAAATTCTCGGGGCTCGAAGAGCTCAAGGACGCCATCAACCGTGATGCCGAAACGGCGCGACGACTTTTAGGCATCTGAAGCCACTAAAACGCCCGTGTCACCTTGTGAGCTTCACGGGCCATTGTGTCTGAAGTCAGTCGCTTGATCAGCCAAAGAAGATCTGATTGAAGATCAAGGTGGTGATCAACCCGAGTGTCATCGGAATCCAGGTGCGGCGCACGATGGCCATGGGCGAGACGCCTGCGGCACCGGCCACTGCGATGATCACACCGGCCACCGGGCTCATGGCGCGAATCATGCCGCTTGCAAACTGCATCGGAGTGACCAGAGCTTCAACGGAGCCGCCGAAACCGGCCGCCACGTCCGGAGCCAAAGACGCAAACGATGAGTAAGCACCGACGCCGGAACCCGTCAAGAACGTCACGAGCGACACGATCGCCGTCAGAATTACAGTCATCACACCCATGCCGGCACCCACGCCGTTGGCCGAGTTGATGATGACGTCAATGAGCCCCGAAGTCTTCAGCCCGGTGGCAAAGAACTCAGCGCAGATGATCAGGGCCACAATACCCGTAAACATCTTGCCCATGGCCTGGAACATAGCCATGCCATCCTTAAAGATCTTCTTTACATCGCGCAGGCGGATCCATTCGACGATTACCACGAGCACCCACACCATGAAGAGTGCAGCCACCGTATCGAGCTTGATCGAAGAGACGACAAGTTTGGAGAAGATGATCAGCAATGCAATCGGAAGCACCGGGAAGAAGGCATACCACTTGGGCACAACCGGAACGTCCACTTTCTTAACTTCCACGACTTCAGCGACCTGATCGTCACCCTTCTTGTCGTAGTAGCGCTGCACGAAATAGTGCGCGATCGCGGCGACGATCAGAGTCGGGATTGCGAGCGGCAACTGATACTGAACGAGGTAGATGATCGGATCAAGACCGCCCACCTTGGCAGCCAGACTGGCGGTACCTGCCGTCGGGGCAAAGGTCATGCCTGCCGACGTACCGATCACGGCAGCGGCCGCTGCGGCAGAAACGCCCACGGCCTTGAGAATCGGGAACAAAGCCACCAACAGAAGCATGGCAAGGCCCGCCGCAGACGGAATCACGGTCACAAGCATTTGACCGACGACATACCCGAAAGCCAGCACAAGGTAAGGAGCCTTCAGGGCCGAAAGCGGTTTGACGGCTACGTCCACAAGCGCCTTGGCAGCGCCGATTCGGTCCATATAAGCTGCAAAGCCGCCGGCAGTCATGATGAGAAAGCCGATGCCTGAACTCTGCTTGGTGGCAATAGACTTCAAAGTCGAGAAAATATCAAAGAGCCAAAATCCTGACGGTTTGACCCCCTTCGGAAGGAAACCGACGCCGGCAAGCGCTACGCAGATCAAAATAGCCAGACCTGCAAACAACAGCACCATATGCGTCTGCACGCGCTTGATCAGCGCCCAGCCAGCGATCACTGTCACGATCACGGCAATCAGAGGCAATACCGAAGACATTTTGTTATCTCCTTAGAGTTGGAATTTATAGATGTTCGGCAAAGGCGGCCTCGAGTCCTGCGATGGCGTCGGTCACCTGTTGACGCATCGCGTTCGTCTTGCCCTGTTCGGCCTTGAGCGCGGCGGCAAAGTCCGCGAGCATCGCCTCGACCTCTGCGGGAGCGGCGCTGCCCTTGGTCTTTCGGTTGGCAATGATCTTACGCGGATCAAGCGCCTCGAGAAATTCTTCCTTACTCATAGGCAGCACTTCGGGGCCTTCGGGGAACTCCTCGCGAATTTCTTCAACATAGATGCGCTGCATCTGTTCGTACGGGAAGTCCTGCGGCAAAACATTGTTGGCTCGCGCCCAGGAAACCATGGTGACCAATGCGAAACGGCAGTCCGTGGTCGTGCATCAGACGATCGGCGATTTCCTGCGAAGCCGTCCAGTCGCTGTTCAATTCTTCGAGCGCTCGCGCAGGGTTGATGCGAAGCGCGTTCAGCACTTTGAGGAAGCGCTCCAGCATGGAGACTGCGGACTTCGTCATGCGACCGTTCTTAGCCACGCTCTTTCCGTCAACCATGCCGGGAACGAGATTGTGCACGCGCGTAAAGACCGCGGTCATTTCCGAGACGACGTCGCTGGCGTCACCGCGACAGTTATTCATGAGGCCCGGATTGCGCTTTTGCGGCATGGCCGAAGAGACGTACGTGTTTTCTCCTCCTTCCTGCAAAATGATCCAGGGGCGGCTCTGAGCGTACTGCACCATGATGTCGTTGATCATGGAGCCGACGTGCACGCCGACGG
>OOAJ01001490.1_pt1 | contig 10180 bp, 7 predicted proteins | sample 1671241 | NCBI WGS metagenome assembly OOAJ01 (sample SAMN06348136, study PRJEB24527) | human gut metagenome | biome: human gut; feature: ankylosing spondylitis patient; material: feces | host: Homo sapiens | place: China | collected 2015-10
GTGCCACCACTAATATCCGCCAACAACGCAACAGAAACCACCGCCAGCCTTCTTTGGACGGGCAACGCCATCGACCTCGTGGAACTTATCTACGGCATAGACGAGATGGGCTGTATCAACAACGGCAATATGCCGCTAAAACAGCTCGCCCCGATTCTCTACAAGATATTCGGTATTGAGTCGAAGGATTGCTACCGCTTCTATACCGACATCAAACGTCGGAAAAACGAAAGCCGTACCTATTTCCTCGACAAGATGCAGGAGAAACTGAACGAGAGAATGCTGCGCGATGAAGAGCTGGAACGTATGAGAAGATAAAATCAGGTATAAGCGGGAGAATGGTATCATGCTGTTCTCCCGTTTGAGTAAAATCTATACGAAAAAGGGCGTTTTCGGCGCGCTATTGCCCCGAATTTCAGCGAAAAACGCTATCTTTGTACAATTGTTACGAATTGAATATGAACATAGACAACCTCGATATAGTAAAACAACTGATAGCCGAAAAGGAAAACGGGCAGGTGGAGTTCAAGGAAACCACCGGGCAGTTGGAGCGCGGCATGGAAACGCTCTGCGCTTTCCTTAACAGCGAAGGTGGCACGGTGTTGTTCGGTGTGACCGACAAAGGAAAGATCATCGGGCAGGAAGTGAGCGACAAGACGAAGCGTGATATTGCGGAAGCCATCCGGCGTTTTGAACCATTTGCCACACTCGAAGTTTCGTATATCAGTATCCAAAATACAGACAAGAGTGTGATAGCCTTGTCTGCGGACAGCCAACGTTATATGCGTCCGTTCTCCTATAAGGGACGGGCTTATCTTCGATTGGAGAGCGTGACATCCTCCATGCCGCAAGACGTATATAACCAACTGCTTATGCAGCGAGGTGGGAAATACGCTTGGGAGGCGATGACGAATCCCGACATCAAAGTTACTGACCTTGATGAACATGCCATTATGGGAGCGGTACGTGGAGGCATCCGGTGCGGTCGCCTACCCGAAGCCACCATAAGGGAGGATTTGCCGACCATACTCGAAAAATTCAACCTGTTACATGACGGAAAACTGAATAATGCTTCCGCAGTCTTGTTCGGTCGTGATTTTTACTTCTATCCCCAGTGCCTGCTTCGGTTGGCGCGTTTCAAAGGAACTACAAAAGACGAGTTTATAGACAATCAGCGTACCACTGGCAATATCTACACACTGCTGGACACTGCAATGTCGTTCTTTTTCAAGCATCTTTCCCTTTCGGGCAAAGTTGAAGGCTTGTATCGGGAGGAAGAGCTTGAGATTCCTTACAAGGCATTGAGGGAATGCTGCACAAATGCCCTTTGCCACCGCTCATACCACCGTCCCGGCAGTTCGGTAGGAATTGCCATCTATGATGACCGTGTGGAGATTGAGAACAGTGGAACTTTTCCGCCGGATATAACAATGGAAAAGTTATTGAGCGGGCATAATTCAGAACCTCAAAACCTGATTATTGCGAATGTTCTGTATAAAAGCGAGGTTCTGGAAAGCTGGGGACGAGGCATCGGGCTTATGATAAGCGAATGCCGGCGTGTCGGCATTCCCGATCCGGAGTTTCATACAGATGGAAATAGTGTATGGGTTATTTTCCGCTATACCCGAAAAACTGTGGGGCACGACCCGACAATTACCCGACAGTTACCCCACAGTCACCCCACAGTTACCCCACAGGTGGAAAAGGTGTTGTCTGCAATCGGCACACAGACACTTTCAACCAAAGAGATTATGTGTGTGATAGGATTAAAGGACAAAAGTAATTTTTTAGAACTATATCTGTATCCAGCCATAAGGCAGAATTTGGTAGAGCCTATTTACCCGGAAAATCCGAAACATCCCCGGCAGAAATATCGTCTTACCGATAAAGGAAAAGAACTGTTGATATAATAACGGGGTATGGTGGCGAAAAAGAAGAAACAACAGGGGCATTACTGTCGGATTTGTAGCGAGTACAAAGCCAACGAGCAATTCAGCGGCAAAGGACACTCGCGGCATATCTGCAAGGAATGCCGGTCGCTTCCCGATGATGTGAAGGCGGACATGGTGCGCTGTAACGAGGTGGAACGAGCCGTTTTCAAATGCCCGATGAGCCGTCAGGACTGGGAACTGCTGGAAAAATATGCCAAGAAGTACAAGGACAAGGAATCCGGGCAGTTCGCGCAGGATATGTTGGACATGAAACGGGGCAATCAGACACCGGACGAGGATATGGAAGAGGATGATGTTTTAATAGAAGGCATCTATGAAGAGGAAACCATACCATTTGCCGAACTGGAGGATGACATCCGTTATCAGTTGGAAGAATTGTTGGCGGACAACATCAACGAGTTCATGATACACAAGAATTACATTCCCGAAGGCAAGGAACTGAAAGACATCAACGAATGGGTCATGAAAGAAACCCGTGACACCTTTTTTATAAAGGTTATTCCCGATGCCGCTTATGACAGTCTGGTGGAAGAAACGATCAACAGGCTTGTGAAGGAATGGAAAGAGGACGGATTTGAGATAAAGACCTATTCCGCATCGCTGGTCGTCATGGAAACGGAACGGCTGCTTATCCGCAGGATAACCCGTAAGGATATGGACGCACTCCTTGCCATAATGGGAAAGCCGGAAGTCATGTACGCTTGGGAACACGGCTTTACCAAAAAGGACGTGCGCAAATGGATAAACAGGCAACTCATCCGATACCGCAAGGACGGGTTCGGATATTTTGCCGTCATACTGAAAGAAAGCGGCGCATTGATAGGACAAGCCGGTCTGATGAATAGTACCCTAAACGGGAACGAGACTGTCGAGCTTGGCTATATACTCGATAACACATACTGGCATAACGGTTACGGTACGGAAGCCGCCCGCGCGTGTTTGGAATACGCCTTTGGAGAGCTGGAACTGAAAACTGTCTGTTGCAGTATCCGACCGGAAAACGTGGCATCCATCCGTGTGGTTGAAAGGCTGGGAATGACCTTGTGCGACAACCATACAATAATATACAACGAAAAAGAAATGCCGCATCAGATATATGTGGCAACCAATAGTAAATCCTATATCTTATAAGCGAAATCACTCAACAATGAAAACAAATAATATTAATTTATTTTGCGATATAGTTACTCAAAGGTCAGGAGAACATTCTTGCGCTATAAATATTTTGTTGCAACAACAATTATATGGGCAGGTAATATCTATTCTGCGTCAAGAATTAGATTCTATGGTAAGAGTTATGTTTTTGTTGTCAATTAGCGACTTAAACCTTAGAGAGCATTTTATAAACCAAACTTTGGAGGGAATAAAATGGTCTTATCCCAATACAAAGAAAGTCGTGACCGATAAACAAATGGTGGATTTAGCTGATAAATTTTATGGCTGGCCTTTTTTTGTTTATAAATTAGGATGCGCTTTTATTCATCTTTCAGCAATGGTATATTATAAAAACAGTAATCCATTTTTGCTTTTATCTGTTTCAGAAAGAAATGACATCACAAGGTTTTTACATCAATATCATAGTTTCCCGTTAGAGTTGGAATTGAATTTGGAAAATATCATCCCATATCTTGATAAAGTATTTAATAAAGTTTCAAGTAACTTAGCATGTTACATTGAAGATTTACGTCAAAATAAACTTTTGGAGGAATATTAAAATAAGGGAGGATTTTAGCTATCCTCCCTTATTTTAATAGGTTACTTCTGCTGCAACAGATGCTTCAGGTTGTCATCGCCCGCGATGCGCTCCAATTCCTCCTGAACAATCTGCTTCACCTCCTCCTTGATGCGCCGGTAATTTGCCTGCACCGTTTCCTTCATGCGGTCGTTGCCGTCTGCGTCAGTGAAATCGGTAATAACGGGGATTTTCTTGTAGGCACTTTCCTCCCGTTTTACCTTATCGGCATCCACCACAATCTCGCAGTGGAAAATCTTCTGTTCGATACGCTCGTTGAAGTTGTCGGACACCGAACCGACAAACATTCCCTGCGTCAAACCGGAAATCTTGCTGGGCGGGATAAGCGCGTCCATCTGCGTGTTAATGGAGGTGGAAACATCCTGCCGGTTGATGGAGATAGACTGCCGTTTCTGCAACACCTTACCGAATCGTTCCGATAGTGTCTTTGCCGTTTCACCTACCACCTGCCCGGAGAAAATGTTACCGACCGTATTCATCACCACTTTCGCCTCCTTATCACCGTAGTCGCGCACCAGCTGGCTGAAATCCTGAAATCCCAGACACACGGCAACCTTGTTGCTTCGGGCGGTAGCTATAAGATTGTCCAACCCTTTGAAATATATCGTCGGCAGCTCGTCTATGATGACCGACGACTTCAGCATCCCCTTCTTATTGATGAGCTTCACGATGCGGGAGTTATACAATCCGAGAGCCGCCCCGTAGATATTCTGACGGTCGGGATTGTTGCCCACGCATAGGATTTTCGGCTCTTCGGGATTGTTGATGTCCAGCGTAAACTCGCTGTCCGACATCACCCAATAGAGCTGCGGTGAAATCATCCTCGAAAGCGGAATTTTTGCCGACGCTATCTGCCCCATGAGCTGCTCCGCAGCCCCTCCGAGCCACGCATCCATGAACGGGGAAAGGTAGTTCTCCAGTTCGGGATAGGAAGTCAGTATCGGAAAAATATCCTCGTAGCGGCGGTTCAAAAATTCGATGGCATGGGGAAACGTGCAATATTTCCCGTTCTGATAGATTTTAAGATACCATATAATGCTGGCGAACAAAATGATAGGTGATTCCACGAAGAAGTCGCCCTGCTTCTGCACATCGGGTAAGTCAAGGGCATTACTGCCCCTTTCTCCCCTAAGAACCGTACGTGAGAGTTTCCCCTCATACGGCTCAAGCAACTCAATATTTCTATTTGTTGTTAGAAATCGGCTCATACTTTCAACAGTTTCGTTTATTTCGCTTGTAGCAGTTGTTATGGACAAGTTGCCGTACAATTGAACCACCAACAGATATTTCATTGACGTTCCATGCTTTTGTACAATCTATCTCCTTGCCGCATAACGGACAAGTCCGCTTCTGCTTGTTCCATAAATATAAGAGTGACTTACGTCCTTTGAGAGATTCCAGCATTTGTTGCTCCTTTCGCTGAAAGAAATAATCATCGTATTCCGGGTCGAAAGGGTTTGCCTCCCCCTTGACTTGCTTGTACGGAGTATAATGTATATCCGACAACCTTTTAAGGGTCAGGTAGTTCACTTTCTTGCTTTTTGTTTCATATTTCCATGCAAACGTCCATTTACGCCCCCGAATTTCATGCCAATACTTATCTGCAACCCAAGACTTGCGTTTCTTTGGGTGGCGACGTAAAGCCCATTTCTTTGTGAGGTTGTAAATGTGATTGTCGCAACCGTGAAAAGCATTGGTTGATGCACCATATCGGTAATAGTTTCCCCAACCTGTTATCACAGGATTGAGCATTCGTATCAGCGATTCCTGCTTACACATTTTATGTCCTTTAACGATGTCACTGATTTTTGCCCTAAAGCGTTTCTGTGCATCTTTGGACGGAGATGTGTACAGCCTTTTGCCGAACTTCCTTACATTGAAACCTAAGAAATCAAATCCATCGTATATGTTCGTAATGGTAGTTTTCTCTTCGGATAAGGTAAGACCCCTTTCTTTGAGAAATTCTATCACCATTGGTTTGACCTCGTTTTCCAATAATTCCTTATCTCGACCTGTGATTATAAAGTCGTCCGCATACCTGATAAGATTCACTTTGTAGTGGAATGTCTTATAGTTGATGAAACGTCTTTTGAATCTTTCAGCCAAGAGTGGTTGAAGTCCGTCAAGTGCCATATTTGCAAGTGTCGGTGATATGATACCTCCTTGTGGTGTACCCTCTTCTGTCGGGAACAGTTTACCATTGAATACAGCTCCACATTTCAGCCATTTTCTGAGTATTGTTTTATCCATAGGGATATTTTCAATAAGCCAGTCGTGACTGATGTGGTCGAAGCAACCCTTAATATCTCCCTCCAAAATCCATTCGGGGGAATGCTGGCGATTTAGAACCGTATCAATCTGACGAATTGCGTCCATTGTCCTGCGCTTCTTTCGGAAGCCGTAAGAAAAACGGTCGCCTGTCGTTTCGGCTATCGGTTCCAATGCCATGAGATATAATGCTTGCATCGCCCTGTCTTTCATGGTCGGTATTCCCAACGGTCGGAGTTTACCGTTCTTTTTCTTGATGTGAACCCTACGGAGCGGCTGTGGATGGTAGCCACGACGTCTAAGTTCACCGATTGCTTTGTACTTGCGCTTGGGAGAGTCCCAAAGCTGTTTATCTACTCCAGACGTATTCTTCCCTTTGTTGGAAGTAACCCTCTTTACTGCCAATGCCTTGGCGTAAAAAGAGTGAGTAAGCATCCACTGCAAGGTTTTCACCTTGTTATGTCTGCCTTCTTTCTGAGCCTTTACAATACGCGCTTGTAGCTTTCGGACATAGGTTTCACACTTAGACCAGTTCATACCGTCCCAAGTCAGATTCCTGCTGTCAGCAGGCGCACACGATGTTTTAATCTCGTTCATTTGCTTTCCTCCTTTTGAAAGTTCTAAAAGTTATCTTGTAAAGAGTTACCATATACGGAAGTCTGCCCACTTTCGTGTCGGATGATGTTACCCTCATTAACTCGTGATGTTGGTTCAATCCGTATCCTCCCCATTACAGGGCGGCATTCGCTTTCTCCGTTATCTCATACCTGCACCCCATTCGGCTTGCCTTGCGGTTCGCTTACTCGCATTATTACGAGAGAGATACAGGCTTGCCCTGTTCCACGCAATTGACAAACGGATAGTTTAGGTTCTGCCAAGTCCGCCGGCAGTGCTATGTCCGTGTAACCCCAACATGGGCGAGGGTTATCCGACTGCTTACCTTTTGGTGAGAGCTAAAGTATCTTGCGCTCCTTCAAACCTTACGACGGCTAAAGTCAGTTCACTTACGTTAACCATGCTATCCAGCCTCGCCACTCGACGGTATGATACTAACCGCCCTTGACGTTCCCTCACGGTTCAGTCTTGTCCTTTCGGAAAGTGTACTTTGTCCTATAAGCTTAGCACAACCCATCACTGGAGATGCACCTTATAGTAGGCTACCGCTGACGGAACAGCGGGTTAAATCTTGCAATATACATTGCTGTTTAACAATCAATTACGTGACTTTTCAGGTCACACCCATGCTTTGTTAAGATTCTTTTCTGCTGTTTTATACTCGTCTGAATTTACGATTCTATCTTTTTCTAATGCTTTTCCTTGTTTCTCTTTATTTAAAACATCAATAGAGTCAGTTAATTCTTTTACTTCTTTTTCCCAATCAGCAGTTCCGTAATCTTTAGCCAAACGTTCTTCCAAGTTTTTAACAGTTCTTTCTTGAGCTGACTTGTTGATTTCTGCTAAAGCAATATTGCCATTTATCTCTGCCTTTACAGCTTCTTCATCATAGTTCAAATAAGCATTAGATAAGTTTTTTTGAGCAGTAATCATTGCATCATGCTTATTATTCATATCTTCTGCTGCTGCAACCAAGTATACTTTCGCACTGTGCAAGATCTTTTGTTCACTTTCACTTACTACAGTTTCAGCCAATTCGATAGCTTTCAAAGCATCTTCATATGACTTTTGAGTCCACGCCAATTCTTGCTTTGCTTCAACTAATAATTTTTCCCATTGTAGCTTTTGAACTTCCAATAAAGCATTAATTTCTGCAATTTCAGCTTCAGTCTTAGCTTGTTTTTTCTGCAATTCCAATTCTTGCATCTGGTTCTCAATTTCTTTAGCTTTAACGTTAGCTTCTACTAATCTGGCTTGCATTGTTACATAATCAGCCTTCGCTGTTTCTACAGCAGCTTTGGCTTTCAACAGTTCAGCCTTGGCACCGCGAAGATTTTCGATACCTGCGGGTTCATCGTTGTCGATACATCCCGTGAAAGTCACTGAAGAGCCGACCATAAGAGCTCCGAACAGGACTACACTTAAAAATTTTTTGTTCATAATAGAAAAACTTTAAATTTATAAATTTAAAAACTTGATTTGTTTTTTGTTTATTATTTTATAAAGGACTTAATCGTATTCAGAGAGAAACGGGAGCGTATTCCCGGGATACCGTGAAGGAACCACACCGACTTCTCTGATAAAGGCGGAATAGAAGACACTTCTGGATGTAAACCCGCAAAGCTTTATCAATTCATCAGCCGTGCGCTTTTCCTTTCGTAGAAGGAGTTTGGCATACTCCACCCGACATCTGTTCACCAATGTCTTAAAGTTGCATTTAAAGTAATGATTGACGACATTCGACAGGTAGGTAGTATTCGTGCCGGTTGCAATAAGAGGATATTACGTTGATTATCAATGGTATTTGAGAAGGAGAGGCAATTCGGGATTTATCCCTTATTTTGTATAGATTCCATATAAGCATTGGAGGTATTCCACAATTTCATCAAACGAAATAATATTAACAGGCAAGGGAAGAAATGGGATGTTATCAGAGTAAAACGAAAGAGGCATACAATCCTCACACTAATGTTATACTGTCAAATAAAAAAACGTTTTTCATCTAAAAATATCGTTGTTTTTCGTTATTATCATGTTTCCGTAAAAAGGGAAATAAATCCCATAAATAAAATGTCCCTCCTTCTTGTCCGGTTCCCCTTAAAAGATTATCTTTGCTAAAAATAAAGCGGCATGGGAAAATTTATCAATCCGTTTACGGACGTGGGTTTCAAGAAGATATTCGGCCAGGAGGTCAGCAAGGATTTGCTCATAGACTTCCTGAACGACCTGTTGGTGGGTGAGAGGTCCATAAAAGACATCACTTTTCTGGATAAAGAACTGTTGCCCGAATACATGGGTGACCGGGGTGTTATTTATGACATCTATTGCACCACGGAGGCAGGGGAGCATATCATCGTGGAGATGCAGAACCGGCAGCAGACGAACTTTAAGGAGCGTGCGTTGTTCTATCTTTCACATACCATTACGCGTCAGGGTGAGAAGGGAGCCCGCTGGGAGTTTGACCTGAAGGCCGTTTACGGTGTCTTCTTCATGAACTTCCGTCTGGAGGACACTCCCCACAAGCTCCGCACGGACATTGTCCTTTCGGACCGTGATACGCACGAAGTGTTTTCGGACAAGCTGCGGTTTATTTTTATCGAGCTTCCTTCTTTCAACAAGGAGGAAGAGGAATGCGAGACGGATTTTGAACGTTGGATATATATACTCAAGAATATGGAAACGCTGAACAGACTTCCTTTCAAAGCGCGCAAAGCCGTCTTTGAAAAACTGGAGAAGATTGTGGATATCGCTTCCCTGAGTAAAGAGGAGCGTATGAAGTATGATGAGAGCATCAAAGTATACAGGGATAATCTGGCAACGATTTCTTTTGCTAAAAATCAGGGGAAAGAGGAAGGGTTGAAGGAAGGAATCGAAAAAGGAAGAAAAGAAGGAAGAAAAGAAGGGCGCAAAGAAGGCATTCTTTCCGTAGCCCGCAATTTAAGGTCCGGTGGAATGTCCGTTGAAGCCATTGCTGCTGCAACCGGATTAAGCATCGAAGAAATAGAACAGTTAGACTGACCGGATATATCCTTTTATTTAACATAATAAGGCGGAAGAGAAGCATGAAGCTTTCTTCCGCCTTGTTTTATTTCCCGCCATAAAATCAAGTCTTTGTCAAGATTGCTTCTGCCATAATCTATAACCAAGATTATGAATGCTTATATGGAATCTATACAAAATAAGGGATAAATCCCGAATTACCTCTCTTTCTCAAATATAACTGATAATCAACGAAATATCCTCTTATTGCAACCGGCACGAATACTACCTACCTGTCGAATGTCGTCAATCATTACTTTAAATGCAACTTTAAACGTCTATTAAATAAGTGCCGTGTAAAATATGCAAAACTCTTATTAGACAAGGGTAAGCATACTCCGGAAGAGCTTGTCAAGCTCTGTGGATTTACATCCAGAAGTGTCTTCTATTCTGCTTTTACTAAAGAAGTTGGCATGGTTCCCTCACGGTACCCCGAACAAATATTCAAAATTCCTTTGAAATACGATTGAGTCCTTTGATTAACAATAAACTATTGAGTTTTTTTAAATTTATAAATTTAAAGTTTTTCTATTATGAACAAAAAATTTTTAAG
>OOAJ01001492.1_pt1 | contig 10172 bp, 8 predicted proteins | sample 1671241 | NCBI WGS metagenome assembly OOAJ01 (sample SAMN06348136, study PRJEB24527) | human gut metagenome | biome: human gut; feature: ankylosing spondylitis patient; material: feces | host: Homo sapiens | place: China | collected 2015-10
TTACGAAAAAACATGGCAAGGGCCGAATCGCCAAATCGGCGGCCCGGCCCCGTGTCTTATACGGCCGACTCGGCGTCCTTTTCGCTCGGACGCCGCGCCGGGCTCGGGTTTTGCTTTGAAGCCAAATTAGTGCTTGACTTCGGTGTAGTCGGCATCGACCACGTCGTCGTTGCCCTTGTTGGCCTGCTGCTGACCGGCACCGCCCGCCTGCTGCTGGGCGCCTGCCTGAGCCTGCTGAGCCTGAGCAGCCTGCTGGTTGAGCTTTTCACCGATCTTCTGGGCGGCAGCCATCAGCGCTTCAACGCTCTTTTCGATTGCAGCCTTGTCTTCGCCCTTGATGCGTTCTTCCACATCCTTGATGGCGTTTTCGCAAGCGGCGCGATCGGCGCTTTCAACCTTGTCGCCGAGATCCTTCAGGGTCTTCTGAACCTGAGCGATCGAAGCGTCGGCCATGTTACGAGCCTGAGCCAGTTCGAAGCGGCGGTGATCCTCTTCCTTGTTGGCTTCGGCAGCGGCAACCATGCTCTTGATCTCTTCTTCGGACAAACCGGAGCTTGCCTTGATCGTGATCTTGTTTTCCTTGCCGGTGGCCTTGTCCTTTGCGGTCACGTGCAGAATGCCGTTGGCGTCGATGTCAAACGTCACTTCAATCTGCGGCAGGCCGCGCGGAGACGGCGGAATGCCTTCGAGATTGAACTCGCCGAGCAGCTTGTTGGAAGCCGCCATCTCGTGTTCACCCTGATAGACCTTGATGGTCACGGCAGGCTGGTTGTCTTCAGCCGTCGAGAACACCTGCGAGTGCTTGGTCGGAATCGTGGTGTTGCGCTTGATCATCGCAGTCATCACGCCGCCCAGGGTTTCAATGCCCAGTGTCAGCGGGGTGACGTCGAGAAGCAGCACGTCCTTGCGTCCGCCCGAGAGCACCTGACCCTGAATAGCGGCACCGATAGCCACGGCTTCGTCCGGGTTGACGTCCTTGCGGGGATCCTTGCCGAAGAATTCGCGCACCACTTCCTGAACGCGCGGCATACGGCTCTGGCCGCCCACCAGGATCACGTCAGTAATTTCGGAAGTCGACAGGCCGGCGTCCTTCAAAGCCTTGCGGCAGGGTTCGATCGTGCGCTGCACGAGGTCTTCGACCATGCTTTCGAACTTAGCGCGCGTGATCGTGATGTTCATGTGCTTCGGACCGGTCTGGTCAGCCGAAATGTAGGGCAGGTTCACTTCGGTTTCCTGACGGCTCGACAGCTCAATCTTGGCCTTTTCAGCGGCGTCCTTCAGGCGCTGCAGGGCAAGCACGTCGCCGCCGAGGTCAATGCCGTTGTCCTTCTTGAATTCGGCAATCAGGTATTCGACCAAGCGACGGTCGAAGTCTTCACCGCCGAGGAACGTGTCGCCGTTGGTGGAGAGCACTTCAAACTGCTTGTCGCCGTCAATGTTGGCGATGTCGATCACGGAGATATCGAACGTGCCGCCGCCCAAGTCGTAGACGCAGATCTTGCGGTCTTCGTTGCCCATCTTGTCAAGACCGAAGGCCAGAGCTGCGGCCGTCGGTTCGTTGATGATGCGCTTGACTTCGAGACCGGCGATGCGGCCGGCATCCTTCGTGGCCTGACGCTGGCTGTCGTTGAAGTAAGCCGGAACCGTGATCACGGCTTCGGTCACGGGTTCGCCGAGGTAATCTTCGGCGGTCTTCTTCATCTTGCGGAGCACTTCGGCGGAAACCTGCTGCGGAGCAAGCTTCTTGTCGCCCAGCACCTGCACCCAGGCGTCGCCGTTGTCGGCGCGAACGATCTTAAACGGAGCGCGCTGCACGTCCTTCTGCACTTCGGCGTCTTCGTAACGACGGCCGATCAAGCGCTTGACGGCAAACAGCGTGTTCTTCGGGTTGGTCACGGCCTGACGCTTGGCGGTTGCGCCGACAAGAATCTCGCCGTTTTCCATGTAGGCAACGATGGAAGGCGTCGTACGAGCGCCTTCGGAATTTTCGATCACACGAACCTTGTCGCCTTCCATGATGGCCACAGCCGAGTTGGTGGTGCCAAGGTCAATACCGATGATCTTAGACATTGTTCTTTTTCCTCTTGATTCTCTGTTGGGCCGTACCTTTTCCGCATCCACCGACGGGAGAAGGTTTTCGACCGTGATCTGAAACTCTTACGCGTACCGCAGGAAGCTCTTTTTCAACGCCGCCTGCCGCGCCATACCCCCTATATGGGGACGCCCCGAGAAAATTCAACGGGGCGTCTGAAAAATTTTGTGTCGATGAAGTTTCTAGCCTTGAACCACGCTCACCATAGCCGGACGGAGCACGCGTTCGTAAATCTTCCAGCCGTGCTGAAAGACCTGAGCAACGTCGCCCGCGCTCTTGCCTTCGGCGGCAGGCACCATGGCAATGGCCTGCTGCGTGTTGGGATCAAACTTGGCGTCCTTCGGATCGATGACAGTCATGCCGCTCATTTCAAGCGCATGCACGAGCTGACGGTGCGTCGCGAGAATGCCTTCCCGCATCGGACCTTCGATTTCGGCGGTCATTTCGATCGCCTTTTCAAGCGAATCCATCACCGGAAGCAGGTTCTTGGCAAACTTCTCGATGCTGAACTTCTGCGCCTTGGAAACGTCTTCGGCGGCACGGCGACGCACGTTTTCCATTTCGGCAACCGCACGCACGTAAAGATCAAAATTCTCAGCCGCTTTGGCCGTCGCCGCGGCAAGCTGGTCTTCGAGCGAGGCTTCTGCGCCTTCGGGTTCGATGCCGAGTTCCGGAGGCAGTTCAGAACCCTGAGCCTGCTCCGCAGCTTCGGCTGCTTTCTTCAATTCGTCGGCAGGATTAACCTGTTCCTGCTTGGTGTCTTCTTGAGCCATAAAGATGTTCTTGCAAAAGGGATGCTTGAAAGATGGCTCTTATATGGGGATTGGGTTTGCTCTTTTCAAGCCGTCGCAGGCAAAAAGTTCAGCTGAAGCGGATTTTCAGGCCTTCGACAGAGCCTTGCGAACAATCTCGGCGTAAAGGGCCACCGCATCGTCCTGCGCGTTCAGGCAAGGGATATAGTGAAACCCGCTGCCGCCCGCCCGCTCATAAAAAGAGCGCAGTTCCGTGGCGATTTCTTCAAGCGTCTCCAGACAATCCGCGGCAAATCCCGGGCAAATCACATCAAGGCGCTTCAAGCCCTGTCGGCCCAGTTCGGGAGCCGTATCAACGGCAAAAGGCTCCAACCACTTCGCTTTCCCAAATTTGCTCTGGAATACCTGGACAACCTGATCTTTTTTCAAACCCAACGCAAGGCGCAGCTTTTCCGTCGTCTGCTTGCACTGTGCTTCGTACGGATCGCCGCGTTCGCTCGAAACCGCCGGAATACTGTGAAAGCTCATCATGAGCTTGCCCTCGTCTCCGAGATCACCCACTTTTTCCCAGTGCGCGCGCACGCGAGCGGCAAGCGCCTCAATGTAGGCGTCTTCATCGAAGTAATGAGAAATCGTAACAATGCAAGGCAAATCGCGAACCTTCTTTTGCACGCGTCGCACCGCATCGAACACTGCCTCCGTCGTCTGTGTGGCGTACTGCGCATATAGCGGCAGAACAACGATGCGCTCGGGTTTTTGTTCAGCAATCCGACGGAGTTCTTCATCGATTCGCTGTACGCCGTAACACATCGCCCAGGACACGATGAATTCGTCGCCCAGCTCCTTCTGCAGACCTTGCGCCGTGTCGGAGGTCACCGCCACCAAAGGAGACCCTTTTTGCGTCCACACCGTCTTGTAGCGATCGGCAGAAGCCTGCGCGCGACGGGGAATAATGATGCCGCGCAGAATCGGCTGCCAAATGAGCGGATTCATTTCCACCACACGCCGATCACCGAGAAATTCCGCAAGATACTTCGCCACTGCTTCTTTGGTCGGAGCGGCAGGCGAACCGGTATTGCAGATGAGAACGGCGGTCTTGGGTGTGTTGTTTTGCGCGATCATCGGATACAAAAAAGGCGGATAGATCAAGTTCGAGCAATTGTGCACGAACTGTCTTAACCGCCGCTTTTCTTGAGAATGCGTCCGAATCACTGCATCTGCAGGTGTTCGTGGACCGTATGCATCTTGAGTCGTCTCCAAGCTACGATCAAGGCGCCTGCAATCAGACTCATCCAGAACTTCCCGAGCACCTGTCCGGCCAAAAACTCAATGGAGCCGAAAGCCAGAGACAGGAAAATCGCGGAGTCAACCACGGAACCGGCCAGCCCCGACGCAATCACAGCCATGGCCGGATAGCGCTTCTTCATGGGAGCATAAACGGCAAAGTCAGCGAGCTCCGCAAACAAGAAGGCACAGACCGAAGCAATGACCAGAGCGGGTTCCGAAATCAAGCCCGAGAGCGCGGCGCCGGCAAAAATCGAAATCAGCGCCCAGCGCCAGCCCAGGCAATGATGCACAACGTCACGCAGCACCAGACTAAACCCGGCCAGCAGCACGCCGGAAGGCGCCCATAAACCGGGCCAAACGGGAATCAAACAAGGACCGTCAGCCGGGCAAACGAGGCCGACGTTCATGATCACCCAGTTCGTCAAGGGGATCATCAGAACAAACAAAACGAGCGAGAGCCAACCGCTCAACGGGCGCTTCATGTCGCCCAGCTCACCGATATGGGACATATGGTTTCCTTGTGACCGCCACCGGCAGAACAATCCGGCGCAGATGTTTTTGAAAGTGGTGCGAGATTGTAGCAAAGACGACCGCTTAGGAAAACGTCAATTTTTCCTTCCAAATCAAACAGATCAGGCGCAAATCGCCATCTCAGCCTGTTTGCGGCGCCGCCACCAAGCAATGGCGATACCGGCCAGCAGATTGACCCAAAACTTGCCGAGCACCTGCCCAAACAAATATTGGACTGAACCAAAGGCAAGTGACAGGAAAATAGCAGAGTCCACGGCGGAACCGACCAGACCGGAAACGATGACTGCCATGGCCGGATAACGCTTTTTCATCGGTGCGTACACCGCAAAGTCAGCCAATTCCGCAAAAAGGAAAGCGCTCACCGATGCAACCACGAGCGAAGGCTCGGAAATAAAACCCGAGAGCACCGCTCCGAAAAAGATGGAAGCCAACGCCCAACGCCAGCCCAGGCAATGATGCACAACGTCGCGAAGCACCAGACTGAAACCGGCCAACAACACGGTCGAAGGTGCCCACAGACCAGGCAGAACCGGCACAAGACAAGGCTCGCCGGGCGGGCAGACGACACCAAGGTTCACAATTACCCAATTGCTCAATGGAATCAGCAGAACAAACAGCACGAGCGAAATCCATCCGCTCCACATACGTTTGAGGTCTGCATGTTGCGCATTGTCGGTCATTGGGCTTCCTCGTCTTGCACCAATTTTCTCAGAACAAATCGGCAATCGGTGTTTCCAGGAATGTTTCGAGCGGCAGTCCCCCACTGCCCACAATCAAGGCGGCATTCGGTCGGAACTTCTGACAAAACACATCCAGTCCTTTGGTGTGTCGCTCGTGGTCGCTCTTGACTTCCAACGCCACGACTTTTCCGTCTTTGCGCAAGACAAAGTCGACTTCGTTGTTGCCATCCCGCCAATAGAACACCTCAAATTGCAGGCGATAGGCCTGAGAAATCAAATACGCTCCGACAGCCGATTCCACATAATGACCCCACTTCTCCGGATCGTTTCGCACCTGCTCAAACGTGCCGACAGACAGTGCCGTCAAAAGCGCATTGTTGTGCACCTGAAACTTCGGAATGCTCGCGCGACGTCTGGCATCGTCCACCGAAAACTTCTGCAGCGTCCCCAGTAAACCGCATTGGTTGAGCCGTTCCAGGTATCCGGCAATTGTCATGACGTTACCCGCGTCCTGAATCTCTCCCAACAGCTTTGTCAACGACAGAATCTTGCCCGAATATGCCGCACCGAGCTCCAGTGTGTTACGTAGCAACGCAGCTTTTCCGATTCGGACGTCTTCGAAAATGTCTCGGTTAACGGTTGCATCAATCATGCTATTTCTGACATATACCTTCCACCGAGCCTCGTCCTGCATCATCTCCACGGCTCCCGGATAGCCGCCGAAGTAGATGAATTCATCGACCGTCAACCCAAAGCAATCCCGCATTTCAGCATACGTCCAATGCGTCATGCGGATTTCTTCAAAACGCCCCATCAAGGATTCGCTTAACCCCTGAAGAATCAAAGCTCGGGACGATCCCAATAAAACGACCTTGATGTTTCTTTCATTCCAAGTGTCATCATCCCATTGCCGTTTGACGGTTTCCGACCAATTTGGCACTTTCTGAATTTCATCGATCACCAATACACATCCGGCATCGGGATGTGTTTGGGCTTCCAGCCGAGCAGCCGTCCAACAGCTTGCAAGTCAAGCAGAACCTGCTACCGCTGTGTCATCCGCCGAGAAATATAAATGCGGTTTATTGATGTCACAAAGCACCTGTCGAACCACTGTGGTTTTGCCAATCTGACGAGGGCCAAGTACTACTTGGATGAACTTTCTCGGTTCATCCAACCTTCTGCGTAAAACATCATATTCTTGTCGAGTGAGCATTTTTTATCCGTATCAGAATTCATGCTTCCGGATTTTGCTAGATGCGTCTAACAATGCGTTCACATGTTCTTGTTCGGCCAGTTCTCAAACCAGTGTGGTCTTTTCGGCTATCGAGGCAAATCGTCTTGCTTCAGCAGTGGCAACGGATCTCGTCGCAAGAACAACATGCCCGGCCCTGCTTGCAAGAATTCGTAAATTACACCTACGAAAAAGCGCAAGAATTCGCTGATTCAGTCGACAAAAAATTGCATCGCGGCGTTTTTGCCCGCTCAAACGCTTTCAATTTTGGGTTCAAACACCGAGAAAAACCGCATGACGCGCTCGGGCAGGTAACCCAGGTCTCCGGGCGGATTGCCGCGGGGAAAGCCGATGTGACCCCCCTCTTCCGGTTGCTCAAGATAGACACAGTCGCTCACGTCCTTTTCCGTCGGCAGCGCCCAGCGCGGCAGGAAGGGATCGTTTTTGGCGTTTAAAAGCAACAGCGGTCTAGTGACGTTTTTGAGATAGCGCTTGGCCGAGCACAAGGTCCAATACTCCATCGCGCTCTTGAAGTGATGGATCGGCGCCGTGTAGACACTGTCAAAGTCGTAGAGCGTTTTACAGCTCTTTACCTTGTTGATGTCAATGAGATCCGGGAAACGCTTGGCCTTGTCAATGAGCTTTTCCTTGAGCGTCGACAAAAACATTTCTTCGTAGAGCTTGTTGGCGCCGCGGCTCATGATTTCGCTTCCGGCCACCAAATCCACCGGCGCACCGATCGAGACGGCCGCCGTCAGGAAAGATGCGTCCTGCGGGCGTTCGCCCATGTATTTGGCAATGTAGTTACCGCCGAGGCTCACGCCGACCGCATAAATCGGCGCCGTAATGAAACGTTCGTGAACCGTCCTCAGTATCCAATCGCAATCGTCGCTGTCGCCGGCAAAGTACGCCCGCGGCAAACGATTGGGCAGACCGCCGCATCCTCTGAAATGCGCAACGACGCCTCGCCAACCGCATTTGACACACTCGTGCATCAGCGCTTCTGCGTAATGACTGTGAGAATCACCCTCCAATCCATGGAAATGCACCAACACCGGCGCGTTGAGCTCCATCGGCTCCGGTTCCGACCAATCCAACACGATGAAGTCTCCGTCGGGCATATCCACAATTTCTCTTCGATACTGCACGTCGGGTCGCGGGAAAAAACGGGCGGGAACGATGGTCTGAAGATGCGCTCCGGGCAACCAGCGGGGAGCCTTGTAGTCGGATTGAAGCAGCGGCATCGCGCAAACAAACGCAAAAAAATGGACTCAACAACGCGACCGGCGAAATTGTTTTTCGTCATCAGTCGCACCGAGGAGAAAACTTAACACGCGCTGACACAAAGGTTGAATCCAGCATTTTGAATTTTCGTTTCGACTCAGAGAAAAAATGTGACAATCTAAGCAAAACACCTGATCTTATTGGTGTTTTTGCGTTTGCACTTCGTCACAAGATCGAGTAGAGTAAGTCCCTGAGTCGGCCTGAAATACGAATCAGGCTCTGCTTAGAAAATCTGGAACTGCCTTTTTCAAATGCTTTACACGGCACGATTTTATTTCTTCTCCTTTTATTTCGCCCCCTCGGCGGAAGGAGTACGTGCGCACGCGTAACGCAAGCATTTGAAAGGTACTGCCAGCCGCCGGGAACGCAAAATCCGGCGGCTTTTTCGTACCGGGTTCTGCGTAATCAAGCCTCAGGCTCGCCGGCACAGACCGAACGACAAAATCCGATACCAAGGGAGATAGACATCATGCGCTACACAACCGACGACCTTCGCATCAAAGAGATTCGCGAACTGACGCCTCCGGCTCATCTCATTCGTGAATTCCCCTGCGAAGAGCCGTTCGCAAGAACCGTTCACGGCGCCCGAATGGCCGCTCACGAAATTCTGCACGGTCACGACGATCGACTTCTTGTAATCGTCGGCCCCTGCTCGATTCATGATCCCAAGGCTGCAATGGAATATGCGCAAAAGCTCAACGAAGAGCGTCGACGCTTGGCAGGCGACCTTGAAATCATCATGCGCGTTTATTTCGAGAAGCCCCGTACAACCGTCGGTTGGAAAGGTCTGATGAACGACCCGGATATGGACGGCAGCTGCCGCATCAATCACGGATTGCGCGTCGCCCGTGAACTGCTGTGCGACATTGTGGCTCTCGGCCTTCCCACCGGCGTCGAATACCTGGATATGATCACGCCGCAGTACATTGCCGATCTGGTGAGTTGGGGAGCCATCGGCGCACGCACAACCGAATCTCAGTCGCATCGCCAGCTTGCCAGCGGTCTGTCCTGCCCTGTCGGTTTCAAAAACGGCACCGACGGCAACATCAAGGTCGCCGTTGACGCCATCGGCGCCGCCGAACACTCCCACTCATTCCTGTCGGTTACCAAGGGCGGCATCTCGGCCATTGTCACCACGACCGGAAACGAAGACTGTCACATCATTCTCAGAGGCGGAAAAGAGCCCAATTACGACGCCCAAAGCGTTGCCAAAGCCTGTGAGATGCTCAAGGCCAACGGCCACCGCGAAATCGTAATGATTGACGCTTCCCACAGCAATTCCCACAAAATCTGCCGCGAACAGATCAATGTGGTCAACAACATCTGCGAGCAAGTTTCCGGCGGCAACAGTTCGATCATCGGCGTCATGATCGAGTCGAACCTCGTCGAAGGCAACCAGAAGATCGAACCCGACAAGCCCCTCGTCTACGGCCAGAGCGTCACGGACGCCTGTCTCGGCTGGGACGACACGGTCGTTTTGCTCAATAACCTGGCTCACGCCGTCCGCGATCGCCGCAGCCGTCTCCAGTAATCGGAACGTTCGAAAAAAAATTCCCCCGGCCAGCTTTCGATTCTGATCGGGGGATTTTTTTCTTTCGTTAATCAGTTCCCTTGGCGCGGTCTTCGTAGAACTTCTTCTTCCAGGCGGCAAACGTGCCTTCTTCCAGAGCCTTTCGCATTTCCGCCATGATCGTGGCGTAGAAATGCAGATTGTGGATGGAATTGAGGCGTGCGCCAAGAATTTCGTTCACCTTCTGCAGATGGTGCAGGTAAGCGCGGGTGTAGCCGCGGCACGTTGCGCAAGTGCAGGAGGGATCGAGCGGACGGGTGTCGTTCTTGTGCTTGGCGTTGCGGATCTTGATGTCGCCGTAACGGGTAAAGAGCCAACCGTTGCGGGCATTACGCGTGGGCATCACGCAGTCAAACATGTCGATGCCGCGCGAAACGCCTTCAACCAAATCTTCGGGCGTTCCCACCCCCATCAAATAACGAGGCTTGTCTTCGGGCATCTGGTGCACGATGGCATCCATGATGGCAAGCATCTTTTCTTTCGGTTCACCAACAGACAAGCCGCCCAAGGCGTAACCGTGGAAACCGATTTCCTTCAGGCCCGCAAGCGACTCTTCGCGCAGTTTCGGGAACATGCCGCCCTGCACAATGCCGAAAAGCGCGTTGGGATTTTCGAGGCGATCGAATTCCTCACGGCTGCGCTTGGCCCAACGAAGAGACAGACGCATCGAATCGGCCGCTTCCTTTTCGGTCGCGGGACGATCGCCGATCATGTAGGGCGTGCATTCGTCAAACTGCATCACGAT
>OOAJ01001494.1_pt1 | contig 10164 bp, 6 predicted proteins | sample 1671241 | NCBI WGS metagenome assembly OOAJ01 (sample SAMN06348136, study PRJEB24527) | human gut metagenome | biome: human gut; feature: ankylosing spondylitis patient; material: feces | host: Homo sapiens | place: China | collected 2015-10
CCGGGCACAGCAGTCTGTGCCCACACGCGCCCTGCTGCATGTCACCCTGCACTTTCTTCTGGGGCATCCCTTTCAACGGCAGGAAATGGATCACCGCCTATGGAACCTTGCCTGCGACATTGCCGCAGAGGAAGTCATCCGGGAACTGGAGATTCCCTCCTGCGCCCTGCCGGAGGATGCTATGCAGGACAGCTGGCGCAGCCGCCTGCAGGATGCCTGCCCTCACCTGACGGCAGAAGCCATCTATAATTTTCTGCTGGAACGGCAGTACCCCGCCGATGTTCTGGCGGAATTGACCCAGCTTTTTTCCCGGGACAACCATGCACTCTGGTATGCTGCGCCACGGCCCGGCTCTCGTCCGGCTCCCAATGGACAGCTGCTGCCCGCCGGGGAGGATGAGGATATCACCAACGAGACCGAACTGCGCAAAGCCGACACCCGGGACGAAACGCTGCAGCAGATGCAGCAGCGGCAGAAGGAAGCCCTGCGCAGACAATGGAAGCAGCTGGCCCGCCAGGCCAAGACTGATCTGGAGACCTTCAGCCGCCGTCACGGCAAGCGTGCCGGAGCATTGATGGATGGGTTAGAGCCCGTGACCTTTGAGGAATGCGACTATACCGACTTTCTTCGCCGGTTCGGGGCACAAAACGAGGTGCTGCAGCTTTCCGAGGACGAATTTGACCTCATCTATTACACTTACGGTCTGCGCACCTACGGCAACGTTCCCCTGGTCGAGCCGCTGGAATACCGGGACGACAAGCGCATCCGGGAATTTGTGATTGCCATCGACACCTCCGGCAGTGTGCAGGGCGATATCGTTCAGAGCTTTTTGCAGCGCACCTGCGACGTTCTGCGGCAGAGCGGTTCCTTCACCGAGCGGGTAGAGATCTATCTCATCCAATGCGATGCCGAGGTGCAGAGCGTGGAGCGGCTGACCAGTCTGGACCAGCTGCATGAGCTGATCCCCCGGCTGAAGCTCCGGGGCTTCGGCGGTACCGACTTCCGGCCGGTGTTCGCCTATGTAGACAGGCTGCTGGAAGAGAAAAAGCTGACGAACCTCAACGGCCTGCTCTATTTTACCGATGGCGTGGGCACCTACCCGGAAAAATCCCCTGCCTACAAGACTGCCTTCATCTTTAACCGTGACGACCACATCAGCCCCCACGTTCCCAGCTGGGCCATCCGGGCTGTACTTACCACTGACAACATCCGCCTGCTTGAACCGCAGAAGACCCGAACCGAGGAGGACACCGAATCATGGATATAGCAAGTGCAAAGCAACAGATCAAAAATACCGTACAGATCTACCTACAGAAGGACGCTCTGGGCCGCTACCGACTTCCGCTGGTGCACCAGCGGCCCATCTTCCTGCTGGGTGCGCCAGGTCTGGGCAAGACTGCCATTATGCAGCAGGTCGCTGATGAGATGGGGCTTGGCCTTGTGAGCTATTCCATGACCCACCACACCCGCCAGAGCGCACTGGGTCTGCCTGTGATCGTAGAAAAGGAATACGGCGGCAAGCACTATCAGGTCAGCGAATACACCATGAGCGAGATCATCGCCAGCGTCTACGACTGTATGCGCACCACCGGCAAAACGCAGGGCATCCTATTTCTGGACGAGATCAACTGCGTCTCCGAGACCCTCTCCCCTGCCATGCTGCTGTTCCTGCAATACAAAGTCTTTGGTGGGCATCAGATCCCCGAGGGCTGGGTGGTGGTCACCGCCGGCAACCCGCCCCGCTTCAACAAAAGCGTCCGGGAGTTCGACGCTGCCACCCGTGACCGCCTGAAGGTGATCGAAGTTGAGCCAAGTTATGAAGCATGGAAGGCCTATGCGCTGGAACACGGTGTCAGCCGCAGCGTCATCAGCTATCTGGATATCCGTCCCGAAGATTTTTACAAGGTCGAGACCACTGTGGACGGGCTGACCGTGGTAACGCCCCGTGCCTGGGAGGACCTTTCCGAGATCCTGCAGTATCACGAGGAACTGGGCCTTGCAGTCAGCGAGGAGCTGACCACTCAGTATCTGCAAAACAAGCAGGTCGCCCGGGATTTTGCCATCTACTACGAACTCTATCAGAAATATCGTCAGGCCTACAATATTGATGCCATCCTGCAGGGTGTGTGGGATGAGGATGTCCTCACGCAGGCACGCAGCGCCAAGATGGACGAGCGGATGAGCCTTGTCAGCCTGCTGCTGGAAGCCGTGTTCCTGCAGATGGAACGCTGTACCCTGCGCCACGATGCGCTGCGCCTTATCGTGGCCGCCCTCAAAGCCCAGCGCGGGACGCTGGATGTTCCCGGCGATGCCCTGACCGCCCTCGCCGGGCTGGAGGACAGCTGGCGCGCCGAAGCCAACAAAGCCCCCTCTGCCCGGCAGAAGGTCTATCTCGATCTGCTGTCGTTGACTGCCCAATGGCACGGAGAGCTTTCCGGCTCCACCCCTTTTTCCGCCCTCAAGGCCTGCTATCAGCGCTCGGTCGCCGACCTGCAGGCTGAGGTCGCTGAAACGCAGAAGAAGCTTGGCGATCTGCTCCGTTTTTTACAGGAAGCCTTCGGTAAGGGGACGGAGCTGAGCATGGCGGTAAACGATCTGACCGTAGCTCCCATAGCCACCGCATTTCTGGGGCAGTTTCTCAGCACCGATTACTTTGCAGCTAGCCGGGATCTGCTGCTGCACCGGCAATCGGAGCAGCTGCTGCACCAGATCGATCTGACAGGACTGGTGTAAAATGGAACTGCTGCAATTTGAAATAACCAACGCCGGAACGCTGGGTAGCCGCTGGACACCCCCCGCCCCGGAAACAAAAAAGGCCTCCTCCCTGCCCGGAGCCGCGCTGGCAGCTCTCTTGCAGGAGGAGGACGACGAGGATGATTGGGGCGGCGATGCTCCCGACATGAGCGCAGAGTTTGCACGGCTCGGCCATCTGAACGAAGAGGCCGACACCGATGCCCTGCCCCTGACAGCCGATTTTGCCCCTCTGCCGGATGGCTCTTTGGCGCTGGTGCGCTGGCCCCGGCTGGCACGGCCTGCTGTGGTACCCGACACTGTAGAAGGCCGCACTGTCACCACCATTGCCGCTACCGCCTTTGCTGCCAGCCATCTGGATGAGGGCTGCTTTGCGCAGTTCGGGCAATCGCCTATCAGTTTCAGCATATTTTGTATGCGGATGGGCCGCGCAGTCACCACCGAAACGCTGGACGAAGGCGGGCCGACTTCCGTCACACTGCCGGACAGCATCACTCACATTGGTCCCTACGCATTCTATCACTGCACAAATCTGACTTCCATCACCCTGCCGGATGCCATTTCCGCCCTGCCTGCCGGTGTATTCGGCGACTGCAGCCGCCTTACCAGCGTCCATCTGCCGGAGCAGCTGCAGGCTCTGGGCTATCTGCCCCGCCCCACGGATCAGGTCATGCCGGATGTGGGCATGTTTGCCGGGTGTCATGCCCTGAAACAGCTGACGCTGCCTCCACAGCTTAAAATGCTGGGCGCTCACAGCTTCAACAGTTCCGGTCTGACGAGCCTGACCGCCCGGGATGCTGGGTGTGAAAATTGGAGCCGTACTGTCACTGTGGCTGTGTCTGCATTTGACCACACTGCCGCACTGCTCTGGCTGGAAAAGGCCGATGTTTCCGGCCATGTGGTGGCGCGGCTGGGTCTACCCGTGGCCCGGGATAAAATTCTGGCAGGCGATGCCAAATTCGGTACCATCCTGCGGGTACCGGTGCTGTTCTTCACCCAGCCAATGCCCTACTTTGACCAACTGGCCCGGGACGCGTTCCGGCTGGATTTTTCAGCCCGCATGGCCCTGGCCCGTCTGGAAGCCTCTGCAGGGCTTTCCCCCGCCGACCGCCAGTGGTATTGTGCAGTTCTGGTGCAGTATTTCGACCGGGCTCCACAGTTCATGCCCTGCCCGGCTCAACAGGCTTACGCAGAGCTGTTCCGCTTCCTCTGCCGCACAGACCTGCTCACCGCATCTGATGTCAGCACTCTGCTTCGGATGGCCGGAGCACTCGCCCTTCCCGCCGAACTCATCAGCGAGATGATGGAGGTGCGCACCCGTCGGTTTGAAACAGTCACCGGCTTTGAGGATCTGGAGTTGGATTGATCAGAACAACAGACATTACGTAGAAAGATGCTCAGTTAGTACAGGCTGTTGCAAAACAGCGCCAGCGAAAAAGAAAGACCAGAGTGGAGACGTTGATAAGCGCCTCCACTCTGGTCTTTATAAATTATCCATTCTGTTTTTGGATGGAGAACGAGAAGGTCATGCCCTTCTCCACCGCAAAGCAGGCATCCGCATGGGGCTTTGCGCCCCAGCTGTTGTCGCCGCCAACGCCGCGCTGGAAGGCAGCACAGCGGACGACAGTCTTGTTGTCGTCCCGGGGCAGTTCATAGAGATGGCGGGCATTTTCCAGCTCGTGGGGCGTGTAGGGCAGGGCCGAGAAGGTCATACCGTCCCCCGCAAAGCCGATGCCGGGCATCTCAGTATCCCGGCCGGTGAGCGCTGCGCGGTACACGCCGGTGCGGCTGCCGCACTCCTGCGGGTAGACCGGGCTGTTCCGGGCAAAGTCCTGCCGGACGTTGCAGCTCCATGTGCCCATTTTGCCGCCTGCGGTGCGGTCGGCAGTGGTCTCCCGGGGGCCAAGCCCCAGATAGGAGACCTCGGTCAGCTCCCGGCGCAACGGGAAGAGCAAGCCGAACTCCGGTACTTCTGCCCTTTCGCCCTGCCATGTCATGGTGATGTCGCAGCGGCCTGCGCCGTCGATGGCAAAATCAATGGGCAGTGTCTGCCCGTCCGGCAGGGTGTAGACGGCACGAACTGTGACAAATTCTCCCCTGGTTTCGGCGGTCAGGTGATCACAGCGGGCATACAGTCCGGCGGTCTTCCAGAAGGCAAATGCAAAAGGTTCTGCGCAGCCCTCGTCGTTGTTGGTGGGGGCCCGCCAGAAGTTGGGGCGCACGGTATCGTCCAGCAGCTGCACGCCGTTATAGCGGATGGACACAAGACCCTTGCCCCGGCCGAAAATGTACTCGAAGCCCTCGCCCTTTACGCCGATGTTGTAGTCCATCTCTACCAGCTGCGGGGCGGGCAAGGTCAGCCGGGCGGCGGCGTGGTTGTGCCATACCTGCCCAAAAGTGGCTTCATAGCCCGCCGGGATGCCGGGCAGCACAGCCCGCTGCACAGCGGTAACGGTCATGCAGGCAAGCCCTGCCTCCGGCAGGGCGAACGGGAACGCGATGTGCACCGTCTCACCCGGCTTGCAGTCTGCCCGCAGCACCGCGCGGCGCTCCGGCTTGCCGTTGACCGAGGACGCAAACACAAGGTCGTAGGCGCTCAGGTCGGTAAAGAGATTCCGGTTTTCAATCACGGCTTCTGTGTTGGTCAGGGTGATTTTCAGCGGTGCGTAGGCCGCCTTCACCGCATCCATTTTTGGGGTATTGCGGCGGTCAGGCAGCACCAGACCGTCCACGCAGAATTCCCGGTCGGTGGGGCGGTCGCCAAAGTCGCCGCCGTAGGCAAAGCCGGGCTTGCCATCCGGGTCAGTCACCGCGATGCCGTGGTCCATGTACTCCCAGATAAACCCGCCCTGATACAGCGGCTCTTCGTAGGCATACTCGGTGTAGTCGGTGATGCCGCCGTTGGAGTTACCCATGGCGTGGCTGTACTCGCACATGATAAAGGGCTTTTCCGGGTGTTCTGCCAGAAACTTTTTGATGTCTGCCACCGGGGTGTACATCTGGCTCTCCATATCGGAGGTGGCGGGGTATTCCCGGTTCCAGAAAATGCCCTCGTAGTGCACAAGACGGCTGGGGTCGGCATGGCGGAAATATTCGCTCATCTCCCACAGGGTCTTGCCGCCGTAGCTCTCGTTGCCGCAAGACCAGACGAGGATTGCAGGATGGTTTTTGTCCCGCTCCAGCATGGCTTCGGCACGGGCAAGCACATTCTCCCGCCACTCCGGGCGGGCACCGGGCAGGGTCCACTCGTCCGAACCATCTGCGCCCAGCTTCTGCCATGTGCCATGGCTTTCCAGATTCGTCTCCCCGATGACATACAGTCCGTATTCATCGCAGAGCTGCAAAAAATAAGGGTCGTTAGGGTAGTGGCTGGTGCGCACGGCGTTGACGTTGTGGGCTTTCAGGTTTTTCACGTCCCACAGCATCTCTTCCCGGCTAACGGTGCGGCCGGTGCGGCAGCTCCACTCGTGGCGGTTGACGCCCTTGAACACGATGCGCTTGCCGTTCAAAAGCATCTGGCGGTCCTTCAGTTCAAATTTGCGCAGACCGACTTTCAGACTGGTGCGCTCTGCCAAATCACCCTCGCGCAGCAGGGCAATTTCTGCCTCGTACAGGTTCGGCTGCTCGGCGCTCCACAGAGCGGGATGCTCCACCGTAAAGGTGAAGGAGACATCCTGCACGTCCTCTTCCACGTCCGGGTCAGCCTCGCCCTTGCCGAACACCACGCCGCTGTCGTACTCGGCAGGCTCGCCCACCTCAGCAGACTGCTGCTGCCCGTCAAACACCACCGAGATGGTGCCCGCGCCGCTGACCCTGCAATCAAAGGTGACAGCAGCGCTGGAAAAGTCCGGGGCAAACTCCTGCTTCACAAAGGCATCTTCCAGATGCAGTTCAGGCTTCGTAAACAGCTCCACCGAGCGGAATAAGCCGCTCATGCGCCAGAAATCCTGATCTTCCAGCCAACTGCCGGAGGAGAAGCGGTACACCTGCACGGTCAGGGTATTTTCGCCGGGGTAGACGGCGGCGGTCATATCAAATTCAGCGGGGGTGAAGGTATCCTCGGAGTAGCCGATGTAAACGTCATTGCACCAGACGGCAGCGGCGCTGTCCGCACCGTTCAGCCGCAGGTAACAGCTGGCCCAGCTTTCCGGCAGGGTAAAGCTGCGCTGATACTCCCCGATGGGGTTATAATCCTGCGGAATCTCGCCGGGGTGCAGCTTTTCGTGGCCGTCCCACGGGTACTGGGTGTTGACGTAATGGGGCGTGCCGTAAGGCTGGCCGGGCTTTTGCAGGCTCTGCATCTGGATGAAGCCCGGCACGGTCAGGGTATCCCAGTCCGTAAAGGGCGCGGTCAGGTTTTCCGCGTAGCGGAAGTTCCACTCGCCGTCCAAGCTGACAGTCAAGGGCATTTCCGGGCTTGTCTGGTCCGCAAAATGGGCATGGAAAGGCAGGCGGTTCTGCTGAAAAATTTCTGGGTCGGCCAGAAGCGCCGGGGTAATGGGATCGTTCAAAGGCATATATGTCACCTCGCAGCATTTTCTGCTTTTATTATAACACAGGATATCATAACCCCGCGTGAAAACGCGGGGTTTGCAGAACGGCCCCATAGGGGCCATAATACCAGCCGCGCCTAAAGGCGCACAATGAGCGATGTCAACCGCACACTGACATCGCTTTTACTTTCTCATACTATCTGCAGGCACTTCTGGCGAATCGTCGTCATCGAAGTCAGCTACATTCTTGAATGGATCTTCGTATTCCTTGAAGCTCAACTGGTCGCACATCTGATCGTTGAACTCTTGTTCCTGAATGTATTTGCGGATCTTGGTTTCATTTCCACCTACTGTATTTACGTAATATCCTTTCGCCCAGAACACTCTCCTTCCGTATTTGTATTTTAGGTTTGCAATTCCAGCTCGTATGTGATAAACTTTTCTCGTCCATATGGATGAACCTCCTTTTGCTTTAGTATGCGGTTGGCGTTACCCGCTTCTAATTATAGCAAAAGGAGGTTCTTTTTCTACCGTTTCAACGCTACGGCTCTATTCTTCCACAAGCATAGCTTGTGGTTTTCTATATGAACGAAAACAGCCCAAAATCTTTCGATTCTAGGCTGCCTCTTTATGCCGGTGGTGGGGGTCGAACCCACACGTGTTATTAGCACAAGGGATTTTGAGTTTTTATCCTCATCTTCCATCTGGTGTCATCCAGTGATATCTAGTGATATCTGGTTCCCACTGTGCAAAGGCAAAATTCACGCCTCAACGAACAATAATTTGAAATATCCACGATTTTTCGATGCGTTTTTCCTCTACTCTGTTTTTTCGGTTTGGACCGCCCAAATGGAAATTGGAGGGATGTTCAGGAGGGATGCAGGGCAAAACGCTCCTCTGCTTAGGCACAAAACGAAAGGAAAGTCAAGGATAATGAATCAAAATCAAGCAAAAGAGTATTATAAAAAATTATTTGTGAACTATCCTGATGTGCTGTCTGTCGAAGAAGCAACAACTTTACTCGGTTTCAAAAGCCAGACTGCCATCATCAGAAGAATCCATCAACATAGAATTCGCTGCCTGAAAGTCGGACGATCTTTCATGATTCCGAAAGAATATCTCATCGACTATCTTTTGGATAGCTAAATTATATAGCCATTATATTACATAGCGCACCACTTTTCAATAAGAAAAGAGTGCGCTTTTTATTTTCAAACGAAAGGCGGTTGATTTTTTGAACACAAGCTGGAGCAAAACGTTGAAAAAGCCACATGACCCTTGACTACTTCTACGGACAAGCCGGAGAGCTGTTCTCCTTCTACCGCATTCCAAAGGCTCTGTTTCAGGAGCCACGGTTCCAGAGCCTGTCAACCGATGCCAAGACCCTGTACGGTATCCTGCTGGACCGCATGAGCCTGTCCGTGAAAAACGGCTGGCTGGACGAGCAGAACCGGGTGTTCATCATCTTCACGATAGAGGATGTCAAGAGGGCGTTGTGTTGCGCAGACAACAAAGCGACCAAGCTGCTCCGGGAACTCGAAAAGTTTGGTTTGATTGAACGAAAACGCAGAGGTCTGGGAAAGCCAAGTTTGGTGTATGTGAAGAACTTTTCGGCAGAATCGTCAAAATCAATATTCCAGAATCGTGATTTTCACGATTCTGGAGGCTTCAAAAACGCAAGTCAAGACCCTTCAAAATCACGATGTAATAAGACTAAAGAGAATGATACTGAAATGAGTGAGACTGATCCATTCAATTCTGAAGAAGCGGATGGGATGAGCAAACGCACCCAACTGGAAGAATATTTTTCTCAGTCTTTGGAGATAGACCTTTTGCTCCGGCTCTGCCCGGATGACAAGGACATTATCTACCAGATCGTAGACTTGCTGGTGGACACCTGCGCTACCAACCGTAAGCTGCTGCACATTGCTGGGGACGATAAGCCCGCCGAGGTGGTATGCAGTCGGTTTATGAAGTTGAACGCCGACCACATCCGCTTTGTGCTGAAGTGCTTTGCAGAGAACAGCAGCCCGATCCGTAACATGAAACAATATCTGCTCGCTTCTCTGTACAACGCGCCCACCACCATGCAGCTTTCCTACCAGAACCAAACCAACCACGACTTAGCGAATCGGAGGTGATGAAAATTTCAAAGAAAGCAACCACGATAGCCATCGTCAACCAGAAAGGCGGCACCGGCAAGACCACCACCTGTGAAAATCTGGGCATCGGGCTGGCGATGGAGGGCAAAAAAGTTCTGCTGGTGGACACTGACCCGCAGGGCAGTCTTACCATCAGCATGGGCTGGCAGCAGCCGGACGAGCTGCCTGCCACATTGTCTACTCTGATGCAGAAAGCCATGAACGACCAGCCTATCCAACCCGGTGAGGGCATCCTGCACCATGCAGAGGGCGTAGACCTCATCCCTGCCAACATCGAATTGGCAGGATTGGAGGTGGCTCTGGTAAACAGCATGAACCGGGAAAAGATGCTCAAACAGGTGTTGGACGGAGCAAAACGGGAGTACGATTATATCCTGCTGGACTGTACTCCCTCCCTTGGTATGCTCACCATCAATGCACTGGCGGCGGCAGACACTGCTTTGATACCCGTACAGGCTCAATATCTTTCTGCCAAAGGTCTGGAGCAGCTTTTGCAGACAATCTGTAAGGTACACCGGCAGAAAATCAATCCGAAGCTGAAAATCGAGGGCATCCTGCTCACCATGACGGACAGCCGCACCAACTATGGAAAGCAGATCGACACTTTGATTCGTCAGGCATACGGTAGTAAAATCAAGGTGTTCGACCAGACCATTCCCCGGTCTGTTCGTGCTGCTGAAACCAGTGCCGCCGGCAAGAGCATTTTCCAGTATGACCCCAAGAGCAAGGTGGCAGAAGCCTATCAATCTCTTGCGAAG
>OOAJ01001498.1_pt1 | contig 10151 bp, 10 predicted proteins | sample 1671241 | NCBI WGS metagenome assembly OOAJ01 (sample SAMN06348136, study PRJEB24527) | human gut metagenome | biome: human gut; feature: ankylosing spondylitis patient; material: feces | host: Homo sapiens | place: China | collected 2015-10
TATTCGGAAACAGATTATGGTAAAATACATCTATATGAATTATATACAGTGCTTAATAATATTCTTGTGGAATAGTAAGGAGATGAATGATATGTATAATGAGAATGACGTTAATACAGCATTTTTAAATAATGCAATAGGTAGATTATTTAATAAAGAAGATTATAATATTGAAAAAAATAGAGTGCTTATTAGCAATATGGATGATACAAAGAAAGAATTATTGAAGGAAACAATATCTAATGCTGTTAAAAAGTATGAATATAAGGTATGTTAGATGTATAAATAACTAAAGAATAAAAGAGGAAATAATAATGAAACATACAATTTTTACCCCATACAGAGTATGCCCATTAGGCGCACATGTAGACCATCAGCTTGGACAGGTTACAGGCTTTGCAATTGACAGAGGTGTTAAGTTGGAATTTGATATAACAGAAGATGGAACATTTGACCTTATCAGCAAGAATTATCCAGGGCATATAATGTTCACGCTTGAAGATGAGTTGGAACGAGAGATGCTTTGGGGGGATTTCCTTAAAGCTGCGATTGTTGCACTTTCAAGAAAATATGAATTAAGGAGAGGCATTAAAGGTGTTATTGAAGGAACACTGCCAGTTGGAGGATTGTCATCCTCAGCGGCAGTTATTCTTACATATCTTAATGCCGTATGTATAGCTAATGATATTCAGATTACAAGACCTGAGATTATAAGTAATGCTATATGGGCAGAGCGTAATTATATAGGAGTTAATGTCGGCAAGCTTGACCAGAGCTGTGAGGTATATTGCAGGAAAAATGGTCTGCTATTTCTTGATACACTGGATGATTCCAATGAGATTATACCGGTAAGTTCCAATATGAATCCATTTGAGATTATGATTGTGTTTGGCGGAAAGGAAAGACAGCTTGCTGGTTCTGCATATAATACCAGAGTTGATGAGTGCAAGGCGGCGGCGTATGCATTACAGGCGTATGCAGGTATGGATTATGGTAATTATAAAGATACATATTTAAGAAATGTACCTATAGGTGTCTATTTGCAGTACAAGGACAGGCTTCCAGAGAACTGGAGAAAAAGAGCTGAGCATTTTTATGGTGAAAGACAGAGAGTAAAAGACGGAATTAAGGCTTGGAAGAAAGGTGATATTGAAGAATTCGGACAACTTATGTTCCAGTCTGGAAGAAGTTCCATAGAGCTTTATGAAACAGGATCTGATAATTTGAGAGATTTACAGGATATATTTGAAAATACAGATGGAATATATGGCGGAAGATTTTCTGGTGCAGGCTTTAATGGTTCAAGTATTGCTCTTATTAATCCAGATAAGAAAGAAGAGATTGCTGATAAGGTAAGAAAAGAGTATATAAAGAGGCATCCTAATTTAGAGAAGGATTTTGCTATTTATTTCGTTAATACAGCAGATGGAATTAAGTTATAAAGATTACACAATATAGAAGAGGAATTATATATGAAATGTATAGTATTAGCAGCAGGTTATGCAACAAGATTATATCCATTAACAGAGAATTTTCCTAAGCCTTTATTGGAAGTTAAGGGCAAAAGCATATTAGACTGGTTGTTAGAAGATGTTCAGTCTACCAATATGGTCGATGAGGTTATAGTTGTGTCCAATCATAAGTTCTATGATATATTTACTGAATGGGCAGATAAGGCAAAGAATAGATTAAGTGGAATGAAACTTACAATCTTAGATGATGGCTCAACAGACAATGATAATAGGTTAGGTGCAGTTAAAGATATAGCATTTGCAATAAATGAATGTAATTTGGCAGGTGCAGATAAAAATTTATGCGAAGATGGAGTGCTTGTTCTTGCTGGTGACAACCTTTTGGATTTCTCTATTAAAGGATTTATTGATTTCTACAAAGAGAAAAATACAACCTGCATAATGAGACATTATGAGCTATCTTTAGAAAAGTTACAGCGAACAGGCGTTGTTGAAGTTGATTCTTCTGATAAGGTTATTTCAATGGAAGAAAAGCCTAAAGAACCAAAGAGCAACTGGGCTGTGCCACCATTTTATATTTATGGCAAAGAGGATTTGCCGGTTATTGTTGATTGCGTCAATGATGAGGAGATTAATCTTGATGCACCGGGTGGATTTATTGAGTGGTTTTGCAAGAAACGTGAAGTTTATGCGTATGAAATGCCTGGTAAGAGATATGATATAGGTAATAGGGAAAGTCTGGAGTGGATTAGGGAGAATTACTAATAATGAACTAATGATTTGAGGGGTGCATATGGAGGCAAAGGTAATATTATTTCATAGTAATGAATCTGATAAATGTAAAGCATTTATAAATAATGATGTAAGTTTGATTACAAGTAAAAATGGAAAAGATGATATTTGGTTAGGTGATGGTATGTATTTTGGGGATAATAAGGGAAATTTGATATAGTAATGAGTGCTAAATTCAGATGGAGAGATACCATAGATATAGCTAAAGTTAAGGAATTATTAAAAATTAATGGGGCTTCTGTATTGTTATCGTATATAAGACCTATAGTCGCTAACTTGACTAATAGTTCTCAGTATTCAGTATTAAATATTCCATTTATGGATTTTATACAATCTGATAGTAAGTGAAGTCTTTAATTAATCAGACATTATACAAAAATATCAGACAAATTTTTATTTTTGTATGGTAAATATACTTGAATTATGATATTATTACAATATCGGTGTTATATAGACTTGAATAATTTGATAAAGTAGTTCGAAGATACGATATTTTACAGATATTTATAGCTTGTTCTGCGTTAATAAGGACTGTGATAGTATGTCTGTTGCTGGGAAATGGGAGTTGTATTTTATAACCCGTTGTTGTGCGTATATAGGAGAATGAAAGTATATGTTTAGAAAAAAGACAGAAGAGAACTTATTGCCAGATGGTGATGTCAGGCGAATGGTTGAGGCAATTGACAATATAGCCTCAGGTGATTTTAATGAGATAGATGCGGCGGATTTTAATAATCCGCTGTATGCAGATAAGCTTAATTCAATGCTTAAAGCGGTTAAGCAGGTTAATAATCCAGTTGTTATGCGACTTAATGAAACTATGGAGATTCTTGGTGATAATACTTTGATTAAAGATACACTTAATCAGGTAGAAGCACAGACTAAGTCGATACAGCATATGGAGAATGCCAGCCAGCATCTTGAGAGTTCTATAGAGAACATTTCTATGGCTATGGGACATATCCGTGATAATGCCCACGATATAATATCAGTGTCTCATAATGTAACGGTAGATATGAACGATAGTATCAAAGCCGTTAATGTGTCATCTAAGAAGATTCAGTCTATCAATAATAAAGTTCAGGATTTTAAGGGTAAGATTGGTAAGATTGAAGCGATTGTAGACCTTGTTAAGAAGGTATCTAACCAGAGTAATCTTTTGGCTTTAAATGCTTCTGTTGAAGCTGCAAGAGCCGGAAAAGCAGGAAGAGGCTTTGCCGTTGTTGCTGATCAGGTAAGATTATTATCTAATAATACAGCAGAGTCTGCTGGAAGTATAGTCAAGTATGTTAAAGAATTAAGAGATAATATAGATGAGCTTGCAAAAGCAATGGATGAGACTACCATAAGCCTTGGTGAAGGGAATGAAAAGGTAGAGAAGTCACTTGAAGTTATGCAGCAGATGAACAGCCAGATTGATGACATAAGTGAGAAGGTTGACAGTGTCTTTAATGACATAGATACACAGACAGGTGTTACAAAGTCATTTTCTAAGCAGATAGAGAATATTTCACAGAGCTACAGCATACTGTCTGATGACTGCCTTAAATCAGGACAGAGGGTATTTAAGGTGGGCAGATATCTTGATAAGACAAGAAGTGATCTTGTAAGAGGCTGTTCTAAGATTACACAGCAGGATTGGATGAGAGTGTTTGAAGTGGATCATTATATTCTTACATGGAGAGTATATAACAATATCGTAGGATTTGAACATCTTTTAAAGAAGCAGGTAGATGATCCGTCACGTTGTAAACTTGGTAAATGGATTGCACAGTTAAAGGATGATAAGATTGTAAATAGTTCTGAATTCAAGCAGCTTGTAAAGGCACATAATGATTTGCATCATTATGCAGAGCTTTCATGGCATGCTAATGAAGATGGAGATAAAGAAAAGGCAATGCAGTATTTTAATGATACATATAATACTTTTTCACAATTTGATGAGGCACTTAATAAGCTTCAGAAGAAAATGCAGCAGCTTGGTTATAATGATATGACAACTATTGTGACATTTGAGATGTGATTAACAGGAAGAGTTAATAATAAAGATTAATAATAAAGATTTATAATAAGAATTTATATGAGGGTTGATAAAGGGTGAAATATAGTCGTAATCTATGGTGAACGTGAAAAGCAGAAGTTAATAAATATGGACTTAAAATAAATATTCTATACTCTTGTAATTAGGAACGGAATAATATATTATAAGGTGATATGAATTTTTAAAAGAGAGGAATATATCTATGTGTGGAATAGTTGGATATGTAGGTAAGGAACAGGCAGCACCAATACTTCTTAATGGTCTTGCAAAGCTTGAATATAGAGGTTACGATTCGGCAGGGTTAGCGGTTCGTGATGGGGAAAGTCCGGTTGAGGTTGTAAAGGCGAAGGGAAGGCTTAAGGCATTAGAGGAAAAGACTAATAATGGTCTTGCCATTAAAGGAACTTGTGGTATTGGACATACAAGATGGGCAACACACGGAGAGCCATCAGAGAATAATGCCCACCCACATATATCAGATGATTATAATGTTGTTGGCGTACATAATGGAATTATTGAGAATTATCAGGAATTAAGAGATAAGCTTGTTAAGAATGGATATGAATTCTATTCATCAACTGATACAGAAGTTGCTATTAAGCTTATTGATTATTATTATAAGAAGTATGAGCATACTCCAGTAGATGCCATTAACCACGCTATGGTTCGTATCCGTGGTTCTTACGCATTTGCAATTATGTTCAAGGAATATCCAGATGAAATATATGTAGCAAGAAAAGACAGTCCAATGATACTTGGTGTCAGTGATGGCAACTGCTATGTTGGCTCTGATGTACCAGCTATACTTAATTATACAAGAAATGTATATTATATTGGCAATATGGAGATTGGACGTCTTGCAGATGGTAATATAACATTTTATAACCTTGATGGTGATGAGATAGAAAAAGAGCTTGTAGAGATTAAATGGGATGCCAAGGCAGCAGAAAAAGGTGGATATGAGCATTTTATGATGAAAGAAATCCACGAACAGCCAAAGGCAATTGCTGATACACTTAATTCTGTATTAAAGGATGGGAAGCTTGATTTATCAGCAGTAGAGCTTTCAGATGAAGAGATTAAGAAGATTTCCCAGATATATATTGTAGCCTGTGGTTCGGCATATCACGTTGGTGTAGTTGCACAGTATGTTATGGAAGATCTGGCTAAGATACCAGTAAGAGTAGAACTCGCTTCTGAGTTCAGATACAGAAAGCCTTTGTTAGATCCTGATGGACTTGTGATTGTTATAAGCCAGTCAGGTGAAACAGCAGACAGTCTTGCGGCATTAAGGCTTGCTAAGGATAAGGGACTTAAGACACTTGGCATTGTCAATGTAGTTGGAAGTTCAATTGCAAGAGAAGCAGATAATGTATTCTATACACTTGCCGGTCCGGAGATTTCTGTCGCTACAACTAAGGCTTACAGTACACAGCTTATAGCCGCTTACTGCCTTGCAATTCAGTTTGCCAGAGTAAGAGGTGAGATAGCAGATGATGTGTACAGCACATATTTAGAAGAACTTAAGACTATACCTGATAAGATTGAGAAGATTCTTGAAGATAAGGAAAGAATTCAGTGGTTTGCCGCAAAGGTTGCCAATTCAAAGGATATATTCTTTATAGGAAGAGGGATTGATTACGCAGTCAGTCTTGAAGGAAGCCTTAAGCTTAAGGAGATATCTTATATTCATTCAGAAGCGTATGCCGCTGGTGAATTAAAGCACGGAACTATAAGTCTTATTGAAGATAATATTCTTGTTATTGGTGTGCTTACACAGAGTGAGCTTTATGAGAAGACGATAAGCAATATGGTTGAGTGCAAGAGCCGTGGTGCATATCTTATGGGACTTACTACATATGGAAAATATGAAGTTGAGGATACAGTTGAATTTACTGTATACATTCCAAAGATAGATGAACATTTTGCAGCATCACTTGCTGTTGTGCCACTTCAGTTACTTGGCTATTATGTAAGTGTAGCTAAGGGACTTGATGTAGATAAGCCAAGAAATCTTGCTAAATCAGTTACAGTGGAATAAAATGAACTATATCCGTTCCACATAATAGAGTGGGACGGATTTTTACATTATTGACAATTATGTCGAATATAGTATAATTATTCAGATTGCATAAATAATAATATACTATCAGGGGGCTTATGACGAATATTAACAGAACTAAGGAAAGTATACAGAATATACTTATATTTTTTACAGATGCAATAGCGATAGTGTTATCGTATTATGTTGCAGGAATAATCTGGCTGGGGTTATATTGGGGAATGAATAACAGACAGATTTTTAGTGAACTTAATAATAACTGCGTATCAATACTGGTTGCGACAGTTATTACAGCAGTATTTTATAATGTCAAGAATGATTTTATAAGCAGAGGTTATTTTGAAGAATTCAGGTCAGTAGTATGCAAGAGTGCACTGTTTGCTGCTATACTCGCTGTCTATGAATTATTAAGAAGAGATGCAGAAGGCATCCAGAGAGGCATATATATTGTTACAGTTATCGTTGCAATAGTTATTATGTATGTATCAAGACTGCTTGTTAAGGCATATCTTAAATCACATAACGAAAGCAAGAGGGCAAGCCGTGTCATAATGGTTACAGTTAAGGACAGGGCTAAGAATACACTTTCAAAGATTGATGAGAAGGACGACTGGTTAAGAAAGATAGACGGAATTGTAATTATGGATGAGAATATGACGGGTCAGGATATCAATGGAGTTCCAGTTGTCGCAGATATCCATACTATGATGAAGTTTATTAAGAATGAAATCGTTGATGAAGTCTACATAGATGTTACAGATCGCATAAGAGAACGTATCAAGCCTATGGTTATGGAACTTGAGGATATGGGTGTTACTGTACATCTTAAGATTGAAGTATTAGATGTATACAGGGATTTCGATGCAAAGCTTGGTTATCTTGGAAGTATTCCAGTTATTACGTTTGCTAACAGGATATATAGCTGGAAGTCTTTATTCGTAAAGAGATGTATTGACATAGTTGGAGCTATCGTGGGTCTTGTATTTATGACAATTGCGATGATATTTGTTGCACCAGCTATTAAGATTGAGTCAAAAGGTCCATTATTCTTTAAGCAGAAGCGTGTAGGAAAGAATGGACGTTATTTCTATATTTATAAGTTCCGTTCAATGTATATTGATGCCGAGGAACGTAAGAAAGAACTTATGGCACAGAATGAGATGAATGGTCTTATGTTCAAGATGAAGGATGACCCTAGAATTACCAAGGTTGGTAAGTTCATAAGAAAGACAAGTATAGACGAGCTTCCTCAGTTTATTAATGTGTTAAAGGGAGATATGAGCCTTGTCGGAACAAGACCACCTACGGTGGGTGAGTTCAAGCAGTATAAAGGACACCACAAGAGAAGACTGTCTATGAAGCCGGGTATTACAGGAATGTGGCAGGCATATGGACGAAATAGTGTTATGGACTTTGATGAAGTTGTAAAGATGGATTTGGAGTATATCGATAACTGGAGCATACTTCTTGATATCAAGATTTTATTCAAGACAGTTGCAACTGTATTTACGAATCACGGAACATAATCAGAGAGGAATATGATGGGAAAAGATATAAAGGTAATAGTGGCTGCTCATAAGAAGTATGAAATGCCTAAGGATAAAATGTATGTACCAGTTCAGGTTGGTGCAGAAGGAAAGAAGGATATAGGTTATACCAAAGATAATACAGGTGATAACATATCATCTAAGAATTCTATGTATTGCGAGCTTACTGGTCTGTATTGGGCGTGGAAGAATCTTGATGCTGATTATATTGGTCTTGCACATTATAGAAGACACTTCAAAGGAAAGAAGAAGTCAGACAATATAATGGATAATATATTGTCATATGAGGAAGCATCCAACCTGTTAGATAAGTGTGATGTAATAGTGCCAAAGAAGAGAAATTATATGATTGAAACAATCTACAGCCATTATGAACACACTCATCATATAGAAACATTAGATTGTACAAGAGAAGTTATAGCTGAGTTATATCCGGAATATCTTGCAACATTTGATGCTAATATGAAAAAGACATATATGCACGCATTTAATATGTTTATTATGAGCAGAGAAAATGTTAATAATTATTGCAAATGGTTATTTGATATTTTATTTGAAGTGGAAAAAAGACTTGGCGATAAAGAATATGATGCATTTCAGGCTAGATATCCAGGCAGATTAAGTGAGCTTCTTTTTGATGTCTGGATGAATAAGAATGGTTTAAATTACAAAGAAGTACCATTTATGTATACTGAAAAAATTAATAAAATCAAAAAAGTAAAGTCGTTTCTTGCCGCTAAATTCTTAAAGAAGAAGTACAGCGGAAGTTTTTAAAAAGTTATAGAGTTTATGATAATCCCTTAATAGTCAAATTTACTATGAGGGATTATTTTAAAGTGCAAAAGTTATGACAGATTGAAAGGAATAGTTTAATGAGCATAAAGGTATTAGTATTTGGAATGACAGATAATCCAGGAGGAATGGAAAGCTGTGTAATGAATTATTATAGAAATATAGATTGGAGTGATGTCCAGTTTGATTTCTTATGTAATTGGGAAAATATGGTGTATGCAGATGAAGTTACAGCTAAGGGGTCTAAGATATACACAATACCACAGAAAAGCAAAGACTATAAAGCATATAAGAAAGCACTTGATGATTTCTTTAAAGCACATAAAGGTGAATATGATGTGTTCTGGTATAATACTTGTACATTAATATTGATTACCTTGTATATGCTAAAAAATATGGAATTAAGAAAAGAATTATCCATGCACATAATTCTGGCAATGAAACTTCAAAGTTAAGAGGAATATTCCACTATCTTAATAAGACAAGACTCAGCCAATATGCAACTGATTATTGGAGCTGTTCAATGGTGGCATCAGAGTATTTTTATAATGAGAATATAATTAACTCACCAAAACATCATATAATTAACAATGCTATCCAGACTAAAGATTATGCTTTTGATGAAGCTGTTAGAAATGAGATTAGAAAAGAATATAAACTGGAAGATAAGTATGTTATAGGGCATGTAGGAAGGTTTCAGTATCAGAAAAATCACGAATTCCTTGTTGATGTTTTTAATGAATATTTAAAGCTTGATAATAAGGCTGTATTAATGTTAGTAGGTCAGGGCGAAGGCGAGGAAGCAATCAGACAGAAGGTTGCAGATTTGGGAATGACCGAGAATGTAATGTTTATGGGAGTGCGTTCAGATGTTAATAAACTGCTTCAGGCTATGGATATTTTTGTATTGCCATCGCATTTTGAAGGGTTACCATTAGTATTAGTAGAAGCACAGACAGCAGGACTTCCTTGTTATGCATCTAAAGATGTAATAACAAAGGAGTCAGATGTAACAGGAAATATTGAATTTATATCATTAGATGATGGCGACAAAAAATGGGCACAGATTATATATGATAATAAGAAAAGTGATGATAGAAATAAATATACACAGTTAGTAATAGATGCTGGATTTGATATAAATACAGAAACTAATAAATTTATAAATTATATAAAATAAAAAATATATAGCGTGTTATAATAACAATTGTATTAAATAAATATAATGATAGAGGAAAAGTGTATGATTAACAAATATTACATAAATATACAAATGGAAGAAACAAATAATGCAGGTTCAAAAGCGGTAAATGATTGTAATGAGATATTTAGAAGGAATGGCATAGAACCATATACACTAAAAATAAAAAATAGTGGGAATAAATATCTGATTAAGCTGAATAAGTTTTTGGAATTTCAAAAAATAAAGAAAATAAAAGATAACA
>OOAJ01001511.1_pt1 | contig 10082 bp, 11 predicted proteins | sample 1671241 | NCBI WGS metagenome assembly OOAJ01 (sample SAMN06348136, study PRJEB24527) | human gut metagenome | biome: human gut; feature: ankylosing spondylitis patient; material: feces | host: Homo sapiens | place: China | collected 2015-10
TTTCAGGTGGTTTCAAGCTGTTGCTGTCGGTTGTCTTCGGCATCTCGTTCATCGCGTTTGCCGGTAGCATGGTAAATTCGATCTTCAGCTTTTCCGGGGCTGTTTTGTAATGGAGCAACGTCACATTCCTGTCCATCAATCTCTGCACAGACACAATCTTGTACTAGGGGCGGAACGCGAATTGGCGATGACGAGCGCATTGATCGCCTTGCTGGTTGGAGTGGGAGGAATGACGGCTATTTCTGGGCTGGCAGCGCTGCTGTTCTGGATCACCTCAATCTTTATCTTACGCCGTATGGCCAGGATTGATCCTTTGATGAGTAAAGTTTGGATGCGTCATATCAAACAACAGATTCTTTACCAGTCAAAGTCGAGCCGCTGGCGGAGTCAAAAAGCCTTCAGCAATAAGTGATTGCTATGAAAAAATATATCCTTTTGCTCCTTTGTCTTGCGATTGCATCAGGCTCAGGCTGCCTTCATCAGCGCAGCGCGTCAGGCTCTTTTGATGGGCTGAGTAGCGATTACGGCAATGACGCCCGCATCCTTGCGGAACAAGCGGCTGAGGAATTGAGCCGTCGTCATGCTCCCGCTCACACTGCAATCGCGCTGCATCGTGCCCCTGGGACGTTTGGGGAGACGTTAGAACAGCGACTTCGGGAGGATGGTTTTGCCTTGAATCCATCTGGTATTGAGGTGAGCTACAGTCTTGATGTGATGGACGGCAATGGAACGCCTGCTCTGGGATATGCCCAGATTCGCTGTTCCGATGGTGAGCTATTCAGTATGACTCGCGAAGTCGTGAAAGGGCTGGATGCGCCTGTTGAAGACAAACAACCCGTTTCTTCACGCCCTTTGCCTGGCTACCCGTCGGCGGACACACAAGCTCTTCCCTCCAAGGAACCTGCCGTGAAAACGCCAGACCCGGCGCCGGTTGCGGCTCAGGCCCCGCAAGTAAAAACCTATCCGGTGAGAAAGACCGGGACTGCGGCAGTCATAGCTCGGCGGAACCGCGTACCAGTGAAGGATTTCTGCCGATGGAACCACGTTGGAGCCAATGCGACCTTGATGAAGGGCTATCAGGTCTATTTGTCTGAGCCTCCAGCGGGAACAATTCCGGTAGCTGCCCCTGTACCTGTGCCTGAGCACATTGAACCGGTATCCGCGCCAACACCTGTACCGGCTCCGGCGGTGCTGCCTACGAAAGCCCAGACGTCTCCTTCCCTGACCCTGGAAAAACCACAGCCGGGTAAGCCTGTCCCCTATACACCAATTTCCGCGACACCTCCCGTTCCAGGGAGCAATCCCCCTGCTCCGGAGAAGCCCGCGGAAGTTCCCGCAGCGACTCCCGCGGTCGTCATGCCCGCAGTGAGCACGACGCTGGTGACACCTGTAGAGATGCCCGTATGGGAAATCCATAAACGGGAAATGCTCCGTTCGACAATGGAAGGCTGGGCTGCTGTTGCCGGGTACAGCCTGATCTGGAATGCCCAGCATGACTATGAAATGCGGAGCGACGCGACATTCAGGGGTGAGTTCCTGGATGCCGTCAAGCACTTCTTTGCCGCTCTTCAGGCCAACGGCCTGGCTCTGCGCGTAACGATCTACCAAGGAAACAAGGTGATGGAAGTATCTGAGCATTAAAGCTGTAAAGATATAACTATTTTTTTATGTAAAAAAATAAACATTGGAAAAAATACCATGAAAACAAGCCGCATCATTTGCAGCATCATGCTTCTGCTCCTCGGCGTGGCTCTGGTTGGTTGTTCTCATAAGAACGCTCCTGACCAGGAACTGATCGAGGGTAAGGGGAAGGATTTCACGACACTCTCACGGTCGAAAGCCGTTGATGTCGTCGCGGAACCTTACGTTGGGGTTAAGGCCGTGCCCATTCGTGCTGATGAGGCCTCACAGGCGGAACTGAATACCAGGGTCATGCTGCGCAAGCGCGGCACATTGAGCGATATTGCTGCAACTATAACCGATTTGACCGCGTTGACTGTCCAGGTCGGCGCTGATCCCGCTCCCATCAGTAAGGGGGGAAAGCCCGCAAAAGCTGGCACGCCTCCCGCCCTTGAATTGCCTGACTTGCTTGATCCGGGAGCCAGCGGTGGTTCGCTTTTCCTAATGTATCCTATGAGGGGCCTCTGCGTGGCCTTCTGGATCATGTGGCAGTCGCCAGTGGCTACGGGTGGGATTTCGACTCCAAGACAAAAACCGTTGTATTCTCACGCCTTGTCGTGCGGACGTTTACGATTCTGGGTGCGCCTGGCAAACGCGAATACAAAGATCAAATCACCAACAAATCCAGGGAAACGTCGCGCTCCAGTATCGGTGGCAACAATATCAACCAGACGGTAGCGACTTCACACACGTCGAGCCAGACGGCACAGTCCAACACGACGAATTACAAGTTCGACATTTGGGCGGATACCGAAAAGGCTGTCAAAGAGCTGTTGTCTTCCGAAGGGAGTGTCGTCGGCAATCAGGCTGCTGGAACCATCACTGTCCGGGACTATGCGGATAACGTCCGGCAGGTGGAGAAGTACATCGCGGACATAAACAAGCGTTTGTCCCGCCAGGTAGCGTTGACCGTGCATGTCTGGGCTCTGGAAGTTACGGACACCAATGAGGCCGGTATCGACATGCAGGTACTGTTCGCCAACGACGATGTTTCCGTGGTCGCAGGCAGTCTGGCCTCTCTCGGCAGTAGCTCGTCCGCCTCGGCTACCATCGTCAACGGGAAGTTAAAGAACTCCACCGGCGTTCTGCGTGCTTTGAAGGCATGGGGCAATGCCACACAGGTTACGTCCGGGGGCGGTCTTGTTCTCTCCAATCAGCCTGTGCCAATCCAGGCCATCAAACGCATTGCCTATCTGGCAGGGTCATCTTCATCGCAATCGGACTATGGTCAGACGACGGAAATCACTCCAGGGGAAGTGACGACGGGCTTTGCCATGACTGTGATTCCTCACATTCTGGATCGGCGGCGGGTACTCCTCCAGTACAGCATCAACCTCTCCAGCCTGGACGAATTGACCGAATTTACCACCAGTGATTTGACCGTCCAGCTCCCCAAAACAAGCACGCGGGCGTTCAGCCAGAGAAGCACTATGCAACTTGGGCAGACTCTTGTGCTGGCCGGATTCCAAGATCAGGCCCAACAGCTTTCCAAGTCTCTGGGGTTATTAAATTTCGGTGGCTCTGGGGAGTACGCCAAGACATTACTGGTTATCACGATTGAAGTCGAAGCCGCCGGTGGCGGGACAGAGGATTAGGCTATGGAGCTTATCACCCTCAAAAAAACGACGTGGGTGCTTGGCTTGCGCTGGATGGCTCCTGTCCGGCAGCGATTGGGGCACATGGGGCATAAGGCGCTGTCCGAACTCCAAGATGAGGAGTTTAACGCTGCGGCAAGGCGCACGACAACGCAGGGCATACAGTATGGCCTTGGAACTGTAGAGACGTGGTCTAACTATTCCTCGGCAACGGCCTTGTGCTCTTGTCTGCGCTGTCCAGACTCTTTTCTGGGGATATTCAAGCTGTGTGCCCCTGATCCTGCTTTAGGCCCTGCCAAAGAGTTTTGGTGGCTTCATCTTCGGATAGATGGCGTGGTCAGCGAGTATGGGGATCAGGTCTTCTTCAGCTCCGAAGAAGCAGCGTCGTTCGCCTCACTGTTGGAAAAATTCTCTGGCCTTCCAGTCGAACACTACGAGTCGATTCGCGAAAGTGAACTCTGGCTTGAAGAACATATCCAGTTCTCTACTTTGGACAAGCTCATAGCCAAAGGTCATCTGTCAAATTTGCGCAGCATGGCCTCCCGAAGCACGATCCTGCGTTTGACGATCCTGGGGATACTGCTGGCTATCATGCTGGGAACCTTCTTTATCTATGACCATTTTACGGAAAAGGCTGCCCTGGAATCTGCGGTGCTGCGCAAGCAGGAACACGCCGCACGCATGGAAGACATGCAACGTCATCCTGAACGATTTTTCCCTATGGAGTGGCAACAACAGCCCTTAGCCTCTGATGCTGCCGCAGCGTGTCTACCTAGCCTGCTGGCTCTCCCCCTGGCGTCGAATGGCTGGGAGTTGAAGTCTGCCTCATGCATTGGACAAAAGATCAACATTGAATGGCAGTACGCTGAAGGAGCGACGTTTACGACGCTACCAAGCGGGGCGATGCTGGACGGTAAAGACATGCTTACAGCCCGGTCGTCTATCCCTGTAACGCTGCGTAGTTCCGCTCGCCTTATGGACGGGCCAGGAACAGATCACCATGCGTTGGTGGATCGCAAGCAAGCAACTGCGTTGCTTTCGGACGTGACACAGGCATCTGGGGCACGACTGTCCTTGCCTCAATTCAAAGCGCAGAAAACACGCAATATCGACAAAAAAACGAAAATCACAGCACCGTGGCACGAAGGTACATGGGAGCTCTCCGAACTACCCGATATTTTGATGGATTACAGGGCTGGAGAGAAAGTAGGGCTGTTTGAATTTCTGACCGCAATCCCAGGATTGTGGGTTGAATCCATAAAGTTTGATGGAAAATGGGCAGTCAAGGGGAAAATTTATGCAAGACATTAAAAAGAAACGCCTTCTTGTTTGGGGAGGCCTTGGCTTGGCCTCAATAATCGTGCTGGGAGCTGTGGCATGGCAGACATTGTCCTCGTCTCCTGCACCGGTAATTCCATCCAAGACAACCCCGAAGCAGATTCCGCAGGCACAGGTAAAGCCTCCTAAGCTGCCGACGCAGACTCCAAAGGGAGAAACCGGCTTGGCCCCCATCGCCCAAGACTTGAACTCGCCCAGCACGCTGGGGGAACTGACGCGCAAACGTGGCCATGAGCAGCTGCTGAAGCAGGAAGTGCGCATCCGTGAGCTGGAAAAGCGTCTGCAAGACCTTAGCCAGCCCTCCAAGCAGGAGTTGGTATTGCCCAGCCTGACACCTCCACCTGCGGCCCCCAAAAGTTCATCAACGCCCGGTTCTGCGGCTTCGGCTCCATCCAGACGTCTTGCTGTTGTTTCTGTCCAGGGCATTGAGGGGAGGCTGTCTGCGACACTGCGCATGGCGGATGGACACACGGTCACAATCAATAACGGATCGCTGTTTAATGGCGGACGGCTGCATGTGACGCGCAAAGGAGTGACCATTCACAAATCGGGGAAGTCTTCAACGATACCGTTTGAATAGAGGATAGGGAAAGTGCATACCCGCATAACGCAGCTTATCAGCGATCTTCCCGATCAAATCCGTGCTCGTATCGCCCTGATGGATGACTCATTGATTGTGTCTGATGAGATTCAGGGGAATATGGCATTCATAAATTTTGCATCAAATTTGGCAGTTATGGGCATAAAGGCATTTTCTTTTGTCCCTCCTAGCCGTTTTGATGCTGAATTTTCTCGCTATGCCTCCCGTAGTGGCATAGGCGACAACGAAGTCCAGCAGTTGGCGATTGACTTGATTGCACGTGGCTTCAAGTCTGGCGCAACGGATATACATATAGCGGATATGGGAACGCATGTACGCACACGCTTTCGTGTGCTTGGCCTGTTGCGTGATGATATGGAGTTCGATGCCGAAACAGGACGACATATGATCCGAACCATCTATGAGCATCTTGGTGCTGCACAGGATGCTCCTGCTTTTGATCCCATATCTCGGCTTGATGGTCGTATCATCAATCGGGACTACCTGCCGCAAGGCCTGTACTCTGTTCGTATCCATTCCGAACCTATTGAATGCGATGGGGCACCTGACGGCAAGGGAACGTTTATGCCGCTACGCCTGTTGCATGACACGTCGGGTGCTTCCGGCAGTCTGGAAGAGAGATTGGCCAAGCTGGGATATACGAACGAGACGATAGAGGTTGTTGACCAGGCGGGAACCAAACGACTTGCCCAAGCCCAGACCAGGCTTTTTCGGACGCTTGCGGCCAGAACTGGTATCGTCTTTATCTCCGGGCCTACCGGCTCCGGTAAATCGACGGCGCTGGCACACTGCATGGAAGCGTTGATCGAAGAACGTCCGGGGGACAACTTTCTGTCCATCGAAGACCCCCCGGAGAAGCCGATCCGGGGGATGTACCAAATCCCCGTCAACTCCAAAGAGGGAGATGAGCGAGGCGACGCCTATACCAATGCAATCGCGGGCACCAACCGAGATGATACTGACACCGTGATGATCGGTGAAATCCGCTATGCCGAAGCCGCGCTGGCCACCATTGAGGTCGCATTGTCCGGTAATGCGGTCTGGGCCACCATCCACGCCGCCGACGCTCTGGGCATCATCCAGCGTCTGGATGTTCAACTCCGTTCCCGTGTCGCTGATCCCCTTAACATCGTCTGTGACCCCATCGTGTTGTCTGGCCTGGTGTTTCAGCGGCTTGTCCCCAAGCTCTGCCCGTACTGCAAGATACGTCTGAAGGATCACCCGGATGCCATTGCTCCCGATCTGCTGGGCAGGTTGCGGAACTCCATGCCGGACGACTGTCTCGATGAAGTCTGCATCCGGGGAAGCGGCTGCAAACACTGCATGGAATCCGGCCATCCGGGGCTGCATAGGCAAACGGTTGTAGCGGAAGTGATTGCGGTAGATCGCCAGCTTCTAGCTCTGTTGCGCCAGCGGCAGCATGAGGAGGCAAAAAAGTATTGGCTCTCCGATCTGGGAGGCATGACCTACTTGGAGCATGCTCGCCACCTCATCATGTCGGGTGTCCTTGATCCTGCCATTACTGAAGAAATGCTGGCCATGCCCATAAATGCCGACGTGGAATCCGGCAAAAGAGGCCAACATGCCTGATTTGATTGCACGTCTGGCATTTAACACAAGGGTGAGGTCTCGCATCTGGAAACAGCTAGCCAAACTCCTTCAGAACCGGATGCATCTGCATGAGGCGCTTCGCCTGCTCAAGTTCCAGGCAGAAGAGCGGAAGTCCCCTCTGGTCAAAGTCTATGCACATATCCTGCACAAGCTGGGACGCGGGCGCACCTTGGGCGCGGCACTGGATGGACTGGCCAGCCGCGAAGAAACACTGCTCATTAGCTCGGCTCAAGACAGCAGTCGCTTGGCGGGAGGTCTGCTGCTGGCCAGCAAAGTCCTGGATGCGAAAAGCAGTATCAGAAAGAGCCTGATCGGCGCATTGGCCTATCCGCTGATGTTGCTGCTGTTGATCGTCATTATGATGCTTATTGTGGCCGAGCGTGTGATGCCACAGCTCGCTATGCTTTCTGATCCAGAAACATGGCAGGGAGCTGCCTATGTTCTGTATCTGCAAAGCTCGTTTATTTCTTCATGGCGTGGAACAGCATTAGGCATAGTCATACTCATTCTGATATGTGTTGTATTTTTTTCTTTTGCTAATTGGACAGGATCAGGAAGGAGAATAGCAGACAGATTTGTGCCGTGGTCAATATATAGATTAACAATAGGAACACTATGGTTGTACGCAGTCGCAACACGAATGCGGGCTGGTCACCAAATTTCAAACATATTGAAAAGTATGGCTGGAGATATTTCGACTAGCCCGTATTTACGGGAGATAGTTAGTAATATTTTGTCAAGTTCTGGGCAGGGGATTGATTTTGGACAGGCACTTAAAAAATCAGGAATGCGTTTCCCTAGCCCTGAGCTTGTCGATACCCTTGCCGTCTACTCACGAATGCCAGGCTTCCAGAATCATCTCATAGAGCTGGCAGACGAATGGCTTATTGAAGGTATTGAAGGCATCCAGCGTCTCGCTGGGAAAATCAAGGTTTTCATGTTTGCCCTTGTTATAAGCCAGTTGAGCATGGTTGCTCTGGCTGTGGGCGGACTTCAATCCACACTACAGGGAGGAATGTGATGAGTATTCTTGAAACCGTTGGCGCATTGATCGTCGGCCTGCTCCTGATCGCTGCCGCCGCATTTGGCCTATATTCCGCATTTGGCAAATCCAATGTGGCGACGACGGAACAAAACCTTGTTCTGCTGCGAATGCAGACCCAGCAGCTCTTCTTCGGCACGAACTATGACAACCTGGACAATGACGTTGCCATGAGTGCCGGTATCGTTCCCAAGGCTTTCATCAAGGGGGACAGCATGAAGAACGCCTGGGGTGGTGATGTCACGCTGGCCAATGACGCCGATAACGGCCAGTTCTCGATCACGCTGGACAATGTCCCGCAGGATGCCTGCATGCAGCTCGCCCGATTCCAGCCGGATTCTTGGGAATCCATCTCCGTCAACGGTTCCGTCGTCGATCCTACGGACGTGGGGGCTATTGCTGGGGCCTGCACGGCTGCCAGTAGCCTTATCTTCACAGCACGCTAGGATATAAAATGAAGCCTGTTGTCTTTCTTATCTTCCTCATTGGGGTCGGAGCCATGATTCAACGCACTGTGGACTTTTCTTCTGAAGAGTCTTCATTCAGTGCGATAGCAGTCAATTACGCAATCTATCGTAATGAAGTCTTCCGATATGTTTATGAAAACAATGGGCTTTCTGGAGACATACCGCTTGCTGTACTTGATCTCCCTGAGAGCTGGCGCGCCTTGCGTAATTGGCGTGCGCGCGTGGATGCGGGTCGATGCTACGTTTACGGTGAAGCATCGATGCAAGAAATCATGGCTGTGCGTCAGCTCTTCAGGGGAAGTTTTGCTTTGGGAATGGCCAGCAATGGCCGCCTTATCCCTGTGATGGGGAATGTGATTACCGTGCCTGCCTTTATCCCTAATGGTTCCCTTGTCAGCGTTACGGAGATCGACAGATGAACCTACTGAGCACAATCGGCGCAATCATCGTCGTTATCATCATGATTCCATATATGATTGGATGGTGGGAAACGGGAAACTCTGCTGTACAACAGCGCATTATTGCAAATCACATGACTATGGTGATGAGGGCAGCCAACCAGTACGTCAATCAGCACCAGGATACGCTTCTTTCTCAAGCGACAGCTACGACAGGCCCGACGATCAACATTGCTGACCTTATTTCGGATGGACTTTTGCCTGATGGCTTTCAGCCCCAGAACGCCTGGCTTCAGGACTATCAAATTTACATCCGGCAGCCGCAAAATGGTGCTTTACAGGCCATCGTACTGACTACCGGGGGTAGAGAAAATGCAACAGATCATTTCCTGAATGCCGTGGTTCCGGGCGCTGCTGCCCTCATTGGCGGGGCTGGTGGACATATCCCGTCCGGCGTCCTGCCCGGGCAAACGGAAAACATGCTTCAGGGGGCAGGTAATGGCTGGGGGCTGAACTTGGGGACTGTGGGAATTGCGTCGCCCGGCGCCGGGCATCTGGGAGCCGTTTCCACCTATGACTCTTCCGCCTTGGGACAGGACTTCCTCTATCGCGTGGCAGTTCCAGGCCAACCGGAGCTGAATGCCATGCAAACGGAACTGGATATGACGGATCACGCCATTCGCAATGTCTCTGACCTCCAGTTTGAGCCACGGGAAATCACCTCAGAATCCTGCACCAGCACGGACGAGCAGGGCCGTATCTTCCTGGACAGCCTTCAAGGGCTTTACCTCTGCCGGAACAATTCGCTGGAAATAATTGGGGACTCTGGGAACACCGCACTGATGAAAAACGCGACCGTGGCCAAAAACGGCGACCGCATCACAAAGCCGTCCTGTGCGCCAGGCACCGGGCTGACGCCAGCGATTTTTACCGCTCCTGCAATCTCGGAAGCAGGGCCGGACGCACCGCCAATGACGGCTATTCAGACCTGGGCTACCTCGGTCTCGGATACAGAATGGCAAGTCTACCTTCGTGTACAGACTGGCGACTCTTCCCTTGGAGATGAACAAGGCTGGGTTTACCCGGCTGACGATTACGGGCGGATCATGGTTCTGGCCATGTGCGTTAAACAGACGGAGACACCAACTCCATAGAGGGAACGATGGATAATTACATACCTCATATGTGGATAGGATTTACTATCTTATTAGCGATACTGCATTTTCTTGCAATAAAATTTAAGTGGTTCAGGCGTATAGGAATAATTGATTTGTTTTATCAGGGTTCATTATTAGAAAAAATTATTGATATAGTAATGTTTGCACTTATTTATTGGGTGGCAATAGAAAT
>OOAJ01001522.1_pt1 | contig 9978 bp, 7 predicted proteins | sample 1671241 | NCBI WGS metagenome assembly OOAJ01 (sample SAMN06348136, study PRJEB24527) | human gut metagenome | biome: human gut; feature: ankylosing spondylitis patient; material: feces | host: Homo sapiens | place: China | collected 2015-10
GGCCTGAAAATTTTTCGTCTTAAATCCGAAAACCTCTTTCAATAGGACATATTTTGTGCCTATAATGTGAGGTTAACCAAAAGCATCCGGGGCCTCTTGGGCGAACGTCCGGCACTGCGACCCGTTTTTTTTTTGCTTTGAGGTTACCGAAAATGCGTCTCCTGCAGAAGGCACTCACCTTCGACGACGTTCTGCTCGTCCCCGCCTACTCTGAAGTTCTCCCCCGCGATGTGCAACTGCGCACGCGTCTGACTCGCGAAATTACCCTGAATCTTCCGATGGTGTCCGCCGCTATGGACACGGTTTCCGAAGCCAATCTGGCCATCGCTATGGCTCAGGAAGGCGGCATCGGCATCATCCACAAGAATCTCACCGCTCAGCAACAGGCTGCTGAAGTCGCCAAGGTCAAGCGCCACGAATCGGGCGTTGTGAGCGATCCGATCACGGTCGGCCCTGACATGCTCGTGGGCGACGTGATCCGCATGTGTCAGGAACACCGCATCAGCGGCGTGCCGGTCGTCGAAGGCCGTCATGTTCTGGGCATGGTCACCAACCGTGACCTTCGCTTCGAATCCCGTATGGAAGCTCCCGTGCGCGAGGTGATGACCCCGCGCGATCGTCTCGTGACTGTCCAGGAAGGCTCCAGCCTTGACGAAGCCAAGCGTTTGATGCACGAGAACCGTCTTGAACGCGTGCTCGTGGTCGATAAGGACTTCAACCTCTGCGGCCTCATTACTGTCAAGGACATCATCAAGGCTACCGAGCATCCCTATGCCGCCAAGGACAGCGAAGGCAAGTTGCTGGCAGGCGCCTCGATCGGCGTGGGTGCCGGTACCGAAGAACGTCTTGAATTGCTCGTTGAAGCCGGCGTGGACGTGGTCGTCGTCGACACGGCTCACGGCCACAGCAAAGGCGTGCTCGACCGTGTGGCATGGGTCAAGAAGAACTACCCCAACCTGCAGGTGATCGGCGGCAACATCGCTACCGGCGCCGCTGCCCGCGCTCTGGTTGACCACGGCGCCGACGCCGTCAAGGTCGGTATCGGTCCGGGCTCCATCTGCACGACCCGTATCGTGGCCGGCGTGGGCGTTCCTCAGATTTCCGCCATCAGCAACGTTGCTGAAGCGCTTGAAGGCACCGGCGTTCCCCTGATCGCCGACGGCGGTATCCGCTTCTCGGGCGACATCGCCAAGGCCATCGCCGCCGGCGCCAACTCCGTCATGATGGGTGGCATGCTCGCCGGTACCGAAGAAGCCCCCGGCGAAGTGATCCTCTACCAGGGCCGCTCCTACAAGAGTTACCGCGGCATGGGCTCTCTGGGCGCCATGTTTAAGGGTTCCGCCGACCGCTACTTCCAGGACAACAACTCGGGCAATCTCGACAAGCTCGTGCCGGAAGGCATCGAAGGCATGGTGCCGTTCAAGGGCTCCGTGGTGACGATCCTCTACCAGATGGCCGGTGGTCTGCGCTCCTCGATGGGCTACTGCGGCTGCCGCACGATCGACGAAATGCGCTCTCGCGCCGAATTCGTCGAAATCACGGCCGCCGGCTGGCGTGAAAGCCACGTCCACGACGTGAAGATCACGAAGGAAGCCCCGAACTACCGTCAGGAAAACTAATCCTGCCTAGGTAAGTTAAAATAATATGGCGCGGGTTTTACCCCGCGCCGTTTCTTTTTACCGCCGCCTCTCAAGCAAAATTTTTGCCAGCTTGCCCGCTGACGGCGGCCCCGCACCGCTCAAATTTCCAGACATGCTACACGATCGCATTCTTATTCTCGATTTCGGAAGCCAGGTGACGCAGCTCATCGCACGCCGTGTGCGTGAAGCTCATGTGTATTGCGAAGTGCACCCCAACGACGTTTCCGCCGACTTCATCCGCGAATTCAATCCCAAGGGCATCATTCTGTCAGGCTCTCACATGAGCGCCTACGAAGAGTCCAACGATCAGGTAAGTCCGGCCGTGTTCAGTGCCGGAGTTCCCGTGCTCGGCATCTGCTACGGCATGCAGACGATGGCCCAGCAGCTTGGCGGTCGCGTAGAAAGCGGCTCCAAGCGTGAATTCGGCTACGCCGAAGTGCGCGCCCACAACCACACCAAACTTCTTGAAGGCATCGAAGACTTCAAAGGTCCTGAGGGCGAAGGCATGCTCAAGGTTTGGATGAGCCATGGCGACAAAGTCACCGTCATGCCCGAAGGCTTCAAGCTGATGTGCTCGACTCCGTCCTGCCCGATCGCCGGCATGGCCGATGAAACCCGCGGTTTCTACGCCGTGCAATTCCATCCGGAAGTCACGCACACCGTGCAGGGCAGCGTCATGCTCAAGCGCTTTGTCACGGATATCTGCCACTGCAAGCCTGATTGGGTGATGGGCGACTACATCGCCGAAGCCGTCGAAATGATCCGCAAGCAGACCAACGGCGAAGAAGTCATTCTCGGCCTTTCGGGCGGCGTGGACAGCTCGGTTGCGGCCGCGCTCATTCACCGCGCCATTGGCGACAAGCTTACCTGCGTGTTCGTCGACAACGGTTTGCTGCGCAAGGGTGAACGCGAACAGGTTCGCGAAACCTTCGAAAAGAACATGGGTCTGAAGCTCATTGTGGTCGACGCCGTCGATCGCTTCATGGGAGAACTCGCCGGCGTCACCGATCCTGAACAGAAGCGCAAGATCATCGGTCGCGAATTCGTAAATGTCTTCCAGGAAGAGGCCGAAAAGCTCTCCAACGCCAAGTGGCTTGCTCAAGGCACGATCTATCCGGACGTCATCGAATCGGCCGGAGCCAAGACCAAGAAGGCCAAGACCATCAAGAGCCACCACAATGTGGGCGGTCTGCCCGAAACGCTTCACCTGAAGCTACTCGAACCGCTGCGTTCGCTCTTTAAGGATGAAGTGCGCGAACTCGGTGTCGAGCTGGGCCTTCCCTACGAAATGGTCTACCGCCACCCGTTCCCGGGACCAGGTCTGGGCGTTCGTATCCTGGGTGAGGTCAAGCGTGAATATGCCGATCTGCTGCGCGAAGCCGACGCCATCTTCATCGAAGAACTGCGCCGCGCCGGCTGGTACGACAAGGTGAGCCAGGCCTTTGTTGTATTCCTGCCCGTCAAGAGCGTAGGCGTCATGGGCGATGGCCGCACCTACGACTGGGTTGTGAGCCTGCGTTCCGTTGAAACGAGCGACTTCATGACCGCCAAGTGGTCTGAACTGCCGTACTCGCTTTTGGCCACCGTCTCCAACCGCATCATCAACGAAGTGAAGGGCATCAATCGCGTCGTCTACGATGTCTCGGGCAAGCCGCCTGCCACAATTGAATGGGAATAATCCGGTCAAACATCTGATCTGATTGTCCGAAGGGCGAATCCGGTGTGGTTCGCCCTTTTTTTGCCTCTTTGTGCCGAACTACGTCTTTTGACGGAAGTTTCTCAAGGTTTTTATACGAGCGGTCAGATAGAATCGGCAGATATATGTCGGCTAGCCTTCACGGCACGACAAATTTTCGAAAGGATTAATTATGTATCTGAAGTCCCCGAGCCTTGAAGAAGGCTCCCGCATGCCCGCCAAGCACTCCCTTAACGGAGGCAATCTGTCTCCCGAACTTTCCTGGGGCGACTTCCCGGTGGGAACAAAGAGTTTTGCAGTCACCTGCTACGATCCGGACGCTCCGACCGGTTCCGGCTGGTGGCACTGGATTGCACTCGATATTCCGTCCAATGTCACAACGCTGGCCGAAGGAGCAAAGCTTGCGGCTCCGGCACGTGAACTGACAACAGACTACGGCACCAAAGGCTTTGGCGGCGCCTGTCCTCCCTCGGGACACGGCATGCACCGCTACGTATTTACGGTGTGGGCACTGCCGGTGGAAAAACTTGACCTGCCCGACGGCGCCACCGCCGCCAACGCAGGCTTCATGCTCAACGCCATGGCTCTGGCAACCGCAAAAATCACGGCAACCTACGTCACACCGTAGTCCCTGCCCTTAATGAAACTTCTGGGCAGGTACGCGCCCGTGCATACCCTTTCGTCGAACTCAGCTGATAACTTGGATTTGATTGAGTTCGGCGAACTCACACCATAAAAAAAGTCGACTTTTCAAAAAGTTGGACCTCGGGGAGAAAAAAATGACTGCAGACTCCACACAGATGCAGCGCCCGGTGATGAATCCGCACGAAAAACGGATGCAGACGATTCAAGCCGTCCTCTATGTCATCGCCATCATTTTGGGCCTCATCAACGGCTTTTACGGTTCCGAATTTTGGATTCAGACGGGTGAATTCATCTCGACGATCTTCATTCGTCTGTTCCGTTTCATCGCGGTTCCGATCATCGCCGTATCGATCATTGCCACGCTCTCGCAGATTTCGCGTTCTACGGAATCCGGACGCATTTTCCGTCACAGCGTTTTCTACACGCTTCTGACCACAATTTTGGCCGCCTCGCTGGCAGCAATTCTTTTTGAAGTCTTTTCGCCCGCCAACGTAACCCTAAGCGACACGACCGAAGCATCAGCCGCCATCGCAGGCATCAAAGGCAAGAGCTACTTTGACTACATCACATCCGTTGTCCCCGACAACGCGATTGCGCCGTTCTTGTCGGCCAACGTTCTTTCGGTTTTGCTGATTGCCGCCGCCGTCGGTATCGCCATTGCCAAACTGCCGCATGACAGCCGCGAACAGCGAGTGCTGATGGCCTTCTTCTCGGGCCTTCAGGCTGTGCTCTTCACGCTGGTGGGCTGGATCATCATGATTCTTCCGTTGGGTATCTTCGGCTTTTTCACGGTACTGGCCAAAGAAATCAACGCCGGTGTTGCCGTGGGCGGTCTTGGCACCTATTTCGCAACGGTGCTCACAGCCAACTTCATCCAGATGCTCATCGTGCTGCCTGCGCTTCTTTTGCTGCGCGGCATCAACCCGATTCGGGTCTTTAAGGGCATGTTGCCGGCTTTGACCGTCGCTTTCTTCTCGAAGTCGTCGGCAGGAACGTTGCCCGTAACCATGCGCTGCTCGGAAGTCAATCTCGGTGTTAAAGAAAGCGTTTCGCGCTTTGTGCTGCCGATGTGCACAACCATCAACATGAACGGATGCGCCGCCTTTATTTTGATTACGGTCGTCTACCTCATGCAAAACGCAGGTGTTGACATTACCTGGTCAACACTCGCCGTCTGGATCTTCATTGCCACGATCGCTGCGGTGGGCAACGCAGGCGTTCCGATGGGATGCTTCTTCCTTTCGGCTAGCCTGCTGGCCAGCATGAATGTCCCCATTCTGCTTATGGGCGTTATCCTGCCCTTCTACGCTGTGATCGACGCTATCGAAACAACTCTCAACGTCTGGAGTGACTCCAACGTAGCCGTTTTGGTACATAAAGATCTCTACGGAGACATTTAGTGCCGTCTCGTTGACCTGCGTCTAGCCTTCTAAGGAAAAGGCGCAGGCTCAAGGCGGGTACAATTCCAAATGCAGTGCGGGAGTTGCCTCGCGGCTCCCGTCTCTTTTTTCTGTCATGCGGCCTGCCCCGAAGTCGCAGCAATCTCTCAAAAGAAAATACGGCGTAAAGTCGAATCCGCTGATGTGACTGTGCGCCGCCAATCACAAAAAGAACCAAAGAGATGTTTTCTAATCCGACCGCCATTACTTTTACCAGCTACATGATTTTGATGGTGATCCTGGGCTTTGTCGCCTGGCGATACACCCGCAACTTCAACGACTACATTTTGGGCGGCCGTAGTCTCGGCGGCGTTGTGACGGCTCTTTCCGTCGGCGCTTCCGACATGAGCGGCTGGCTGCTGATGGGCTTGCCCGGCGCCGTGTTTCTTTCGGGCATCACGGAAAGCTGGATTGCAATCGGCCTCACGCTCGGTACCTATCTGAATTGGAAATTCGTCGCAGCCCGCCTGCGCGTATACACCGAAGTTTCTCATAATGCCCTGACGCTTCCCGACTTTTTCACGCATCGCTTTAAGGACGATACGCGCATGCTGCGCATTCTCGCGGCCGTCGTCATTTTGGTGTTTTTCACGATCTATTGTGCGAGCGGCGTTGTGGCCGGTGCCCGCCTTTTTGAAAACACCTTCGACATGAGCTATGAACGCGCTGTCTGGATCGGCGCGGCTGCAACCATCATTTATGTGTTCATCGGCGGATTCTTGGCAGTAAGCTGGACGGACACTTTCCAGGCTTCGCTCATGTGCGTGGCGCTCGTCGTAACGCCCATCGTCGTGATGACCGATCTCGGCGGCTTTTCGAGTGCCGTTGAACAAGTCAAAGCCATCGACGTCAACATGGTCAACATGCTCTCGCATCAGACCTTTATCGGCGTACTCAGTCTCATCGCCTGGGGTTTAGGCTACTTCGGACAGCCGCATATTCTGGTGCGCTTCATGGCTGCGCGCTCAATCAAGGTGATTCCTCGCGCATGCCGCATTTCTCTGATCTGGATGATCTTTTGCCTTGGTGGCGCCGTCTCGGTGGGCTTCTTTGGTTCGGCCTACTTTGCTGCGCATCCGGATCAGGCCACGCTCGTTACGGAAAACCACGAGCGCGTCTTCATCGTGCTCTCGCAGGTGCTCTTCAATCCCTGGATCGGCGGCATTCTGATGGCTGCGATTCTGGCAGCTGTCATGAGCACGCTCTCCTGCCAGTTGCTGGTTTGCTCATCGACCCTGACTCAGGATTTCTACCGCGGCTTCATTCGCCCCAAGGCCAACCAATGGGAACTGTTGTGGTTCGGTCGAATGATGGTGCTGCTGATTTCGTTTGTGGCCATCTTCATCGCCATGGATCCGCAAAGCCTGGTGCTCTCGCTTGTTAGCTACGCCTGGGCAGGATTCGGTGCGGCCTTCGGCCCGGTGATCCTCATCAGCCTCTGGTGGAAACGCATGAACAAATACGGCGCCATGGCCGGTATGTTTACGGGCGCAGCCACAGTCCTGATTTGGCACCAATTCAACTGGTTCGGTCTCTACGAAATCGTTCCGGGCTTCCTCTTTGCCGCCATCGCCATCTATGTTGTGAGTCTTCTCACGGAAGCTCCCGACAACGAAATCTGCGAAACCTTTGACAAGGTTGAAGCCGAAGTTCGAGCGGGTTAAACACAATCTGGCGAAAAATTCAATCGCGGTCGGTGGTGTCTTTCCACCGGCCGCGCTTGTTTTGCAGGGAATTTTGCCTAGACGCTTTGGACTAAAACGGGAGTATTATTTTTTCGTTACGCCGCCTGCGCCTACCTCGTCGCGCAGACAGCCGGAAAGGATTCCGATAAAAAACAAACTCGCGGAGACAATTGCAAATGCAAAAGAAACCTCTTGATTGGTCCAAACTCGGATTCGCCTATCGTCCGACGGACTTTCGTTATCAAGCGAACTGGAAAGATAGATCTTGGGATGAAGGCGGTCTGGTAACTGACCCCAACATCGTCCTCTCGGAGGCAGCCTGCGTGTTTCACTATGCTCAGAGCTGCTTTGAGGGCTTAAAGGCCTACACCACAAAAGACGGTCGCATCGTCACGTTCCGCCCCGACATGAATGCCGAGCGTATGGCTAACACGGCGCGCCGTCTGGAAATGCCCGCATTCCCGGAAGACAAGTTCGTGCAGGCCGTTGTGGATACCGTACGAGCCAACGCCGCATGGGTACCTCCTTTTGGCACGGGTGCCTCTTTGTATATTCGCCCGTTCATGATCGGCTCCGGCCCGCAGATCGGCGTTGCTCCTGCTCATGAATTTCTCTTCCGCATCACGGTTATGCCTGTGGGCGCATATTTCCAGGGCGCCGTCAAGCCCTTGAAGGTGCGCGTGTCCGACTACGATCGCGCCGCTCCCCGCGGTACCGGTCACGTCAAAGCCGGTCTTAACTATGCTATGAGTTTGTATCCCACGATGGAAGCTCATCGTCATGGCTTTGCTGAAAATATTTATCTGGATCCGGCATCCCGCACTTATGTGGAAGAAGCGGGCGGCGCCAATGTCATCTTTGTCGATAAAGACAACAACCTGATTGTTCCGAAGTCCGATTCGATTCTGCCTTCGATCACCCGCCGTTCGCTCGTATATGTCGGCGAACACTACCTCGGTCTCAATGTGATCGAACGCAAGGTTGCGCTGGAAGAAGTCAAAGACTTCAAGGAAGCCGCCTTGTGCGGTACTGCTGCCGTTCTCGCACCGATCGGCGAAATTCACACCAAGGACGGCGTCATCGCACTGCCCTCCGGTATGGACAAGATGGGCGAAATCTCCGGCAAGTTGCGTGAAACGCTCACCGGCATCCAGGCGTGCGAAATCGAAGCTCCGGAAGGCTGGGTTGTTGAAGTCTGCAAAGAAAGCGACTTTGAATAATCGCTAGACTCCGCTACGAAAAAAATCCCGCTGAAAACGTCCATGTCTTCGGCGGGATTTGTTTTTGCATCGGTCGGACAAAAAAACTTGCCCGACCGAAATTTCGGCGATCAGTACAAACCGATGATCTTCCACCATCCCATACCAACGGCAAACGTGATGAGCACACTCGTCGTCACCAGGATGAAGTTGATCTTATAGAAACGCGGACGTTCGAAGTAGCCCTGACCGAAGTAGATCGGACCGGGACCGCCGGCATATTCCGTAATGCCCCACATCGTGTTCGAGAAGATGGCAAAGCAGATGGCCACCATCATCGGAGGCGCGCCGGCACCGATGGCCACCGCGGCAAAGGGCACGTACATCGCAGCCACATGACCGGAAGCCGTCGCAAAGATGTAGTGCAAATAGATGTAGGCAAAGCCCAGAATCAGGAACGCCGTCATCCAGTCGAAACCGACAAGCATTGAGGTAAAGCCCGCCGACATCCACTTCACGAAGCCGAGCTTGGTGAGGCCCGTGGCCAGCGAAATGATCACGCCAAACCAAATGACCGTATCCCATGCCGCCTTATCGCTCAGCACTTCCTTCCACTTCACGGCGCCCGTCACAAAGAGGAAAGCCGCCAGTGCGATACCAATGGCGTTGGCGTTCAAGCCGGTAAGCATCGTTGTGCCCCAACCGATCAGAGCCAGCACGAAGCCGACGGCAACCCACTTTTCACGTGTCGTCAGGGGGCCCATCTTCTGAAGCTCATCGCGTCCCATTTGCTTGGCCTGAGGGGTCTTCTTCAATTCCGGATTGAAGATCTTGTAGGACAACAACGGCATCACGAAGAAGCACACCATTGCCGGCACGACAGCCGCCCAGAACCAACCGACCCAGCTGATTTCCAGACCCAGGCCGCTTTGTGCCAACTGGGCGCACAACGGATTGGCTGCCATACCGGTCATGAACATGGCGCCCGTAATCGGCGTGAACTGGAAGCACGTCATCACGAGGAATTCGCCAATGCGACCCTGCTTGGGACCGGGTTGAGAATCCAACACCATGTTGATGGACTTGGCCACCGGCAACACAATGCCGCCCGAGCGAGCCGTCACACTCGGCATAGCCGGCGCGAGGATGAGATCAGCAACACCCAGACTGAAAGCAATCCCAAGCGAAGATCCGCCGAACAGAGAAAGCATTTTGTAGGCAATGCGGCGTCCCAAACCGGATTCAACAAAGCCCAGAGACAGCACGTAAGCCGAGAAAATCATCCAGACCGTACCGGAAGCCAAGCCCGACAGTGCGGCACTGAAACTCAACGTATTGGTGAAGATCGTAACGGCAAGCGCTATGAACATCAAAGCGCCTGAAGCAATAGGAGCACACAGAATACCGATAATCGTGGCAACGAAAATGGCAAACATATGCCAGGCCTGAACAGTCAGTCCTTCGGGAACGGGACTGACCCAGATACCCAACAGCAAAACAATCGGAATCGCCCACTGCCACCACTTTACTTGTTTTTCAGCCATGACAATTTTCCTTTGATTTGATGCAAGACAGGCTGAACGATTTCTCATGTCGCCCAGCCCGAAAACAGTGACAGGAAGGTGCGGCATGCACCTTAGATCGGAAGAGCACACGTCTGAACTCCAGTCACGT
>OOAJ01001527.1_pt1 | contig 9945 bp, 9 predicted proteins | sample 1671241 | NCBI WGS metagenome assembly OOAJ01 (sample SAMN06348136, study PRJEB24527) | human gut metagenome | biome: human gut; feature: ankylosing spondylitis patient; material: feces | host: Homo sapiens | place: China | collected 2015-10
TGGATTCCCGGTGATGAAAGCCATCCGCAAGGCCACGTCCAAACTGCTGGACGTACATCTGATGATCGTCGAACCCGAAAAATACGTCACCCGCTTCGCCGAGGCAGGCGCCGGAATCGTCACCTTCCACTACGAAGCCACGCTCAATCCCAAAGGGTGCATCGACCTGATCCACCGCGCTGGCGCCAAAGCGGGCGTTTCGATCAAGCCCGCCACGTCGGTCGAAGTGCTGCGCGACATCGTACCCCTGATCGACCTGGTGCTCGTCATGAGCGTCGAGCCGGGTTTCGGCGGACAGTCTTTCATGCCCGACTCGCTGGAGAAAATCCGGGAACTGCGTGCCATGATCGACGAAACGGAATCTACCGCAGTGATCGAAGTCGATGGCGGCATCTCTGCCCATAACTCGCGCCTGCTCTTCGACGCCGGAGCCGACGCTCTGGTCGCCGGCAGCGCCGTCTTCGGCGCCCCGGACCCGCAGGCGGAGATCGAGAGAATGTTGCAGAGCTAACCTCCGACTCCTTTCACCCAAGCACCTACTTCCGGCAAGCCGGGCGTTCCGCACGCACGGAAAATCGCAGAAAACGAAACCATGATCTCTTTAGACAACCTCACCGTCAGCTATGGCGGCTGGACGCTTTTCGACAACATATCCCTGCTCATCAACCCCAAGGACCGCATCGGCCTGGTCGGTAAGAACGGCGCCGGTAAAACGACTCTGCTGCGTCTGATCGTGGGCGAACAGCAACCCACCTCGGGTTCGATCTCCTACAACGGCGAATGCACGATCGGCTACCTCCCGCAGCAGATGCGCGTAGCGGACACTACGACACTCGTCGAAGAGACGGCCAAAGCCTTCGACGAAGTGCTGAAGCTCGAAGCCGAAATCGCCCGCCTCACCCGCGAAATCGCCGAGCGCACCGACTACGAATCGTCCGACTACGAATCGCTGCTCCACCGGCTGAACGAAGCGACCGACCATTATCACATCCTGGGCGGCGATACCCGCGAAGCGGACATCGAGAAGACGCTGCTCGGTCTGGGATTCAAGCGTAGCGACTTCCAGCGTGCCACGAGCGAATTTTCGGGCGGCTGGCGCATGCGCATCGAGCTGGCGAAACTGCTGCTGCGCCGGCCCTCGATTTTCCTGCTGGACGAGCCGACCAACCACCTGGACATCGAGTCGATCCAGTGGCTCGAGGATTACCTGAAAAACTACAACGGCGCGGTGCTGCTCATCTCGCACGACCGCGCCTTTCTGGATAACGTGACCACCCGTACGGTGGAGATCTCGCTGGGCAAAGCCTACGACTACAAAGTCCCCTACTCCCGATACGTCGTGCTGCGTGCCGAACGGTGGGCGCAGCAGATGGCCGCTTACGAAAACCAGCAGCGGATGATCGAAAAGACCGAAGAGTTCATCGAGAAATTCCGCTACAAGCCTACCAAATCGAACCAGGTGCAGTCGCGCATCAAGCAACTCGACCGTCTGGAGCGTATCGAGGTCGAGGAGGAGGATCTCGCCACGCTCAACATCAAGTTCCCGCCCGCCCCGCGTTCGGGACAGATCGTCGCAGAGATCAAGGAGGCCGGGATGTCGTTCGGCTCCAAACATGTCTTCAGCGGCGCGAACTTCACCATCGAACGGGGCGACAAGATCGCCCTGGTAGGCCGCAACGGAGAAGGCAAGACCACGCTGGCCCGGATGATCGTGGGACAACTCACGCCTACCGAAGGCTCGATCCGCGTGGGAGCCAACGTAAACATCGGCTATTACGCCCAGAATCAGGAAGACCTGATGAACGGCGATTTCACGGTTTACGACACGCTCGACCGCGTAGCCGTCGGCGACGTGCGCACACGTCTGCGGGACATTCTCGGCGCCTTCCTGTTCCGGGGCGAGGACATCGACAAGAAGGTCAAGGTACTCTCCGGCGGCGAACGCGCACGACTGGCGATGGCCCGTCTGATGCTGGAGCCTTACAACCTGTTGATCCTCGACGAGCCGACCAACCACATGGATATGCGCTCGAAAGATATTCTCAAGAACGCCATCATGAAATACGACGGTACGGTGATCGTCGTCTCCCACGACCGCGAGTTTCTCGACGGCATGGTTTCCAAAGTCTATGAGTTCCGGAACGGCGGCGTACGCGAATACCTCGGCGGCATCTACTATTTTCTCGAAAAACGCAAGCTGGAATCCTTGCAGGAGGTGGAGCGTAAGGACGCTCCCGCGAAAGAGGCGGCGCCGAAAGCCAGCTCTTCGGGCAAACTGACCTACGAACAGAAGAAAGAGCAGGAAAAACTCCTGCGCAAGCTCCGCAAGGCGGTCGAAACGATCGAAGCGTCGCTGGCCGATCTGGAGAAGAAGATCGCGGATTACGACCGCAAATTCGCCGAAGCGACCCAATACAACGAAGCCGACTACAAGGCTTACAACGAGTTGAAAGCCGAATACGACCACCAGATGCACGAATGGGAGAAGGCATCGTACGAACTGGAAATCACCGAAGGAGAGTAACGATCGGAGCCGGAAGAAAGCCAACAGCACCATGAAAGCACTTATCCTCAACGGATCGCCCCGTCCGCAGGGAGTTGTCGTCCAGGCGCTCCGCACCGCCGCCGACACCTTGCGGCAGGCCGGAGCCAACATCGAATGGATCGACGCTCACCGGATGGAATTCCGTCCCTGCACGGGCTGTATGCAGTGCCGCACGACGAACATCTGTCCGCTGCCCCGCGATGCGGCCCATGCCGTCGGCGAACAGATCCGGCAGGCCGATCTGCTCGTGGTGGGGACTCCGACCTACTGGGGCGGTATGTCGGCCCGGCTGAAGATGCTCTTCGAACGGCTCGTTCCGGTTTTCATGGGCGAATCGGCTCTCGGCCTTCCGCAGCCCCGGCAAAAAGGCAAACGTGCACTCGTCATCGCTGCCTGTACGACGCCCTGGCCTTTCAACATCCTCGCACGGCAGAGCCGGGGTGCCGTCCGTTCGATCCGTGAAATATTGGGTACGGGAGGGATGAAAGTCCGGACCTGCGAAATCCCCGGCACCCGGAAAATGAACGGCAAACTTTCCGAAAAGGAGGCCCGGCGAATCACCGCACGCACCCGCAGAATCGTTCGAAAAATAGAATAAAACTTTTGGCGACATCCGATTCGACTGTCCGGATAAAGAACACCGAAAAACATAATTCCAGACCCGATCCGAAAAGCCGCGCGACACAAAGACAAAAAAAATCAACTAACGAACCAACCAATACCATGACGGAAAACCTTGTATTCGGCATCCGCCCCGTAGTCGAAGCGATCGAAGCGGGCAAACAGATCGAAAAACTCTACATCCGCAAAGGCGCCGAAGGGCAGCTGATGACCGAACTGCGCGACCTCTGCCTGCGGTATCGCATCCGCACACAGGAGGTGCCCGTCGAGAAGCTCAACCGCCTCACGCGCGGCAACCATCAGGGCGTCGTCGCCCAAATCTCCCCCATCGGCTACGTCGAACTGAACGACATTCTGGAACGAGTGCCCGAAGACGAGACGCCGCTGATCGTTCTCTTCGATGGCGTGACGGACGTGCTGATCGTACCGCTGAAGAATGCCGCTCCCGTCAATTCGGAGGCGATTCGTTCGTCGGCGGGTGCGCTGACCGCCATTCCCGTCTGCCGCGTCGGTTCGATCCGCAACACGCTCAAAGCGCTCCAGGCGGAAGGCTACCAGGTGGTAGGTGCTACGGAAAAAAGCCGCAAGCTGCTCTACGACGCGGATTTCCGCAAGCCTACGGCACTCGTTATGGGCGCCGAGGATACCGGCATCTCGAAAGAGGTGCTGAAGCTCTGCGACGAACAGCTGGCGATCCCGATGATCGGTAAGATCGAATCGCTCAATGTTTCGGCCGCTGCCGCCGTGCTGCTGTTCGAAATCGTACGTCAGCGAATCGGTTAATCCTGCCCTCCAACCTCTCGACACGATGTCCCTGCTGCGCGACTTATTCGACCTGTTCCGCTCCGAGCCGGATCATCCGGCAACCCGGAATCCAAAATCGAAGCCCACGACCAGAAAACCCGCCCGCAGGCAAAAGACGATCGTCCATCCGATAGTCGGAGAGGTGACCCTCTCGCAAAGCCGCCAGGCACGGCGGATCTCACTCTGCGTAAGGCCTTCCGGCCCCGTCCGGCTCTCCTACCCTTACGGCGTCTCGACCGCCCGGGCTTTGGAATTTCTGGAAAGCCGTATCGAATGGATTCAGACAGCCAGGGATCGAATAGCCGAACGGCTCGCCCAGCAACCTCCACATCCCACCCTTTCGCCCGAAGAAGAACGCCGCCGGCGAGAACAGTTGCGGCGCGAAGCGGTGGCTGTACTACCGTCCCGCGTAGCGGAACTCGCAGTGCGAACCGGTCTGCAATACCGTTCGGTAACGATCCGGGCCACCCGCTCCAAATGGGGCTCCTGCAACGGGCGCAACGACCTGTCGCTGAGCCTGTACCTGATGACGCTGCCCGAACATCTGCGCGACTTCGTCATCCTCCACGAACTCTGCCACACCGTCCACCACGACCATTCCCCCCGCTTCCATGCGCTGCTCGACCGGCTGGTCGGGGGTAAAGAAAAACTCCTCAACAAGGAGCTGAGGAGTTACAGGGCCTATTGAGTAAAAATTCACGATCGAATCTTCAACCGCTCTTTTTCTCTTCTCATCCGAAGCAGAAATTCGATATAAAGCCACTCGCACACAAATACAAAAGAAATAAGAGGAACCGCAGGCAGCTCCTCATAATGACGGGTAAAAAGCTGACAGATCATCCAACCGACAAGGTAATCTCCGAAAAGAAACAGTCCTATCCAAAATATCAGATCAAAAATCGAAGGGCTATTCTCCCGAATATACTCCCGTTTCAGCCGCAGACACTTCGCGTAATCGATCTTCAGTATTTTTACTTTCAATATCTCGCCGAAGTGCAGATAGTCGAGTTCTCTCAATTCATAATATTTTCCGGCCTTTGCCCGGCTAAATTTATATGGATGACCCGATAGGCAAACGAAAGCCCTTTCCCACAGAATTTTACAAAAACCTCGATACAGCCGATCTCTTCGGCCGCGATCCGCTTTCGGACAAAAAGCAACGGATAAGATACGGTAAAACCCGCCTCATCGAACGTGAACGTACGAATACGAAGAAATGCGAAGATAATAGCGGCCCAGAGAACGACAGGCATTAAACCAAAACACCAGTCTGCCCCCGAAAGCAGATCCTCACCTTGCGCGAGATCCGAATAACAAAGAGCGAATATAACGATCAGGCTCCAAAGCAGAGTGATATAGGCCATAAAAATATAAGACCCGATCGTTATTCTACGCAACCGGGTACGCATTCCCTTCTATAATTCAGAATAACTTCTTTTTCGACCGGGTGACGACGAAATCCTTCAGGTAGAAAGGCTCGAAGTACGCGATATCCTCCGTGCGGCCCGCATCGAGCGCCTCCTGTGCCAGCCGCGCAAGCCCTCGGGCAGAAGGCGCCACCTGGATCAGCGTCGCATCGGGCAGCAATCCGGCACATTTGGCCGCACCGTTTCCGAAAATCACGAAAGGACGTCCGTCTCCGCGCCATGCCGCGAAACTCTCCGCCGTAACGACCTCGGCGGATACGTCCGAAAGAGGAGTTCCCGCAGCATCGAATACCCGGGTATAAACCTCCATGCGGCGGGCGTCCACCATCGGGCAGAGGCACGCCTCCTCCCAGCGATCGACCGAGAGAATCCCCGCTTCGTAATCCTCTTTCGCAACTTCGGTCAGGGCATCCAGGGAACCGATCGCCACCAGCGGGATCCGCAACCCGTAGCACAGTCCCTTAGCGAACGAAACGCCGATACGCAGCCCCGTATAGGAGCCGGGCCCCTTGCCGACAGCGACGGCATCCAGCTCTTCGGGAGCGATCCCGGTCTGCGACAGCAATTCATCGACGAAAACTCCGACCTGGCGGGCGTGGTCGCGCCCCTGATCGCTCTCCCGGAGCGAGATCAACTCCCCGTCCCGGGCCAAACCGACCGAACAGATGTCCGTGCCGGTTTCGATACATAGAATAAGTGACATATCTTTTTTCTTTCGTTTTTCAATCCAAACACCTCCGGCAGACCTTCGCACCGACATTGTCGCCCCCTCCCTGAAGCGAACGGGAAGCGGAATGATCGCCGAAGTCCGCCCCTCGGGATGCGAACCGTTTCTCCGATCCGAAAAGCCGCCGCAGGGAAACCGCTCCCTGCAAAGCGTTTCGAATAGCCGTACGATCCGATTCCCCCCGACAGCAGGCAGCGGCAGGACGATCGGCCCCGGGATGCTCTCCGAGGTTACGCCCGATATTTCTTCATCGCCTTGTCCATCTCGCGCTTGGCGTCGTTCTCCTTGAGGTACTCGCGCTTATCGTAGGCCTTGCGCCCCCGGGCCAGACCTACGACGACCTTGGCCAGCCCCAGCTCGTTGAGAAAGAGCCGCAAGCCCACCACGGTCAATCCCCTGTCCTGCAATGCCCGCTGAATCTTGTTCAACTCCTTGCGGTTGAGCAGCAGTTTGCGGTCGCGGCGGGGAACATGATTGTTGCAGGTCCCCCAACCGTACTCGGCGATATTCACGCCCCGAATCCAGAGTTCGCCCTTGTCGAAATAACAGTAGCTGTCCGTGATCGACGCCTTGCCCAGCCGTACGGACTTGATCTCCGTACCCACAAGCACGATGCCCGCGATCCACTCCTCGATAATTTCGTAATCGAAGGTCGCGCGTTTGTTCCGTATGTTAATATTCTTATAATCGGCCATATCCAATTTCTCTGTTTTTCCGCCGGAACCTCTGTTCGGGAACCGACGATCCGGCACCATATTTGATTAATCAACCGCAGAGGGTGTCCGGGAAAGATAACTAATTCTTTTATCTTTGTAGAAGATAGGATGCGGCTCGGCAATCTTTGCGTGCAAACGCGCATGACTGCTCTCGCCTTTGACTATCTTTGATATGTTTTACACATCTTTCTGTTTATTTTCTGTTTGCACACGGTATGCATAGTGATACGTGTACGCCCGGACCCCTCTTTTTACAGAATCAACCGATGCAATTTCCGGGCAATCGAAACCTTTCCCCTGTTCAGGTTCGACAGCCGCTGCATAATGTCCTGCATCTCGTCGTCCGTAAGATTCTCGTCCTGAAGTTTTTCACGAAGCTCCCGCGACATCCGCTCGATCACCTTCGACTTGTAGAGCGTCACGGCCTTCGGCACTCCGACAGCCAGCATCTCGGCATCGCTCTCGACATGGACCTCCTTGCGCCGCCACAATTCGCTCGGAACGTAATGATCCTCCGAAGTAAGGATATCCACCGACACGTTACACACCTCCGGATCGGAGTGATTGATAAAGTGGTGGATCGGCACCTCGACCCCCAATCCCAAAGCGCACCACTGTTCGCGGTAAACCCGCAGAATCTCATTGAAGACCCGGTTCTGGAACTCCAAACCGTCGGCGTCCAACTCCCCGAAAATTACCTCGGCGACATTATATTGAACGACATTCCGGCCCTCCTTGAAATCGAACGAACAATGACCGTACTTGAGCAGATAACGCGTCAGCTCCCGTTCGAGCGCTTCGGCACTGCTGCCCCCGGTCACCTGTCCCGCAAAAACCGTTTCAGGGCGCTGCGCAGTCTGCTCGGCACGAAAACGGGCGCTCTGACGCCGCACGAACTCCTCGGCTTCGCGGTCGCCCGTGGAAGCCATACGCTTGCGCCCCACTTCGGCAATCAGCAGGTTCTCGTCGATGTCCATGATCCGTGCGCACTCCTTGATATAGACCGAGCGCTGGATCGGGTCGGGAATCTGCACAATGGATTGCACCATGTCGTTAATCAACGCCGCCTTCTTGATCGGGTCGCCGGCAGCATCCTTCAACAGTAGCTTGGCCTTGAACGTCAGGAAATCCTCCTCGTTGGCCCGGATATACTCCTGCACCTCCGCAGCCGTATGGGTTCGGGCGAACGAATCGGGATCGTCTTCCGGCGGAAGCAGCACCACACGGACATTCATCCCCTCGCGCAGAATCATGTCGATTCCCCGCAGCGAAGCGTGAATACCCGCCGAATCACCGTCGTAGATCACCGTGATATTCCTGGTAAAACGTCCGAGCAGGCGAATCTGTTCGGTCGTAAGGGATGTACCGGACGAAGCCACCACATTCTCCACCCCCGCCTGGTGCATCGAAATCACGTCGGTATATCCCTCGACCATGATCGCGAAATCATACTGCTGGATCGCTTTCTTGGCGAAAAACAGGCCGTACAGCTCGCGTTTCTTGCTGTAAATCTCGCTTTCGGGCGAATTTTGGTACTTCGCAACCGACTTGTCTGTACGCAGCGTGCGACCTCCGAAAGCCACCACGCGGCCGGAAATGTTATGCACGGGGAACATCACCCGCTCCCGGAAACGGTCGAAGAGCGAACCGTCGTCGCGCTTGATCGAAAGTCCGGTCGAAACCAGAAACTCCTCCTTATAACCGGCAGCCAAAGCCGCCCAGCTCATTCGGTCGCCCCTGGCGGGACAGAATCCGAGCCCGAACTTCTTGATCGTCGCATCGGAAAATCCCCTCTTCTGCCGGAAATAGGTCATGCCGACACTCATCCCTTCGGTTTCATGGAGCAGGTAATTCGAAAAATACTCCGCCGCCCAACTGTTCACGACGAACATACTCTCGCGGTTGTCGTTGCGGGCGACCTCCTCGGGCGTCATCTCCTTCTCCCGCACTTCGATACCGTAACGCTTGGCCACGGCTTTCAACGCCTCGGGATAAGTCATATTCTCGTGCTCCATCAGGAAAGTGACGGCATTGCCGCCCTTGCCGCAGCCGAAACACTTGTAAACCCCCTTCGAAGGCGATACGACGAACGACGGGGTCTTCTCGTTGTGGAACGGACAACACGCCTGATAATTGACACCCTTTCGTTTGAGCGTCACGTATTCGCCGATAATATCCACGATATTCGCAGCGGCGTAAATCCTATCTATTGTTTCCCGGTCGATCATCTTTGCAAAGGTACGAATAATTCAATTATTACGGATTACATCAAGTACTTATTCGCCTCTTCGAGGCGATACTCAGGAGAACATTCGAATAGATAGTTCAGTAAATTCAGATGCCCCGCTCCGAAAATAACGAGGATCCTGTCGGACGGCCCCGTTTCGATCCGTTGAATATTCCGGAATATCCGCAAATTCCGGTTAAACCACCTTCCCGTTTCAAAATCTACACCGATATAATCGTTCGAGAAGAATTCATATTTGAAATGACCGATCAAGTAATTACCCAGACTACGCCGAATATGCTCCGGGTCGTTCAGCTCGATAAGTTCGGCAATAATTCCCTGCTCCTTGAAAACAGCTTCGGGCACAAACCTTTTAATAGAATCCGGATGGTCGTAAAAACTGGTTTCGAAACGGATATACTCCTTACTGTTTTCATCGCGTAATAACTCATCGATTTCGTCATAGTGCTTTCCCCATTCATCTACGCAGTAAATCCGGTCTATCCCCAGCCGTTTTGCCAGCCGGAATCCGATCTGCTCGTCTTCTCCTCGCTGCAAATCATAACAGTCCGCCAAATATCGACGGAACAGAGAGTCCGTCTCGAACTGCATTTTAACCGGCCGTTCGATAACGATAATCGTTGGGGCAAACTTCTCCAACAAACCGACCAATGTTTCGATCTCATTCTGGTAAACCGGGTTCAGGACATCTATTTGCTCGCTTTCGGCATACTGCACCTGATCCAGATTGGGAAAATCGAAATGAAAGGTACCTAAAGTGAGTACCGGAACAGGCTCTTGTGCAGCGGCAAAACAAGCCGACAAAACACAAACGATCAAAATAATTATTTTTTTCATGTCGTATATTTTTTCCGCCG
>OOAJ01001537.1_pt1 | contig 9853 bp, 10 predicted proteins | sample 1671241 | NCBI WGS metagenome assembly OOAJ01 (sample SAMN06348136, study PRJEB24527) | human gut metagenome | biome: human gut; feature: ankylosing spondylitis patient; material: feces | host: Homo sapiens | place: China | collected 2015-10
CCGGCGGCTGGCGCAGGCGCTGGTGGTCGCCCCCTGCACCGGCGCAACGCTGGCGCGGCTGGCGGCGGGACTTTCGGATACGCCGGTGACCCTTGCCGCCAAAAGCCTGCTGCGGGTGGGCAGCCCGGTGGTGCTGGCAGTGTCTACCAACGACGGCCTTGGCGCCTCCGGCGAAAATATGGCGCGGTTGTGCCAGCGCAAGCACTATTACTTTGTGCCCTACGGGCAGGACGACCCCTTTGCCAAGCCCCAGAGCCTGAAGGCCGACCTTGCCCTGCTGCCCGCCGCCGTGGACGCCGCTTTGCGGGGTGAGCAGCTGCAACCGGTGCTGCTGGGACAAAGGAATGTGTAAATCTCTTTTCAGCGGGGAAAAAATGTGGTATACTTCAAATGATGTCTTGTCGGCATAAAACGGATAAGCGGAGAATACCAGATGAAAAAATTTACCGCAGCACTGTGCACTGTGCTGCTTTTGATAGGCGCTGTGCTGGTGCCCGGCGCGGCAGCAGCCGGCCCGGCGCTGGCCAATACCCGGGCATACTGCATCATGGATGCAGACACCGGCCTTGTGCTGGCGCAGCAGAATATGGATGAGGAGCTGCACCCGGCCTCCATTACCAAGGTAATGACCCTTGGTCTTGCCTGCGAAAAGGCGCAGGGGGACTGGGACGATGTAAAGCTGACCGTGAGCCACGAGGACGTCTACTCGCTGGCGGGCACGGATTCCAGCCACATCGCTCTGCTGGAAGGGGAAGAAGTTCCCCTGGTGGATGCGTTGTACGCCACCCAGATGGCCAGCGCCAACGACGGTGCCAACCTGCTGGCGGAGTATTTCGGCGGCGGCACCATCGCGGATGGCGTGGCGGCCATGAATGCACAGGTGGAGGAGCTGGGCCTTGCCCACACCCACTTTTCAAACCCCCACGGCATCAGCGACGACGACCACTACACCAGCTGCTACGATATGGCACAGATTTTGCGCTGGGCGCTGCAGCAGCCGGGGTTTGAGGAGTTGTTCACCCGCAACAAGATGTACACCATGCAGCCCACCAACATCCAGCCGGTGACCCGCTACTTCTCCCAGCAGGATAAGATTCGCATTGGCTCCAGCCGCTACCATATCGACAGTGTGCTGGGCTCCAAGCTGGGCTATACCAACACCGCCCGGTACAGCTATGTCTGTCTGGCGGAGCAGGACGGGGTGCGGCTGATCTGCGCGACCATGCAAAGCCAGCTGAGCACCGATAAATATAACGATATGCGCACCCTGCTGGACTACGCCTTTTCCACCTATAAAAGCTACACCCAGCTGCCCGGCGGCACGGTCACCGCACAGCTGGCTGTGGCGGGCGGCGGGCAGAGCCTTGGCACCGTTACTGTGGCCGACCCCGGGGTGAAGCTGCTGCTGGCCGAGGGCTTATCCGCGCAGGATGTGACCGTGGACCTGGAGCTGCCGGAGCAGTATCTGCTTGGCGCAGAGCCCGCCGTGTATGCGGTGTATACCCTGAACGGCGGCGCGCAGCAGGAGAGCACCAGCGTGCGGGTAAAGGCGGAGATCACAGGTCTGGCGGAACTGCTGGAGCAGAGCGTCGGCACAAAGCTGGAAGCCGCCAGGGACGTGGAACCGGGCAGCAGCGCATGGCTGCTGGCGGGCATCTCGGTGGGCTGCACTGTGGGTGCGGCGGTGGTCACGGTGCTGGTGCTGCGGGTGCATGCACGCCTGAAAAAGCGCCGCAAAACGGCAAAGCGCCGCAATAAAGCGTAAAAGCCTGTTTTAAACCAGACTTTTCCAGATAAAGAAAAAGCTTTCAGAAAAAAGAGAGGTACAATATCATGGGTAAGTTTATTTTTACGCAGACCGAGATCCCCGGCGTGGTGGTCATTGAGCCGCAGGTGTTCGGCGATGACCGCGGTTATTTTATGGAGACCTACCAGAAGGACCAGTTTGCAGAGGCCGGTATCGACAAGGAATTCGTGCAGGACAACCAGAGCCGCTCCACCCGGGGCGTGCTGCGCGGGCTGCACTTCCAGAAGAACCACACCCAAGGCAAGCTGGTACGCGTGACCAAGGGCGAGGTGTATGACGTGGCCGTGGACTGCCGCCCCCATAGTGCTACCTTTGGCAAGTGGGTGGGCGTGACCCTTTCCGAGGACAACAAGAAGATGTTCTATATCCCGGAAGGCTTTGCCCACGGTTTTCTGGTGCTGAGCGATGTGGCAGAGTTCTGCTATAAGTGCACCGATGTCTACGACCCCACCAGCGAGGGCGGCATCCCCTACGATGACCCCACCGTGAACGTGCAGTGGCCGGACTGCGGCTGCGAGCACAAGACCAGCGCAAAGGACAAGCTGCACGAGCCCTTTGCTGCACAGAAGTTTGAATATTTTGAAAAGTGGTGATCGCCTGTGGCAAAATTCAAAGCAATGTGGAACGGCTTCTGGTGCTACCGCTATCTGCTGTGGAACCTCGTCAGCCGTGACTTCAAGCTCAAATACCGCCGCAGTGTGCTGGGCGTGGTGTGGAGCGTGCTCAACCCCCTGCTCATGTGTCTGGTGTACTGGGCGGTGTTCAGCAGCCTGATGGATATGCGGGGCAGCGGCATCGACAACTTTGCCGTCTTTTTGATGTGCGGTCAGCTGCTGTTCAACTTCTTCAACGAGGCCACCTCCACCAGCATGAGCAGCGTGCTCAGCGCCGCCCCGCTGCTGAAAAAGGTGTATATCCCCAAGTATATCTTCCCGCTGGAAAAGTGCTGCTTTGCCATGGTGAACTGCATCTTCAGCTTTGTGGCGCTGCTGCTGGTCATGATCTTTACCGGCGCGCCCTTCCATCTGACTATTTTTGAAGCGCTGTATCCGCTGGTGACCTTGTTCTTCTTCAGTCTCGGGGTCAGTATGTTCTTAGCGGCGGCTACCGTGTTCTTCCGGGATATCATGCATATCTGGAGCGTGTTCGTCACCGCGCTGCTGTATTTCTCCGCCATCTTCTACGACCCCACCCAGATGACCTTTTCCATCGGCGGCTTCAATATGCAGCAGATCATCAAACTGAACCCCATGTACTGGTATATCACGGGCTTCCGCCGCACGGTGATGTGGGGCATCCCGCTGGACGTAAATATGTTCCTTGTCTGCGGCATCTGCGCGGTCGTGTCCATGGTGGCGGGGCTGTGGATGTTCCGCAAAACGCAGGATCGCTTTGTGCTGCACATTTAAGGAGGGAGAACAATGGAACCGATCATCAAAGTGGACAATGTTTCCATGTGCTTCAACCTTTCCAAGGAAAAGCATGAGAGCCTGAAAGAGTACTTTCTGGCCATGGTGCAGGGACGGCTGCAGTACGACGAGTTCTACGCTTTAAAGGACGTCAGTCTGGACATTATGCCCGGCGATTTTTACGGCCTTGTGGGCTTGAACGGCTCGGGCAAATCCACCCTGCTCAAGACCATTGCCGGGGTGTACAAGCCCAGCAAGGGCAAGGTGACCGTAAACGGCACCATCGCCCCGCTCATCGAGCTGGGCGCGGGCTTTGATATGGACCTGACCGCCCGCGAGAACATCTATCTCAACGGCACGGTGCTGGGCTTTTCGCCCAAGTATCTGGACGAAAAATTTGACGAGATCGTGGAATTCAGCGAGCTGGAAAATTTTCTGGACGTGCCGCTGAAAAACTACTCCTCCGGCATGGTGGCGCGCATTGGTTTTGCCATTGCCACCATCACCAAGCCCGATATCCTCATTGCGGACGAGGTGCTGTCGGTGGGCGATTTCCTGTTCCAGCAGAAGTGCGAAAAGCGGATGCAGGAGCTGATGGCGGGCGGCACCACGGTCATTCTGGTGTCCCACTCCATCGAGCAGATCGAGCGGATGTGCACCAAGGTGGCATGGCTGAGCCACGGCCACCTGAAAATGAACGGGGACACCGCAACAGTCTGCGCCGCCTACAAGGCGACTCAGCGCGGCGAGGTCTGATATGAACGTACGGTTGAAACGCGCCAAGGAGCTTGCCGGCTATGCCGTGCAGCTGACAAAGGACGAGGGTCTGTCCACCATGGTCATGCGCGGTGCGGGCTTTGTTAAACGCCGCTGCTTTGGCAAACGCGCACGCTACCTGCCCACCAAAAAGGTGCTGGAAGCCCAGCGTGCAGAGATGGCAGGCAAAACGGCGGCAGACTGCGGTCTGCCCACCATCTCGGTGCTGACCCCGCTGTACAATACCCCGGAAAAATACCTGCGGGAATTTCTGGAATCCTTTGTGGGGCAGACCGCGCCCAACGGGCAGCTCTGCCTTGCCGATGCTTCGGACGCCGCCCACGGGGACGTGGAGCGGATCGTAAAGGAATATCAGCAAAAGAATCAACAGATCGTATATAAAAAGATCGAAAATAAGGGCATTGCCGCCAACACCAACGCTGCCGCACAGCTGGCAACAGGGGAATATCTGGCGCTGGCAGACCACGACGACATTCTGGCACCCCATGCTCTGTATACCATGGGCAAGGCCATCCTGCAGCTGCGGCAGCGCGGAGAACCGGACGGTTTTCTGTACAGCGACGAAGCGCTGTTCACCAAGAGCATCCGCCGCCCCATGGTGGCGCACTTCAAGCCGGACTACGCCCCGGACTACCTGCTGTGCTGCAACTACATCTGCCATCTGGCGGTGTTTAAAAAGACACTGTGGGAGCAGCTGGGCGGTGAGCGCCCGGAATGCGACGGCAGTCAGGATCATGATCTGTTCCTGCGGCTGCTGGAAAAGACCGGCGGTGCCGCCCATGTGCCGCAGGTGCTCTACTACTGGCGGGTGCACGCGGGGTCTACCTCCGGTGGTGCCGATGCCAAGCCCTATGTGGCGGCAGCGGCGAAAAAGGCGCTGGCAGACCACCTGACCCGCACCGGGCGCACCGGCACGGTGGAGGACGGTCTGTTCCCCAGCACCTACCGGGTGAAGTGGGACATCGTGGGCGAACCCAAGGTGAGCATCCTCATCCCCAATAAGGACCACACCGAGGACTTGGAAAAGTGCCTGCACAGCATCTGGACAAAGACCGAATGGGAGCACTTTGAGGTCATCGTAGTGGAGAACAACTCCACCGACCCCGCCACCTTTGCCTACTATAAAAAGGCGCAGCAGCGCTACGACGGCCTGCGGGTGGTCACCTACCCGAAAAAGGGCTTCAACTTTTCCAACATCAACAACTTTGGCCGCAAGTACGCCACCGGCGAGTATCTGCTGCTGCTGAACAACGATGTGGAGGTGCGCAGCGGCGAATGGCTCACTGAACTTCTGCGCCAATGCGCCCACCCCGGCGGGGCGGCAGTGTGCGGTGCCATGCTCTTTTACCCGGACGAGACCATCCAGCACGCGGGCGTCATTACCGGGCTGGGGGGCTACGCGGGACACAGCCACAAGTACAAAAAGGCCGGCGGCAGCGGCTATCTGTTCCGCACCGCCACGGTGCAGGACTTTTCTGCCGTTACCGGTGCCTGCCTGCTGGTAAAGACCAGCGTGTGGGACGAGGTAAAGGGGCTGGACGAAGCCTTTGCGGTGGCCTTCAACGATGTGGACTTCTGTCTGCGGGTGCGGGATGCGGGCTATCGCATTGCGTGGACGCCCTACGCCCAGCTGACCCACTACGAGAGCAAGAGCCGCGGCGGGGACGAAAAAGACCCGGTAAAGGCACGGCGCTTTGCCGCCGAGCAGCAGCGCCTGTACGATGTGCACGGCAAGGCGAACATCCTGCATGACCCCTACTACAACCCCAATCTGACCATGGACCGGGAGGATTTTTCCGAAAGCGATGATCTGCGCGGGCTGAAAGAGGGACGCATCACGGTGCAGTGGAGGGAATAACAGCATGAACATCAAGGGTCATTTCGAGACCATCACCCGGCACAAGCTGCTGGTGATGAAATACTGCTTTGAATGCGGGCTGTATGAACAGGGGCTTGCCCACGACCTGAGCAAGTACAGCCCCACCGAGTTCATCCCCGGGTGCATCTACTATCAGGGCGACCACAGCCCCAACGAGGCCGAGCGCGAAGCCAAAGGCTACACCTCGGCGTGGCTGCACCACAAGGGGCGCAACAAGCATCATCTGGAATACTGGATCGATTACAGCACCACCAAGACCGGCCTGACCGGCATGAAGATCCCCCTGCGGTACGTCTGCGAGATGGTGTGCGACCGGGTAGCGGCAAGCCAGATCTATCTGGGCGATAAGTACACCGATGCCTCTGCGTGGGAGTACTACCAGCGCAGCAAGGATCACTACCTGATGCACCCGGAGACCCGGGCGCTGCTGGAAAAGCTGCTGCGCATGGTGCGGGACCTCGGGCGGGAGCGCACCTTTGCCTACATCAAATTCCTGCTTGGCTGTGAGACGGATTACTGAGTATTTTTGCGCAAACGCCGCTGACGAAAAGTCGGCGGCGTTTTTGTGTGGTCTGCCGGATAACGCAAAAACACCCCGGCCGGGCGGTTTTACCGCTTGGCCGGGGTGCTGTTTTTGCAAGAAAAATATTACTGCTCGTTTTCGTAGATCTTGATATAGCGCGGGGCGCTTTTATCCTGCCAGAGCAGCAGAATGGCGGTCAGGGCGACAGCCAGTGTGGTGAGGACGGCGAGCAGAGCTTTGAGAACTTTCATGGTTTGGTGCCTCCTTGTGAAGTTCGGGAGCGGAGCGGGGGACGTTCCGCCTGTCATGTTAGGTATAGTATAGCATATTCCCACAGTAAAGGCAAACGGCAGAAGAGGGAGAACAAAAAGAAAAATACGGTAGTTAGTTAAAACTAATCGGCGAAAACGAATAAGAAAGTTCAGGAAAATTCATCATTTGAGCCGTGATGTCGTTGACTTCCCGCGCCAAAATGATACAATAAGTGTGTTAAGCAGCTGCTGTCCCTGTACCAGTGCGCCTGCATGGGCGTGGGGATAGCAATTCAAGCAGAATGGGGGATTTGAAATCCATGTTGAACAAGCTGAAACGTGCGGCGCTTGGCGCGCATACGCCGCATGACAAGGCAACTGCTGCAAGCAAACCGATCCCGATGCCTCTGCCCGCGCAGGTACGCATCCTCATGAGCCAGCACATTGGCGCTCCCGCAAAAGCTCTGGTCAAAAAGGGCGACGAGGTGTTCGTTGGTACAAAGATCGGCGAGGCTGGCGGCTTCGTCTCTGCAAACATCCACTCCAGCGTCTCCGGCACGGTTGCCGCGGTGGAGCCCTTCCATCTGTCCAATGGCCGCATGTGCGACTCTGTCGTCATCAAGACCGATGGCAAACAGACCGTGGACCCGGCTGTCAAGGCACCGGAAGTGACCGATAAGGCCAGCTTCCTCAAGGCTGTGCGTGAGTGCGGCCTGGTCGGTCTGGGCGGCGCAGGCTTCCCGACCGACGTAAAGCTGCAGCCCAAGCAGCAGGTGGATACCCTGCTGATCAACGCTTCCGAGTGCGAAGTGTGGCTGACCAGCGATACGCAGGAGATGCTGAACTGCAGCGATGATATCATCCGCGGCATCAAGGCCGTGTTGCAGTACACCGGCATCCCGAAGTGCGTCATCGGCATTGAGAACAACAAGCCCGAGTGCATCGACCTGCTGTGCAAAAAGACCAATGGCGACAGCACCATCGAGGTCAAGCCCCTGCCCAGTGTCTACGGCACCGGCGCAGAGCTGATCCTCATTGAAAAGTGTCTGGGCCGCGAAGTGCCCCACGGCGGTCTGCCCGCAGATGCCGGCGCCATCGTCATGAACGTGACCAGCGTTTCCACCCTTGGCAAGTATCTGGCTACCGGTATGCCGGTGGTCGAGCGCACCATCACCGTGGACGGCGATGCCTGCGCAAAGCCCCAGAACCTGATCGTTCCCGTGGGCACTGCCTACGAGGATGTTCTGAATGCTGCCGGCATCAAGGGCGGCGTGGAGCTGGGCAAGGTGGTTGCCGGCGGTGCCATGATGGGCCCCGCTGTGGAGAACCTGAGCTACCCCACCACCAAGACCACTTCCGGCCTGATCATGCTCAGCGCCGCTGCTGCAGAGCCCCCGCAGGTCAACCCCTGCATCCGCTGCGGCCGCTGCGTGGAGTACTGCCCCATGGGTCTGGAGCCCGTGGAGGTCAACCAGGCTTACGCTGCCCGCGACGTTCAGGAGCTGGGCAAGCTGCATGTTGATTACTGCTTCAACTGCGGCTCCTGCACCTTTGTCTGCCCGGCAAAGCGCCCCTGCACCCAGATGATGGGCCTGGCAAAGGCGTTCTACCTTGGTGAAATCAAAAAAGGAGGCAATAAGTAATGGATACGAAGCTTATTGTTTCGGCCTCCCCGCACCTGCGCAGTGAGGAAACGACCCAGAGCCTGATGGCCAACGTGATCGTTGCCCTGTGCCCCTGTGTGGTGGCCTCTGCAATCATCTTTGGCGCGCGTGCCCTGCTGGTCACTGCAGTGTCCGTTGTGGCATGTGTGGCCTTCGAGTGGCTGTACTGCAAGCTGCTGAAGAAGGCAAACCCCATCAGCGACCTGTCCGCTGTGGTCACCGGCATCATTCTGGCCATGAACGTGCCCGTGGGCATGCCCATCGGCCAGCTCATCATCGGTGATCTGGTGGCCATCGTCATCGTCAAGCAGCTGTTCGGCGGCATCGGCATGAACTTTGCCAACCCCGCTCTGGTGGGCCGTATCGTGCTGTTCATCAGCTTTGCCGGTTCCATGAACAAGTGGGTGTTCCCGGATGCAGCGGTGGATCAGCTGTCCAGCGCTACCCCGCTGGCTGTGGCCGATAAGTCCAAGCTGAGCCTGCTGGATCTGTTCATGGGCATCCACGGCGGTGTGCTGGGCGAGACCTGCGCACTGGCCATCGTGCTGGGCCTGATTTATCTGGTGGCCACCAAGACCATCAGCATCGCCATCCCGGCTTCTTACGTCGGCAGCATGTTCGTGTTCTACCTCATTGCTACCCACAGTGTGCACGAGGCTCTGGTTGCCGTGCTGAGCGGCGGCCTGCTGTTCGGTGCCGTGTTCATGGCTACCGACTACGTTACCAGCCCCTTCACCCTGAAGGGCAAGCTGGTGTACGGCGTGGCACTGGGCATCGTCACCTTTGCCATCCGTTACTGGGGCAGCTACACCGAGGGCGTGTCCTTCGCACTGCTGTTCATGAACCTGTGGGTCCCGTACATCAATGATCTGACCCGTCAGACCCCGTATGGCTATGTGAAGCCTGCAAAGAAAGCGAAGGAGGGTGCTGGCAAATGAGTAAGACTGCAAATTCCAGCTGGGAAACCACCGGTAAGCCCATTGTTGTGCTGACCGTCATCTCTCTGATCGTCAGCTTGCTGCTGGCTCTGGTGAACGGCATGACCGCTCCCGTTATCAAGGAGAACACCCGCCGCACCACGCTGGCTGCTTATGTCAGCGTGATGCCCTCTGTTTCGGACGCAGCTACGCTGGAGGAAGTGACCGACTACACCACCGCCAATGTTACCGGCGTGGTAAAGGCTCCCGATGGCGGCATTGCCATCAAGGCCGAAGAAAAGGGCTTTGACGGCGGCATCCTGACCGTCATTATGGGCTTTGACGCCAACGGTGCCGAGACCGGCATCTGGGTAGACGCTTCTACCCAGACCAAGGGCATCGGCTCCAATGTGTCCACCGATGACTTCCTGGCACAGTTCAACGGCATGGACGGCACCAAGAACATTGTGATGAATCAGGATTTCGATGCGTACAGTGGCGCAACCATTTCGTCCACCGCTCTGTTTGCTGCCATCAATGATTGTATCAACTGCTTCAACGAGCTGGCATAAAAGGAGGTTGGTAAGAAATGGCACAAGAAAATAAGTCCAAGGTAAGCATCCTTA
>OOAJ01001543.1_pt1 | contig 9801 bp, 10 predicted proteins | sample 1671241 | NCBI WGS metagenome assembly OOAJ01 (sample SAMN06348136, study PRJEB24527) | human gut metagenome | biome: human gut; feature: ankylosing spondylitis patient; material: feces | host: Homo sapiens | place: China | collected 2015-10
CCCGCATCGAGCTGCGCCAGATCGGCGTGCGCGACGAGAGCAAGATGATCGGCGGCCTGGGCATCTGCGGCCAGCCCTTCTGCTGCAGCCGCTTTCTCAAGGATTTCCAGCCCGTTTCCATCAAGATGGCCAAGGAGCAGGGCCTTTCCCTGAATCCCACCAAGATCAGCGGTGCCTGCGGCCGGTTGATGTGCTGCCTTTCCTATGAGGAAAACGCCTACGAATACCTGAACAGCATCATGCCCATGGTGGGCAGCACCGTGCGCACCCCGGATGGTCTGGGCACCGTGCTGGAAGTGAACCCCATCTCCGGCTACCTGCGGGTGCGCTGCGGCACCGAAGCCCTGACCCCGCGCTACTATAAGGTGGGCGTGTGTGAGTATATCAGCGGCGGCAAACGGGCACCCCGCCGCCCCGACCCGGACGACGATTATTCCGGTGTGCGCAACCCCGCCCCGGTGGTGGCAGCCGCCGATGAAAAGGGCAATGTGGGCTGCGGCAAATGCCCCAAAAAAGAGAAATAATTCCCAGAAAAATAGTGGGATATCACGGCGGTTAGTATTGCAAAACTAACCATTCTTCGTGATTTTCGCCAAAAAACTCTCTTAATTTTCCCGCAAAGTTAGGCCTTGCTTTTGTGCAACCCCACAAAAATAAAACTTTGGGCTTTTATGACACACGGTTAGTCTTGCCTTTTCTTTTCCACTTTGCTAGAATGCAGACAAGGATGAATTCCGGGGAAGCCTGCTGGCACCGTGCGAGGGCAGACTTCTTCTTAAAGCTAGTGCACGGGTGATAAAAGGAGAGTTTTATTATGGCACACAAGGTTTCTGACGCATGTGTTGGCTGCGGCGCTTGCGAGGGCGCTTGCCCCGTTGGTGCTGTCACCATTGAGAATGGTGTTGCAGTTGTGAATGCAGACGCTTGCATCGATTGCGGCGCTTGCGAGGGTGCTTGCCCCACCGGTGCTATCGCTGCTGAATAATTTCACGGCGAACACTGAAAAAACGCATCAAAAGCAGCAGACCTGTCAAAAGCAGGTCTGCTGCTTTTCTTTCATGCACAATTTTCCCCGATTTTTCCGCCCGATATTTTGGCAGTGGATTTTAGGTGCTGTATATGGAACATTCCACCGAGATTTTGTATAATAGAACAAGAGTCTATTGTTCAGCCGTGCACCGCTTTGGCTCAGACGCGCTGCTGCTGGCCCGGTTTTCGGAGCCAAAGCGGGCCTGGCGCGCCGCCGACCTGTGCTCCGGCTGCGGCATCGTGAGCCTGGAATGGCACGACCAGGGCCACCGCGGCTCCTGCCTGGGGCTGGAGCTGCAGCCCGAAGCCAGCGCGCTGCTGGCCGCCGCCTGCGCCGAACAGGGCATTGAGCACATCACGCCCGTCTGCGCCGACCTGCGCTCCTTCCGGGAAGGAGAGGGCAGCTACGACCTGTGCGCCTGCAACCCGCCCTATTTCACAGCAGGGGAACAGGCCGCCGACAGGGCCCGGGCCACTGCCCGCCACGAGACAGACTGCACGCTGGACGATGTCTGCAAATGCGCGTTCCGGCTGCTGAAGGATGGCGGGCGGCTCTCGCTCTGCCACCGGCCCGAGCGGCTGGCCGAGGTGCTGGCGGTCCTGCGGGCCAACCGGCTGGAGCCCAAGCGGCTGGCCTTTGTGAAGAACCGGCCGGATGCCGCCCCCTGGCTGTTTCTGGTGGAAGCACAGAAAAACCGAAAAACCGGGCTGCGGGTCGAGCCGGATGTGCTCATCTCGGCAGGCGCGGCAATGTATGGACGCTGAACCTCTCAGGCGCTGCGCGCCAAGTACGGGCTGCGGCTCCTGGCAGGGGAGGCAGCATCCCGTAGGGATAACGGAGAGGTTTTGTACAAATCAAATGGGAGGATACTATGGCAGGTACTCTTTATATCGTTGCCACACCCATCGGCAACCTGGATGACATGCCGCCCCGTGTGGCAGCCACCTTTGGCGCGGCAGATTTCATTGCCGCGGAGGATACCCGCGTGACCATGAAGCTGCTCAACTTTCTGGGGCTGAAAAAGCCGATGGTGAGCTACTACGAGCACGCCCTGCAGAAGGGCGAGGGGATCCTGCGCCGCATTGAGGCAGGCGAGAACTGCGCCCTGTGCAGCGATGCCGGTATGCCCTGTGTGTCGGACCCGGGCGAAGTGATCGTGCGGGACGCACTGGCCCGGGGCATCAAGGTGGTGCCCGTTCCGGCAGCCTCCGCCTGTGTGACGGCGCTGGCCGTCTCCGGTCAGGACACCTCCCGCTGGGTGTTCGAGGGTTTTCTGCCTGTAAACAAAAAGCAGAAGCGGGAGCGGCTGGCCGAGCTGCAGGGCGAAAAGCGGACGGTCATCTTCTACGAAGCGCCCCACAAGCTGCGCACCACGCTGGACGACCTGACCGCCGCCTTCGGCCCTGAGCGGAGCATCACCCTCTGCCGGGAGCTGACCAAGCTCCACGAGGAGATCTGGAAAACGACGCTGGGCGAGGCCCAGACCCATTATTCCGAGAACGACCCCCGCGGCGAGTATGTTCTGGTGATGGCCGGTGCGCCCGCCGCCGAAGCCGAAGAAGAGCTGACCCTGGAGCAGACCGCCCAGCGGGCGCTGGAACTGACCCGGAACGGCTACGCAGCCTCTGCCGCCGCCAAGGCCGCCGCGCAGGGCACGCCGTATTCCAAGAGTGAAGTGTACAAGCAGCTGCTTGCTTTGCAGGCAGATTGACCTCTCTGTCCATGCTTCCCATTGCCCCCTATCAGGGGAGCTGTCGCCGAAGGCGACTGAGAGGTTTAATACGTATAAATAAGGAGGACGTAGTCCCGTGACGAAACTTTTGATCCTGAGCGACAGCCACAACAGCGCCGGTGCAGTGGAGCGCATCCTGCACGCAGAAAGCGATGCAAATGCCGTTGTCTTTTTGGGAGATGGCCTGCGCGACCTGGAAGATGCACTGACCCTGCACCCCAAGATGAAGGTCTACGCCGTAGCCGGCAACTGCGATTTTGGCGCGTTGGAGCCGCTGGATGGGCTGGCCGCCTTCGATCAGGTGGTCGTTTTCTATACCCATGGTCACATGTACGGTGTAAAATACGATCTGGACACGTTGGCAGATGCCGCCGCCGCCCGCGGCGCTGAGGTGGCACTGTTCGGCCACACCCACAAACCCATCGCCCTCCAGAAAAACGGCGTGTTCCTGTTCAACCCGGGTTCCTGCGGCCGCTGCTACACCGGCCCCAACACCTACGGCGTGATGCTGTTGGACAAGGGCAGGATCACCAGCTTTGCACACAAAGAGGTACCGCAGCAATGAGCATCAATGAGGTGCGTTATCTGCCCGAATGCGGCAGCACCAACGCGTATATGAAAGAGCATTTTGAAGAGTTTGGCCCGGTGGGCGCGGTATACACCACCAACCAGACCGCCGGGCGGGGCCGCCTTGGCCGCACCTGGGTCAACGCCGAGGGCAAGGCGCTGTACTACACAGTCGCCATCCGGGAGCCGCTGGCGCAGCCCGCCACCCTGCCCCTGCTGGCCAGCCTTGCCGTGCGCAGACAGCTGGCCCTGCGCTACGGCGTGGACTGCCAGATCAAGTGGCCCAACGACCTGCTGCTGAACGGCAAAAAGATCGTGGGCATCCTGTGCGAAAGCGTCTGCTACGGCTACCAGCAGCAGGGCCGGGGCATCCTGTGCGGCATTGGCATCAACCTGGCCCAGCCGCAGAGTTATTTTGATGCCGCCGACCTGCCCCATGGCACCTCGCTGGCCCTGCAGGGTGCCACAATCGATCTGGAGCAGGATCCCGGCTGGCTGGCCGAGGCTCTGACGGATTTCGGCTTTGATCGGCCCCTGTACACCTTTGCGCGGGATGGCTTTGCACCTTTCCGGGAGGAGTACAAGGCCGCCTGTGTCAACATCGGACGGCGGGTGACCTTTGACCTGCCGGACGGCGGGCAGGGAGCAGGCGAGGCCGTGGATGTAGACGAGGAGGGCCGTCTTGTTGTCCGCACCGACAGCGGTGAGGAGCATGTGTTCACCGGCGAAGTCTCCGTGCGCGGCATCTATGGTTCCCTCTGAAACTTGATATAACACAGCGCCCCCGGCAGAGGATCGCTCCGCCGGGGGTGCTGTTTCAGACAAACAAAAGTCCCCTCCGGCGCTTGCGGTACACCGGAGGGGACTTTTGTTTTGGGGTATTGCTTTGGTGTGAGGAGGAATCATGTGCAAGGGAGACGGTTGCGGCCCCGCTCCCTTGTGCTCATAGTATACCCGATTTCGGCGCAAAAGTCATTACTTTCTTGTGAAATCTTGTGAAAATTCTGTTAAGCTTCGCACGAAATTATTTCGCTCACTCGGTTTCACCTTTTTCCTCTTTCCGCAGGGCTGCGGCGTGACGGCGGCCCTCCCCCACATAGTGGGCGGCATTGGCAAGGCTGGCGGCTGCCTGTTCGGGGCTGACCTGCTTGATGATCTTCCCCGGAACCCCCACCACAAGGGAATCGTCCGGGATGATCTTGCCTTCCGGCACCAGCGCACCGGCCCCGATGATGCAGTTTTTGCCCACAACACAGTGGTTGAGCAGGGTGGCGTGCATCCCGATCAGGGAACCGTCTCCCACGGTGCACCCGTGGACAAGGGCACAGTGGCCCACGGTCACGTTCTTGCCCAGCGTGACCGCCCCGCCCGGATCACAGTGGAGCACGGCATTATCCTGCACATTGGTGTTCTCGCCCAGGGTCAGGGTGCCGTCGTCCCCGCGCAGAACCGCACCATACCAGACCGAGGAGCCCGGCCCCAGCACCACATCGCCCAGCACCGTGGCGTTGGGTGCCACGAACACCGCACCCTCGTCCCGGGGAACTTTTCCACCAAAAGGCAACAACATTGTGAAAAACCACCTTTCTCTTTTCCGTCATTTATGGTATTCTTTTATATAGTGTTTTAGTTTTTCGATTCAGGGAAGCCGGGAGCTTCCGTTGGAGGATACGCTTATGCAGAACTCTACTCTCTTCCGCCGGGCGGCGGCCCTGCTGCTGACCGCAGCGCTGGCCCTGACCCTTGTCCTGCCCGGTCTGGCCGCATACGAAATGCCCATCCAGACCGTGAACGAGGGCGAGTCGGTCTATCTGTTCAACGCGGACATCGACAAACCCATTCTGGAGCAGAACGCGGACCAGCAGCGCTACATTGCCAGCCTGACCAAGATGATGACAGCCCTGCTGTTTCTGGAAAGCGGCAAGGACATGAACGCGGAGATCACCATCCCCGCCAGCCTGACCCAGGAGTTCAAGGACATCCAGAACGCCAACGGCAGCACCATCAACCTGCGCATCGGTGAGACGGTGCGCCGCATCGACCTGCTGTACGGCCTGCTGGTGGCCAGCGCCAACGACGCGGCCAGCGTGATCGCCAGCGATGTTTCGGGCGGCGACCTGACCGCCTTTGTGGCCCGGATGAACCAGCGTGCCAAAGAGCTGGGCTGCACCAGCACCAGTTTTACCTGCGTGCACGGCCTGTATGATTACGGCAACGTCTCTTCGGTCCACGATCTGGCCCTGATCGCCAAGGCCTGCGCCGAGAACGAAACCTATATGCAGGTGGCAAACACCCTGAGTTATACCCTGCCTGCCACCAATCTGCACCAGAACGAGCGCACCATCACCTCCACCAACCTGATGCTCAACCCGGAGTACCCCTACTACCGGGATTACATCCGGGGCATGAAGACCGGTTTTACCACTCTGGCGGGCCGGTGCTATGTGACCTTTGCTCAGAAGGACGGCCACACCTACGGGCTGGTGGTGCTTGGCTCCGACCTCGACAACATTTACAGGGAGGCCTCCGAGATCCTGGACTGGGCTTTTGCAAGCTTTTCTGACCGGGAGCTGGTGGACACCGAGACCCCGCTGACCACCGCCCCCCTGAAGAAGTGCCGCTCCTATGCGGAAGTGGAGCTTTACGCTGCCGCGCCAGTCAGCGGCTACGGCCATGCGGACGACAAGGTGACCTTCACCTACGACCTTCAGGAGAATATCTCCGCCACCGTCAAGGATGGGGCTGTCCTTGGCACGGCCACCGTTTATCTGGACGGCTATGAGGTGGGCACGGTAGACCTTGTGACCCATCAGGAATATGTCTCCGACTTTCGCACCGACCTTCAGACCACGTTTCTCCTGATGGCGGCCCTCATCGTCCTCCTGGCTGTCCTCAGCTTCTTCACCCTCGTTGCCGGGGGCGGCTCGCTGAATCTGGGCCGGCGCAGAAAAGCACGGAGAAGATGATCTCACCCTCTCAGTCTCGCTAACGCTCGACAGCTCCCCCGAAGGGGGAGCCAAGGGCTATTCCATATATAGCAGCATTTACCCTCTTTGATGTTTTGCCTCTCCCTTCGGGAGAGGTGGCATTGCGCAAGCAATGACGGAGAGGGTAAAGGCTGCTCTTTTTTATCAGAATGTCCGGAACTTCATTGCCAGCACACTCAAGGTGATCTTGGGGTTCACCTGTGCGCCCAGCCGCTGGATCGCCGCATCGGCGGCTGCAAGGGCCTTGCGGGCGGCATCGCCCTGCACCGGGGCACGGGGGCTGCCGCGCAGCCCTGCGGCTGCTACGGCCCGGAAATCAGCCAGCAGAGCGGCGGCCCCCACCTTATCCTTTTCGTAGGCCGCCAGCAGAACAGCGGCGGCATAGCTGTCCTGCGCGGCCGCTGCTTTGGCAAGGGCAAGCGCCTTGTCCACCTGCGCCCGGCGGGCCTCATCCCGGGCCGCGTCCAGCACTGTGCCGATGTGGCCATCAAACAGCTCACTGTACAGGGCGGCATCCTTGCTGTCCACCCCCTGTGCGGTGCAGTAGCGGGCGCAATCGGCGGGGGAAACCGGAGCCACTGCAAAGCTGATGCAGCGGCTCCGGATGGTGGGCAGAACGCCCGCCAGCGAATCCGCCGTCAGCAGAAAAAGCACGCCCTCGGGCGGCTCCTCCATGACCTTCAGCAGGGCGTTGGCCGATTCCTCGTTCATCTGCTCCACATGGTAGAGCAGCACAGCGCGCCCCTCTGCCGAAAGGCTGGTGTTGAAGATCTCGCTACGCATGGCCGTGACCTGACCGACCAGATACCGCCCGCCGCTGCCCATACCGGTCACGGAGATGGCTTCCCGGACGATGCCTGTCTCGATCTGGCCGCTGTCGCGCTTACCGGCCTTTGCCACAGCACGGCAGCACTCGCCCCGGAGCAGGGCTTCGGCGGGCGCGCCGCCGTTGGGGTAAAGGTAATCCGCCGCCACACAGCGGGCCGCAAACCCGGTTCCCAGCCCCTCTTCGCCCACCAGCAGAACACTGTGGGTCATGCGGCGGCCCCCCAGCATCAGCCGGACGCTGGTCTTTAATTCCGAATTGCCTTCCAGACGATCAATCATCATCTCCGATTTTTCCTCTTCCACTGCTCCCGGCGCACCCAGGCGCGGATGTTATGCCAGGCCTGCGGCCCGAAGAACAGAAGGAAGCCCAGCATACAGAGCAGATAGTTCAGCTTGCCCAGCATCCCCATGCTCAGGAAGCTGAACACCCACAGGGCGGCGGCAAAGATGCCGAAATACTTCACCTTGAGGGGGATGACGAAGAAGAGCAGCACCTGCAGCTCCGGGTAAAGCATGGCAAAGGCCAGCAGGAGGGAGAGGGACAGACAGTAGGTATCGGCAGAGCCTGTCAGCAGGCAGGCCAGCCACGCGCCTGCCATCCCCAGCAGGACGTAGAGGTTGAAGCGGAAATTGCCCCACTCCCGTTCCAGCGCACTGCCGATGAACCAGGTAAAATAGATGCCCAGCACCACGCTGAGCGGCCCGCCGCCCGAAAAAGGCACCAGCACAAAGGTGAACAGCCGCCAGATCTGCCCGGCGAACAGGGCACTGCGGCTCAGGGAGAGATAAAAGGAAATATACTGGTTGACGAACAGTTCAATGGCGTAGACCAGGATCTGGCCGCCGATGAGGATGTTGATGAGGTTGGGAATGCAGAACCGGCCGTATTTCCGTTCCAGCTTGGTGATCCAGTTCATAGGCAGAAGCCTCCGTTATTCGTAAAATTTGCGCCCCGTTGGCCGGGAACGCTCTCTTTTTTCATTGTACCATGATTGGCAGGGCCATTCAAGGCGAAGGGTGTGAACAAAGGGATCTGGCTGTCTGTTCATCCGAGTGCTAAAACAGCAGGTTGTATCCACTTTTGGTGTGTTCAGATGGACTTATCCACTCTTTCCACCGGGTTTTCCACCGGAATTGTGAAAAAAGGCCCGGTTTTCCCACGATATTTTCCACTTTTTCCACTGAGTTTTCCACATTTTCCTGTGAGGTGGTTTATACATGGTGTATTGTACCGCGCGAATCTTTGCGAAAATCAGGGGAATTATGGGCCTTTGCACCTTTTTTCTGAAAGAAAGTCAAACCCGAAAATTTACTTTTTACAGCAGGCAGAAAATCCGCTCCTTGAATTTCTCCCCGTTGGAATGAAGGAGACGGTAGTTTTCCACACCCATTTTCTACAAAAATCGACCTGTGGAAAACAGTGGGAAAACCTGAGTTTTCAACAAAAAGAAACAGCCCTCTCCGTCATCGCTGCGCGCTGCCACCTCTCCCAAAGGGCGAGGCTATGCTGCCTTTATCTCAGGCCAGCAATAGGCTCCCCCCTTCGGGGGAGCTGGCAAAGCCGTCAGGCTTTGACTGAGAGGGTTGCTCCTATAAAATCAAACGTTACATCATATTCCGGAACACGACCTGCGCGATCTGGAAGTACAGGATCAGACTGCAGGCATCCACAATGGTGGTGATGAAGGGAGTTGCCATGATGGCCGGGTCCGCACCCAGCTTCTTGGCGGCAAGGGGCAGCATACCGCCCACCAGCTTTGCCAGGATGACGCTGAAGAACAGCGACACGCTGACGACGATGGCGTAGCCCATCACATTGTCATACTGACCGGCAAAGATGAAGGTGTACATCAAGTAGATGCGCAGACCGTTCACCACGCCCAGCACCGCACCCACGATCGCGGAAACACGGAGCTCCTTGGCCAACACCTTGAGGAAATCGGCTGGTTCCACCTCGCCCAGCGCCAGACCGCGCACCATCAGGGTGCTGATCTGGTTGCCGCAGTTGCCGGCGGTATCCATCAGCATGGGCATGAAGGAGACCAGCAGGGGCAGGCTGACAAAGGCTTCCTCGTAATGGGTGGTGACCATGCCGGTAAAGGTGGCCGACAGCATCAGGATCAGCAGCCAGGGGATGCGCTGCTTGGCGTGAGTCCAAACACTGGTGCCAAAATAAGTGGTGGCCTCATCCGCAGGCAGAATGGCGGCCATCTTCTGCATATCCTCGGTGCTCTCATCGGTCAGAACATCGATTGCATCGTCGATGGTGATAATGCCCACAAACATGCCCTCGTTGTCCACAACGGGCATTGCGGTAAAGTCGTAGCGCTGCATCTCACGGGCCACGAACTCCTGGTCATCCGTGACCTTCACGGTGACCACGTTGTCGTCCATAATATCGGCCAGCGGGGTATCAGGGTCTGCCAGCAGCAGGTCACGGGCAGAGACAACACCCTTCAGGCGGTTGCGCTCCACAACATAGTTGATATAGACGGTCTCGGCGTTCTCGCCCTGCCGCCGGATGGCATCCAGCGCCTGCCGGACATTCATCTCTTTTTTCAGCCGGACATATTCAGGGGTCATCAAGCTGCCGGCCGAGCTCTCGGGGTAGTTCAGCAGCTTGTTCAGGCTCTCACGGGTCTGCTTGGAGGATTTCT